>Ga0194120_10007905_pt1 | contig 14307 bp, 10 predicted proteins | sample TA2MahCa65mmetaG_FD_148642 | JGI IMG/M metagenome (GOLD analysis project Ga0194120, IMG submission 148642) | Freshwater microbial communities from Lake Tanganyika, Tanzania - TA2015019 Mahale Deep Cast 65m | ecosystem: Environmental > Aquatic > Freshwater > Lake | place: Tanzania: Lake... | reverse complement strand
AACGGCGCCGAGACCGGCATGTTCGAAATCCCCGCTGGCGGCCGCCGCTACCGCGCGCTCGAATTGCTGGTGAAACAGAAGCGCCTGGCTCGCAATGCGCCGATCCCCTGCGTCGTGCGCACCGAGGGAACGCCGGAGGAGGACAGTCTCGCCGAGAATGTCCAGCGCGCCCCTTTGCATCCGCTTGATCAATTCCGGGCGTTTCTGGCGCTGCGCGAAAAAGGTCAGAGCGAAGAGGAGATCGCGGCGGCGTTCTTCGTCGGCGTCAATGTGGTAAAGCAGCGGCTGCGACTCGCAGCTGTGTCCCCGAAGCTGCTCGACATCTACGCCGAAGATGGCATGACGCTCGACCAACTCATGGGTTTCACCGTCAGTTCGGACCACGAACGCCAGGAGCAGGTCTGGGAGGCGATCCAGCGCTCCTACAACAAGGAAGCCTATCAAATCCGCCGGCTTCTGACCGAGGGCGCCGTGCGCGCCAGCGACAAGCGGGCGCAATATGTCGGCGAAGATTACACCACCGCCGGCGGTGCCGTCTTGCGCGATTTGTTCCAGAACGACGACGGCGGCTGGCTGCAGGACGCCCGCCTGCTGGACGGGCTGGTCGCGGAAAAACTTGAGCGCGACGCGCAAGCCATCCGCGCCGAGGGCTGGAAATGGGTCGAGGTCGCAACCGATTTTCCTTACGGCCATACCTACGGCCTGCGGCACATCTCGGGAGAGCGCCAACCTCTGACGGACGAAGAAACCGCGACGTTCGACGCTTTGCGCGCCGAGGCCGAGCAGCTTGAAGAAGCCCACGCCGCTGCGGACGAGATTCCCGAGGAAGTCGATCAGCGCCTCGGCGAGATCGAGACCGCGATCGCCGCGATCGAGGAGCGGCCAGTCAGCTACGATCCCGTCGAGATCGCCCGGGCGGGTGCTTTCGTCAGCATTGACGGCTCGGGCGGGCTGCGCGTCGAGCGCGGCTATATCCGCCCCGAGGACGAAGCGTCGCTCACCGAACCGGAAGCTCCCGATCAGGAGAATGAGAACGAGACCAGCGCCTCGCCTTCATCAGCATTAGCCGCTTCCAAGGCTGTCGCGCCGAACGGCGGCGCGGTTCAATCCGAGTCAACCGAGGACGAGGACGAAAGTCTGCGGCCGCTGCCGGACAAATTGCTCACGGAACTCACCGCCTATCGCACCCTGGCGCTGCGCGAAGCGGTGGGCAATGACCCAGGAGTCGCCTTCCTGGCGGCGCTGCATGTTTTCTGCCTGAAACTGTTCTACCATTACGGCTCCGACTCCTGTCTGGAGATCGAGCCGAAATCGGTGGCCTTCGGCGCTCAAGCCCCGGGACTTGGCGATACGCCGCTCGCTACTAAAGTCGACGCGCGTCATCACGATTGGTCGCTGCAGCTTCCCGCCGATGCCGGCGATCTGTGGGATGCTTTGACGACCTTCGACGCCGGGACGCAGCAACGCCTCTTCGCCCATTGCATCTCGCTTACCGTCAACGCTGTGCATGAAGCCTGGAGCCGCCGGCCAAGGGCCATCGCTCACGCAGACCGTCTCGCACATGTCCTGTCGCTCGACATCGCCGCGACCGGCTGGACGCCGACCGCCGATAATTTCTTCGGCCGCGTGACCAAAGCGCGAATCATCGAAGCCGTGCGCGAGGCCAAGGGCGCCGAACAGGCGAAGCGCATCGAGCAGTTGAAGAAAGGGGACCTGGCGCGGGAGGCCGAACAGATGCTCGCCGGTTCTGGCTGGCTGCCCGAACCGCTGCGCACGCCGGGTCGCGCGCTGCATGGATCGGAGACGGCGAGCGTCTCAGACCATGTCGAAAGCACCGTCGAAGAAACGGCGGCGATAGAGCGCGAAACGGCTATCGACGAAATCGACGCCGCGCGCGATTCTGACGAGGCGTCGGCGGATGATCCCCAGGACATCGCCGCCGAATAGACCTCCCCGAGGCCGACCACGAGGGACTCGCCAGCAATGGCGGGTCCCTTTCGCTTTGGAGGGCATACATTTGTCCAGCCCAGCATCAGAACTGGCGCACCGTCTCGCGCGCGAGGCCGAGGCGGTGTGCCGCCATTATCTCTCCAACGGCCGCCGCCACGGCAACTATTGGCTTGTCGGCGATGCGCGAAACACGCCCGGCCGCAGCCTGTTCGTTCGCTTGAGCGGACCTGAAAGCGGCAAGGGCGTCGCTGGAAATTGGGTTGACGCCGCCTTGGGCGAACATGGCGATCTGCTCGATATTATCCGCGAGGCGTGTCGCCTCGACGACTTCCGGGATGTGGTCAGTGAGGCGCGGCGCTTTCTCAGCCTGCCGCAAACCGCGGCCGAGTCTGATCGACTCCGGACTCGGGCAGTCACGCCCATCGGTTCGCCTGAATCGGCGCGACGCTTGTTTGCTGTGTCGCGCTCAATCGAGGGCACAATCGTAGAGACGTATTTGCGCCATCGTGGCATTACGGCGTTGCACGAAACCGCAAGTCTGCGCTTCCATCCGCACTGCTACTGTCGGCCCGACAATCGTTCAGCGGCCCAGACCTGGCCCGCAATGATCGCCGCCGTCACTGATCTCGACGGAAAGCTCACTGGAGCGCATCGCACCTGGCTCGACCCATCCCGCCACGACAAGGCGCCAATCGAGACGCCGAGGCGGGCGATGGGCTCTCTCCTTGGCCACGGCGTCAGATTCGGCATGGCGCGCGACGTCATGGCGGCTGGCGAAGGCATCGAAACCGTGCTGTCGCTTCGCTGCGTCATGCCCGCCATGCCGATGACTGCGGCGCTGTCGTCCGCGCATCTCGCCGCCATCCTGTTTCCTGCATCGCTGCATCGTCTTTACATTCTTCGCGACAAAGATGCGGCGGGCGATAACGTGTCGGCGATCCTGGTCGAGCGCGCAACCGCCGCCGGGGTCGAGGCGATTATCCTGTCGCCGGTTTTTGACGATTTCAACGACGATCTTCGCCGCCTCGGCGTCGACGATCTGCGAGCGACGATCAGGGGTCAGATTGGGCCGGACGACGTCGCCCGCTTCATGAGATTTCCGGCGTGAGCCGATACGGGGAAGGTAGCGCGCGAACTCATGTCGGACTTGTCGCATCGGCTCGGCGCGCTTTCCAAAAGCTTCGGAGAGGACCGCGGCTCAGGCCTTCATAGAGGGCGACCTTGCGGCAAGCGGTCCGGCCCGCAATGGCTGCGGGCTGACTATTTTCCGTCGCGCCCTAGGGGCGCTTTACAGCGCGAACAAAATAGCCAGCCTTCCGCCATCCTCCACTTCGTTTCGGCCCTTCGCGGCGCTTCGGGTGCAAGCCCGGCCGCCCGCCGCCTTTCGTCGCCATGAAGGCCGCGAGGGTCGCGGTCGCTCCGACGAAGGAAAGCGCAAATGACGACCGAACGCGACAACCCAGGCTTCGAGCCGCCGCAGTCTCCATCCCCGACCGATCGCGTTCTCGCTGAACTCCAGCTTCATGGCTATCGGCCCTTCCAGGACGAGCCCGACCCGCGACCGCTGCCCGAACCTCATATGATCTCCGGCGCGGTCGCCGACATTTTCGACGCCCTCGTCGCCACATTGGGCGACACCCGCCTCGAACCCGATCTTGAAGAGTTACTCTGGTCGACCGTCAATCTTTTCCACCGCGCTATTGCCCGCATCGAGCGCGAACTCGACGACAATGAGCAGGCGCAGCGGTGCGGTCAGAAGGAACAGGACGGCTCGGAAATCCGCTCGGTCGAATTGGAGCGCCTCATCGCCGAAGGACAGACGCTCATCGAGCGGCGCGACAGCATGGAGCTTTTCCGCGACCACGCGGCCGACCATTTCGAGCGCCATGCGGGCTCAGCCTGGCGCCCGCGCTCAGGCTCCAAGGTCAACCATCGCGCGCTGACCTCGGCGATGATCGACAGTCGGGATTTTCTCGCCGCCAAACGAAAGGCCGAAAACGATGTCTTACTCCCTGTCGGACCCAAGGTCGCCTTCACCGGCGGGCTCGACTTCAACGATCATCGCGCAATCTGGGATCGGCTCGATAAAGCGCTGGCCAAGCACCCCGACATGGTGCTGCTGCATGGCGGCAGCCCCCGAGGCGCCGAGCGCATCGCCGCCTGCTGGGCCGACAATCGCAAGATCGCTCAGATCGCCTTCAAACCGGACTGGGCGCGTCACGCCAAGGCGGCGCCGTTCAAGCGTAATGACCAGATGCTCGAAACCTTGCCGATCGGCGTCATCGTCTTCCCGGGCTCCGGCATCTCCGCCAACCTCGCCGACAAGGCGCGGAAGCTTGGCATTCCCCTATGGAAATTCGACGAAGGCGGCGCGTGAGCGCCGCCACATGCGTGCATGACAAGAAGCGCGAGCCAATCGTACTCTTACATCTTATGCGCTCCTATTTGCCATCGGACGAAAAATCATCGAAGGCGGTTATGCTATCGGCCTTGGTCCAAATTCCGACGGAGCCGCTCCCCGAGATGTGGTCGTCCCGTAATTCGATGTATTTCTTGCCATCCAGAAGGATCGCTATGTCGTTTCCCGAAAATTCCGCCCGCAACACATGCCATTGCTGTCGCGCGACAGGGGCGTCGACATATTTGATCGTCATACGGCGTCCGTTCTCGACGTAGTAAAGAGAGACGTTGTCCTCCAATGCATTGGCGCGCGCCACGTAGTAGTTGTCGCCGTTCTTCCAGCGCCTGACGAGGCCGCCGGCTTGATCTTCGGCCCCCGCCAGGGCTTTGAATTTCACCTCGACACAGCCATCGGCGATCGAAACGTCCTTCTTCACGCACCATGGGTACGCGCCGGCTCCGGATTGTTTGAGGACATTGGGTTGGCTCGGAGCGGAAGGGTCTGTCTCGATCATCCATACGGGAGAGCCTTGTCCCGTCACGCCGCACGTCCAGCCGGGCGGTGATGAGCCGGCGGGAGCGCCGTCGAAGTTGTCGGTCCCCGCGAGAGCGAGGTTCGCCGCCGAAACAATTGCGCTCGCGATGAGCAACCTCTTCATGCAATGCTCCCCAATTACGGTGATGGCGTGGACGGCGCCCGCGCCGGCGCAAAGAAACTGACGCGCTTTGGCCCCTTGCCGACCCGCGCCCTGGCGATCGACCGCAGCTTGCCCTCCCGCGAAACCTCGACGAGCTGCAACGTCCCGTCGCCGATGTTGCTGACGAGAACCTGGACCTTGCCGTCGCCCGATCCTGGGATCCTCTCGATGCAGCACGGGCTCGACACATCGGTAAGCCGATCGAGCAGCTTGCCGGTGGTCGCGTCCACGGCGTCGATATAGGAACGCCCCTCATTGGCCGCGAGCACGATATTGTTCCCGATGGCTTCGACGCCATGATAGGTGACTTCCCGGGGCGTGCGGTTATCCTTCGGGGGATCGAGCGCGAAGAGCCGCGTGACCTTGCCGGAGCCCGTCTCCATCTCGAAGAAGCCATCCACCCAGAACGAGCCGAAGTAGAGCTTCGTTTCGTCGTCGGAGAAGGTCAGGCTGCGGGGGTTCACATTGATCTGATGGAACTTGACGAGCTTGCGGACGGCCGGATCGACAATCGCTATTCCGGTGATTTTCTTGCAGGTGACATAGGCGTTCTTGCGAAGCGGGCCGTATTTGATCACATGCGGCGCGCTGGTTTCCTTGATCCGAAACCCTTCCTTCATCGTCGCCGCGTCGATGCCGATCACGTCGTCGCTATAATAGTTCGCCACCAGTATATGCTTCCCATCGGCTGAAAGAATGACGTGATCGTTGTGCATCTTCCCGATCGGGACTTCGCCCTTGACCTCGAATGTGGTCGTGTCCAGGAATTTGACCTTTTCCTCGCCCTCCACCCCGATCGCGAGTTTCTCGCCGTCCGCGGTTACGGCGAGGCCATAGGGCTGCGCGCCGACGGGAATGCGGCGAACCTCCTTCATGCCGGCAAGCTCGACCAACGAAACGGAAGCGTCCTGCGTGTTGACGACAAACACATGAGTGGGGTCGGCGGCGTTGGCCGCGCCGGCGAACGCCGCCGATAAAGCCAGAACCGCGACAACGATCAGCGCCTCGATCTTCATGAAATGTCTCCTTGGTTTATTGCGACGGGCTTCGCCGCGTCGCGGTCGGAGCCATGTGATGATGCGCGTCGACGCGGCGTTTTTCACAATACTGCGTCACCGCGATGAACCCGATGATCGTCGCTGTGAATCCGCCGAGAAGCGTCCAGTAGGGCGCGACGCCAAAAGCCAGCGGCTTCGCCACGCCAAGCCAGGCGCCGTGGAATCTTGCCGACTGCGGCGCGTAAACGCCGCCAACTGCATCGCTGGTGGAAAGATATGATGCGTGACGTGAACGCTTGTCCTATCCGAATTTCCACGTCATGCCTTACTGTAGCGCTCATATAGATGGTCGGCGTTGGACCAGTTGATTGCGGACATTATGGTCTTCACATAGTCGCCCGCCTTTGCACCGAAATCCATCTGATAGGCGTGTTCGAACATGTCGAGGACGAGCACCGGATCGCCGCCGGCGATGATTTGGGTGTGATCGTTCGCCCAGGAATTAACGAGCCGCTTGCCATGCTTGTCATAGGCGAGAACGACCCAGCCGGAACCGCCGCCGAGCGCCTTGCCCATGCCGACGAATTCGGAGCGCCAGCGGTCGAACGAGCCAAAGTCGCGTTCGATGGCGTCGTTGAGCGCCGCGCCCGGCTTGTTCGCCTCGCCGAGGCCAGCGAAATAGACTTCATGCAGGATCATGGAATTGGTCGCGATCAGCTCCTCGCGCTTGAGGCCGTTGATCTGGAAGCCCGGCGCCTTGTCGAAATCGAGCCCCGCCAACTGTTCGGCGATGGCGTTCAATCGCTTGACGGCGCCGACATAGTTGTTCTCGTAATGCGAGACGAGAATTTTCTCGGACATACCTTTGATTTTCTGCGGATCGAAAGGCATCGGCGCGGCGACGTGAACCGCGCTCTTGCGCGTCGGCGCGGCCTTGTCTTCCGCCCGGGCCGCGTTTGCCGCGAGCGCCGCGCCAGCCGTTGCGGCGGCGCCGATGAAATGTCTGCGGTCGATGCCTTGCGTCATGTTCAGCCTCCTTGAGTTGTCGATCAATTCCGCGTGCCTGCCTTTACGGAGTGCGCGCCTTCTCTCGCCTTGCGGTCGAAGTCGTCGCGACGCTTCTCGAAGCAAAGCGTCAGAAAGATGAAACCGACGATCGTCACGACGAATCCAGCGAGCAGCGCCCAAAAGGGCGCGACGCCATTGGCCAAGGGCTTCGCCACGCCGAGCCAGGCGCCGTAACTCCAACAGGCGGCGCTGATTGAGGATGCGAGCAACATCGGTCCTCTTTCTCCTCGCTGGAATTTCGGCAGGGCGAAACGACGCATGGTCTGCGTCGCAGCGAGCCAGACGCAAATCAGCGTCGCTTTGGCCCACAGTTTGGGGTTTGTGAGATAGTCGAGGCCGGAAAGCGCGATTCCAAGACCGATGATCACGAAGCCAGACGCCCACAATTGCCAGTCGGCCGACCGGATGATCCGCGCCCAACGAGATTCGTAGCCGCCGAAGAACAAGGACCGATAGGCGTGGACGATGTGAACGCCGCCGCCGGCGAAGGCGAAAGTGTGCCAAAGCGCGGCGAAGGACAGCAGGATTTTCGGCGCGAGCGAATCATCGACGGCGACTTGCGACGCCGTGCTTTCTTTCACGACCGTCAGTGTCTGCGCCGCCGCCGGAGATGCGCCGATCAGGAACAACAGCACGCCTGCCGCCATGCAGAGGGCCAATGTGCGTGGGACGCCAAGATCGAAACGAAACAGCGCGAGCGCGGCGCCGATCGCCAGCAAAAGCGCCAGAGGATCGACGCTCGAAGGCGTCGGAACTTCGAAGGAGAAGCCGAGGCCTTGAACCGGAGCGACCTCGCGAAACAGCGCGTGGATCGAAAACCAGAGCGCGAGATTGAGAATGACGCCGACAACTGCCGCCGTGATGGCCGCCAGCGCTCCGGCGAGCGCCTTGTCGCCGCGCAGCTTTTCGACATAGGGCGCGCCGAGAAAAATCCATAAAAAGCAGGGCGCGAATGTCACCCATGTCGTCAGCAGGCCGCCGAGCGCGCCGGCGAGGAGCCGCGGCAGGACGCCAGGTTGCCGATAGGCGGCAAGAAACCCTACGAATTGCAGCACCATCACCAAGGGGCCGGGCGTGGTTTCGGCCATGCCGAGGCCATCGAGCATCTCGCCAGAACGCAGCCAGTGGAAATTGTCGACCGCTTGCTGCGCGACATAGGCGAGCACCGCATAGGCGCCGCCGAAGGTCACCATGGCCATCTTGCTGAAAAAGACGGCGATCTGGCTAAAGACATTGTCGGGACCGAACGCCAGCAAGAGGGCCGCGACGGGGACGAGCCATAGCAACAGCCAAACGCTCGCGATTTTCAATGGATGCGGGGTTGATGGCCTCGCGTGGCGGGGGAGCGCATCGCCGAGCAGGCTGTCGCCGTCCGTATCCTTCGCCGCTCCGCGGTCGCCGCAGGAAAATTGCGTCAAATGCGCCCGCCCGCCGAAATAGCCGATGAGCCCCGCCGCGAGAATGATGAGCGGAAAGGGCGCGTCGAAAAAGAAGATCGCGACGAAGGCGGCGGCCGCCAGCCCTTGCAGCAGGCGGTTCTTCAGCGCTCGCTTTCCGATCCGGGTCACCGCTTGGACGACGATCGCCAGCACGGCGGCCTTGAGACCGAAAAACGCCGCGACGACAAACCCCACCTTGCCAAACAGCGCATAGACGACAGAGAGCGTCATGATCGCCGCCGCTCCCGGCAGCACAAACAGCCCACCGGCCATGACGCCGCCGAACGTTCCATGCATTAGCCAGCCGACATAGGTCGCGAGCTGTTGCGCCTCGGGGCCGGGCAGCAACATGCAATAGTTGAGCGCGTGCAGAAATCGGCTTTCCGACAGCCAGCGCCTTTCCTCGACCAGAACCTTGTGCATCAGCGCGATTTGTCCGGCGGGGCCGCCGAAACTCAGCAGGGCGATCCGCGCCCAGACACCGAAGGCTTCGCGCGGAGAGACGCCATGATCCGCGCTTTGGACTTTCACCGGCGCGTTCATGGCGCTTTCCCCGCCTTGGTCGCGGGCCAGCTGTGCGGCTCGTCCGTGGCGTCGCGTTGCCAACGATAAAAGGCGTCGTAGAGGCGCATTCCGCCTTCGAGCTGTTCGAGATCGTCGGTATACATGCGAGAGAGGCCGAGCGACGCGGCCAGCAGGCCCGCCGCTTCCGGCGCGAGATCGAGCCGCGCCGTGTCGGCGCCGCGAACGATCACGGCGAGCTTTCGCAGGGGTTCAATTTCAAGGTCCCACTCGTCGAGCATCGTATCGAAGGTGCAGCGCTCGCCGCGATGGCTCCAGAATGCGCCGTCGATATCGAAGGGCGTGGCGGAAAAGCGTTCCGCCACGCCTTGAACGTCCGCCGCCGAGACGAACAGAAACACGGCGCTTGGATCGACGAAGCGTCGAATAAGCCAGGGACAGGCGATGCGATCGACCTTCGGACGCGAACGCGTGACCCAGACCGTTCGTCCCCGCGCGTCGCGGGGCGGCAGTTTCGCCCCCGGGACAAGCGGCCGCTTCGCCTGCGCCCATGCGAGATGGCCGCCGGTCAGGAGATCGGCGGACGAGGCGCGGGCGCATCTCAGCCATGCGGCGACGCCAGCCCCGAGAGCGCCGCCCTCCTGATCAATGACGACCACAGCGCGCTCGGCGAACGCGCCGCCCCATTGCCCGACGGAATCCGCCGCGCACCGAACGGCGCCGGGAATGAAGCGCGGATCTGCTCTCCATTCGTCGTCGACGCGAACGTCGATCAGCGTGGGGCAGTGGGCGACGCCGACGAGACGCGCGAGCTTTTCAGGAGAGATCGTGTTGATCGACGACATGATGCGCCCTTGGTGGAAAAATCCCGGGCGCGATTCTTGGGCATGTCGCCTCGTGGGGAGATCGCTTCCCCATGGGGCGTAGAATACACCGATAGCGGTCCCCGATGTCAACAGCACGCGCATTGACGACGGACCACCATCATGCCGCGTTGTTCAAGCCTAACGACGCGGCGCTCAAAACCTTGCCGATGGCGTCATCAAGCTGCCTGCTCTGGCGTCCCGGCAAATGTTGCCGAAAAGTCGACGAAGCTCGGCATTCCGGTCTGGACAGTCGACGGCGGCGGCGGCGCATGAGCGCCGCCCTTCAAGCTTGCGATTTCAGTTCACCCAAGTTGGACCTTGGACGCCTTCCGCCTATCTTTTCAGCAATGGTTGTTCGCCAACGAACGAAGAAAGGGCGCAATATGTTTTGGGATAAAGATCGCGTCGATGGCGGTCGCGCTTCTGATAATGGCGACCATTGCGCTTGCCGATCCCGTCGTACGAGGCGCCAGAATCCATAAAGCGCGTGCGCCAGCGGCGTCGGCTCAAACCACGGACGACGGCTATTACGTTCCTTATGTTATCGGCGTCGACGGCAAGAAATATCCGATCATGGAAACTCCCGGGAGCGTCACGGTCATTCCGCGGCAGCCTATTGACGATCAGCAGGCGACGACGCTTGGCGACGCCATGAGAAACGTTTCCGACGTCGCCGTCATCCATCGCTGACGTTATGTCCGTTCGAGGCTTCGCCTAAGCGCTGGAGCAGCATCCGGCGGTCCGGCCATGCTCCTGAGCTTCCTGAATCGGCGGACAGGGCACATTGCCGTAAGAGCAAAACACGCAACAATCCCCAGCCTTCGGCTTCAGCAGCGCTCCGCAGCTCTTGCATTCATAAAAGAACTGGCAGGCGTCGGTCGGCATCGATTCTGTCGATTGATGGCCACACGACGGGCAGGTGATCGTTGAAACCGCGATGCGCCACGCCGCAAACGCGCGGCGCCGAAAAGAAATCATCGGTCGGAATAGCGCGCGTTCGACGCCGATTGGATCAACTGTTCAAGCGCGCGAGGTGTGGGCAGGCACTGTGAAAAGCGTGTCATATGAAGCTCTTGGCGCTGGCAGTGGCTCAAGTGCACCTCGCGCAGTGCCATCACAGCCTGTGCAATCTCATCGTGAAATCAGATAGTAATGTGCAGACCAGACCGCCGCAGCATCGTTGCTTTTATCTTGCCCACTCGCCCACTCGATGGTCAATGGTCGATGGGTTTGTATTCACATTGTAACTTCCGGACTTTTCGCGCGCGCTCCAAAACAATACCAACTACGATACCACCAAGCGAACGGAGCTAGGTTCGCGTATTCTACATGGCAGTAACTCCAGCCATAAGGGTGCGCGCATCATAAACGATGCGCCACGACTGACCGATCCGAACCGGTCGCTCCCAAACTGCGCCTTGCATCGATGCGGAAGGCGAGGCCCAAACTGCACACTCGTGGCCTCTTTGGCTTTTATCTGCGGTAAAAGGGGGCGAGCAAAGAGCAAAGGGCAGATATGGGCGTTATAATGGTCGATGGCTCAACGGCCACGATGCGCCAGAAGCAGCCATTCATCCTAACAGACAAAAGCCCGTCTCGTCAGATCAGAAACCTTCAGATTCTCAGCGGCTGAGGCTGAGCCGCCCCGCCCCTCAGACACGCTCGAAGCGGATCATCCGTGCGATCGAGCGCCCCGACAGCATCGTGTTGATATGCGCCCACTTCAGGGTGCGTTCGTCGCATAGGCGCGCCATACCCGAATGGCTGAGCAGGTCGTCCGTGTCGCGGTCGCTCAGGAAGCCCATCGCGCGCTGTACCCGCTCCACCGCTTCGAGGCGGCCGGTGAGGAAGGTCCAGTCGGCACCGATGCCGTGCAGCTCCTTGAACGCGCGCAAGGCCTCGGGCGGGTCGCTCAGCGGGCTGAGCGAGATCGACACGAACTGCAGGTCGTGCGCCTCGCGACCCAGGATTTCGCGCGCGTCGATGAGGTTGCGCGTGGCCGGCGTGCAAATGCGCTGGCACATGGTGTACATGACGTTAACGATGGTGGTGCGGCCCTTCATCACGTCGTCGTAGAAGCGCACGCTTCGGCCGTCCTGGTCAAGCAGCAGCTCGTTGGGCGTGCGGCGCTCGCGCAGGCGGCGACGGGTGGCCTCCTCTTCGGCTGCGCCGGGTGCGGTCGTGTCGGTCGCAGAGACAAAGGCGGAGGTGGCTAGGCCAGCGGCCAACAGGGCCGCGGCCAGGTGGCGCCGCGACAGGGGTTGCGGATCAGGCGGGGCGTTCATGTGCATCCTCAGCTGGAGTTCAAGGGTTAGATTTTCTGTCGCCCACGTCGTCGACCCTGAACAACAGCATCATTCCAGAGTCCTCGTGCAGCACGTTGTGGCAGTGCATGGGGTACACACCGACGTAATCGAGCGGGGTCACTTCGTACTCGACCACGTCGCCGGGGTACAGGGCCACGACGTCCTTGCGCACGTATTCCTGCGAGCCCGGGCCAACCGCGACGCCGTTGCGCTTGACGATGCGTCCTTCGACGAAGTGGTTGTGCACCGCATGCGCCCAGCCGCCCGAGGTCTCGTAGATCCAGCGCTCGGCGCGGGCGCGCTTCATCGTGAAGCGGATCTCGTTGCAGTCGATGGGCTTGCCGTTGCAGGTCCAGACGCCGTTGCTGCGGCCCCACTTGAAGGTGCGCACCACCTGGGGCGCGCGCAGCGGCGGCAGCGTGATCGGAGCAAAGCTGGTGATCGTGGCCGGGTCGGCGCTGCCGTCGGCGGCTATGGCGCCGATACGGAACTCGATCAGCGCGTTAGCCGCCGTGGCGGGCGGGTTCAGCGTCGTTTCGGGGCGCCGCGGGTCGGTCTGCACCAGGCGGTTTTCGAGCCACAGCCGCCTCGCGCCGGCAGCCGGGCCGCCCGGCGCCGTGAGTCTGGCGAAGTCGATGATGACGTCGGCGCGTTCGGCCGCCGCCAGCTTCATGCTCGTGACGTTGAGCGGCTTCTCGTAAAGATTGCCGTCGTTGGAGATGCGCCAGTATGGGATCAGCTGCGCCGGGTTGTCGGGGTTGACCAGGAAGATCTGGTAGTGCCGCGCCGGCCCCATATTTAGCAGCCGGAAGCGGTAGCGGCACCTGCGCACGTTGTAGAACGGCTGGACCTTGCCGTTGACCATGTACTTGTCGCCGAGGTGGCCGCCATCCTCGTTGAGGTCGAGGGTGGCCTGCCCCGTAAGCGGGTCGATCGCCAGGTCGGTGAAGATGACCGGGATGTCGTAGGTCGGGTAGCTGGGCAGCCGGAAGCCGGTGTTCTCATTACCGGTGTCGTATTCGTTGAAGATCAGGTGGAAGCCGGCCAGGCCCTTGTAAACATTCTCAGCCGTGTGCGCCTCGCGGTGGTCGTGGTACCACAACGTGCCCAGCGATTCGCGCACGTCGCCGTCAGGGCCGACCCCGGGCGTGTTAAAGCCGGCGCGCTTCATGTTGTAGTAGTAGTCGAAATACTGGCCCGGAAAGAAGAAGCGGCCCTGCAGCAGGGGGTTCTCCGAGATTTGGCCGTACGATGGGTCGCAGGGGCCGCCATCGCTGTCGGGCGCCGAGTGGAAGTTGTGCAGATGCGTGGTGATCGAGTTCTTGCCGAAGCCGCCGCTGGGCGCGCCCGTGGGCAGGTTGTTGAAGCGACGCACCAGGATGGCCGTGTTCGCACCCGCCTGATAGCGGCTCACGATCGTCGGCATCGGGGTCATGGGCTTGTCGATCGACAGGTTCGCGCCCCCCAGATTCGAGCCCCAGAAGTTCACCTGCAGCGGCAAATTGGGGTGGATCGACACGCCCGGCACGGCGCCGAAACGCTGCACGAAGAACGTCTGGGGCGGGGCCAGCTCACGCAGCTGGTGCGCGTCGCCGCGCCCTTCGAAGGGAATGCGGGTGGCCGGGTTGATGGCGCGGTTCGGCGCCGCCGTGGGCGCACGCGCGAAGATGGTCAGCGGGCGGGCCGGCAGCTCCGGCATTACCGGCATCGGCACCACGAAGGGTGTGGTCGGCGGGCTCGGGCGCAGGGGCGTGATTTGCGCTCGGGCCCGCGCGCTCAGCGTGGCCATCGGCGCGGCCGCCAGTCCGGCCTTAAGCGCTCCGCGGCGCGTAGGCTGCGGAACGCTCGGTTCAGTGTTCTTTTGAGGCGCCGGAACGTCTCGTTTCATACGCCCTCCCAGACGATCTGCTCGACTTCGACTCTTGCGTATTGGCCTGCATTCGCCGGATGACCAGCGATTTTAATCATATTCTGACTCGACCGACGGGTTTCGGCAAGCCAATATCCCCAGCCGGCCGAGTGAGCGGGGCTGCGGGTCGGCGAACGCCGTGTCGAGCGGT
>Ga0194120_10007902_pt1 | contig 14314 bp, 9 predicted proteins | sample TA2MahCa65mmetaG_FD_148642 | JGI IMG/M metagenome (GOLD analysis project Ga0194120, IMG submission 148642) | Freshwater microbial communities from Lake Tanganyika, Tanzania - TA2015019 Mahale Deep Cast 65m | ecosystem: Environmental > Aquatic > Freshwater > Lake | place: Tanzania: Lake... | reverse complement strand
CGCGACCCGCTCCCCGAGCTCGTTCCGACCGTCCCAGTACGCCGCCTCGTCACGCGATGTGTAGTACCCCGGCTCGCGGTAGCCCACGTCGAGCTTCCGCACGAGTGAACCCGCCACGTCGTAGACGCTGACCGTGACGGCGGAACTCTCCTTCAGCTCGAAGGGGATCCACGTCTCCGGGTTGAAGGGATTGGGGTAATTCGCCATCAGGCGGCTTCGGGACGGCGGCGCGAAGGTCAGCCGCGCCGTGAAGGTGTGCTTCCCTGCGTCGAGGCGCATCGACCCATCGCGGCTGAGGTCGTAGCGTTCATCGCCCAACTCGACGACGATGCGGAATCCCGCCGGAAGCGTCTGAGCCGTCCAGCGGAGCGTGCCCGCCTCCGCCAGGTTCGCCGAGAGCTCCCACGTCGCTTCGCGCTGATTCGACGGCAGGATGCTGCGGCTCATCCGCTCGACCGGATCGTCGGTCGCAGCGTAGAACTCGGAGTAGCTGCGAATCGGAGGAGCCGGAGGCAGACCCACGTCGTAGGCGTCGAAGCCCACCTGCGCCTTCGAGCCGCTCCCGAGCTCGACCGTCTTGAGCGCCCCGCTGTCGAGCGAGATGGTCAGCGGCGCGACCCAATCCGGCGAAGGAGCCGCGCGCTGGGCGATCGCGGGAGCCGTCGGCGGCGTCTGCGTGATCGTCACCGTCCGAGCCGACGCCAGCTCGTTGTAGACCCAGTAGCCCTGGAACTGCGACAGACTCGTCGCGATGACGTAGTTGACACCGTCATACCCGAAGACCGTCTTGGCGGTCGGGTTGTACGCCGACGCGGGCGCGCCTCCGAACGGAGCGCCGACGAGGTTCCACCGAGGCTGCAGCGTCACGACGACTTCCTGAGCCGCCGGATCGCCCACGTCCACCTGGAACGTCGTATTCAGCGGACCATTCGTCGGGTCGCGGAAGATGAACCAGCCCTTCCCGACGAATGGGAGCGGCTGGGTCGATGCCAACGTCACCTGCTGGTAGTTCTCGATCCATACGGGCGGTGTCGAGGCGTCGAAGTAGCCGTAGCCATACATCGACACGACGCCGCGCGTCACCAGGTTCGATGGAGCCGCATTCGTCGCGGGTCCGGGCAGGGAGAACATGCGCCAGCGGATGCCCAACGTCGTCGCCAGCGTCTGCGGCAGGCGCTTCGAGAGCACGAGCGTCAAGAGGTGGGTGCCCGTGTTCAGGGGTATGCTGGCTCCCAGAGGCAGCGGATGGACGGCCGCCGTCGTCGCGTCCGTGTCGGGCCCGTGGACGATGCGCGGGTTGTCGTTGTAGTAGGCGAGCACGCCTTCCGGCAGTCCTTCGATGGAGAGATAGTGCGTGCCGCTGCCTACCTCGACTTCGATGGTCCACGTTCGCGCATCGGCGAACGCGAGAACATCCTGCGATAGCGCCTGGCCGCCTCTCAGGAGGCGGAGCCATGACGCCGGAGGCTGCGGCATGGGCGGGGCGAGCGTGTCTTCTAGCGACAGATTGACGGCATCCGTCGCGTCGAGGGAAACGCCGACGGTGACCGTGTGGTCGCCCGCCGGGTCGCCCGTCAGGCGGAGCGTCGCCGTCCAGTTCTGGTAGGAAGGCAGCGCTGGGGCGAGGAAGGGAGACCAGGACGCCGAGAAGTCGTTACCCAAGCTATTCGTAAGGTTGACGGGGCCCGATCCGTCCGCGTTCATCGTGTAGATTTCGAAGTTGCCGTCTCGATACGACTCAAAGGCGATCTTCGTACCGTCCGGTGACCAGGACGGTCCCAAGTCATCGCCAGCGCTGCTTGTCAGACGAATCGGACTCGTTCCGTCGGCGTTCATCACGTAGATTTCCCAGTTCGCGTCACGATACGACATGAAGGCGATCTTCGTGCCATCCGGCGACCATGCCGGCTGGTGCTCGTCGGCGGAGTGGTTTGTCAGGTTGGCGGGATTCGTCCCGTCGGCATTCATCACATACGTCTCGTCGTTCCCGTCTCGTCTCGTGCTGAAGAGCAGCTTCGTCCCATCAGGGGACCACGCCGGCTCGTCATCAGTCGCCGGGTTGTTCGTGAGGTTGACCTGGCCTGTGCCGTCGGCGTTCATGACGTAGACCTCACGGTTTCCGTCACGAGTCGAGTAGAAGGCGATCTTCGTCCCGTCTGGTGACCACACGGGCCAGGCGTCGACCGCGTTATCGGTCGTCAGCCGAATCGAGCCCGTGCCGTCGGCGTTCATCACGTAGATGTCTGCATTGCTGGACCGTATCGCCCGGAACGCGATTCGAGTTCCGTCGGGCGACCACGACGCCCAATCGTCGTCTCCAGGATCGTTCGTCAAGTTGACGGAGCCCGTCCCGTCGGCGTTCGTGACGTATACTTCGCGGTTGCCGTCGCGGTCCGAAGTGAAGGCCACTTTGGTCTGCGTGATGTTACCCGTTGGCGGATTGATCCGACCGATGCCCTTCGCCGTGACGGTCGACGGGCTGCCCGACGCGTTGTGCGTGATCGTCAGCGCGGATTGCTCCCAACCGACGACCGTCGGCGTGAAGGTGACGGTGACCGTCTGGCTCTGACCCGCCGCCAGGTTGTAGGGCGGCGCGGGCGAGACCGTGAACTGCGCGTTCGACGACGCGATCCCGCTGACGGTGAGGGTTCCGCCGCCGGAGTTGGTGATGTTGAACGTCGCCGTGCCGGAGCCGGGCTTCGTGACGGTTCCCAAGTTGACGGTAGTTGTGTTCAGTAGGGCAGCAGGGAGGAAGTAGGAAGACCAGCTCGGAAAGCCGTCTCCATATGCACCGGCAGGACTGGTATATGCTGTCACGCTGCCGCTGACCGGATCGATAATCATGAGTCCGCGCATCTCAGAGGGGTGGGGGCCCTCGATGATCCACGCCCCATCCGGAGACCACGATAGATAGGGGCCATCAAACGTCCCCGGCAGTGTTCTCTGGTTCGCTCCGGTGGGGTCGACCAGGTGCAAGTGCCATGCACCATCATAGGACGAGTAAACGATCGTCGTACCATCCGGTGACCAATATGGCGAATAGCCGTTTGACGGTGCGGTCACGTCGATAGGACTCGATCCGTCGGCGTTGGCGACATACACTCGCGCTTGCCCTGACTCATAGCCCTGGTATGCGATGCGCGTCCCATCGGGCGACCACGATGCATTGTGGTGTCCTGCGCCTGAGGTGATCTGCGTCTGGTTGGCGCCGTTCGGGTCCATGGTGTAGACCTGCATGACACCTGTCCCGGTCAAGCGATTGGAGTGGAACAGGATCTTGGATCCGTCAGGCGACCATGTGGGCCCGCCATCGTGGGCTGTGTTGTTGGTCAGACGTGTCGGCGACGAACCGTCGGCGTTCATGACGTAGATCTCGTCGTTCCCGTCGCGGTCTGACAAAAACACGAGCTTCGAACCGTCCGGCGACCAACTCGGGACTACGTCAAGGAAGGTGTTGTTAGTCAGACGTTGGAGTCCGGTACCATCGTAGTTGACGGTGTAGATCTCATAGTTGCCATCGCGGTTCGATGTGAACGCGATCTTCGTGTTCGACAGGTCTCCTGTTGCCGCAAGCGCCGCAGGAACAACTCCCAGCGTCAGAACGATGAGAAGCGATCCAACCCACGTAGTACGAAGCTGCTCGGAACGCATCGTTCGGGACTCCTCGGGTACCTGGCAGGACCGGCGTCGTTAGGAACACCGGCCCGTCGCCCTATACCGGTTCTGTGTCTCGCCAAAGTGCCTCAGTGCGCGTTTCATCGCCCGGCCGCCAGTACGTCCCGTCGCGGCATCGGCGACCAACTCGCGTTGCCGTACTTCGGAACGTCGTTCGCGATACGCACCTGCTCCGACCCGTCCAGATTCATCATCCACACCTCCCAGCGGCCGCTACGACCTGATAGGTAGATGATTTTCGACCCGTCCGGCGCTAGGCGGGGATATATGTCCGTGTAGGAGTCATGCGTCAGCCGACGCTGGTTCTCTCCATTGGAATCCATGATGTAGACCTCGTCGGTACGATCACGGTAGGAGTGGAACACGATGTGCTTGCCGTCGGGTGTCCAGTATGGCGCGTGGTCGTTCCATGGGTTCTTCGACAGGTTCCGCAAGCCGGTGCCATCTGCGTTGATGACATGAATGTTGCTCGGACCCCTGACCGTCACGATATCCGGCGCCGAGATGAAGGCGATCTGTGTTCCGTCTGGCGACCAACTCGAGTTCCATTCCACCGTGTCGCCGAAGGTCAACTGGCGCACATCCGTGCCGTCCACGTTCATCGTGTGCAGCTTCTGCAAGCCAGTCCGGGTCGACTGGAACGCCAGGCGCGCGCCGTCCGGCGACGGGGACACCTTCTCGTTGTGGCCCACTCCGCGTGTCAGGTTGCGCGCGTTCTGCCCGTCTGGGTCCATCGCCCAGATGTCGAACCGGTCCAGCTCTCCGTCGGCTCTAACCCGATCCGACTGCGACTCGAAGTAGATCGTCCTGCCATCCGGGGACCAGATAGGATCGCTGTTGGAGGCTCCCGCCTGAGCCGTAAGTATGCGAACGTCGGACCCGTCCACGTTCATCGTGACGATCTCATAGAGCGCAGCGATGTTTCCCGTGTCGGGGACGACCTGCCTGGTAACAGCGATCCGCGTCCCCACCAGACCCAGCGGCATGGAGACCGGCACGCCGTTGATGTTGAGCCGGATCATTCCCGACGCGCCTGTCGGCATCGGCAGTTCCGGCATCAGTGTCGGGCGGACGAGTCCAGGGGCGCTCTCCTCCGCGACCCGTTCGACCGGACTGGCGATATCGCCGTGCCGCGCGGTGTCCACCGCCGCGTTCCCGAACCATCCGAGTCCCAGCGCAACTGCCAAATGCAACCCCAGCGAGATGCCCGCTCCGTAGCCCGTCTCCGAGCCCAGACGCGACGACGGGTGCGGAGCATTCCGCAGAAGCTCGACCAGGTTCTCGTAGAAGCCCGCGGTGAGAGGGAAGACCAGGCAGCGCGTGCAGGCATCGTCGACTCGATGCGACGAGAACCCCATCTGCGCGCACCGCGACCGGATCTGGGCGATCCCCCGCTCCACGCGCTTGTACGCGGCGGTTCGGCTGGTCATCTGGATTTCGGCGATCTCCTCGTACGAGGCGCCATCCATGTACCGCAGCGTGACGGCAACCCGATACGGGAGAGTCAGCGACGCGAGGGCGTCCAGCACCGTATCCATCATCTCGCCATCACAGTCCTTGCGGACGGCGGCGGCAGCGTTCCTGAGAACATCGAGCGCCACGGCGACCTCCTCGTCCACACGAGCCCGCAGAGCATCCTGAGAACACGTGTAGGCGATGCGGCTCACCCAACTGGCGAACCGCTCCGGCGCGCGGAGCTGCGCCAAGCGGCGATAGGCTCGAATGAACGTCTCCTGCGTGACGTCCTCGGCGTCGGCATGGCGCATCGTGTGGGCATAGGCGATGGAATAGACCCGTCTCGCGTGCCGGCGCATCAGCGCGGCAAAGGCGTCGGCATCTCGTGCGAGACACGCCCGGACGAGCGCGGCGTCTGACGGTTCTGCCATGCGGTGGCTTTCTGCTGACATGTATGACGCCAGAACCGGCAGCGATTCGACAGGAAAAGCACTGCGGATGTCAAACGGATGGCGCACGGCGCAGGAACGGGTGGAACCCTACGGACGGACGGAGACGACGTCGAGGAATGCCGCCAGCCCGGCGTGGCGGGCGAGGTCGATCCCGTAGAGGTCGAGCAGGAGCACGATCTGGTCGTCGCCCGAAGCGGCTAGGAGCGCCCGCGCGTCGTCTTGGGTCAGCGTCGGCACGCCGAAGCGCTCCAGGAACGACTTGGCGTAGGATTTGTAGCCGTGCTGGTAGGACCGGCTCGTGTGGTGGATGTAGAACGCCATCAGCGACGAATTCAGGAGCGTCCGCAGAACGCGCAGGTCGGTGTTCCACGCCGGCGAGTCAGCGGACGGGCCCGTAGGGGCGGGTCTCAGACCCGCCGGTACATCCACCCCGACCACCCGTACATGCGCCTCACCCCTCGCGCTGTAGCGGGGCTGGATGCAGTATCCGGCGTAGAACGTCGCCGCCTCGTCCTCGCACAGGACGAAGTTGGGGCGGAGGTTCATCCCCGACGTGAGGAGCTTGCGGCTGAATCCCGTGTCCAGCCCTTGGCTCCGCCCGAAGGCGTACCACGCGACGGGATTCGGCTTGCCACGGTCGCGCTGATCCAGCCGCTCGCGGAGGGCGTCGAGATACGCGGCGGCGTTCGGGAAGTCGCGCCGCAGCTCCGCTTCGGGGATGATCCGATGCTTGCCGTCGATCCGCCGGTAGGGGAACACGATCCGCTCCCGGTTCCGCCGGATGTCCTCTTCGCTCTTGATACGGCTCGCCTTGAGGATGGGCTTTGTGATGCCGGGCTCGATCCGATGGAGCCTGCCGCCCGCCTCTTTCGTGTAGAACCCCTCGGCGTCGGTTCCGCCGTCGAGCAGGTAGCAGCCGTCGGCGAGCGTCGCGATGCCGACGCCGATGCGCGCGAGCTTGCCGAGAGGCGTTCCGCCGCACTCCAACGCCTGGATGGTCGCGTGGACATCGTCGGAGTAGAGCTGCCAGCGCCGGGGGTTCAGGCGGTTCACGGAGATCGTGCCGTAGGCGGGCTCCTCCGGGATCGTATCGGCGGATGCCGCCTTGAGATAGCGGAACCGTTCCGTCCGCTGGCGCGAGAGGAAGAGGACGCCGCTGTAGGTCGTCACGTTCTCGAACACTTGGCGGTCGCCGAAGTCGTAGAGCTCGGTGATCGCGCCGTCGCGGGCGAGCATCTCGCGCAGGGGACGCCCCGCGTCGGTCGCCGTGAACGTCGTCGGCGCGATGTACCCGACGATGCCCGTCTCGGACACCTCGCGCAGTCCGAGCTCGATGAAGGGGATGTAGAGGTCGATGTTGCCGACGCGCGCGCTGTGCCACGTCCGTCGGAGCTGCTCGCGCACGGCGGGAGCCAGGTTCTGGATGCGGACGTAGGGCGGATTCCCGATGACCGCGTCGAACCCCTCCGGCGCGGCGAACCGGTCGGCGAGTCGTTCTCCGGCGAGGCTGTCGGCGATGAGCAGGTTCGTGCGCAGGCGCGGCGCGTCCTCGCCCGCGTCGAGCGCCCAGAGGTTCAGGAGCAGGTCGGTCGTGGCGACGGAGTCAGGGTCGATGTCCACGCCATACAACTGCCTCTCGACGATCTCGGACGGCGCGTTGCGGGTTGCGCTCCGGAGCGCCTGCGCCATGCCGATCAGGAACGCCCCGGCTCCGACGGCGGGGTCCAGCACGCGCCAGCCGTCCGCCGACCGGTCGGGATGGAGGACGAAGAGGCGTCCGCAGAGGAACCGGACGACGTGCTCCGGCGTATAGACGGCTCCGCTCGTCTTGCGGTCGGATCGGGTGAGCCGTCCTTCGAGGAGCCGGTCGATGAGCGGGAAGTTGAGCGGGATGCCGTGGTGTCGGAGTTGGGCGAGCAGTTCCGCCGGGGATTCGGCGCGGTCCATCGCGGCTTGGATCGGCTCGTTGCGCCGGACGGTCAGCCCCCGCTCCTCGACGAACGCGCGGACGAGGAGGGCGTCCAGGTCGGGCACGTCGGTGAGTTCGCCCGACAGTTGCCGCATCGCGCGCTTCGGAACGACGGGGCGATGAATCATCTCAGCCCTCCAACTCGCTCAACAGAGGATTGCGGTGCTTGAGTTCTGTGAGCAGATCGCCAAAGAACGTGTCAATGGAGAGGCCATCCGTGATCTGCACCGTTTCGTTGCGTTGGTTGAGCTGGTACGTGAACGAACGGATGAACTGCGGAGCCGAACCCGTGAAATCCGTAAGTAGAATGCATGCGCGCTCAAACCTCCGCCTGTCATTGTGGACAGACTGACGCCCAGTGTAGTGAGCCAGATTGGCTGCATGCTTGCGTACGTATGAGAGCGGCTCGTCCAGCGTTTCGCCAGTGGTCAGCGCTGGGAAAGGCTCGGTTGGCAGAAGCAGCACAAGCCCGACAACCAGCGATGGGTCGCCACCATGGAGCCCAGCGGCTTCCCCTGCGAACTGCTCTATGTTGTTTTTCACATTCTTGCCGATGCTCGAAAACTGGCTCCGAACCGACAGCGTCATAAGCAGCCGGCCGTCTTCTGCGAGGTAGGCTAGATCGACGTCTTTGCGGTAGTTCGGGAAACTCACCCTATGCTCGTGTTGGTTATCGCTTGATGGGTAGAGCCTGTCCGCCCTGAGACCTCGGTCGACCAGGATATCTGACAGTGCGTGATGCAGTCTGTTGATGAACGTCCGATCTCGCACCGGATTCCTGTCATCCTCCGAGACGGCGTCTTCGCGTAGACGATCAGCGTAGCGCATGTACTCCGCATAGGACTCAGATAGCGCATTAATCAGGCTCTGTCTCTCTCCGTCCGTCATGCTCTGTGCCCATTGCTTATCGGCAAAGCTCGGGCGACTAGTGGTCAGTTCGAGATCGGCGGATCTCGCGTCATCAATGTCCATCTGGGCGAGTTCAATGTACGTGTCAATCCGGTCTTCGGGAAGTTGGTCGATCAGTTCCTTGAGCGTGTCTCTGAGAGTCCGACGGTGCAAGGCAGTTCTCCTGGCAATCTGGAGCTGTGGCAACAGAGCACCACTGTCGGATCAACGCCCACGGTTTGTATCTCGTTACCTGTCTCACTGATGAAGCTCAGGTTGCCAGCCCCGCGTTGGAAGCTTCCAGCAGGATGGGCTTTCACCAATCGACGTCGTACATCCGACTGGGACAACGCGTTTCAACTGTCAATCCGGGAGTGTATGGCGGTTGTACCTGAGCTCCACAAGCGCATACCCCGCCGGAAGCGCCTTCTTCCCGCCCACCAACGCCGCCTTCAGCGTCCGCGAGTGGTTGCACACCCCGCGATACTGGAACCCCCGGCAGTCGCACGACACGTCCGCCCCAGACACTTCGAGCGTGTAGAACTCCCCCGGCTTCGACGAGCTCTCCGCCCGGTAGGTCGCGCGCTTGGGTCCCGAAAGCACCGCCGCCAGCGCCTGGATCGCCTGCTCCGAGTAGGGAATCGCTCGACGGGTTCCCCCGTCCGAAGCCGTCGATTCGTCGGCATAGAGACGGCTCGCCTCGCGCAGCGCCGAGACGATCTCGTCGCCTCCGTCGAGCCGATCCGGCAGAACCCCGAGCATCCGCCTGAGCTCCGTCATCACGTCCGTCTCCAGCGCGCGTTCCAGCGCCTTGCCCTCGACCAGATCGTCGATCAACTGCGACTTGGCGTCCAGCACCGAGCGCACGAACTCATCGACCGTCCCGCGCCCGACCATGTAGGTGACGTTCACGGTTCCCGTCTGCCCGATGCGGTAAGCCCGATCCTCCGCCTGCCAGTGGTTCGCCGGAACCCAATCCAGGTCGTTGAACACCACCTGCCGCGCCGCTGTGAGGTTCAACCCGACGCCCCCGACGTGCAGGTTCGCGACGAACACGCGGATCGAATCGTCCGTCTGGAACTGATCGACCTGCGTCTGGCGATCCCCGACGGGAGTCGCCCCCGTCACCGCAACGGCGCGTTCGCCGAAGTGCCGCGCCAACCGCGTGATCGGCGGGACGTACGCCGAGAAGACGACCACCTTTTCGCCCTGCTCGACGGCGTTCTCGACCACGTCGATCGTCTCGACGACCTTGAGCGTCGCGAGCTTCCGCCGCGTCTGCGTCAGCCGTCCGAGGAGCGCCCCAGCCGCGCGGCGGGCTTCCGGCGTGTCGTTCTCGCGCGACCGATCCCGGCGCGAGAGCGTCGCGAAGTCTCGGATCGCGGCGTTCAGGTTCTCGACGGCTTTCGGATGGATGTCCACTTCGAGCCAGGTGCGCAGCTTCGGCGGCAGGTCGAGCGCCTCGTCCTTCGTCCGGCGGAGCATGACGCCGTGAAGCTGAACCGTCAGCTCGTCGATGTTGCTCGCGCCGTCTGCCACATAGCCGTAGGGTCCCTGATAGCCCTCGCAGTAGCGCTTGGCGAAGCTGCGGAAGCTGCGCCCCAGCGGATGCGCGAGGAGCTGCAGCAGGGGGAACAGGTCGCGCGGCCGGCTCGTCAGCGGCGTGCCGGTCAGCGCATGGACGACCGGTTCGCCGTCTGCCTTGCGGACGAGCTCCATCGCGTGGCGGCTCCGCTGGCTCTGGTAGTTCTTCAGGTAGTGCGCCTCGTCGAACACGATCCCCTTCCACGGGAACCGGAGGAGCGTTTCGAGGTGCTTGGAGAGGATGTCGTAGTTGAGGACGACCCAGCCGTCGTAGTCCGTCGCGGGCGGATCGTCGGGTCCGATGATGTGCGTCCGCGCGTCCGGCAGGACGATCCCGATCTCGCGCACCCAGTTGCGCTTCACCGAGGCTGGACAGATGACGAGGTAGGGACCCGTCGGTTCCGCCTCGACGAGCGCGATGATCGACTGGCGGGTCTTGCCCAGTCCCATGTCATCGGCGAGCAGGGAGCGGCGGCGTCCCAAGAGGAACGCGATGCCCTCGATCTGATGCGGGTAGAGCGTCCGGGCAAGTTCCTCGGCGCGCTGAACGGCGGCTGCGTCTGCCACTCGGACCCCCTCTCCGCGCCGCGTTATGAGAGGCGACACGGCGTCGAGAACGGGAACGCTGGAGTCCGAACGTCTGTTACGGGCGAGCCGCCTACGACGCTCTCAGCGCAGACCGCACTTCCTCGGGCATACGGGCGATGACGCGCAGGTAGGAACGCGCCGCCTGGTTCGGGAACGAGCGCCGCTGCTCCCAGTCGCGGATGACGCCGACGGGAATGCCGAACTCCTCGGCGAACTCCGACTGCGACAGCCCCAGCCCTTCGCGGATATCGCGCACCTGCGGCACGCGGCGGAACGTCCCGCGCTCCGACTCCGCCATCGGCGGGTTGTCCGGGTCGTCCAGCGCGCGTTCCTCGACCTCCTCGTCGGTCAGTGCGTCGAGCTCGGCGCGTTCCTCTGGCGTCAGTCGCTTCGGATGCTTCGGATCAAGTGTATGCCGAATCGTATTCATCTCGCTCACGACGTGTCGCCTTCCTTGCCGAGATGACGCGAATCGCGTTCTCGCCGCGCTCGGAGAAGATCACGGAGAATACCCCCGTCGACTGCCCCAAGGGCTCGGAACCGCCGCTCACCGTATGTGAACCGGTCATCTTCTCGATAGATCAGGTACGGGTCGGCGAAAACACCGACGGCTGTCTCGAATCGCACACGGTGCTGGCGGAAATTGCGTTCTGCCTTGTTGCTGTCCCACTCGAACACCGTTCCGTAGTCGCGCGCCAGACGACCCATGGGTCACTCCTGCGCAACGGGACTCAGGAAACTCTATACGGGATTCCCGTAGCATGTCAAATACGGCTCGAGAATAGGTCCATGGTCGCTCTTGACCCGATGGACGCTTCCGTCTGACGGGCGTCATATGAACCGGCATTCCACGACGAACCGACCCGAAGGCTGCTCGACCGGCTCGACATCCAACCCGACTGACTGGGCGATCTCCCGAAACTCGCTCAGCGTATCGCTCCTGCCGCCCACGAGGATCGTTTCGGGCGACAACCCCTGGCGCTCGCCGTCCGGAACGACGACGCCGGAGACGATCACTCGCCCGTCGGGACGCGCAGCTTCGGCGCAGCGGCGCAGGATCGCCGTCGTCCCGTCGGCATCCCAGTCGTTCAGAACCTTCATGAGCAGGTAGACGTCCGCGCCGGACGGCAGCGGATCGAAGAAGCTCTGCCCGACAACCGCGACTCGGTCCGAGACGCCCGCCGCGTCGAAGACCTCGCCCGCGCGCGCGACGGTTCCCGGCAGATCGACCAGCGTGCCGCGCAGATGCGGATGGGCGCGAAGGACCTCCGCGAGCATCGCGCCAGTTCCACCGCCCACATCGACCACTCGCCGGACGGACTCCCATCCGCCCGTGATCGACGGAACCTGCGGCACGCCGTGCCCGACGACTCCCATCAGCGCGTCGAAGCTGGCGGCAAGCTCCGGATGCGCTACCAAGTCCTCCCAGAAGGGCTTGCCGAAGACCTGGTGGTAAGCGGGCTCTCCCGTGCGCACCAACTCGAGGAGCGTCCCCCACGCGCGAGCCATCCGCCCGCCGATGCCGTCCAGGTCGAGATAGAGGCGGAAGCCCGGCTGCAGGAGCGCTTCGGCGGCTGGGTTCAGAGCGAACCGTCCCGGCTCCGGCTCGTCAAAGACGCCCTTCGAGACGAGATGACGCAGCAGTCGTCCGAGCATCTCCTGGTCGCATTCGACAGCGGCGGCGAGATCGTCGATCCGGCTGGTTCCCGCCGCGATGCACTCGGCGATGCCCAGCGTCGCGACGACCCGCAGGCTCCAGGGCGTACAGAGATCGCCCAATGCCTCCATGTCGACCGATTTGCCACTCACGCGCGCCCTTCCCATGTCGATAGGCTGAGTTCCGGGCGTCCAGCGCGTGTCGCTCTCACTTAAGGCAGTCCACCGGCTCGCCGTCGAACGGGTTCTCCTCGGCGGTCAGCATCCAGCCCATGCAGGGAGGGATCGCCTGCCCGCCGTCGTTCCCGCCGCCCGCCCATCGCGCGTGGAATGCATCGACGACCTCCGGCGCGAAGATCGCGGGAACCGCCATGCGCGGCTTCTGGTTCGTGATGAGCTCGAAGTGGATGTGGCAGCCGGAGACGCCCTGCGGCAAGTACATGTAGCCGAGGATATCGCCCTTGCGAACGACGTCTCCCTCGCCGACCCGCAGATAGGACAGGTAGAACCCGGGCGAGGGCTCCGGAACCATCGGCTCGATGCTGTACTCGAACGACCAGATCGTGTCGCCGTCCCGCGCGATGGCGATGTTGACGCCGTACCGGTCGTTTTCGCCGACCCTCAGCGATGGCGTGACCCGACTGACGTAGCCGTCGGCGACGGCGTAGACGGGCGGGTAGTCGCTCGGCTCCGAGCCACCGCGTGGGAACCGTCCATCGCGGTTGTCCCAGTGGACGTGGGCTCCGGTGTGCGACGCCGCCGCCCGCCTGCCCCTGTAGGGATGCCCCGCGCTGATATCAGCCAGATCGACCAGAAAGTGGTCGGAGGGATGGGTTCTGAACGTACGCAGGTCGGGCAGCATCGAGCTCGGCTCGGAGGCGAGGACGTAATCCCGCTCCGGGTGGGCATTGTACCCCCGGCAGGGATCGGCGTCGCGCTTCGCCTTGGGGACGATCAAGTTCGCTGGCGTGAACCCTCTGCGGGCGTATTCGCGGAGGATCGCCGGTTCCATGAAGAGGAAGGGCGACGCGTAGGTTCCCCAGCTCGTCAGCGCGATGTCGAACGACGTCGTCGGAGGCAGCCGGTCGAGCGGCACGCGCGACAGGTCGGCGGGAGGGAACCGCGCGACGGGCAGCCCCGCTTTGACGGACTGCCCGACCTTCACGAGCGGATCGCAGTGGAAGAACACGAACCCCCAGTCGGGAGCCGCCTTCGCCGCGATCCGCATCTGCTTGCCCAGCGGGAACCCCTCGTCCTCGATGCCGGCGATCTTGCCATCGAACGGCGCGTAGCCCAGCGTCGGGCGCTCCGAGAACCACGGAACCGACGTGCGGACGTAGTGCTTCATCGAGCGTTCCGTCTCGGTCTCGCCGTCGGTGTTCTTTCCGCTGTAGTCGTGCCCAGCGCAGCTTCGGAACTTGCTGATCTCGATGATGACGGCGGGATCGAGCGGGTTGGCGGTGATGAGGCGCGCTGGCGGCGGGGCTGCGACGGCTGCCGCTGAGACGAAGGCGAGGATGAGCAGGAGCCCGGGCATGTCCGTCGATCCCGTCAAGCGTCTGACGCGGGTGGTTCCGCACGCTCCGCGCGGAGGGCTTCGACCGCCGACCGCGTCCCGCGCGTGTTCTCCTCGATGTCAATCGCCATCCGCAAGCCTTCTGCCTGCATCATCAGGACCCAGAAGATCAGCAGTCCGTAGATCAGGCTGACGAGTATGACAGTCAGGAACGCCGTCTGCCCCATGGCGGTCTGCCCCATGGCGGCACCGACGATGCCAACGAGAACGCCGATCGCCCCAGCGCCGAGGGCGACCCATGCCAGAACACGCATGACCTTGACCGAAAGCTGCAATACGGGATACCGGCGCTCCATAGGAGCACTCTCCTTTCCTGTGGGACGCGTGCCCACGTGCACATGATACAACCTCGCCGCACTGTGTTCAATCAGGCGCGACTGCCACGGCGATCCACGCCAGAACACGCAACACCTTGACGGACAGACGCAACACGGGATAGCGGCGCTCCATGAGAGCTCTCTCCTTTCCGAT
>Ga0194120_10007898_pt1 | contig 14316 bp, 8 predicted proteins | sample TA2MahCa65mmetaG_FD_148642 | JGI IMG/M metagenome (GOLD analysis project Ga0194120, IMG submission 148642) | Freshwater microbial communities from Lake Tanganyika, Tanzania - TA2015019 Mahale Deep Cast 65m | ecosystem: Environmental > Aquatic > Freshwater > Lake | place: Tanzania: Lake... | reverse complement strand
CGGCGGTTCACCAGCGGCACAGAACTTCGTGAGCGCGTCCCAGAAGAGCCGCTCTTCGTTGTGCGCGCGCAGGGCGACGAGTTCCTCCAGCGACATCGCCACCAGGGGCGAGCGCAGCACGGCGAGCAGGGGCAGGTCTTGCAGCGGGTTGTCGAGCAGGCGCAGCAGGTTCAGTAAGTCGCTCACCTCGAGCGCCTCGTAGAAGCCGCCACGCTCCGTGTGCAAGGGCACGCCCGCACGGTGAAACTCCTGTGCGAACGTCTCCACCCGTGAGCCGGGCGAGCGCATGAGCACCACCATGTCGCGCCACTCCACCCGACGCATGCCTTTGGCCGGCTCGTCCCAGACTTCGTGGCCACTCGCGTGCAATTCACGGAGCCGGAGCGCAACACAGCGGGCCTCGCGCTCGATGGCGAGCAGGTCGAGCACGTCGGTGGCGGTCTCGCGGTCTTCGGGCTGCTCGTCAGCGTCCTTGGTGAGGATGTGCAGTTCGACCCGGCTCGTGCCCGCGACGGGCAGTTGCCGTTCGGTGGCATCCGTTGCATCCGGACGGCGGCTGGAAGCCGCCGGCGCGGGGTTGCGCAACATCGCGCGGCCTTCGGAATCACCGAACTTCAACTCCGCTTCCGCATCGTAGGCCACACCGCCGACGGACTCGCGCATGAGCGCGCGGAAGAGCGGGTTCACGAAGTTCAGGACAGCTTCGCGGCTGCGGAAGTTTTCCGAGAGCGCAATGACGCTCTGCTGGCCGCGCCACGCCTTCGCGTAGCCGGCGAAGATGTGCGGGTTCGCGAGGCGGAAGCGGTAGATGCTTTGCTTCTGGTCGCCGACGAGGAAGCGGTTCGCGTTCGCGCCTTGGCCGCTGACGAAGCGGAGGATGGCGTCCTGGGCGGCGTTGATGTCCTGATACTCGTCCACGCAGACGTGCGCGAACTGCGCGCGGCACGCGCGGGCGACGCCCGTCCTTTCATCGCGCAGCAGACGCAGGGCGAACTGCTCCAAGTCCGCGAAGTCCACACCGCCGAGCTGGCGCTTCGCCTCGGCGAAGCGCGTGGTGAACTGCTGCGTGAGTTGCACCAGCGCGGCCATCTCGTGCCGGCACCAGTTCCAATCCTCGGCCAGCGCGGTGCCGGAACCGTCAGGGCCGACGAGTGAGAGGAAGAAATCGGCTTCCTCGAAGAACTTTCCGAACGGCGGCCGGAGTTTGGTCTTCGTCCCGCGCGGCCAGTCCGCATCGGCAGCGAGGATTTCGGCCAATGCGGAATGTGGAGTGCGGAGTGCGGAATCATCTCGGAGCGCGGCGGTGCTTCGCTTCAGCGCGGGCGTGTCGAGAGCCGTGGCAAGGACAGGAAGCCACTCATCGCGCCACTCGGCGAGGGCGGTGAACAGCCATGATTTCCACTGCGTTGGAGCCGGCTCGCGAAAGGTAGCGAGTTGGTCGGCAAGCCACGCGTCCGGGTCGGGCAAGGATTGCGCGTGGCGATGGAGTTTCCACACGAGCACGTGCAGGTGCTCATCCGAGCCACGTCCGGCGCGGCGGATGAGCTGCTGGACGGCCTCGCTGTGCGGATGGCGACCGGCGTAGTGCTCGGCGAGCAGCGCGGTGAGACAATCGCGGACCAGTGGCCGCGTCTGGCGTTCGTCGAGGATGACCAACTGCGGGTCAATCGCGAGGTGGTGGAAATGCTCGCGGACGAGGCGGAGGCAGAAGCTGTGCAGCGTGGATATCTGCGCGGCGTCGAGGAGAGCGAGTTGTTCGGCGAGCCGGTCGGCTGGCGAGGAGGGCGCGCTCGGGTCAGGTGCTGGCTTCAGCTCCGCCTCCAGCGCCTTCCGCAAGTGGACGCGCATCTCGGCGGCAGCGGCCTCGGTGAAAGTGACGAGGAGAAACTGATCGAGCGACGCGCCGTCCCGAACCAGTTGCAGGCAGCGCTCGATCAGGGTGCGCGTCTTGCCGGTGCCCGCGCCGGCGACCACGAGGATGTTGCCGCGCGCGGCGATGGCGGCCTGCTGGGCAGGAGTGAACGCGCTCACGCTGCTTCCTCCTTCGCGGCGGGTTTGGGCAGCGCGCGGTAGGGCTGCGTCCACGGGTCGAAGCGGCAAACCGAGCGGTAATCGCAGCGGTCGCAAGCCTTGTCGCTAGCACTCAGGCGGACCGGGGAGACGGCGACTGCACCGGCAAATATGCTTTCGCCGAGGCGGCGGAGGTTGGCTTCGACTTGGGTAAGCAGGGCGGAAAAATCACCTGTGGCCAGCGCGTCGCCACTGCGTTTGCTGAGATTGCCGTCCTTGTTGAGCGTGTAGCGGAACTGGCCGCTGGGCTGCCCGCCGGGGCGGGCGTCGAGGTAAGTGAGGTGGGCAAAATCGAACCGGCCCGCGTGCTGGTAAGTGGCGCGGCGGGTGGCTTCGTCCTCGGCGAGAATCTCGGTGCGCCCACCCGTGGAACTAGCGGCCCCGTGTAGCGGGATGTAGAAGACGCCGACCGGCTGAAATGCAGAATGCGTAACGCGCAACGCTGAATGGGGCGAGGGAGAAGATGTCCTCGGCGCAAGCAGGACATTTAGATACGCGAGCAGTTGAAGCTGGAGGCCGTGGGCGATTTTGAGCGGGTCGAGTTTCTTGGGGCTGCTCTTGTAGTCCACGACGACGGCGAAAGTCTCGTCAGTCTGCTCGTTGTGGCGGAGGTCCACGCGGTCAATGCGGCCGCGGAGCGAGAGGCCCTTGCCATCCGCCAGCGCGAGCCGCCAGGCGGGCATCGGGCTGCCGGGCAGACCGAAACCGAGTTCCACCGCAACGGGGTCGAAGTTGTAACTCGGCATCCAGCTGACGAGCGCAGCGAGGAGACGTTGCGCGCTGGCGATGAGTGAGTGCGCCGTGAAGCGGCGGACTTCGTCCGCCGCGAAGAGCGCGAACTCGGGGCTGGCGAGGAGATCTTCACCGGCGAGCGCGGCGAGCGCGGCGGCGTCCGCTGGCGAGAGGTCGCGCCAGCGACGGCTGGAGGCGGTGACGCGCAGGTGAAATTCATCCAGAAGCCGGTGGATGAAGCTGCCGCGCTCGCGGTGGTTCACTTCGAATTCCTTGCGCTCCTCAGCACCGAGGCCAGCAGCGACGAAGAACTTGAACGGGCACTCGGCGAACTGCTCGAGCTTGCTCACGGAGGTGGCAAGTTCGATGCCGTAGAGCTGGGAAACAGCGGCGGGCGAAAGCTGCGTGGCGGCGCCGGCGGTGGTGATTTCACGCGAACGGGCAACGACCGGAGCGATGGCGGGAAGCGCAGCTAATGTGCTGAGCGGCGCTTGGGCTATCGAGTGCGGCGAGTTCTGGCCGCATTCCACTTGCCGCATTTCGGTCAGGATTGGCTCCAGCAATTCCTCGGTGTGCTCGGCCTCACGCCAGTCATGGATGGTCGGAACTTTTTCCAGCGCGAGTCCTGGGAAAAGCTGCTGGACTTGCGTGAGAATGGGCGAGGGGTGAAGCGGTTTGCCATCGGTGTCGGCGGCGGAGCAGGTCAGTACGAGTCGCGCACGGCTGCGGGTGCAGGCGATGTAGGCGAAGTAGTGCTCGTGTGCGACCTGCGCACGCGGATCGAGGCCGAGACGCGTGTCGTGCGCGGCGAGGAGGTCGCGCTCGGCGTCGGAGAGCAGGACGGGTGGCGCGGGTGGCGCGGGGAAAACACCTTCGTTGAGGCCGAGCACGAGGTTGAGCCGCAACTCCGGGTTCCGCGAGCGGTCAATGCTGCCGATGATCACTTGGTCGAGCGCGGGCGGAATGACGCCGACGGTGAGCGCGCTGAGGCCAACTTCGAGGATGGGCAGCCATTCGTGGAGCGGATGGGCGGGCGAGGTAAGCCGGGTGGGCTGCGGTGCGGCGGACGGCGACCGACAGTCGCCGGCACGGGCATCTGGAAACGCGCGTTCTAAATTCTCCATCCACGTGCGCATCTGGCGCAGGACGGTGGCGTGGAGCGATGGGGCGAGGGAGTGGAGGACAGACGTGTCCCGCTCCCGGGCGAGCGCGTCGTCCCACGCTTGCAGGCGAGCCTCGATGCCGAGGTCATCCCACAGCGTGCGAAGCGCAGCGGCGAGTTGTGCACCGGTGACAGCCGAGGTGACGCGGTTCTGACTTCCCACTCTGCCTTCGGAGGTGGCCTCCACACGGCGGCTGTCAGCCGGAGTGAGCTGTGTGGCGAGCTTTTGAAACGGTGCGGTGAGAAGGGCGCGGAGTTGTTCGGCACGTGCGAGATTGAACTTGGGTTCGGGAACAGCGAGCGGCGCGAGCCATTGTGCTCCGCGCCAGCCGTGGGCGAGCGCGATGTTTTCCAACCAGTCAACGTCCGCGTCGTGGTCATGGACGAGGCCGGACTTGAGCGCGCCGAAGAGGTCGTCGGGTTGCCAGCCGTAGGCGAGTGTGCGTAGGGCGAAGCGCGTGAGTTCCGCGAGCGGGTGGTGCGCGACGGGTTCCCGGCGGTCGAGGAAGAAGGGAATGCCGTAGCGCGTGAAGACGCGGCGGACCGCGGTGTGATGGTGGTCGAGCGTGCGAAGAATGACGGCGCAGTCGCGGAAGCGGCCACCCGCGCGGACGTGGCGGAGGATTTCGCGAGCGGCGAGCGTGGCTTCGGCTTCGGGGTTGGCGCAGACCGCTGCGCGGAGGGAATCGGAGATGGGAGATGGGAGATGGGGGACGGGGTGGGCTTGGGAGTGCGGCGAGGTCTCGCCGCTTTCCGCAGGCGACATGTCGCCGTCGGAGTTCCGGGCGGTGGCGGAGGGACTCGTGGAGCCCGACTGGCGCACGCCGGGCGCGTCAATCAGCGCCGGAGTGTCGCCAGCCTTTGACGGCGACAAGCCGCCTGCGGAAAGCGGTGACGAGGCATCGCACTCCAAAGCGCGGGCGGGCGCAGTCCAGTTTGCTTCCAAGTGCGTGAGCGTCGCGCTGTCGCGGAAGCGGCTGAGAGCAGGGTGGCGCGGGAGTTCTTCGACGCTCGTTTCGCAGTCCGCCAGTGCGGTGATGCGTTGGCGGCAATCGGCGTAGGTGCGGCGGACGGTGGACCAAAGGCAAAGCCAACTGCGCTTGTCACCTGCTTGCGGGTCGAGGCAGAAGGCAAGCGTGGCGGTGCGGCAGAACGGGAGGATGGCACTGAGCAGGTCCAGCTCCTGCGGGGTCATTTCGGCGAAGCCATCGAGCCACAGGCCGGCGATGGGCGATGGCCGGTGGGCGATGGGCGGTGGCGAGGAGCGGAGAAATCCCGTGGCCACATCGAGCAACTGGTCGCCGTCTTGAACTTGGTTCTGCTCCAGCCAGCCCTCATAGGCGCGGAGCAAGTGATGAAGGTCGTGGAGTTTGTCCCGGAGCTGAACGCTCTCGGTGCAGCATTGGGCGAGGCGGGCGAGGCGCGTGGGCGTGATTTGGTGGCGTTGAAATTCGCGGAGCAGTTGGCTTAATTGCCGGGCAAAGCCCGGGAGGCGCGCAGCAGCGCGGAAGACGCGCAGCGCGGGCTGTTCACGGGCGAGGAGGGCGCGCAGCACCATCACCCGACCTTCATCATCGAGCAGTTCAGGGACGGCGCTGAAGGTCTCGAGCAGCCAGCGCGCGAGGCGGTCAAAGGAGACGATTTGCAGACGCGAGTAACCGGCGAGATCGGGTTTTTCAAGTAGCTGCCGCTCCAACTGAAAAGTTGCTTGTTTCGGCGCTAGGAGCAGGAGCGGTGGACCGTCGGGTGCGCGCTTAAGCTCGGTGCGGATTTCCGCAAGGCAACGCCACGTCTTACCGCTGCCGGCGGGACCCAGAAGGAAGTGGACGGTCATGAAATGATAGTCGGGCTAGGATTTCAAAGTTCAAAGTCCAAAGTGCCCGTAAGCACGTTGCGCCTTAGATATCAGTTGGAGAAAACCGTTTGCGCCCATCCCCAGCGATGCTAGCTTGTCGACGCCTTTCCAAAAGTAAAAGGCTCAAAACCAAATCGAAAACATTATGGCCCACGAACTGCCTGCTCTCCCCTACGCCCACGATGCCCTCGAACCTCACGTCGATAAAGCCACGATGGAGATCCACCACGGCAAACACCACGCTGCCTACGTGACTAACCTCAACAAAGCCCTCGCTGGCTCGCCCGTTGAGTCGCAGTCACTTGACCAGCTCGTGCGCGGCATCGCCGCCGTCCCGGAAAACATTCGCGGCCCCGTGCGCAACAACGGCGGCGGTCACTGGAACCACTCTTTTTTCTGGAAGCTGATGGCTCCGAAAGCCGGCGGCGCTCCCACCGGCGACCTTGCTGCCGCCATCAATGCCACCTTTGGCTCTTACGTGGACTTTCAGGCCAAGTTCGAGGCTGCTGGCATCGGCCGTTTCGGTTCCGGCTGGGTCTGGCTTGTCGCCAACGGCGGCAAGTTGGAAATCTGCTCCACCGCCAACCAAGATAACCCGCTCATGGGCAAAGCCATCGCTGGCTGCGAAGGCACACCGCTTCTCGGTTGTGACGTGTGGGAACACGCCTACTACCTGAAATATCAGAATAAGCGCGCCGACTACCTCAAGGCATTCTGGAGCGTCGTAAACTGGGCTGAGGTGGCCAAAGCGTACGCCGCCGCGAAGTAAATCACCGGCAATATCATTCTGCGCCAACGCCCGTTGCCAATTGGTAACGGGCGTTGGTTTTAGCAGGCGAGTTCTCACTGGCCCCCGAGCGAACGGCGTTTTATTGTGTTGTCATGAACCGCCGGCAGTTCCTCAGCACCGTTCCTTTTGCTTTTGCCACGGCTGCAGCTGGGGTAAAATCATCATTCGCCCAGCAGGTCGCGCAGGCACAACTTCGGCTTATCCCGCAGCGGATGCAGGAGTTTGTAGACCGGCAGGTCGTTTCTGGTGCGGTCACGCTGTTGGCACATGGCAGCAAAGTGCTAGCCCTAGACGCAGTGGGTTACTCCGACCTTGCCACCAAGCGTGTGATGCGGACAGACGACCTGTTTTGGATCGCTTCGATGACCAAGCCGATCACCGGCACGGCGGTGCTGATGCTGCAGGACGAGGGCCGGCTGGCGGTGAACGACGCAGTTGAGAAGTTTCTTCCCGAATTCGAGGGGCAGATGATGCTGGCTACTCGCACGCCTGACACCACAGTGCTCAAAAAGCCCTCGCGCCGCATCACACTGCGCGATCTGCTCACGCACACCGCCGGTCTCAACAGCGATTCACCGAACACCGGCCGCGACTTGACGCTAGCCGAGCGCACGCTGGCTTACGCGCTACAACCGCTGGCCTTTGAGCCGGGTAGCAAGTGGCAATACAGCAACCCCGGCATTAACACGTTGGGCCGCATCGTCGAAGTCGTGTCGGGCCAGCGCTTCGCAAACTTTCTTGACGCACGTATTTTCAAGCCGCTGGGCATGAAGGACACGACGTTTTGGCCCACAGAGTCACAGGCGCGCCGCGTGGCGAAGTCATATCAGCCCGGCCCAGACAATCGGGGTCTGGCCGAGGTGGACAACTTCTTCCTGCGCGGGTTGCCCCTGACCGCACGTTGGCGGACGCCCTTGCCCGCAGGCGGCCTTTACTCGACAGCGGCCGACATGGCGAAGTTCTACCAGATGATCCTAGGCGGCGGGCAGGCAAACGGGCGACGTTACCTTTCCGCACAGGCGCACCATCAGCTTACGATGACGCAAACAGGCGAACTTAAGACCGGTTTCACCGAGGGCATGAGCTGGGGCTTTGGCTTCCAAGTCGTGAAGCAACCGCAGGGTGTGACCGCGATGCTTGCGCCCGGCACCTACGGGCATGGCGGAGCTTACGGCACGCAAAGCTGGGCTGACCCGAGGGCTGGGGCGATTTATATCCTAATGATTCAGCGGGCGCGGCTTGGGAATAGTGACGGTGCAGATATTCGCAAGGTGTTCCAGGAAACGGCGGCCGCTGCGCTGGCCTGAGTCCTGCTAAAAAGCAAACGCGGGCAGCTGTCACCAGCCGCCCGCGTCGCTATTTCAAACCGATTAGTAACGGTCGCCGCCGCGTTCACGGCGCTCGCCACGGTCGCCGCCGCGATCACCGCGGAAGCCGCCGCCACCGCCACCACCGCCGCGATAACCGCCACCGCCACCGCCGCGATAACCGCCGCCACCGCCGGGCGGACGCTCCTCGCGCGGCCGGGCGACGTTGACCGTGAGGTCACGTCCGCCGAAATTTTTGCCGTGCATGCCTTCGATGGCTTTCTGGGCGTCTTCGGCACTCGCCATTGTGACGAAGGCGAAGCCGCGGGACTTGCCGCTCATGCGGTCAAGCATGAGGTTTACTTCCATGACCGTGCCGAACGCGGCAAACGCGTCCTGCAGGTCGTTCTCGGTCGTGGCGAACGCTAGGTTGCCGACGAACAGTTTGTTGTTCATGATGATTTGCTCCTGTCGCTCCTTCTGCTCCGACTGTTCCCGACCACCGGGTTTCAAATCATCACCGAACTACGTTCACCTGACGATTCACCAAATCCTGCAACCGGCGCGACCGAATGCGACTATCTATATGGGGAAAATGCCGGCGCTTGGCAACAGCTTATTTAAGGTATTAACAAACGTGGTTTGGAGGCTGAAAATCCCGGCTGGTTTGCGTATGCCCCCAATTCCCACCTTCGAAGCCAGGTTCATTTAGGCAGCCACTTCTCCCAGTTCTTCGCGTAAGCATCCACATTGGCCTTCGTCACGGCAATCAGCGGGGTCACATCTTGAGGCGAAGCGGGGTTCTTCTTTAAGTGCAGCTTGTTGACGAGGTGCTGCACCGCGCGTTGTCCGTAACCATAAACGTCCTGCGCAAGGAGCATCTCCACGTGTCCGCTGCGCACGTAAGCCAGCTGGGGTGGGAGCGCGTCCACGGAGACGCACTTGATGGTGCCGGCGGGCCACTTGAGCGCGTTGTCGGTGAAGAGCGGCCAGCCGCCAAGCAGGCCCCAACCGGTGACATCGGGATTCGCCTGCTGCACTTGCTCAATCTTCGCGACGGCGTCCTGCGGGGTTTCCTTGTGGTAAAAAATGTCGAGCACCTTGATGCCGGGCGAGCGTTTGGCAGCGGCGCGAAAGCCAGCGGCGCGCTGCTGGAGATTCACCGCGTTTGGGTTGCCGTCAATCGCGGCCATGACGCCCTTTCCATTCATGATTTTGGCTAACTCCACGAACGTCCGCTCACCACACTGGAAGTCGTCAATGCCAATGCTCACGAAGCGCCGGCTTGCGGGGGCGTCGCCGGAGAAGGTCGCCACCGGCACGCCTTGGCGCTCGGCCTTGTTGATGGCATCGGTGAGCTTGTTCGCGTCGGAACACGAGATGATGACGCCGTCAGTGCCGGCGAGGAGGAGTTGCTCGATGAACTCGGCTTGGCGTTGGGCGTCCTCTTCGTTGGGCGTGCGCCAGTCAATTTTGATTTTGATGCCGTGCTTCGCGCTGAGTTCCTTCGCGGCGTCCTCCGCCCCAGCCCGCGCGGCGAGGAAGAACATGTTACCCTGCGACTTGGCAATCATGCCGAAGGAGTAACTCTTCTGCGCGTGTGCCAGCAGCGGAGCGAAAGCAGCCAGCAGGAGGGCGAGTTTGAAGGCGTTTTTCATGCGCGCAGATCTTAGCGGCCCAGCCCAATTGGGGCGACAAAAACCTCAAGCCAAATACGCGAAAGCTAATTGCTTCCTCGGCCGGCTTCGCTATTCTGCGCACGGTATGCATGTGCTGTCCCGCCCCGGCCGCCGTGCTTTCACCCTCATCGAGCTGCTCGTCGTCATCGCCATCATCGCCATTCTCGCCGGGATGCTGCTGCCCGCGCTCGGCAAAGCCAAGGAACGCGCCAGGCGCACCAAGTGCCTTAACAATCTCAAGCAACTCAGTCTGGCCACGAGCATGTATGCCGATGACTACAACGAACGATTTGTCAACGTGGGGCAGAACCAGAACGGTGTGACTCAGGGCTTCTGGCCTTGGGACGTGACTCCTTACGCCACCACGAACATCAGCCGCTATGGCCCACAGGAACCCAGCTACTACTGCCCGTCCTACGCAAACCTGAATGACAACGGCCAGGCGTGGAACTGGACCGCCAACTATCGGGTCCTCGGCTACGTCCCGCTGCTCGTCGGCGCCCGACAAGTGCCTGTCAACCTCACTCAGTCCAACACCTTCAGCTCAGTCAAGTCACCCACTGATACGGAGATATGGACCGACGCCGTGCTCTCCCAGAACGGCAACTACGCCGTCGTCGTTGGCGGCCTCATCAACCGCACCGCTCATCTCAATGGCGTCAACCCCGTCGGCGGCAACATCGCCTACATGGACGGCCACGCCGCGTGGCGCGAGTTCAAGCTGATGACCAACGCCTTCGGCAACCCGCAGTTTCAATTCTGACCCTCCATCGCTCTCCTTCACAGGATCAGATTACGCGCTTGCCGGCTTGAGTCTGCCTCCCGGGCCGATACTTACCCCACCGCTTTCTAGACCACATGAATCGCCTCCACTCTGCCCTCGCCTCGCTTCTCCTCGCGTTGCCCGCCGCCGCCGCCACCGGACCCGTCCGCGTGCTGTACTTCGATGCCGCCGGCACCGAGCAGACCAGCGTGGGCCCGCTGCACGCCGCGATGCGCGACCTCGGCCGCGACGCGCTGTGGTTTGATTACGCCACCGGCCTCACGCCCGACTCCGCCACGCTCGCCCGTTACGATGCGCTCGCGCTCCGCCCAAAGACCGACGGCCAACCCGCGCTCAACAACGTCATCAGACTCCCCTCGGGCGCGATGCTTCCAGTGCTAAAGGTCACGCCCGAGTCCACACCCAACCAACTCCGCACCGCCCTCCTCGCTGCGCTGCCCGCCTCACGCAAGGCCGATTGGGAAAATTTCCTCGCCCAGCGCGAGCCGGAGAAACGCGAGCCGCGCCCAACCGTCGCGAATTACGAGAAGCGCTCCGAACCCGTCGGGTTCCAGCATCCGATGAGCGTGAAGGCCAGCATGGAGCGCACGCAGGTGCCCGCCGACCTCCGCCTCGAGCTCTTCGCCAGCGAGCCGCAAATCGGCAAACCCATCGCCTTCGCATGGGACGAGCGCGGCCGCCTGTGGGTCGCCGAGACGCACGATTACCCGCACGACGTCCAGCCCGACGGCAAAGGCCGGGACTCCATCCGCATTTGCGAGGACACCAACGGCGACGGTCGCGCGGACAAGTTCACCGTCTTCGCCGACAAGTTGAACATCCCCACCAGCCTTGTGCTCGTGAACGGCGGCGTCATCGTCGCGCAGTCGCCCCGCTTCCTCTTCCTCAAAGACACCGACGGCGACGACAAGGCCGACATGCGCCAGGAAATCATGACCGGCTGGGGCATCAGCGACACCCACGCGCAGGCCAACAGCCTCCACTACGGCCACGACAACTGGCTTTACGGCTGCGTGGGCTACTCGGGCTTCAACGGTGAAATCAGCGGCGTAAAAAAGCAGTTCGCCATGGGCACGTATCGCTTCAAGGCCGATGGCTCTGCGTTGGAATTCCTCCACCAGTTCTCGAACAACTCGTGGGGCCACGGCGCGAACGAATTCGGCGACCAGTTCGGCGGCACGGCGAACAACGCGCCCATCTTCTTTGGCGGCATCCCCGCCAGCATCGTGCCGAAGGGGCTGCGCGCAATGACCGCCAAACGCATCAACGCCGTGGACAAGTGCCATACCATCACCCCGAATTTCCGCCAAGTGGACGTCTTCGGCGGTTACACAGCAGCGGCGGGCAGCGCACTCATTCACTCGGACAACCTTCCGCCGCGCCTCCAAGGCAAGGCGCTCATCTGCGAGCCGACCATGAAAAACATTGCGCTCATGGACCTCCAACGCGACGGCGCAGGCTACGTGGCCAAGGACGGCTTCAACCTCGTGGCCAGCAGTGACGAATGGATGTCGCCCGTCTTCGCCGAGGTCGGCCCGGACGGCGCGGTGTGGTTCGCCGACTTTCAGAACTTCATCATCCAGCACAACCCCACGCCGAGCGTCGAGCGCGGCGGCTTCGCGGCTAAAACCGGCGTCGGCGGCGCTCACGAGAACGTGTTGCGCGACCATACCCGTGGCCGCATCTACCGCGTTGTATGGGAGCAAGCGAAGAAACCCGCGGTCAGCTCACTGAAAGCGGCAACTACGCCGCAACTCGTCGCCGCGATCGGCAACGGCAACCAATTCTGGCGGCTTACCGCACAGCGCCTCCTTGTCGAGGGCAAGCGCACCGATGCTGTGCCCGCCCTCCGCCAAGCCGCGACGAACTCCGCTCCCATCGCCGCCCTCCACGCGCTCTGGACGCTTCACGGCCTTGGCCAACTCGATGACGCCACGCAACTCACCGGCCTGCTCCACAAGGATTCCGCCGTCCGTCGCAACGCCACCCGCGCCCTCCCCGCTGACGCCCATGGCCAGAAACTCCTCTTCAGTGCCGGCGTCATCAGCGACCCCGACCCGCTCACCAAGCTCGCTGCCTTCGTGAAGCTTGGCGAATTTCCCGCCGGCAAAGACATCCGAACCGTTGTCACCAGCCTCGTCCGCAACCCGGCCAACCGCGCCGACGAATGGCTCGCCGAAGCCACGCGCGTCCTCGCCCGCCTGCACCAGGCCGACATCTACAAGGAAGGCCCGAACCTCCTGCCCAACCCCGGCTTTGAAACTGTGGGCACCGACGGCCTGCCCACCGGCTGGAAACGCCGCGACTACGGCAACCGCGAAGCCAACAAGAGCGCCGAGTGGACGGTCGCGAGCGGCGAAAAGAACTTTCACACGGGCAACAACGCCGTCCGCTGCATCACGCGCGGCGATGCCGACACCAGCCTTTACGCCGATGTGGAACTCAAACCCAACACGCAATACCGCCTCGCCGGCTGGGTGAAATCTCACGCGTTGCGCGGCAAAATCAGCTTCAACGACCACATTGGCCGCGCCGAAACGGAAACCGTCCGCCGCCGCGACACCGACTGGACCGAAGTGGAAGTGACCTTCAACAGCAGCACCCGCACGCGCGCAAGCATCAACGTCCTGCACGTCGCCGCCGGCGACGGCCTCTTCGATGACGTGCGGCTCGTCGAGCTGTTGCCCGCGGAAGACACGAGCAAACCCGTCGTGGCCGACGCGAAGCGCGGCGCGGAACTTTTCCACAAGCACCCTGCCGCCTGCGTGCTTTGCCACCAGCTCAAAGGCGTGGGCAGCACCGTGGGCCCCGCGCTGGACGGCATCGCCACGCGCGCGAACGCCGCCTACATCAGCGAGAGCCTGCTGGAGCCGAGCAAGGTTTTGGCGAAGGGCTACGAGCAATACAAAGTAAGCCCCATGCCTCCGATGGCCGACATCTTCAGCCCGCAGGAACTAGCCGATATCCAAGCCTTCGTGCTCACGCTGAAGTGAGGCGTTGTGCGTGGTGCTTGAGAAAGCAAACCGCGCCCAGCCCGCGATGCAATAGCTCACGAGGATGAGCAGCAGCGACCACCAGCCAGAGATGCTTTTTCACGCGGCCAAGGTTTGTCAGCCCGCCGCCTTTGGCAAGCCGGCTGTCAGCGCATGACCAGCTCCGGCGTTTTCAGCCAGGTGCCGGGTTGCGGCGCGGCTTCGCGGCATGCGCCGAGCAGGCCCGCCGTCAGCAGCGCGCGGGAAGCGGGCCACGGCGGTTCGCCCGTCCGGAAGAAATTCTCGATCGTCGCGGCTAGCGGACTGAAGTGTTCCTGTGCGGGAACCGGCGCTTGGAAAAGCTGCGCGGAAATTTCGCCGCCCTCGCGGAGGCGCACGGCGAAGTTGTAATCGGCCACGACGCCGTCCAATACAAGCAGTGTGGTGCGGACACCGTCGGTGTGTTCAAGCAGCCAGCCGCGCGGGTTCGAGGCGAGCTTCGGCACTTGGCCAAGGCCGACCAAATCCTGCGTGCGACCGTCCACAAGCGTGTCGCCCTGCGGCGAGTCGGAGCGGGAGAGCGCGGTGGAGAGCAGCGGCCAAGACCATTCCTTACGGTCACCACTCCGCCAAAGTTCGCGGCCAGCCAAAAACTTCACCCGGCGCACGCCGCGCTCGCCCCCGACGCGACGAGCAAGCACGGGCAGCAGGCCATCGAGCGCGTGTAACTCGGCCAATGGCGACGGGCCTTCTACGACGATGAGCGACTCTTCCACGGGCGCGTTCGTGGGCAATTCGACTTGCGGCAAACGCCACGTCACCGGCAGGAATGTTCCTGTGGCGAGAGTGATTTGCCGGGCAGCAGCCAAAGTGGTGAAAGTGCGAGCGGAAGGGAGGTCAGATGCAAGCGCGCCGAAGACGAAACAGGCCGCGCTGCGTTTGGCCTGGGTGAGGACGGCGGAGAG
>Ga0194120_10007896_pt1 | contig 14317 bp, 14 predicted proteins | sample TA2MahCa65mmetaG_FD_148642 | JGI IMG/M metagenome (GOLD analysis project Ga0194120, IMG submission 148642) | Freshwater microbial communities from Lake Tanganyika, Tanzania - TA2015019 Mahale Deep Cast 65m | ecosystem: Environmental > Aquatic > Freshwater > Lake | place: Tanzania: Lake... | reverse complement strand
GTTCAACGGCATCAATTTTGAACTGCTTGCTGAACTTGCGACGGTGCATTGACTGGGACATGGATCATACCTCCTTTTCTTATAAGGTATGCCTTCTTTTGGTGTCCAGAAAAAGATAGCAAGTTCACACCCCCACGGGCGTGGGGAAGATCCTCTCCGGAGCGAGCAGTTGATTTTGACGAGAGAAACACCCCCACGGGCGTGGGGAAGATATCGGTATCATGCCATGTCCGCGCACCCGGATAGAAACACCCCCACGGGCGTGGGGAAGATCCGTTCTTGTCGCGCAGCGCCGCTTTGGCTTTCGGAAACACCCCCACGGGCGTGGGGAAGATCTGCTTCCACGGCGGCAACCCTTCGGCTGTTGTAGAAACACCCCCACGGGCGTGGGGAAGATCATACAGGGTCTCCGACGACAGTCGAGTGTAAAGAAACACCCCCACGGGCGTGGGGAAGATTTCGGTCAGCGCCTCATAAACAATCAATCGTGAGAAACACCCCCACGGGCGTGGGGAAGATTGGGTATGTAGTCTTGATCGTTATTTATAAAAGGAAACACCCCCACGGGCGTGGGGAAGATATTAGCGAACTGCCAATTACGACATGTATAATAGAAACACCCCCACGGGCGTGGGGAAGATCTCACCATATCCGAGATTGTCCTTGACGATAAAGAAACACCCCCACGGGCGTGGGGAAGATACTGGGTTTTACTGGGGTTTCGAGGCGTCTGGAGTCAAACTGTTTGGTTTGTCGGGTTGCTCGTCAGCTGATTTTTCGGTCACCAGAGGTAGTCCCGAGATTTCAGTGATAGATTTGCTCGTGTCGCCCATACCATAAATTTCGTATCCGGGGCATACGTTCGAGCTGTTGAAAATCATCAGACCGCTTTTCGGCGGGCAGTGCTCGTGCAGATAGTTCACCACCTTTCTGGCCAGACTGTCACGAACGCCCGATACGAAAATATTAGCCCGTGGTTCAATGAACCAGAGCTTCATACGTCCACGCACTGCTGGGGGCAGATCATTGGCGATTACGACGAGCATTGCGATTTTCCAAGAATGTTTTCGATGTCCGGGCCGATTTTGCCGAGTAGATCAATGTCTATGACACGTTTTCTGAATTCCGATGCGATTTTGTGCCGGTCATAGTATCCTGCCATCTCGGCTGTCAGTGAAAAGGCCAGCTCAATGGAGACGTGTTGCTTATACAGATCGGCCAGGTCGTAAATAAACGGTAATGGACTGCCTGAATGAATGAAACCGATATGAGGCGAATAGCCCATGCTGTGCACTGCCGACATGATGATGCTGTATAAGGCAGCATTGGCCGCCGTGAGTATCTTGTTGGTGATGTCGCTCATCTCGAATTTTCCCGGCTCGAACCGCCTTCCCTTCCAGCCGACCTTGTACTTCACGGCCATCTCATCGTAACATTTCCGCACCCGGAGCCCCTCCATACCCATCATCTGCGGTAGCGTCTTTTTCTCCAGATTCGCGTCGGGAAAGCGATAGGCAAACAGCCGCCGTGCAACTTCGAGAGACTTTGCCGGATTGGCTGCGAGCTTCATCTGATGGATCATGTTTCTCGTGTTGCTGGTGGGCGTCTGCCCGCTGGCATAAAACATCAGGCTGTCGTCGCCCACCCAGCAGATGCCGCAATTGGCAGCTGCCATCACCTTGACTGCTTCGTGCGTCACTGTTGTGCCGGGGCCGAGCAGAATGCAGTTAAGAATTGCGACAGGCAGGCGGATGACGTTGCAGTCGCAGTCGATCCACTTGACGCTGCTGTCGTCAATCTCCATCCGTCCCTTCTCAAGATACAGAAACGGATACTTTTCCTTGACCTGCGGAAGAGTGTCCCGCGTCACTTTTATCAGAAGCCGCGCGGGATTTCCTTCGTTGCCGAGTGCATTACTCTTCATCGTTCTGGTGGATTATGGTTACTCTGCGTTCTCGATATTTTTTCCGCGTGCCGAACTGCACCGGCACGTCGTTCAGCGCCACGACCTCGCCCGTGCTTTCGTCGCCGGGCGCATAGTCGCGAACGCGGAACGCCTCCCGGAGTGACTTCTCTTTGGCGATTGAAGAGGCGGCTTCAATCGCCACAGTCTCCGACTCGAAGCAGCCTTGGAACACCAGCTCGGTCGGCACGCAGCACTTCCTGCCGAAATAGATGTCCCACGCGGGAGCCTTGAGCGCTTCGGCGAACTCCCCGGCCCGCACCGCCGGAACCTCCACTGCGGCGGCAAACGCGGCCTCCTGCAAATAATAGCGGTAGGTCATCTTCGTGCCACCGGTGCTTGAAGGAGATGTTCCGTCGCGTTTTTTCGGAATCAGCAAAGTTTCCCATTTGTCGGTGTTGTCGTAACCGCTGCCGACCATCTGGAAATCGCGGAGCAGCGGTGGGCGCTCTGCCTCTTTTCTTCGGAACGCGATCACCGTCAGGCGGAGTTCGGCCATTTCGTCGAGCAGTTCCCGCTGCTCACCGCCAGCGCCGAGGGCGCAGCAGAGCAAGCCCAAGAGGCCCGACTTCGTGGGGAAGTCGAGCGTGTCGCGCCGCCCGAAGCGCGAGTCAGCGCCCCACGACTGGAGGGGTGCTTCGAGCCATAACAGAATGAATGGATTGCTCATGATTTCGCTTCGATAAATTTCCGCAATTCGCCGACCAGCTTGTCGATGCTGAACGTTTCGTCCTCGCCAAAGGTGAACTCCTTTTCCTTGCCGAAGAGCAATCCGGCCAGCTTCTCTTTTTTTGCGAGATAGTCGGAGAGCGCCTCGATGCTTGGCTGGAGGAAGCCGCCCTTCTCGGCCCTGACGGCGGTCTCGAACGGAACCTGAAGGCGCTGGCCCTTGCGGATGTAAATTTTCGCGAACTCCCACGGCGACGCGCCCGATTGCGTCGTTTGCCGGGCGCTCGGCACGGCCACGAAGAGCGCTTTGGTGAACGCCTCCACCGCGTCGGCAATGCCCGTGCCGCCGAGATTGTCCCAAAGCTGGCCGAGGTCGAGGCTGATGTAGCGGTAGTAGGTCGCCGAGTTGAATTCGAGGCTACCCATGTGCGCCGAACCCGGCTCCTCGGCAAGGTCGTCGAGCGCCGTGAAGAACTCGACCTCGTTGCTCACCTTGTGCGTCGAAATCGCATGAGCGAACGACGCAGCAGCCTCGATGTTCAAATCGGCAGCCTGCGCCACCATCCGCCCGAACAGCGCGATGTCGTAAGCATCGGTTTTTCCGAAATATTGGCTTAACAAATCGGCGACTTCTTTGGCCTGCTTTTTTTGGTCTTTTTGAGTTATTACGGCATCAGGAACAAATCCCTTTTCTGCAAAAGCATTGGCAATGACGGCGGCTTCATTGGGACTCAGGAAAAGCAGGGTATCGGTTTTCTCCTGTCCGGTTTCAGTGGTCTCGTTTTCTTCGATAACTTCGGTCTCCTCGACCTTTTTGCTCTTCTTCGCCTTTTTGTCATCCTTTTTCTTGATGAATATCTGCTCGAATTTGTCACCGCAAGCCTTTGACTGCTCGGCTGTTGCGCCTTTTGCAAGGCAGGCGTTCTCGATCAGTGGCGAGATCAGTTTTGTACGGAAACCGTGAGGAGCGCCGAGTTCGAGCATTTCGAGGCGGACTTGGCGCTTCCAGCACTGCGAGCTGACGCGGGCGCGGGTGGAGCCGCCGACCAGCGCGGTTTTCGGAGCGCCAACGTCGTCGCGGTTCAGGCAGGTGACCGGGAAGGGCTGGAGGATGTGGAACTCGATGCGCTGACCCTTGAATGGATTGTTGTTCATGGTTGTAACGGATTAGTGGTTTGAATCGTCTTTGAGAGGTTCGATCTGCAACAGCCCGAAGCCGAACGCCCGGCCCCGGCCAATGCCTTTGTTGAAGCTTTCGATAAAGAGGTCGCGGTTTTCGACCCGCAGCATTCCCGACACGCTGGCCGCGCCGTGGGTGACGGGCCGCTCGCCCTGCTTGCTGAACTGCATCACCGGCAGCATCCGCACGTCGAGCCGCGCCGGGTCAACGCTGAATCCCCACGACGCAAGCGACTTGCCGCCGAACCACGCCGCCACCTCCTCGCGGGTTTTGATGGGCACGCGCCTGCCGCTTTTGTTCTCCTTGCGCGTGGGGTTGAGCGTCACCTCGAACTTGTAGAAGCGGTACTGAAGGAATTCGTCGGGCACAGGTCTGGAAACCAGTTCGCCATGCGCCGGTTGCAGCGGCGGCCTGTCCGACAGGATGAGGATTTTTCGCCCTTTGGCGTCGCCCCCCTTGTCGGCGAAGAGAAAGCCGCTGGGCACGCTCGACCGCTTTTCGGCCTCCGAGCGCACATCCTCGAACAGGCTGTACACAACGCGGTGCAGCGAATAGTCGTCCGTAATGCGCAAGGCATTGACGTCCTTGCGGCTGAGGGTGAGAATGGTTGCGATCATGCGGCCTCCTCCTCGTTTTCGGCTTTGGCGGCGTGGCGGTAAAAGTCGGTTGCCCAGCCTGTCTTGACGCGGTTGCTGTCATCGCCGAAACTCATGAGGTCTCTGAGCAGTCGCGAATAGTCGAGCGTTCCCGCTGCTTTCGAGTCGATCAGGCTGAAGAGCGGGCGCAGAATCCGGCATACTTCCGTCACCGAATCGCAGGCGAGCAGCCGCCGGAGCCGCGCTTTGGCCTGCTCGCTGGCGCTCTTGTCGTCGTAGCAGAAGGCGATGGCCTTGCCGATACCCGCCGAGCCGTTGCGCTCCGCTTTCGCCCGAGCGATGGCCGCAGCAATGGCGGCGTAGGGAATGCGCTCGAACGGGTTTTCGAGGTCGATGTTGAAGCCCGCCAGGTACTCCCAGCTCTGGTACTCGGTCGCCGGATTGTCCGCCCGACGAAGCGAGGCGGCGGCCCCCTTGTCGCGCTGGCAAAGCCCGATCACGAACTCCACGAACTTTTCCGGCCTGCCGGTTTTTTTCTCTTTTTCGTTGTCCATAACGGTTTGTTTTATCAGTTGTTGATGAAATGCTTCGCAAAATTCGGACGGCACTCCGCCCACGCATCGATCTGCCGCGCCGTCTCCTTCGGGCAGTAGGCGTCGTAGGACTGCAAGGCGAGCCGGGCCATCGCATTGTGGATGGCGGGAAGTTTGTCTGTCTCATAGCAGGCATCGACCAGCTCCGGGAAGCGCCGCTCGCAGAGCTGCCAGAAGAGGCCCGAAGCGTTGGAGGCCAGGTCGCCGCCGTCCATGTTCTGCTTGGCGAAATAGCGCCTTGTCGCCGCATAGACTTTTCTCGAAAGCTGGTCGAGCTGCTCCATTTCCAGCTTGAACCGACCGTACCAGTTCTTGCCGATTTCGGCGGAATCGAACAGGAAGAGGGATTCAACGAAATCGTTGTCTTGCCTGACAGAGTGTTCTCCAGCCTGATAGGTGACACGAAGTCCGCCCGACCAGATGCCGATCTGTGGGTGCTTTCGCGTTGCCCGCGTGAGTCCGTACCTGATGAACTGGCACTCGAATCCTTTGTTCGCGCCGCTTTCGAGGAAGGCGAGCATCGACGGCAGTTCACGCCACGGGCGTTTTTCCGGATCGACCCAGAGCACTTTTGGCTGCTTTTCCTGATCGTTGACCGTCATTCCCGGCTCGCGCCACCCCTCCTTGTGGCTGGGGTATTGCAGCCCTTCGACGTAGTAGATGCCTTCGCCGTCGAGCAGCACGAATCGCGAAAGCGAGAGCAGAGTCGCCATGTAGGACTCCTTCAGATTGTTGGCGGCGGGGCAATCTTCTCCCTCCGGCATCAGCTCCCACGGTGGGGTGCCGAGTCCCGTTGTCCAGTAAAGGTTATCGCGAATTTGCTCCATTGATAGCAGGTTCAGCAAGAGCGTATCGAGCAGCGTCGGGCCGGTGAGGAACGAGTGCAGGTAGCCCACGTAATTACCGATGCTCGGTCCCGGCTTGGCGGCACCGCCATGTCCCGTGTATCCCGGACTGAGCGGTGCAAGGTTCTTTTCAAATTTTTTTCCGCTAAATGCGAAGTTCATGAGCGTGACGACGAAGAGCGCCATTTCAGCGGGTTCGGTGGTTTCGAGTGTCTGGAACTGGCTCAGAATCGTATTGTTTTCCGCTGTCAGGTCAGGGTAGAAGCCCGCTCCGATTGGCCGGGGCAAGGCTTTCTCCTCCGCCTTTTTCTTGGCCTCCTCTTTTTTCTTCGCCGGAGCGGCAGGCGCGGCTTTCAGTTCACTCTGCTTTCGCTCTTCGATCAGTCTCCTGACGGCAGGCATCTGCAAGAATGGCCGTTCGCCGAAGAGCCAGAAGCGGTCACGCCATTGTTCGAGGTAGGCGCGGCAGGTGGCGCGGAAGGTTTCGGGGGCGAGCTGTTCGAGCGCCTCCGTGGTTTCCGGCGTGCAGGCGGCCTGGCCGATGGCGAGCAACAGCTTGGTGAGGGCGATCTTTTGCACGGGGTTGCCGCCGAGCGCGGGAATGTGCGGATCGCTGAAAATGTCGCCGAGGCTCTTGAATCCTTTGCCGACGGCTGGAATCCACGGCTCGTCGATCAGGTTGAAACGGTTTTGCATGGCTGTATTGATGGTGGTTATCGTTTTTTGTATTCGTATCCCAAGCGGGAGTTGTAACTCAGTTCGTATTTCTCCGCCGCCGCGCCGCCGCCGGGCAGCCTCAGTTGGCCGCCCTCGCCCACGATGGCGACGCGCAGGAGGCTTTCGCTCTTCGACGGGTCGCCGAGGTAGAAGTAGGGCTTGAGCCACGAGAGCGCTTTGCGTCCGGGGTCGGCGGGCGCGGCGTAATCGGCCACCTGAAGCGTTTGCGTGGCCAGACGTGCGGCGAGCTGCCGCTGCTCGCGTTTCCGCCCGGCGGCGAAGTCATGCGGCAGGGTGAGCTTTTGGCCGTCGAGCAGCGTCACCGTGGTTTCGCCCGCCGCGTGGTTGTGGTTGACCGATTGCAGCAGGAGCAGCTCGACGGTGTCGATGTCGCTGTAGCGGGTGGCGACGTTGCTGTCGGGCTTCGCGCCGAGGCCCGGCGAGACGCTCTGAAGCGCGAAGCTTTCGAGCTTCGCCTTGTGTTTCTGGAGGTCGGCTTTGAGTTTTGCCATCGCCTCGCTCTCCGTTCTCTCTTCGTAGGTGCGTTCGAGCAGGCCGCGAATGTCGCCCGGCAGGGAGAGCGTTTCCACGTCGCTCCACGCCTGAAGCGTCCGCAGGAGCACGTAGGGGCTATAGACCTTTGCGCTGTTGCCGAACGCCTCGCCGGGATTCTGCTCGGCGGCCTCGAACTCCGCGCTGACGATCCACGCCTCGCACTTCGCGCCGGGGGGGCGCTGGTGGAAAGCGTGCCGCCACAATCGCCCGATGCGCTGCAACAGCATGTCGGTCGGGCAGAGGCGCGTGACGAGGAAATCGGCGTCGATGTCGAGCGACTGCTCCAGCACCTGCGTGCCAACGAGAATCCGCCCCCGTTCGCGCCGCGCCGCCGCGCCATCCGCGCCGTAGCGCGTCACCCACTCCTCTTCGAGCGCCTGGCGGTCGCGGTGAATGAAGCGCGAATGGAGCAGGCCGCACTCGATTGCCATGCCGCTCGACCGGGCGGCGAGGAGTTTGAATGCCTCCTGAGCCTCGCTGACGGTGTTCTCGATCCAGAGCACCTGCTGGCCGGAATCCGCGCGGTCGAGCGCTTCGTCCATCGCTTCGTCGATGTCGAGCGTCTGGCGGATGGCGACGTCGTTCCCTTTGGCCGTTTCCGGCGCGATTTCGACCGGCTCCAGCGCGTCGGCGGGCAGCGCCGAGATGAGCGGGTAGGCAACCTCCGCGCTTCGCTCCGCTCCGAGCAGGGCGCTCCGGCGTTCGCCGGTGAGCGTGGCGCTGAGGATGATCACCGTGCAATGCAGCCGCCGCAACTCGCCCACCAGCCGGTCGAGAATGGTGCCGGTGTAAGCGTCGTAGCTGTGCACTTCGTCGAGAATCACCACCTTGCCCGCGATGCCGAAAGCGCGGACGAAGCCGTGCTTGACGTTCATCGAGGCCATCAGCGCCTGGTCGATGGTGCCGACGGCGAAGGGGGCGAGCAGACCGCGTTTGGCCGAATTGAACCAAGAGCAGCCGGGCGCGGCCTCCGCGCCGAGGTCGAACTCCCGCAGCCAGGCGTTGCCGTGTAGGAGCAGCGCGGCCCGGTGTGGCGAGTCAGGTTCGAGCACCCGGTCGAGAAAGCGCTTGACGCGCCCGTGGATGCGGTTGGAGGTGAGCTGCGTCGGCAAGGCGAAGTAGATGCCGCGAGCCTCCCCAGTCGACACGAGGGCGTAGGCGGCATAGAGAGCGGCTTCGGTCTTGCCGATGCCCATCGGCGCTTCGAGGATATAGAGGCCGGGGCGACAGGCTGTCTCAATCAGGCTGCGCTGGATGCTTCTCGCCTCGAAGCCGAAAATTTCCCGGAACGAAAGTCCCGGCGTGAGGCGCGGCGGTGTGAATCCGGCAGCATCGACGGCAGCGGCGACGCGCTCCTGCCACGGCTCGCCGGGATCGTCGAACGTCGCGCCGGAGCCGATCCAGTCCGCCACGGAGGTCAGCCCGGCCAGCACTCGGGTGTGCAGCGAATCGCGGATTTCCGGGAATCGCTCGCCCGTCGCCTCCATCAGCAACGCCAATAACCGCGCTCGCTGGCCTTGCCACGCTGCACCGCCGAACGCTTCCGCATCGGCGGGTCGTCCACCGAGATTCGGCGCGTAGCCGTGGTGGCACCCGGCAATCGAGGCGACGGTTTTGCCCGCCTTCAGCGCTTCGAGAGCGCGCTGGCTCACGCCCGCGTGTCCGCCCCAATTTTTTTCGATCTCCGAATCGACATCGTTCAACGCATCGAGAATCGTCGGGTCAGCGGTCTGGATTGCCTTGTGAATTTTTTTCTGGAAGGTCGGGCTGACCTTGCCGAGGTCGTGGCAGGCAGCGACGAGCGCGGAGCCGCCGGGGAAGAACGACTCGCGCAGGAAGTTGGGCAAGCGGGTGATCAGCTCCTGTGCCACTTCACCCGAGATACGGCAGTGGTCGAGCACAGTCCGTCCGGCAATCGAGAGGCCGGTATCCATTTTCCGCGATTTCGCGAGGCAATTTTCAAGCGTTATCAGCGGATTTACTCCCGGATCATCTGAGCTTTTTTTTCCTTTTGGGTAACGCAATCAGTCAATGAGTTCGATTTATAGTAAGGCCAAAGTAGAGGGTGAAAAAATCACAGCGTAGGTGGAGTTTCCGAGGCGAGATGATCACCTGTGTAAAGAGGGAGGCATCAACAGGTTTTTGCTGTTTCTGTATTAGCTTAAGTCTCATGCAGGTCAGCGGTAACTGAGAAATTGTCAATCAGAAACCCTGTGGTATACGCACTTCAAGGATTTTACATCATCACTACGTTTAACTAAACAAAGTCAAGAGTCTTGTGCAAGTTTTTTCGTTTATGTTTATCGGTGTTTATCGGGACATCCTGTAGGTGTGACGTAGGTAAGCATGATAAGAGATGAGGGAAGGCCCCTCGCAATCGGCTTGCAGGAGCAGGTTGCAAACCACCGTATGCGGCTGTGGTCAAAAGCCATGGTCGTGAGCGATACGGAAAAGGCATCTTCAAGATGTCAGGTGAGAGCTAAGGAAGACGAACACAAGTGAACCGCCGTAAACGTGTCGAAAGTCCTAAATGACATCAAAACCGTGCTTTATCGGGACGTTCTTTATTAATTCGATTTGCTGAATCATCGCCGAGACAGCATCCGGATCAGCACGTCGCGCCCCGCGTGGGCGCGTGATTGCTGTGAATGTCGCCCCCTGATTCCCGGAGTTTTACAGTTTTCCCGCTGATTCCAGTGCTGTGCGGATTGTCCGGAATGGAAGAATGAGCGTGAGAGGTTTCTGGGGTAACGGCAGGGCGCCATATCCTGCATACCAGGCTGCGACGTTAGGGTTTTTCGCATCGATAAGCAGTCCGATCCCCCCGACATGGCTGGATGCCAGTAAACACCTTCTGCCGGCAGCCAGCAGTAACTGACCTCCAAGCCCTTGTCTCTGTAGAGATCGGTCAACGGCAAGCCTGCAAAGCCTGAACATGGGTACGTCGTGACTGCTCAGTCCCCGTCTGATGCTGTCAGGAGTTTGGGCGTATGCGACTGTTGCGAGGCTTAGGCTGTAGTAGCCAAGAATGGCTTGCCTGTTTGTGCTGCTGACCGCAAGAAAGGTTCTCGCAGTTCCCTTTGTATGGTTCTGCCTCGCATACCGGTACAAAAATTCGTTGAGATCTTTATCGCCGCAATCGAACGCTTTTCTGTCGTGATGGCTTGCGACAGCTTCTTCATGCCAAGAGGAGATGGTCATGGATTTGCCGGAAGAGCAGACGCTGCGGCCATGAGTTTATCATTCGGCGAGGGAGGAGATTCAAGAAGGTTCAGAAGATAATTCGTTTCCTGTTCGCTGAGTATGAACCGTTCGTGCTGTTCGATAATGGCATACGCAGCAGAAACCGAGGAGCGGGTAACGAATTCGGTCAAGTCGGTGGACTGAATCGATGCTGCACGCATCAGTAACTCCTTCTGCGAAGCGTCGATTCGTATCGAAAGGCGCTGATTGTTTTTTATTGGTGATCGAGGCATGGTTGTCTTTGTTCTGATTCTGTGTGCATTGAAAGAGTACAAGCTAAAATAATACTATTGTGACAATCCGCAAGTTGCAACTTCCATAACTCAAAGCATTTTCCTGAAAGGTATGAGAATTCTCCGGGACGTTGTTGATTAATGAGAATTCTCCGGGACGTGAGAATTCTCCGGGACGTTGTTGATTAATGAGAATTCTCCGGGACGTTGTTGATTAACGCGAATTACTGATCTGTCGTTTTGCAATCATCGCAACGGCAAGACGACAGTATGGGCAGGCATTGTTAGCGGTAATTGCCTTCGAATTGCGGTTTCACGCTTTCTGAAGCCGCTTCATGAGTGTTGTGAGCTTTTCGGCGAAGAATTGACGGCTCCACAGCCGGAGACTTTGCTGAAAGGCAGGCTGCAGAAACGGGGCGACGTCCACGGCTGCTTGTGGCCAGTCGATGGAGCCGATCCGGTCGCTCAATGCGGTATTGATGCGTTGCATAGGCAATGCCATATGGCGGAATTGTATTGAATGATTCGTGCAACAAGAGAGATTCGGGAGTAGTATGATACGCTGAACGATCTGTATATTCCATAAAGATATGGCGGCTGAAATCCTTTCGGGGTAAGATGCAGCGGATGCTGGCTGATACGGTGGTGGTGCTTGATTTCGAGACGACGGGGCTGTCGCCCGAGTACGGCGACCGGGCGATCGAGATCGGCGCGGTGCTTCTGGAGGAGGGCGTGATTGTCGACCGTTTCCAGAAGCTCATGAATCCGGGTTTCCGCATCAGCTCCTTCATCGAGCGCTACACCGGCATCACCAACGATATGCTCAAAGGGCAGCCCAGATGCGAGGAGGTGATGGCCGAGTTTGCGGGATTCATCGCCGGCCGCAATATCGTCGCGCATAACGCCTCGTTCGACCGGCGTTTTCTCGATGCCGAGCTGAAACGCGCCAAACGGGCCTATGAGGGCGCCTGCTGCTGCTCGCTCCTGGTGTCGCGAAGGATCTATCAGGATGCACCGAACCACAAGCTGCAGACCCTGGTGTCGCATGCGGGCATTCCCCGAACCGGACAGTTCCACCGCGCGCTGGCAGATGCCGAGATGACGGCGCATCTGTGGCTGTCGATGATCGGCCGGATACGCCGGCAGTACAAGCTCCAGACGGTTTTTTTCGACCAGCTCGGCGAACTCTCTCGAATCGACAGGCTTTATGCCCACCGCTATCTCACCTCCCTGGCAGAAGCCGGCGGGTGCAGGGGAGTCAGGGACGAGGGTGCAGGGGAGTCAGGGACGCAGTGCAATAGCAGAAGAATTATGTGGTACGTTCTTTATTAACGCGAATTACTGAAGTGTTGCTTTGCGTTATTTCAACTGCGGAGAGAGCGGATCGGATGCATCCCTACAGATAATCGTCTTCGCGCATGTGGCGCAGGGCAAGAATGGTGACGGTTTGGCTGTTCCCGATTTCGAAAAATGCTGCATAGCCGGAGTTGCCGAAGGGGATCAGCAGTTCGCGGAGGAACGGCGTTTGGGGAGCGGCTTTCCGGCTTTTTCGAGCATGCCCCTGAGTTCACCGATCACGCTTTCTCCATCTCTGTACGAGTTCGATTGACCGTGCACGATCACGCGAAGCCAGCCCCCTGGCTATGAACTCTTTCCGGTTCAGCCGCCGTTCAATGTTGGCCCGCAGTGAAGATTCGATGAATGCCGAGAGTGTTTCGCCCTTCTGAAGCACCGCTTCTGCGGCTTTGCGGAGTTCCGGCTCGACGCGGAGCGACGGGAATGAAGCGCTTTTGATGGTTTTTGTGCGGTTGCGCGTTGCATATGTTGCATATGCAATAGAGCGGGTTCGTATGATTCATGCAACCTGAATGGCCAAGGGAAACTCGGGATGAGGTTTGAGATTTTTGATTTATTTTGTCCTATTTTCTCGCAATCCGGAACCACCCACCGATACCTTCATTGCTTCTTCCCGATTTTCTTTCCTGCTCATCCCGGTTTTTCTTTTTTCGCTTTCCATGTCGGCAGTTGCCGCCGAGCCTGACAGCGTCAGGGTGTATTACCACGACGGCATAACCGTGCATGCGAAAAAGCACAGCATCAGCCGTACGGAATTTCCCGTCGAAAAGGGAACCCTTGGCGGCGTGCTGGAAAAGAACGGTTTTTCGGTGATCCGGAAGGGGGTTTTTCTTGCGCAGGACGTCTACGCCGACGGCATGAAAAAATCGGATATTCCGGTTGTCGTCGATGACGAGCGGTACCAGTGCGCCTGTCCGAACAGGATGGATGCACCGGTTTCACGAATTTCTCCGCTCGACATCGAGTCGGTCGAACTCGATAAATCGGCATCGAACCTGCAGGCCGGTCTCGGCGGTGCGGTGCTGGTGCGCCGTTCCGAGCCGCAGGATTCCTTGCGCTACAGGGGCAGCCTGACGCAGTACATGGGGAGTTTCGATGGTACGGATGGGCTTTCCAGATCGAAAAAAACAGCCACAGGATATCGTTGCGGTACGTCGAGGGGGAGCCGTATGAAAACGGTGACGGAAAGTCGTTCAGGGATCTCTACAACTACCGGGAAAACTCCCCGTACCGCTTCGGAGAAGCATCGGTACCATGCTCGATGTGGCATCTGAAGCACCCGAAGCCGAAACCCTGTTTATCAATGTGAGAAAAATGCCGAATACCGCCTGGACCAGCGGCAATCCCGAACTCGACCAGCCGCTCCGGGCGACCCTCAGGACCTCGCTTTCGTCTGACTGGGCAAAGCTCGAACTGTTCGGATCCTACATTTACCATTACGTCACCATCGACAGCGCCACGGTCGGGACGCAACGATATCTGACCTATTCCAACATCAATGCGCTGCTGGCGGGCGCTTCGCTCGAACTGAAATACCGGTGGCTGGATGTCAATGCCTCGTACACCTACGGAAACAATGAAACCGACAATCGTCCGCTCATCGAGATTCTTCCCCTGAGAATCACCACAACACTGACAACGCCAGAATTTTCGGGTTTCAGGCTTTATGTGCGTCACAAGTACGAACATTCGCAGAACAGGGTGGACCCGGTACTGATGGAGACCGCGACCGGATCGTGGAATCCCTTCGATGCCGGTATCATGGCCCGCTATAAAGGTCTTTCCTGTTCTCTCGATGTCGAGAATATCGGGGATGCCAGCTACTACAGGCATCTTTCCTATCTCCGCGATCCTTTTGCAAGCGGTTACCGGGTTTATGAGCCCGGCATCAGCGCGAGCCTGAATATCAGATACGCGTTCAACTGACCGGGGGAGGCCGCTCCCCAAGGCAGGAGAGAGCGCTTACTGCGCCCTCGTTCCCGGCATGGACCGGTCTCTTTCCCGGCTTCTGAATTTCCAGGGCGCGACAGGGTCCGGATCGGCCCAGAGCCCTCTTCTGTTCAGCCGGGCTTCGTTCTCCAGCGAATCGAGCACGCTGCTCGACGAGTATCTCCGGTAATGCCAGGCATACCCGGAACGCACGAGCGCCCGGTCGAGAAATTCCCCGTCGACCCCGATCACCCCAAGCGTTCTGCCATACCGGTCCTTCTCCACCCTTGTGAGGGTAACGGTTTTGCCGAAAACCATGCGGCTCGTGAACTTTTTTGCCTTCCGGCCGAAAGCCTGGCGCAGCTCCGGGCAGTCGATGCCGAAAAGCCGTACTTTCTCCTCACGGCCGTCAACGAGGAGGGTGAGGGTATCGCCGTC
>Ga0194120_10007895_pt1 | contig 14320 bp, 13 predicted proteins | sample TA2MahCa65mmetaG_FD_148642 | JGI IMG/M metagenome (GOLD analysis project Ga0194120, IMG submission 148642) | Freshwater microbial communities from Lake Tanganyika, Tanzania - TA2015019 Mahale Deep Cast 65m | ecosystem: Environmental > Aquatic > Freshwater > Lake | place: Tanzania: Lake... | reverse complement strand
AGGACAAGCCCGCGCTGCGCCCCGGCGAGGGACACGACGTGGACTGGGACGACGAGGCGCGCCGGTTGTTCGGGGCGTAGCGGCGGGGCGCATCCGGGCGGCCTGACGGCAGGCCGGAGCGCAGCGCCTGCACGGGCGCCAGGCGGCTCCTTGCCGCAGCGCTGGCAGCCAGGGGCGACCGGCGGCGCGGGATCGGGGACTGGCGCGGGGGGCGGCGATCCCGGATCATTGGCCGACTTCCGCCTGAGCCACGGAAACGGACACCATGAGCACGGCTGCGCTGCGCAGGACGCCACTGACGGGTTTGCACGAGGCGGCCGGCGCGCGGCTGGTGGACTTCGCCGGCTTCCTCATGCCGGTGCAGTACGAGGGCATCCTCGAGGAGGCCAGGCGCGTCCGGACGCAGGCCGGCCTCTTCGACCTGTGCCACATGGGCCGCTGCCGCCTCACCGGCGCGCGGCGCGAGGAGGCGGCGCAGTACCTGGTGCACGTCAACGTCGAGAAGCTCAAGCTCGGGCAGATCCGCTACACGTTCTTCTGCCGCGACGACGGCACCACGATGGACGACGTGCTGGTCTACCGCGACCGGGACGAGGTGTTCTTCTGCGTCAACGGCGCCAACCGCGCGCGCGACATCGAGTGGATGAAGCAGGTCGCGGCGCGCTTCGGCTGCACCTTCGAGGACCTGAGCGACAGCCTGGCGATGATCGCCATCCAGGGCCCGCGCAGCGCCGACGTCATGGCCCCGCTGTGCAGCGGCGACCTGCGCGGCCTGAAGTACTACTGGTTCTACCGCGGCACGGTGTGCGGCGTGCCGGCCATGATCTCGCGCACCGGCTACACCGGCGAGGACGGCTTCGAGATCTACTTCGCCGAGCGCGAGGCGCCGGCCATCTGGAAGGCCATGCTCGAGAGCGGCCGGCCGCACGGCGTGACGCCCATCGGCCTGGCCGCGCGCGACACGCTGCGGCTGGAGGCCGGCATGGCGCTGTACGGCCACGAGCTGGACGACGGCACCAACCCGGTCGAGGCCGGCCTGATCGCCGGCGCGCTGCCGCACGACAAGGACTTCTCGGGCCGAGCGGCCATCGAGGCCATGCTGGCCAAGGGCCCGCCGCGCAAGCTGGTGGGCTTCACCACCGGCAGCCCGCGCGTGCCGCGCCAGGGCTACGCGCTGCACCTGCCCGGCGGCGGCCCGCAGGTGGGCACGGTGTGCAGCGGCTCGCCCAGCCCCACGCTGGGCACGCACGTCGGCACCGCCTACGTGCAGGCGCCGCATGCCGGCACCGCCACGCTCGACATGGACATCCGCGGCCAGCGCCACGCCGTCCGGCTGCAGCCGCTCCCCTTCTACCAGCGCGCCCGCTGAGCGGCGCGAGACCACGGAGACCACCCCGGCGATGAACCCCACGGACCTGAAGTACACCACCAGCCACGAGTGGGTGCGCATCAGCGGCGACACGGCCACCATCGGCATCACCGAGCACGCCGCGCACGCGCTGTCCGACCTGGTCTACCTCGGCCTGCCCAAGGCGGGCGACAAGGTCACGGCCGGCAAGGCGCTGGGCGAGGTCGAGTCGGTCAAGGCCGTCTCGGACATCAACAGCCCGGTGGACGGCGAGGTCGTCGAGGTCCACGACGCGCTGCACGACAGCCTCTCCGACATCAACTCCGACCCCTACGGCAAGGGCTGGATGGTCAAGGTGAAGCTCAAGGGCAAGGCGCCCGCCTCGCTGCTGGACGCCGCCGCCTACGACAAGCTGGTCGCCGAGTCGGCCTGAGCCCATGCACTACGTCCCCCACACCGAGGCCGACAAGCGGGCCATGCTGGCCATGATCGGCGCGCCGTCCGTGGACGCGCTGTTCGAGGCCTGCATCCCGCCCGACTGCCGCCACGACAAGCTGCTCGAGGTCGAGCCCGCGCTGACCGAGGACGGCATCCTGCGCGAGCTGCGCACGCTGGCCGCCAGGAACGTCTCGGCCGCGGACAGGCCCGCCTTCCTGGGCGCGGGCCTGTACCGCCACTTCTGCCCGGCGCTGGTGGACAGCCTGCAGCAGCGCACGGAGTTCTGGACGGCCTACACGCCCTACCAGCCCGAGGCCAGCCAGGGCACGCTGACCACCATCTTCGAGTGGCAGACCATGATGTGCCGGCTCACCGGGCTGGCCGTGAGCAACGCCTCGCTCTATGACGGCGCCACCTCCATGACCGAGGCCGTGCTGATGGCCCTGCGCGTCAAGGAGGCCGAGAACCGCACGGTGGTGGTGGCCAGCAAGGGCCTGCACCCCGACTGGCGCGGCACGCTGGCCACCTACCTGCGCACGCTCAACATGCCGCTGGTCGAGGTCGAGCTGGCCGACGGCGCCACCGACCCGGCCTCGTTCGCCGCGGCGCTGGCGGCCAGGAAGATCGACCCGCTGCGCGTCGCGGCCGTCGCGGTGCAGACGCCCAACTTCTTCGGCGTCATCGAGGACGTCGAGGCCCTGGCCGAGGCCGCGCACGCGCTGGGCGCGCTGTGCATCGTCGGCGCCAACCCCGTCGCGCTGTCGCTGCTCGAGGCGCCTGGCCGGCAGGGCGCGGACATGGTCTGCGGCGAGGCCTCCTCCATGGGCAACCGGCCCTGGTTCGGCGGGCCCGGCGCCGGCTACCTCTGCAGCCGCATGGACTTCGTGCGCCAGATGCCCGCACGCATCGCGGGCGAGACGCGCGACGCGCACGGCCGGCGCGCCTTCGTGCTCACCTTCGCCACGCGCGAGCAGCACATCCGGCGCGCCAAGGCCACCTCCAACATCTGCACCAGCCAGCAGCTCATGGCCCTGCGCGCGACCATCTGGATGTCGCTGCTGGGCAAGGAGGGCTTCCACGAGCTGGGGCGCACCAATCTCTCGCGCGCGCACTACGCGGCCGAGCGCATCAAGGCCATCCCGGGCTGGAAGCTCGCGCACCCGCGGCGCGGCTTCTTCAACGAGTTCACCGTCACCTGCCCGCTGCCCGCGTCCAAGGTGAACCAGCAGCTGCTGAAGAAGCACGGCATCCTCGGCGGCCTCGACCTGGGGCGCGTGGACAAGGCGCTGGCCAACCAGTGGCTGCTGGCCGTCACCGACCTGAACACGCGCGAGGAGATCGACCGCCTCGCCACGGCGCTGGAGACCATCCGGTGAGCACGCTCGACGCCCCGCGCAACCCGTCCTCCCCGCCGGCGCCGGCGCCCGGCGCGCGCCCGCAGCTGCTCAGCCCGCGCGGCACGCGCCTGGCTCCCGACGTGCCCCGGCCGCTGACCGTGTTCGAGGCCAGCGTGCCCGGCCGGCGCGGCGTGCGCCCGCCCGAGGCCGGCGTGCCCGAGACGCGCGTCGAAGACGCCATCCCGTCCTTCGCGCGCCGCGCCGAGAAGGCCGCGCTGCCCGAGATCGGCGAGGCCGACGCGCAGCGACACTACACCTGGCTGTCCAGCCTCAACTTCAGCATCGCCAACGCGTTCTATCCGCTCGGCTCGTGCACCATGAAGTACAACCCGCTGGTCAACGAGGCGGCCTGCGCGATCCCGGGCTTCGCGGACCTGCACCCGTTCCAGACCGACGACCAGTGCCAGGGCATGCTCGAGCTGTTCTGGCGCGTCGAGCGCTGGCTGGTCGCCGTGTCGGGCCTGCCGGCGGTCTCGCTGCACCCCGCGGCGGGCGCGCACGGCGAGCTGACCGCGCTGATGGTCATGCGCAAGTTCCTCAACGACCACGGCGGCCGCAAGCGCAAGGTCATCCTGATCACCGACAGCGCGCACGGCACCAACCCGGCCTCGTGCACCATCGCCGGCTTCGAGACGCGCGAGGTCAAGAGCACCGAGGGCGGCGCCGTGGACATGGCCGACCTCGAGCACAAGATCGGCGCCGGCGCCGACATCGCCGGGATGATGATCACCAACCCCAGCACGCTGGGGCTGTTCGTGAAGAACATCCGCGAGATCACCGGCCGCATCCACGCCGCCGGCGGCCTGGTCTACATGGATGGCGCCAACATGAACGCCATCGTCGGCAAGTCGCGCCCGGGCGACTTCGGCATCGACGTGATGCACTTCAACCTGCACAAGACCTTCAGCCAGCCGCACGGCGGCGGCGGCCCGGGCGCCGGCCCCATCGCGGTGACCGAGGCCCTGGCCCCCTACCTGCCCGTGCCCAAGGTCGAGCGCCGCGAGGCGCCCGGCAAGGACGGCAAGCCGGCGTGGAAGTACGTCACCGTGACCAGGGCGCCCAAGTCCATCGGCCGCACGCGCGGGCACATGGCGCACGCGGGCGTCATGGTGCGCTCCTACGCCTACATGCGCGCCCACGGCCCCGAGGGCCTGCGCGCCATCGCCGAGGGCGCCGTGCTCAACGCCAACTACATCCGCGCCCGCCTGCAGCGCACCTGGCGCCTGTGGAACGCCGAGACCTGCATGCACGAGGCCGTCTTCACCGGCAAGGGCCTGCCCAACGGCCTGCGCACGCTGGACGTGGCCAAGCGCCTGATCGACTTCGGCATCCACCCGCCCACGATCTACTTCCCGCTCATCGTGCCCGAGGCCCTCATGGTCGAGCCGACGGAGACGGAGAGCAAGGAGACGCTCGACCGCTTCTGCGACGTGATGCTGCAGATCTGGCGCGAGGCCGAGAGCGACCCGGACGTGCTGCGCCAGGCGCCGCACACGCGCAGCATCGGGCGGCCGGACGAGGTGCGGGCGGTGAAGGAGCCGAAGGTCTGCGGGTAGGGCGGGGCGGACGGGGCGCGGGCAGGATCCGATCCGGACGATCCGGGACAGGCGGCATCTGGCCCCACATGAGCCGTGTCGGGGCCCCGCCGGTCCGGCAACGTGACGTCCGGGCTCCTCGTGCTACCCGCAGGGCATGCAAGACCCTGCACGCGCCCCCCGGCGGCCCGGAGCTCCATGAACGCGCCCGAGCCGCCCGAATCACCCATCTCCTGACCACCCACGTCCGCATCCGCATGGGGGAGCGCGGCGCCCCGGAGCCGCTGGTCCGCCTGGCGGTCCGCATCGGGTCGGTGGAACCGGCCCAGCGCGGCCTCTACCTGCACCGCCTCGACGTGCCCTTCGGCGGCCTGTGGCGACGTCGCCGGCACGACGCGATGCAGGTCGCCGCAGTGGTCGCCCACGAGCCCGACAGGCTCGTCCTCGTGATCGTGTACACCTTCTTCTTCTCCCCGGACGCCGCCCCATGAAGCTGACCTGCGACGCCCAGGACGACGCCCTCCACCTCCGCCTCGCCGAGGCTCCGCGCGAGTGCCGTGTCGTGCGCCTGAACGACGAGGTGGCCGTGGACTGCGGCGACGGCGACGGAATCGTCGGCGTCGAGGTGCTCAACGCGCACCGCCTGCTGGCCGGCGGCGGCACGCCGGCGGCCCGGTTGCAGAACCTGCTGGGCCGGCCCGCACAGGGTTGAGCCACGACTGCCGCCGTCGGCGGCCAACCGGCGTGGGCGCCGCCCGGACGCATTCCAGAGTTGGTCGCAGCCATCACGGCCTCGATTATCCACGCAGGCTATCGCCACAAGACTGTTCATGACATGGACTTGCATCTCGCGTAGCCGGCCCGACGCCGCCCCGTTGCTGCATATGCATTCAACGGAGTATGCTGTCCTTTGACGGCCGCCTGGCCTCCTCCGGGCAGCCCGGGCGGCGTCGTTCACCCCAACGAGGATCTGCCATGAATCGCCGTTTCGCCGCCCTGTTGTGTTGCACCGCCCTTGGCTTGCTGGCCGCCGCGCCCGTGGCGCAGGAGGAGCCGCTGCTGTCGCGCGTGCGCGAGGGCGGCCCGCCGCCGGATGACGCGGGCCAGAGCCTGAAGCCCTACGCCGTGGACCTCACCGGCGTGGCGCCGGGCGACTTCGGCCAGCCGACGAGCGGCTATCTGGCCAGCCCGCCGGAGTACTCGCCCAGCGCGGGCGTGCTGTTCCGCTACACCAGCGGCATGGGCAACGTGGTGGCCAACACGGTCGCCGCGTTGACCGGCGACCCGGCCCACGACGACAAGGCCTTCGTCGTCGTGGCCAACGCCAGCACCAAGGCCGCCGCCGACACGGCCTTCACCAACGCCGGCGCCGACCTGTCCAAGGTCGTGTACCTGTACCACCCGAGCGACTCGGTCTGGCTGCGCGACTACGGGCCGCACTTCGTGTGGCAGGACGACGCGCTGGTCATCGCCGACAGCCACTACTACCCGACGCGCCCGCTGGACAACTTCATCCCCACGCTGGTGGGCGAGGACGACTTCTACACGCTGCCCTACCACATGGGCCTGTACTACAGCGGCGGCAACTTCCAGCCCGGGCCGAACCGCAGCGGCTTCGTGACCTCGCTGATCAACCAGGACAACCCGGCCTACGACAACGCCAAGCTCGCGGCGCTGTACCAGGCCTTCCAGGGCATCGACACGCTGCACATCATGCCGCGCCTGCCGTCCTCGGTGGACGGCACCGGGCACATCGACATGTGGATGTACATCGTGGACGAGGACGACGTGATCATCAGCGAGTTCAAGCCCGGCAGCAACGCCACGGCCATCCAGATCACCAACGACGCCGTGCCGTACATGCAGGCGCTGGGCTTCACGGTCACGCGCACGCCGGCCTGGAACGTGGGCAGCACGCACTACACCTACACCAACGCCTTCCGGGTGAACGACCGCATCTTCACCATCAAGTACGCCGACGGGAACCCGGACTACACCGACGAGGACCTGGCGGCGCGCAACGCGTGGGCCGCCGCGGCGGGACCGGCCGTGGAGCTGGTGCCGATCAACTGCTACCAGATCATCCCGCTGGCCGGCGCGATCCACTGCATCGTGATGCAGGTGCCGGAGCGCACCGCCCCGGTGCCGGCGGCCAAGCTGATCGCGCCCGACGGCGGCGAGCTGATCGTGGCCGGCACGCAGGAGGAGCTGGCCTGGGCGGCCACCGACGACGTGGCCGTCACGAGCGTGGACATCGACTGCTCGCCCGACGGCGGCGCGACCTGGCCGTGGCCCGTGGCCACCGGCGAGCCCAACGACGGCCGCTTCGCCTGGACCGTGCCCGGCTGGTTCTCGACCGACATGGTCATGCGCCTCGTGGCGCGCGACGCGCTGGGCAACGCCGTCACGGCCGCCAGCGCCGCGCCCTTCGAGGTCAGCGCCGACCCGCAGCACCTCTACACCTTCGCCAGCGGCGCGGGCGTGGACAAGTGGGCCTGGGGCGACCGCACGACCACCTGGAGCGAGGTCGCCGGCCAGCAGCGCCCGCCCACCGTGGCCACGCCCATCGAGACGCTCAAGCCCGGCGCGCACGCGGCCATCTCCACCAGCAACGCCACCGGCGGCGACACGGACACCAACCGCTACATCTCTGCCATCCCCGGCTCCGGCAAGGAGAGCACGCACGTCTTCGAGTTCACCCTGGCCGAGAACCGCGCGGCCCTGCGCGACGTGAAGCTCGACTGGGAGGGCTACGGCGACGACTGCCACCAGCAGGAGCTGTACGTGTGGGACCGCGAGCTGCGCAACTGGGGCGACGGCGCGGGCCTGGTGGGCGAGAACAACTACGTCACCACCTACGCCGGCAACCGCGACGACGACCTGGTCGGCCACCTGCAGGCGGACATGGACCGCTGGGTGGACATGGACGGCACGCTGAGCCTGCTGCTCTACAGCGACCGCAGCAACCAGGAGTCCTTCCACGACGCGCTCACCGTCACGGCCACCTACCTGGACGTGCCCGCCGGCGCGTGGGACGACCTCGGCCTCGGGCTGGCCGGCAGCGCCGGCGTCCCGGCGCTGGAGGGCACGGGCCTGCTGTCCGGCGACAGCACGCTGGCCCTGCGGCTGCGCGACGCCAAGGCCGCGGCCCCGGCCACGCTGGTCGTGGGCCTCTCGGCCGTGAACCTGCCGCTCAAGGGCGGCACGCTGGTGCCGGCACCCGACGTGGTGCTGCCCGGCCTGGTGACCGACGCCGGCGGCGGGCTGTCGCTGGGCGGCACGTGGCCGGCCGGCGTCCCGGCCGGCACGCAGGTGTACATGCAGGCGTGGATCCAGGATTCCGGCGCGACGGCCGGCTGGTCCGCGTCGAACGGCGTGGAGGCGACCACGCCGTGACCTCGGCGGGGGCGGGCCGGGCGGCAGCCCGGCTCGCCCCCGTTTCTCGCGGCCTCAGCCGCCCAGCGCCTTCTCGATGGCGGCCAGCACCTGCGGGTCGTCCGGCGCCAGCTTGCTGTCGAACACGGCGGCCACCGAGCCGTCCTTGCCGACCAGGTACTTGCCGAAGTTCCAGCGCGGGAGCTGGCCGGTCTGCTGCTTGAGCCAGGCGTAGATGGGCGACTGGCCCGGCCCGTCCTTGGTCTGCACCTTGGCGAAGAGCGGGAACGTGACGCCGTAGTTGGCGCTGCAGAACTCGCGGATCTCCGCGGGGCTGCCCGGCTCCTGCTGGCCGAAGTCGTTGGAGGGGAAGCCCAGCACCGCGAAGCCGCGCGGGGCGAGCCGCTGGTGCAGCGCCTCGAGGCCCTTGTACTGCGGCGTCAGGCCGCACTCGCTGGCGGTGTTGACCACCAGCACGACCTGGCCCTTGTACTGCGACAGGTCGGCGGGCTGGCCCTCGAGCGTGGTGGTCCTGAAGGCGTGGAAGCTGGCGGGGGCAGTGGCGGGCATGGCGGTCTCCTTGACGGGTGCGGGCACCGCGGCGGCCCCGGGCGACGTGCTCTCGGAGGCGCTGCAGGCCGACAGGAGGATCAGCGCGGCGATGGCGCCACACCGGACGGAAGCGTTGCGCAAGGCGGTGTCTCCCGGCGGTCGGGGCAGGGCCCGCCGCGATGGCGTGCCAACATAGCGCGGCCCGCGCCCTGCGCGCGAGGCTCCGGCCGCGTCAGGGCGTCAGCGCCCCCACGGCATTCGACCCGGCCCGCCCCTGCGGCGCCTGCGCGTCATCGATCCAGAACTGCAGGATCAGCGGCACGCCCGCGGGCGCTCCGTGCGGCCAGTGCGTCTTGAGGTGGATCTCGCCCATGGCATTGGTGGGCAACTGGACCAGCAGGTCGCCGGACGGCACGTTCGAGGCGCCATTCCGCGCCGAGGGCACGACGCCGCTGGGCCACTGACCGCCGGCCGGCCTTGCCGGACCCGCGCCTCGCGCGCACGATGCAGGCCGTGGGCCCCGCCCTGCTGCCGACCTGCCCCCTGGCCATCCCGTCGGCGCACCCGCAGGACGCCTCGCCCGCGTGGCCGCTGCGGGTGGTGACGCAGGGCGTGCAACACAACCCGGACGTCACCTGCGGCGGCCTGGTCATCGCGTCCGGCGGCGTCACCGTGGACTGTCGCGGCGCTCGCGTCGTCAGCCCCGTAGCAGCGCGCCGCCGCTGGACGTGTGGCTCGACGGCATCGTGCTGCGTTGCCGTCTGGTAATTTCCGCGGTTCGCGCATAGACTCGCGCGGTACACGTGCCAACACCCCGAACACACTGCACGAGACACGGCCCGGGTTCCTGGTCCGCCTTGGCGGCGGCGCTGCTTCTGCTGCTGGCCGGCCCGGCTGCGGCCGGCGGCGTCCTGCTCGTCAACGACTTCGAGGACCTGGCGGACTTCAACCTCTCCGATGGCGTGTGCGACGCCGACCCGGACACGCCCGGCCTGCAGGTCACGCTGCGCGCGGCGGTGCAGCACGCCAACGCCACGCCTGGCGCCGACGAGATCGTGCTGCCGGAGGGCACCTTCAAGCTCTCGCTGCACGGCGCGAGCGAGAACCTGACGGCCACCGGCGACCTCGACGTGGAGGACGAGCTGCTGGTCACCGGCGTCGCGCCCCAGGCTGCCGGCGCCAAGGGCGGCACGGTGCTGGACGCCGCCAAGCTCAAGGACCGTTTCTTCGACGTGCGCTTCGGCGCCAGCCTGCAGCTGCGCGGCCTGACGCTGCGCAAGGCGCGCTCGCCCGACGGCGAGTCGGGCGGCGCGGTGCGCGTGGCCGGCCGGCTGGAGCTGGAGCAGGTGGTCATTCGCAACTGCCACGCGCAGGGCGACGGTGGTGCGATCCAGACGCAGGTCGGCGCCGAGGGCGTCTGGCTGACGCAGGTGCTGCTGCTGCGCAACTCCGCCGACGGTGATGGCGGCGCGCTGGCGATCCTGGCCGGCGTCCTGGAAGCCGAGGCCTGCACGCTGCGAGGCAACTCGGCCAAGGGCGAGGGCGGCGGCCTGCTGTGCAACGGCGCGCTGCTGGCCCTGCTGTCCAACTGCACCTTCAGCGGCAACTCCGCCAAGCTGGACGGCGGCGCGATACGGCTGAAGGGCGGCAGCGTGCTGACGCTGCGCAGCTCGACGCTAGCCCGCAACTCCAGCAAGGAGACCGGTGGCATCGCGGCCCTGCCGGGCATTGCGCTGCTGCGCAACGTGGTGCTGGACAACAAGGGCGAGCGCAACGGCGCGGGCCTGGTCCTCTCGCTGGGCGGCAACTTCGACAGCGGCACGACCTGCAACTTCCCGTCCACCGACCAGTCCGGCGTCAACCCGCGCCTGCTCAAGCTGGATGACTGGGGCGGCTTCACGCCCACCCACGCGCTGCACGCGAAGAGCCCGGCCATCGACAGCGGGCATGACGCGGGCTGTCCGGGCGTCGACCAGCGCCAGCGGCCGCGCCTGGACGTCGCCGGCGTGGGCCTCGCGCAGGTGATCTGCGACGCCGGGGCCTTCGAGTTCGCGGCCGAAACCGTGCCCTGACGCCGCCGGTCCCGAAGGCTGGCGGCAATCCGGCCGGCCGAGACCGTGTGTGGTCGGTCCCGGCCGGCCGTCGACTGCCTGTCGTGGACACTCTCGCAGGCGGATTGCCGACCCGCGGCAGGCCCCCGCCCTGGAACGAGGTTGCGTGAGCCCGGGCCGCGGTGGCTCCTCCCGGAGCCGGCCGCCAAGGGATCAAGAGCAGCAGGTCGGCAAGGGCGGACAGCCCCGGCGGGTTTTTTCGGGCAGCCTGTCCGCGGGAGCGGCCCGCGTGTGCTGGACCTGCTGGCCCTCCACCGCGGCAGCGCTACCGGTCCCAGGCCGCCGCCGCGAACCGCGATTCCGGGCTAGCCGGTGGCCGCGGCTCGTGGCGGCCCCGCACCCAGGGACCCCCGGCCGACATGCTCCCCAGCGACACACGCGACCCGGCCCTCGCCCGCCGCGCCTCCGAGGTGCGCCCGTCCGCCGAGCAGCGCCTGGGTCCCGCGGCAGGGCACGCGACTGATCCGCGCGCTGCAGCAGCCGGTCCCGGCGCGCAGGTGCTCGCCCAACTGCGGGTGGGCGGCCACCAAGTCCTCGGCGGAACCACCCTGGCGACCGGCGCCTTTCAGCAGCCGGTCCACCAAGAGCCGTTCGGCCTCCCGACGGAGCGGTCCGGACTCCGGCGTCGCACCGCCCGCGCTTACGCCCTCGAAGTTCACGTCTCTCGCCAACGGTCGCCCGGTCGGGCCAGAGCATGAAGCCCGGCGGGCCTTTCGGGGCGCGAACGGCTGTTTTCAAAGACCTGTCCGCTTTCCGGCCCCACCTGCTTTTGCCTCTCGGGGCGGCCGGAGGGTTTTGGCCAAGCCCCGTCCGATCCGCCCGTCCGGGGTCCGACTTGTCGAAAGATCCATCGCCGAGAGGGGCCGAGGCCCGCCGCGAAGTGCTGGCCATCTGCGGCCTTCTCGTCGCCGCCGGCACCGTCTGGTTGCTGCTCCCGTCGGCCCTGCTGGACCGGGGCGAGGGTGGCCAGGGCTCGCGCCCGCACCTGCCCGTGGTGGCCATGTCCGGGGCGTCGCGGGCCTCCAACTACCTCACCCTGGCCACCAAGCTGGGCGCCGTGGCGGCGCTCGAGAAGCCCTTCAGCCCCGACGAGATGCTGCGCACCATCGCGGCGGTCATGCAGCCCCCGTCGGCCAGCGCCACGCCGGAGACGCAGCCCGTCTGACCCGCGAAGCCGGGGCTGGTCCGCAGCGCCGCAACGTATGCATTGCGTATGCAATGCATAGGCTGCTGCATAGGTTGCGGCGCCGCCGCGTGGACCGCCGCGCAGGCGCTCCCACCGGGCGCGCTCCCGCGCTCAGCCGCGCAGACGCCCAGCCCGCAGCTCCTGGTTGGTGCGCACCAGCGCCGCAAGAGACTTGGCGTCGGGCAGTTCCCCGCGCTCGACCAGCGCCAGCGCCTCGGCCAGCGGCAGGCGCTGCACCTCCAGCACCTCGTCGTGCTGCAGGTCTTGCCGGCCGGGCTGCAGCCGCGTGGCGGCGAAGAGCCAGATGCGCTCGTCGGTGAAGCCGGGCGTGGTCCAGATGAAGCCCAGCGGGTGCAGCTCGCCGGCCCGCACGCCGGCCTCCTCCTCCACCTCGCGCGCCGCGCAGGACTCGGGCGTCTCGCCCGGGTCCAGCTTGCCCGCCGGCACCTCGAGGATGAAGCCGCCGGTCGCGTAGCGGTACTGGCGGATGAGCGTCACCGTGCCGTCCGCGTGCAGCGGCACCACGGCGGCGGCGCCGGGGTGCCGGATCAGCTCGAGGTCCACCTCGCGCCCGTTGGGCAGCGCCACGCGGTCCACGTTGACGCGCAGGATCAGGCCGTCGTAGGCGACGCGACGCGAGAGGCGGCGGGGCTCGGGCATCGGGGCAGGGTAGCGGATGCGGGGCGGCGCCTGGCCGCGTACCCTGTCCGACCGCGCGCGCCCGCCATCCCGTCGCTAGCGCCTCGCCCCGGCGACCCGTCATGCGTGCCCCGCACCGCCTGCCCGCCCGCCGACTTCCGCGCCGGCGGTGGCGGACCCTGGGATGACGCGGTGGCGGACATCGACGCCGCGCTGGACAAGGCCGACGATCGCGGGCAAGGAGTGAGAGCGGGCAGACATGGCCGGGCCCGCCGCTAGTCCGCGATCTCCCGCAGCTCCACCCGCCGGAACTCGATCGGCGCGCCCTCGCTCTGCAGCGCGATGCCGCCGGCCAGCTCCTCGCACCAGCGCGCGCGGTTCTGCGCCTGGCCGTTGACCTCGAGCGTCAGGTCGCCGCCGCGCAGCGTGATGCGGTAGGTGTTCCACTCGCCCAGCGGCCGCTCGCTGCTGGGCAGCAGCTTGACCGTGCGGCGGCCCTGCGTGCGCGCCGGGTCCAGCAGCGCGCCGAACTCGCCGATGTTCCAGATGTCGCCCGCGTCGCCGCTGTTGAGCTGGGCCTCGAGGCTGCGCGGCCAGACCCCGTCGGGCGCCTGCACGCGCAGCAGCACGCCGCTGTTGCCGGGGCGCGCGGGGTCGGGGAAGCGCCACTCGACCAGCAGCTCGAAGCTGGTGAAGGCGCGCTCGGTGCGGATGTAGCCGATGGGCTGGCCCGCGCAGTGCAGCACGGGCGCGCCGTCCACCTCGCGCACGGACCACGCGCTGGCGTCGGGCACGGCCGCCCAGCCGGACAGGTCGCGGCCGTTCCACAGCGGCTGCGGCGGGCCGAAGGCCGGCGGCGCGTCGGGGTCGTGCTGCAGGAAGGCGACGAGGTCCGCGAGCTGCTGCGGCGACAGCGCGCGCGCGATGTCCTCGGGCATCAGCGAGAGCCTGCTGGGCCGGCGCTCGACGACGTCGGCCGCCTCGATCACGTGGCGCGCGCCGTTGCCGTCCTTGAGCAGCAGCGTCGGTCCGTCGGCCTGCAGCAGGCCGGCGAGCACGCGGCCGTCCTGCAGCGTGAGCGTCAGGCTCTGCAAGCCCGCGCCGATGGCGGCGCTGGGGTTGAGGATGGCGTCCAGCAGCTCGGGGCGGCCGAGCTTGGTGCGGATGGCGGTGAGATCGGGCCCCACGTCGCCGCCGCGGCCGCGCACGGTGTGGCAGGCGTCGCAGCGGGCGGCGCCGAAGAAGAGGGCTTCGCCGGCGCGGCGGTCGCCGGGGAGGGCGGCGAGGTCGGAGATGGGCGGGAGGGTCGGCGTGCCGGGGCGCGCGAAGTGCTCGCTGGCGAGGGCGCGGATGCCGAGGTCGGGGTTGCGGAAGATGGCGTCGGAGATGGCCTCGAGCAGCTCCTCGCGCGCGTCGTCGGGGGCCAGAGCGGCGAGGCGGCCGGCGGCGGCCTCGGCGAGCAGCAGCGCGCCGCCGTCGGGGTTGGCGGCGAGGGACTCGGCCGCGGCGAGGCGGGTGTCGAGATCGGCGGCGGGCGAGCGCAGGGTGTCGAGCAGCGCGGTGCGCTGGCGCACGGCCGCTTCCACGCGCCGCTCCTGGTGGAGCGCCCGATCGGCGTAGACGATGAACTCGACCTTGGTGCGCGCGCCGGGCTGGCCGCTGCCGCCGTCGTCGATGGCCGCCGTCGCGCGCAGCCGCGCGGCGCTGCCGCGATCCTCCGGGCAGCGGAACACGATGAG
>Ga0194120_10007894_pt1 | contig 14320 bp, 12 predicted proteins | sample TA2MahCa65mmetaG_FD_148642 | JGI IMG/M metagenome (GOLD analysis project Ga0194120, IMG submission 148642) | Freshwater microbial communities from Lake Tanganyika, Tanzania - TA2015019 Mahale Deep Cast 65m | ecosystem: Environmental > Aquatic > Freshwater > Lake | place: Tanzania: Lake... | reverse complement strand
GCGGCGTCTCCAGGTACCACTTCCCCATGTACCTCAAGGAAATCGAGTTCCGTTTCAACCACCGGGGCGACAACACCTTCAGGCTCTTCCTGAAGGCCTTTTTTGGTTACGTTTCGCCCTAATTACCTAATTTTTATTACCGGGCTCGACAATCGTTGATTGCCTGGGCGTTGGAAAAATTCTTTCCCGGATTCGAAAGCTTCTACGATTTCGGCGTCGGCACGGGCTCGATGCTGAGCCGCGTACGCGATCGATGGCCGTCCGTTAAACTATTCGGTAGCGACCTGTCTAGCGATTCGCTCGCGATCGTCGCAAAACGCGTTCCCGATGCGTTTCTATTCCGCACTAACGTGGATCGGATTCCTTTTGTTAGTAGTTTCGACGTCATTGGGGCGTTCGACGTCATCGAACATCTCGACGACGACGTTGCCGCGTTGACCGCGCTGCGCCGGGCGCTCAAGACCGGGGGGGGGGTGGCCGTCACCGTCCCCCAACATATGATCCTGTGGTCGCGGCTCGACGACATGCGGGGTCATAAGCGCCGATACGTCGGGAATGGATTGGCGCGTGTCGTGCGCGACGCCGGATTCGAAGTTTTGCTGGACACGTCGTTTATGGCGTCATTGTTCTTGCCGCAATACGTCTCGCGCCGCTTTCTATCGCAGAACGCCGGGACCGAGCTGGAGGCGGAATATCGCTTGCCCGCCTTCGTCAACAGTGCTCTTAAGGCCATCCTTATGGCCGAACTCGCGACGGTCCGGATGGGCCTGCGCTATCCGTTCGGCGGCATGCGCATGGTGATCGCGCGCAACCCGCACGGTTGACCGGCACCGCAGAGACCCGCCGATTATTCTTTCGCCGACCGCCGAACGCGGACACCGTCACATACCCCCAAATCGTGTAAGGCCGGCGGCGATGGTTAAGGCTGCTCAGGTTGACGTTGGTGAGGATGTGGATTAACAAAGGGTCATCGGCAAGGCCCGTGCACCCCCGAATTTCGGGCGGCGGACGCTGGAAAATTCAACTGCCAAGAGCCCACACCGTCCATGCTCCAGGCATTTCAGGCAACCGGCGGCATCACCGTTCACGAACCACCTCCAGCCGAGGCCAACGGTAACGTCGCCTCCGCCGATCAAACGCCTGCGCGAAAAAAGGGCGACGACCCCGCGACCGGCCCGCAGCTTTCCGATCTGTGGGTCAAGTTTGTCAATGTGTTCTTGAAGGCTCGCTTCTTTCTTTACGTGATGATCAAGGGCGCCAACATCGATAGACCCTATTACGTTCATTACCAGATCACACGCCGCTGCAATTTTCGCTGTCCGTCCTGCCGCACCTGGCAGGATGAATCCTATTCGAAGGGCCTCACGCTCGACGAAATCAAGGAGATGGCCCGAAACATGCGCCGGGTCGGCGTCAAGTGCGTCGCGCTGACCGGCGGCGAAGCGACCCTGCGCAAGGACGTTGTCCAGGTGGTCAAGGCCTTCCGCGACCAGGGCTTGCTGGTCCGCCTGCAAACCAACGGTTTCCTGTTGACCGAAGGGTTGATGGAGCGCCTGTTCCGCGCCGGTGTCGCCGACGTATTCATTTCCTACGACAGTGCCGAATTGGAGGCGTTCAACAAGATCAACGGCGTCAAGGGCACGGTATCCTACGAACGCGTGTCGAACGCCGTCCGCATCGCGGCCACCATGGCGCCTCGCTTCGGCGCGGGAGTCTTCCTGACCGCGGTGCTGCGCAAAGACAACGTGCGCGAAATCGTGCCGCTGCACGAATTTGCCAAGGACATCGGCGCGCTGATCGGATTTTTTGCGCTGGAGGTCGCCAACGAGGGCGATCCCATGAATATCCGCGCCAACGACCCGGCGCTGCGCGAGAAGGGTGAGGACCGGCGCGTCCTGGAAAACGCATTCAAGTCTCTGATCGACCTCAAGCGCGCCAAGGGCAACGTGCTTTCGGTGTCGGAGAGGCTCTTGGGCGACTTCGTCAAGTACTACAACGACCCCAATGGAGATATGCATTGGAACTGCCGCGCCGGGCGCATGTACATGGCGGTCTTGCCCGAAGGCACTATTTGTGTCTGCAACGGCACCCCGCCCATTCCCGGATATACCTATAAGAATCTGCCGGAACTGTACGCCGATCCGAACCGCGAAGCCATTTTCAACAAGTTTCGGACAACTTGCGACGGCTGCATCTGCATGCGGCAATTGGAATACATTACCGAGGATCGCAAAGACCTGTTCGACAAGGGTGTAAGTTTTGCCCGGGCGATGTTCGGCCTAAATTGATGGTGGCGTTTCTCGCCGACCGGTTGCGGTACTTGTACGCCGCCTCGGCCCTGCTTGGCGCGGTTCTATGTCTGGTTTTGTTTGGCCTGCGCGCTGCTTCCTCTATTTCGTTTACCGAACCCTTACAGCTCCATACTACTGGCGATGAGTTCACCAACTACTTCAACATCTGGAAGGCGTTGAGCGGCGAGGTAATCTACAATGATCGCTTCCAGGTCCCCTATTCGGTCGCTGTCTACAACTGGTTGTTCTATTATGCCTATGCTGCTGTTGCGGCCGTCGTCCTCACCGCGCTCGATTTGTCGGATGCTTGGCTGCCCACCGTCACCCGCTTCTTCACCCTGGCGGCGATCGCCGCCGGAACCGTAGTCGCCTACGCCACCTTCGCCCGCGCAGCCCAAGCCCGCGACGCGACGACCAAGGCCATCGCCGCCGCGTTCGCCGTGTTCTTGATGATCGGGCCGCTGCTCGGTTTCTGGTCGCTGACGGTGCGGGCCGACTTGTGGGCCATGACCCTGGAGATGGCCGGCGCGGCGGCGTTCTTGGCGCTTTATCCGCGCCGGCGTTTCGCCGCCGTCCTCGTCCTCGCCGCCGCAGTCTACGCCGCCTGGTCGTTCAAGCAAGCCAACGTCTTCGCCGCCGCCGGCGCTGGATTCTTGCTGCTGGCGCGGCGCGACTGGAAGCCGCTCGCGCTGTTGTGCCTGGTCCTGCCCGCCGCCTGGGCCGCGACCTTCGCGCTGGGCGAGCCGGGCTGGATCAACAGCATATTGTTCGCCGACTTTCCACTGTTCTTCCAGGCCGCGCGGCTGCTGCGCAACCTCGGTAACGTCGCGGTCAAGACCGGCCCCTTGCTGCTGTTCCTGGCGGCGGTGGCGTGGGCGGCTGCCCGTTCGATGTCATGCCGGCGCGGCTTGTGGCGAAGCGACACCTTCGTTTTTGCCGCCGGGGCCTCGGTCGCGGCGCTGGCGTTGTCGGTGCCGCTGGCGGCGCAGCACGGCGGCGGCGAGAACTATTTCTTCATGCTTGCGTTCTTCATGGGCCTGATGGTCATGGCGAGCCTGCCGGTCCTGGCCGCCGGCGGCGCGGCGAGCCTGCGCTCGCCCCTGGTCGCGGGAATCGCCGGCTGGCTTTCCCTCTATGCCGCCGTCGGCGCGGTGCTGGCGGGCGCGGCCGGCACCATCGACGTGCGCCGCCAGCACCCCATCTACCTGGAGATGAAGCGCTGCGCCGATTCCCTGCCCCGGCCGCTGTACGTCAACAACAACTACCTGGGATTGCCGTGGATGACGCCCGGCAACACGCCCTGGGTGCTGTCCTATACCTACAAGGAAGAGCGCGCGCTCGCCCGCCGGCCTTTCGAGCACGGCGGCATCGGCGGCCTGGTCGACGCCGGCGCCTTCGCCGCCGTCGCCTATCAGTCTGACGAGCAGGAGCCGCCGACCGAACTGGACGGCGGCATTCTGGTGACGCATTACGAATGGCGCGCCGCGCCGCAATGCCCGAGGACTTTCGTTTTTTTCCGCAAGCAGCCGTAGCCGCGAATCACGCCTTCGGCGCGAGGCCAGCGTTGGCGCGGTACCAGTCGACCAGTCCGGGTAAGCCTTCGGCCAGCATCACGCGCGGCCGGTAGCCGAGCGCGGCCAGCTTGGCGATGTCGGGACAGCGGCGCGGGGTTCCGCCCTTTTGCAATTGGCCCGGAACGATCTCGATGTCGCGCTTGAAGCACCGCGCCGTCAGGCGCGCGACATCGGCGATGGCGACTTCCTCCATCGTGCCGATGTGGTAGATGCCCAAGTGCTCGCCCTTGGCGGCGAGAATCATCAGCCCGTTGACGAAATCGTCGATGTGGTTGAAGGCGCGGGTCTCGGCCCCGGTTCCCTGGATCGGAAAGCGGATCGCGCCTCGGGGCTGTTCGGCGGCGAGCCGGGCGAACCGCAGCGCGAACTGCGGCAGGACGTGTTCCCAGCCCATGTCGGGGCCGTAGACGTTGTGCGGCCGGAAGATCAGAACCCGGTCGAAATTCTTGCGGCCGTGGTTGATCGCCAACAATTCGCAGATGATCTTGCCGCCGCCGTAGGAATAGCGCGAATTCAGGGGATCGGGCACCGTGAGCGGCGCGGTCTCGTCGGTCGGCACACGGGGCGGGGTCTGGTAGACCTCGGAACTGGAGGCGAGGATCAGTTCGCCGACCCCGGCGGCGCGGCAGGCGTCGAGGACGTTGATCATGCCCCGGACCGCGACGTCGAGGACAAGATCGGGCTTGGAGTAGAAGAACTCGGTGCCGTTGACGTAGGCGAGATGGTAGACCCCGGCGACGCCCTTCGCCGCGCGCGCCACCGCGGGGGCATCTCGGATGTCGGCCTCGATCATCTCGAAAGCGCCGGCGACGTCGCCCAGCCGCCGCGCCGCGCCGCGCGAGTTGTTGTCGAGCACGCGCACTGCGCGGCCCTCGCGCAGCAGGCGCTTGACAACCGCCGCGCCGATGAACCCGGTTCCGCCGGTGACGAGGTAGGGTTTCGCCGTCATCGCGCCCCGGCCCAGCTTTCCGCCCGTCTCTCGGAATCGAGTGCCGCCCGTAGGCACGCCGCCACCCGCCGCGCCTGAGCCTCTGTCAGCGACAGTGCCGAGGGCAGCCACAGCCCGCGCCGCCACGCGGCGAGCGCGTTGGGAAAATCCACGTCGGCGGCAGCATACGGCGGCTGGCGATGAAGCGGGAGATAGAACCGCCGAAAGCCGATGCCGGCCGCGTGCAACGCGGCGGCCAGTTCGTCGCGCCGGTCGCTGAACACGTCCGCCCACAGCACCGCCTCGCCCGGCCGCCGGGGCAGGAAAAACAGTGCGGGATCGTTGCTAAGGAATTCGCGATACCAAGCATCGCGCGCCCGGGTATGGTCGAGACGGGCCTTGGCCTCGTCCAGTTGCGCCAACGCGACGCCAGCGAGAAGGCTGGGCAGCTTGAAGTTGAATCCGACCGAAGGATGGCCAACATCGCTGAGCGGGCTCCCGTCGCGCTTGGCCTGGTCCCGAAGGTCGCGCAGGCGACCGGCGAGCGCGTCGTCGTCGAGCACGACCGCGCCGCCCTGGCCGGAAAAGAACAGCTTGTGGGCGGAAAACGAGAAACACCCCGCTATACCGAACGAACCCAGCGCCCGGCTGTCCTTGAGCGATCCCAGCGCCTGCGCCGAATCCGAAAGCAGGTGAATCCCGTGCGCCGCGCACAGGGTTTCGAGCCGGGTGTAGTCCGCGCCCCGACCGTTGAAATCGACCGCGATGATCGCCCGGGTGCGCGGGCCGATCGCACGCTCAGCCGCGACCGGATCGAGGGTCAGGCGCTCGGGCTCCACGTCCGCCAGCCTGACACCGGCTCCGGCCAATCGGACCGCGTTGGCGGTGGCAATGAAAGTCATGTCGGGAACGATCACCTCGTCGCCCGGGCCGATGCCCAGCGCCATCAGCGTCAGCGCCAGCGCGCTGGTGCAATTCGGTGCGGCGACGCCGTGGCGGCGGCCGATCAGGACCGTGAGACGGCCCTCGAGCGCGCGGGTCGTCGGCCCGTCGTTCAGAAAGGTGCTGTCGAGCACGTCGAGCACCGCCCGGCGGACCGGGGGGCCGAGCTTCGGCTCCCACCAGGGAATGGCCTCGCTCATGGCGGCGCGGGCGACCGGTAGAAGCCCCAGACGTCGACAACCGGCTTGCCCTTGAAATCGAGGCTCCGGTACTGCTCGTGACAGGTGCAGAGCACTAGGACGTCGCTGCGGGTGATTACCTCGTCCAACGGCAGCAGAGTCGCGTCCTCGGTGACGTAGGGGTCGGTCGCCAGCACCTCGCGCGCGTGCAGTATCAGGATCTTCTTCATCTTGTAGGACAGCGACGAGCGGGTATCGTCGACGCCTGGCTTGAACGCCATGCCAAGCAGCCCGACGGTCATGCGGCTGAGGTCGTATTGCTTTCGCATCATGTCGACGGCGTGCAGGACCAGTCCCTCGTTCACCTGGATCGCGGCGGAACCGAGGCTGAAGCCGTTGCCGGCGAAAGCCGCGAGCTGCGCCGTGTCCTTGAACAGGCATGGGCCGGCGGCGAAGCCCGGCCGCGACAGGTGCTGCGCCCGCGGATACTTGTAGGTCATGCCCGCGTGGATGCGGTGATAGTCGAGGCCGGCGGCGTCGGCCATCATGTAGAACTCGTTGGCGGCTGCGAACTGGATGTAACGCACCGCGTTGCAGAATAGCTTGGCGAGTTCGGCTTCCTTGGGCTGCATCCGCACCATATGCCGGGCGAAGCGGCCGAACAGGGCCTCGGCCTCGATCACGGCCTCGGGGCTAGTGCCACTGACGATCTGCGGGATCTCGCGCAGTTCGCGGATGGCGTGACCCTGGACGACGCGCTCGGGGCAGAATGCCACTTTCACTGTCCGGCCCCGGTCCCGCAGGTACTGATCCAGCCATTCGGTGGTGCCGGGATAGACTGTCGAGCGCAGCACGATCAGCTGGCCGTCCTTGATGTGTGGCAGGATCGAATCGACGCAGGACCGGACCGACTTGTGCACCGGGTTTTGGAACTCGTCCACCGGCGTGCCGATGGTGATCACGACCGTCCCGCCCTCGGACAAATCCTCAATCCGCGACGTCATGTGCAGACGGCCCGAGGCCAGGACTTCCGCCAGCAGGGGTTCGGCGTCGTATTCCAGATGCGGCATCCGCCCGGCGGCGACGGTCGCCAGCGCCCGCTCGTTGATGTCGAGGATCAGGGTTTCGAGGCCTTCCTTGGCGCAGGTGATCGCCAGCGGCAGACCGACGTGGCCGGCGCCGCCGATGATGGTCACGTCCACGGACTTGAAAATGCCGGGATTCGAGCTCATGCGCGCACCGAGGAGTCGGTGTTTCGGCCTTCAATTAACAGTTTCGGAGTGATACTGGGTTTGACTTAAATTGACAACCCGTCTGCCTTCCTAAACCCTAAAAATCATCCGCAGAATCATAAATTTATAGGCTTTATTATTTCACATGTATCGTCAAGTCATCTCACAAAATAAGCTGAAAACTTTGGCTGGCCGTTCGCGGTGGCGTCGCCTCTTCAGTCAACGAAGAACGATGGTCTTGACCAAATGGCTGGAAGTCTGCGTTTTGCTAAAATGGCATCCTCCATTACAGTCTACCCGTGAGAGATTCATCTTCGATCCGCCTCGTGACAACTGGGTTCGACCGCGCTGCTTGGCAGACGGCAGCGAGCTCGTTTCTCGACAAAAGCCTGATGCAGGAATGGGCGTTCGGCGACGCCAAGGCGGCGATCGAACCATGGTCGCCCGAGCGCGGGCTTTTCTTCAAAGGCGGTGAAATCGTCGGCGTTATGCAGGCGATGATCCGCCATTTACCTCTGATCGGTGGCGGGCTGGTCTGGATCAACCGTGGGCCGCTCTGGCGCAAAACGCCTAGTGAACCGTCCGAACGATTAGTTGAACTTCTACAACTTTTGCGTGAGCGCTGGGTATCGGGCGGATATTATCTGTGCATTGCGCCGCCTATCGAGGATGCATTCACCGCACAAGGCTTTACTCCAACCGGAAATCCTGGCTGGGCATCCGCCCGTGTCGACCTTTCGCAATCGCTGGAAACCCTGCGCGCCCGCCTCGAGCAGAAATGGCGCAATGCCTTGAACAAGGCCGAGCGCGGAGAGTTGAAGATTGTCGGCGACGCCGATGCTTTTCCTACGTTTTTGGACGGCTATATACGGTTCCTGACCGAGCGCAATTTTCAGACTAGCGTGACACCTGATTTCATCCGCCATCTGCAAAACGCCCTTTCTGCCGAAAATCGCCTGACGGCTCACATCGCCTGTACCAACAATGCGCTGGCGGGCGGGGCGCTGATCATCCGATATGGCAACACGGCCGAATACCTGGCAGGCTTCGCCACCGAGGCCGGGCACGGACTCAACGTCGGGCAGATTCTGCTGTGGCATGCATTGCTCGCGGCCAAAGACTCGGGCGTCCGCTGGTTCGACGTGGGCGGCATGGACAAAAAGCGCACGCCCCAAGGTATCTATCACTTCAAGGCAGGGCTTGGCGGGGCGCCCTATCGCCTGGCGGGCGAAATCGAAGCCTGTCCCACCGACCTCCGCGCGCGGCTGGTGCGCTGGAGGGTCCGCAACGCGAGGGAAAGAACTCGGCCATGATCCGCCATCTTGTCGCTCCCTTATGGCTCGCGACGCGGCACTTGCTCCCACCTACACCGCCGTCGGGCGCGTTCCGCGTTTTGTTACTGCACGACATCGCGACCCATCAGGAAGCCGCACTCGATCGTCTGCTCGCGCACATCGGCCGCGCGGCGGGGTTCCTTACTCCGGGCGATGTCCCCGCGCGCCTAGCCGCGACCATTTCCGACGGCACATGCCCGGTATTGGTCAGCTTCGACGACGGGTTCGCCTCGAACCACGCGTTGGCAAAATCGGTTCTCGCCTGCCATGGCGTCAAGGCTTTGTTCTTCGTCTGTCCTGGCTTGATGGATTTGCCGCGCAACAAGCAATCCGCCGCGGTCGCCGCCAACGTCTTTCGCGGCAAAACGGATGCCGTTCCCGATCTGATGACATGGGATCAGGTCGCGGAACTGGTCGCCTTGAACCATACCATCGGCGGCCACGGCATGAGCCATGCTTGCCTCGCCGGCCTCGATTCCGACCGATTGGAGGACGAGATCGGCGACGCTAGGCGGCGCCTAACCGAGCGCCTGGGCCGAGCGGCGGACTGGTTCGCCTTTCCCTTCGGCGACATCGCCAGCATCGACAAGGCGGCGCTCGGAATCATCGGTCGACATTTCCGCTATTGCCGCAGTGGCGTGCGCGGACTCAATCGCGCCGGAACATCGCCGATAGCGCTGCTGGCCGAATACGTCGATTTGAACGCGCCCTTCGCCTATCAGCGCTTAGCACTGGAAGGCGGGCTCGACTTCCGCTACGCCGAGGCGCGGACGCGGCTCGAAGAAATGATCCGAGCCTAGACTAGCGCGGCGATGCAGGCGCGGGCAAACGCCTCGGCCCTGTCGGGCACGGGCAGGGGAAACGCGAGCAGGCGGCGGCGTAGATCGATCGCCGTCCGGTGCTTTTCGGGATCGGCGGTCACCTCGGGCGCGAGATCGGGCCAGCTTTCCGCCAAGCAGCCGGCGCGACGCAGGCGCGCGAAACGTTCGGCGACAAGCGTGGCGGTTTCGGCGATGAACACGGCGCGATAGGGCGCCTCGTCCGCACCCCATGCGGCGGGCCAGGGCGACCAGCCCAGGACATCGGCAAGAATCCGCCGCAGGATTTTTTCGGCGGCGCGGCGGCGCGCGGCCTCGGCCTCGAGGCGCGGGATCGCGTGGGCGAGCATTTTCCGTGCCGACGCGCTCATGGACGGTGCGGGCGACAGCGGCGCGGGCGGCGGATCCCGCTCGAAGGGAATTTCGGGGATGGGACGCAGCGTTCGCCAGACCGCCTCAGGCATCGCCTTTTGCAAGGCGCGCTTCAGAACCCAGGCCCGCGCGCACGGCTGGGCGGCGGGAAGCGCCATCATGGTTCGCGCCAACGCCGCGTCGGCCTCACGCGCCACCAGGACCGCGCCGTCGGGAATCCCTAAAAGCTTGTGCGGGCTGTAGAGAACGAAATCCCCTACCCGGCCGATCCCGGCGCAGGGCTTCAGGACATGGGCAGCGTCTTCCACCAGCGCGGCGTTGTTTTCGGCGCAGAACGCGCGCGCGCCTTCGGCATCGTTCGCCCGGCCGAAATAGTGAACGAGAATGAACAAGGACGGTCGCGCCCGTTCGGCCAGCACCCGGCACGCCGCCCAGTCAGGCGCGAGCGTTTCGGCCACGGGATAGAAGACGAGTTCCGCGCCCGCGTCGCGCGCCGGTTCGCTTGAGGCGTTGCAGAAGAAATCGGGCAGCCACAGGCAAGGACGCGGAGCGCCTTCGGCCTTGCACCGCTGGACCAGGGCAGCGAGCGACCAAGTCGAGCGGGCGAGAAGGTGCGCCGAGGCGGCGCCCTCGGCCCAAGGCGCCGCGAGCGCGCTGTCCGGCGGAACGGCGGATTCGAAAAGAGCCGGGAAATCGCCCCAGGCCGGCAGCGGCGCGGCGGTGATCATGGCCGTCTCTTATGCCGGTTCTCCGTCCCCTTTGAAACACTCGCGAACCCAGGCCTGGAGCCGGATAAACGGAGATTCGACAGCTTGGCCCATCTTTCTTTGTTCATAATATGAACAATATATCGTTCATAATATGAACTACACACAACTAACTGTATAGAAATAATATTATTTCACGTTCCGCATACGGAACAAAACCAAGCGCTGGTTTCATGGACCCAAACCACCCGCCCAAAGCCCATGTGGACCCCCTTGGGCTCTGAAAAACATGATTGCCCATCCAAGGCTCGACTGAAGCTTAACCATATAATTTGGAAAGAGTTTTCGACCAGATTTCTTGACGTTCACGGGGTGTACACTATAAAGTTCGCGCCCTGAACAACGGGGTACTTTTCAGGGCGGCGGCGTGGCCAGCGATAAGAATTCCGAACGGGCGTCGGCGACGAGCGAGGTCGAGATCACGCTCGGCCTCTTGAACGCCATCGAGCGCGACAGCGGCGTGACCCAACGCACGCTAGCGAGCGAGCTGGGCATCGCGCTCGGGCTCGCCAACGCCTATCTCAAGCGCTGCGCCAAGAAGGGCCTGATCAAGGTCGCCCAGGTTCCCGCCAACCGCTACGCCTATTACCTCACCCCCCAGGGCTTTGCCGAAAAAAGCGCGCTCACCGCCCGCTACCTGACCCAGTCCTTCAACCTGTTCCGCCATTCCCGCCGGCAGTACGACGAGCTTTTGGCGTTCTGCGCCACCCGCGGCTGGAGGCGCGTCGCCTTCGCCGGCGTCGGCGACTTGGCTGAGATCGCCGTCTTGTGCGCGGCCAACCACGACGTCACCGCCGTCGGCCTGCTCGATGGCAACGGCGGCGAGACTTTCCACGGCTTGGCCGTCGTCAACCGGCTGAAGGATCTGGGCCCGGTGGACGCCGTCATCATCACCGACATGGCCGCGCCCCAGGACGTCTTCGACGCCCTGATAAAGGTCCTGCCGCGCGAGCGGGTTCTGGCGCCCAAATTGCTCAACGTCTCGCGCGAGATGCCGCGCCTGGCCGAACCCGGAACCGGGGACGACGCCGCATGAATCGCTGGTACGTCGTCAACACCCAGCCGCAAAAGGAGGACCGGGCGCGCGAGCACCTCATTCGCCAAGGTTTCGACGTCTACCTGCCGCGCTGGCGCAAGCGCCGTTCCCACGCCCGCCGGGTCGAATGGGTGCCGGCGCCGCTGTTTCCGCGTTATCTGTTCGTCGGCTTCGACATCGAGATCACCCGCTGGCGCGCGATCCACTCGACCGTCGGCGTTTCCCATCTCGTCTGCAACGGCGGCCTGCCCCTGCCGATGCCCAACGGCGTTGTCGATATCATCCGCGCCCGCGAGGCCGAGAGCGGCCTGATCGAGATCAAGCCCGCCTTCCGCCAGGGCCAGCCGGTCATCGTCGGCGAGGGTCCGTTCCTCGACCAAATCGGCTTGTTCGAGCGCATGGATGACGACGAGCGCGTGACCATCCTGCTTAGCCTTCTCGGCCGCAAGGTGCGAGTGAAGGTGCCGACGTATTCGATCCGCGCCGCCTGAAATCCGGGCGCGCATTTTCGCCGCGACGTGGCGGCGAAATGAAATCAAAACCTCCTTGGGCGGGTGAAGCCTCTTTCACCCGGATGGCGGTAGCGTGGAAAAATCGATCCCATGACCACCCGTCTCGACACCCGCGATCCGTTGCTCGCCCGCCTACTCGGCCGGACACGCTCGTTGTTCGCCGACGACATCGCCACCGCCGACGCCCGCCTGCGCGCGGCCGTCGCCAGCCAGCGGATCCTGATCGTTGGCGCGGCCGGCTCCATCGGCTCGGCTTTCGCGAAAATCGTTGCGCCCTATCGTCCCGCCGCGATCCACCTGGTCGACATCGACGAGAACGGCCTGGTCGAAACAGTGCGCGATCTGCGGTCCGGGGCCGCGCCGCTGCCGGAAGATTTCCGCACCGTCACCGCCGACTTCGCCGGCGAGGAATTCCCCCGCTTCGCCGCCGAAAGCGGGCCATACGACGTCTTCGCCAACTTCGCGGCCCTGAAGCACGTCCGCGCCGAGCGCGACGTCTACAGCCTGATGCGGATGATCGAGGTCAACGTCGCCGCGCTGGATCGCTGCCTGGCGAACGCCCGCTCTTTCGGCTTCGCCCGCGTCTTTTCGGTTTCCACCGATAAGTCTGTGCGGCCGGCCAACTTGATGGGTGCCTCCAAGAACCTGATGGAGAAGGTCCTGTTCTCGCGCCCGGGCGCGTTCGTCGCCACGTCGGCCCGCTTCGCCAACGTCGCCTTTTCCGCCGGCAGCCTGCTGGAAGGATTCGAGCACCGCCTGGCCAAAGGCCAGCCGCTGGCCGCGCCGAATGATATCCGGCGCTATTTCATGTCGCACGAGGAGGCGGCGCAGCTTTGCCTGCTCGCCTGCTTCTTGGGCAAGGACCGGCAGGTGTTCTTCCCCAAGCTGTCGGCGAACGAGCATTTGATCGGATTTCCCGACATTGCCGCGCTTCTGCTGGCCGAACGCGGCCTGAAGCCGCTGCCTTGCGCGAGCGAGGACGAGGCTCGAGGCAAAACGCCGCCGCCTGGCTACTGGCCGTGCCATTTCGCGCCTTCGGACACCAGCGGCGAAAAGACGGAAGAAGAGTTTCATCGCCGCGACGATGCTCTCGATCTCGACTCCTTTCGCGCCGCCGGCATCGCCTGGGAAGACGCGACCCCGCGCCGGACGATCGAGGATTTCCTCGCCGCCATCGCCGCCATCCGCGCGAAACCGGCTTGGCGCAAGGAGGACGCGGTCGCCGCCATCCGCGCCGCCGCGCCGGAACTGGCGCACCTCGAGCGCGGCCGCGATTTGGATCAGCGGATGTAGGATGGTGATGCTGGAATCCTCGCGCCGCCTGATCGCCGTCCTGCGCGACGAACTGAAAGTCGCGGACGATGTCCCCCTGCACAGCCCCTGGTTCAAGGGCCGCGAGTGGGATTATCTCAAGGATTGCCTCGACACCGGCTGGGTGTCCTCGGTCGGAAGCTACGTCGACCGCTTCGAGGCGGCGACGGCCGAGCGCTGCGGCGCCCGCTTCGCCATCGCCGCCGTCAACGGCACCGCCGCCCTGCATCTGGCGCTTCATGCGGTCGGCGTGCGGCCGGGCGATCTGGTGATCTGCCCCTCGCTCACCTTTATCGCCACCGCCAACGCCGTCGCCTATGCCGGCGCGATGCCCCTGTTCGCCGATATCGAGGAACGCACGCTCGGCCTCGATCCCGCGCGGGTCGCGGCGCTGCTCAAGTCCCACGGCCCGCGCTTTCAGGGCCGGCGCATCGCCGCCTGCCTGCCGGTCCACGTCTTCGGCCATCCGGCGGCGATGGAGCCCCTGGTCGCCGCGGGCGCGGCGCACGGCATTCCGGTGATCGAGGACGCCTCCGAGGCCCTGGGCAGCCGGCATCGGGGCAAGCCGTGCGGTTCGCTCGCCGCCGCCGGCGTCTTGAGTTTCAACGGCAACAAGATCATCACCACCGGCGGCGGCGGCATGGTTTTGACCGACGACGCGGCGCTGGCCAAGCGCCTCAAGCATCTTTCCACCACCGCGCGGGTGCCGCACGCTTGGTTGTTCGATCACGACGAGGTCGGCTTCAACTACCGCCTGCCCAACATCAATGCCGCGCTGGGCTGTGCGCAGCTGGAACAGTTGGACGATTTCCTGGCGCGCAAGCGCGCGCTCGCCGATCTCTACCGCGCCCGCTTCGCCGATTGCCCCGGCGCGCGCTTCGTCGCCGAGCCCGAGGAGGATCGCGGCAACTACTGGCTCAACGCGCTGCGCTTCGACGACGCCGAGACGCGCGACCGCTTTCTCGCCGAAACCAACGCCGCCGGCATCCAGACCCGGCCGTGTTGGCGGCCGCTACACCAGACC
>Ga0194120_10007893_pt1 | contig 14320 bp, 14 predicted proteins | sample TA2MahCa65mmetaG_FD_148642 | JGI IMG/M metagenome (GOLD analysis project Ga0194120, IMG submission 148642) | Freshwater microbial communities from Lake Tanganyika, Tanzania - TA2015019 Mahale Deep Cast 65m | ecosystem: Environmental > Aquatic > Freshwater > Lake | place: Tanzania: Lake... | reverse complement strand
TGCATCTGCAAACGGAAGACGTGCAGTACTGGATCCTTCTGGCGTAAATGCAGTACAAAGCAACAAGGATATCTTAATCAAACATTGGTTGGTTCAACCATCTGTAGTGCCCAATGGTCCAAGAAGTATGTTCAATGAAAGATGGAAATACTTAGGACCACGTTAATAGGCAGATAACTTATTTTAAAAGAGGGTCCAATATGGACCCTCTTTTTTTATCTTTGAAAAAAACAATATGAGCAACCCTGAGTCTATGCCCAACCAACTGAATATTGAAATTTCAGAAGAGATTGCCGAAGGACAATATGCTAACCTGGCCATAATAACACATTCTCATGCAGAATTTGTAGTTGACTTTGTAAACGTGATGCCAGGTACACCAAAAAGCCGTGTTAAGTCTAGAATTATCCTCACTCCTCAGCATGCCAAACGATTAATGCATGCAATTACTGAGAACATTCAGAAATACGAATCGATCAATGGCCCCATTAAAGATCTGGAAGAGGTGCAACTGCCTTTAAATTTTGGCGGCCCTACTGCTCAGGCCTAATTATGTTCACATGTACCCTTCATCTGCAAAACTGTAATAACCCTGATCGCTTACAATAATATGGTCCAGCATGGTGATGTCCAGCAAAAGTGCGGCTTCCTTTAATTTTTGAGTGAGTAGTTCGTCGGCCCGACTTGGCCTTAGGTTTCCTGAAGGATGGTTGTGGCAAACTATGATGCTTACCGCATTTTGCTGAAGTGCCTTTTTTAATATTATTCTTGGATCAGCTACTGTTCCGGTTATACCTCCCTCGCTAACAATTTCAAAATGATTGATGCGGTTTGCTCTATTCAGAAAAAGTACCGCAAAAACTTCATGTCTCAGGTCCTGCAGCCGAACTTGTAAATAGCGAGCAATATCAGCACTGCTGGTAACCAATTTTTTATCGAGTGGAAGGGAGGCATGCCTTCTTCTTCCCAGCTCCAGCGCAGCACTGATTAACGCTGCTTTTGCGTTACCGATCCCTTTTAATCCGGCTATTTCCTGTGGAGTTAAACGGCCGAGTTCATGCAAATTTTGTTTAGCCAATTCTAATAGTTCCATCCCCAGGGCCACGGCACTTTTTTCTCTTATCCCTGATTGTAATAATATTCCAATCAGCTCTGAAGTGCTGAGTTGCTCCGCACCCAGTCTGATTAATTTTTCTCGGGGACGATCCTCAGTTGACCAATCTCTGATTGCTTTTTTAAGTGGCATTGCTCAAGTATAAGGGGTAAGGGTAGTAGTGACAAGACTGTGAAAAGGTTTTTTTGATTAGCAGAAAATATATCTTACCTGATTGATATCTTCGTGCCATATCCACACGATAACTCTGCTATGCAACACGCAAAAATATTTTCCGGAACCGGCTCTCAGCAGCTGGCGGAACAAATCTGTAAGCAATTTGGAGCGCAGATGGGTAAAGTCAACATCCAACGATTTAGTGATGGGGAAATTTGCCCGGTCTACCTAGAAAGCGTCAGGGGTGATTATGTATTTATAGTACAAAGCACCAGCGCTCCTACGGATAATATCATGGAACTTTTACTTATGATAGATGCCGCAAAAAGGGCTTCTGCATACAAGGTTATTGCGGTATTGCCTTATTATGGGTATGCCCGCCAGGACCGCAAGGATAAACCCCGTGTTGCCATTGGGAGTAAGTTGATTGCCAATATGTTAGTTGCAGCAGGCGCAGACCGTGTTATTACCATGGATTTGCATGCTCCGCAGATTCAGGGCTATTTTGACATTCCGGTGGATCACTTGGACAGCCACGCAGTTTTCATCCCATATATCGAAAAACTGAAGCTAGAAAACCTTACCTTTGCGGCCCCTGACGTGGGATCAGCCAACAGAATCAGGCAGATTGCCAGTTATTTCAATGCCGAAATGGTTATTTGTGACAAGCATCGCAAAAGAGCCAACGAAATAGCCAGCATGGTGGTGATAGGAGATGTGGCTGGCAAAGATGTTATTATCATTGATGACATCTGCGACACCGGCGGAACCCTTGCAAAAAGTGCGGGGTTATTGAAAGAAAAGGGAGCTCGTTCAGTTCGCGCGTTGATCACCCACCCGGTGCTTAGCGGAAAGGCTTACGAGAATATTGAAAACAGTGTGCTGGAAGAACTGGTAGTGTGCGACACCATACCGGTAAAACAGCAGGGGAGTAAGATCAAAGTGCTAAGTGTAGCTGACTTGTTTGCTGTAGCTATACGTAACGCCTTTGAAAATAAGAGTATAACCAGTCTCTTTGTTTATTCTCAACTGAAAGGAAATTGAACCAATAAAACAAAATAGACATGAACACGATTACTATCGAAGGACAACTGAGGACCGCATTTGGCAAAGGAGCCACCCGCCAACTACGCTCTCAGGAAATGGTGCCCGGTGTAATTTATGGGGGTGCGCAGGAGATCAATTTTGCTGCTCCTGCCGCGGCTTTCAAAAAACTGGTGTACACGCCAAGCTTTCAAATTTGCGAAGTGAAACTGGACGATAAAACGTATCGTACCATTCTTAAGGATTTGCAATTTGATAAAGTAAATGACCAACTGATCCACGTAGACTTGCTGGAATTAGTAGAAGACAAAAAAGTAATTGCAGACATTCCGCTTAAATTCGTTGGCGCTTCTAAAGGAGTTAAAGATGGTGGTAAGTTAATTACCAAAATGAAATCTTTAAAAGTTAAAACTTATCCTAAGCATCTACGTGAACAAATTGAGGTGAGCGTTGACGATTTGGACTTAAATGGAAATATCCGGGTTGAGGACGTTAATATTCCTGAGTTTGAAATCCTAAACTCTCCTCGAATTCCCATTGCCTCTGTAGTGCTTACTCGCCAGTTGAAACAAGAAGAGGCGGCCACACCAGCTGCTGCTGCTCCCGCTGCTCCCGCTGCTCCTGCTGCAAAAAAGTAATCTCTGCTGATAATTTAATTGTAAAACCCGCATCTCCCGATGTGGGTTTTTTGTTTGGGAAGGCCGATCTTTGGCCCTAACTGACTATGAAATATCTTATTGTTGGTTTAGGTAATGTTGGAGATCAATATGCGCATACCCGTCATAATATTGGGTTTGATGTGGTGGCCGCTTTTTTGCACAAACACAAAGCGCAACTAACTGTGGGTCGATTAGCCTACCATGCGGAGATCAAGTGGAAAGGCAAGGTATTTGTTTGTATTTGTCCGACCACATTCATGAATTTGAGCGGCAAGGCGGTAAAATACTGGATGGAAAAAGAAAAGATCGAACGCTCCAATTTGTTGGTAATAGTAGATGACCTGGCTACTCCTTGGGACAAAATCCGAATCAAACCAGGTGGAAGTGATGCCGGACATAATGGCCTCAAGAGCATACAAGAATCTATTGGCAGTACGGATTATCCCAAATTACGTTTTGGAATTGGAAGCGAATTTACCAAAGGAAAACAAGCTGACTTTGTTTTAAGTAAGTGGAAAAAGGAAGAGGAGCCAATGGTGGAAAAAAAGATTGCCGCAGCAGCAGCGGCTATTGAGGTTTTTGCCGGTCAGGGAATTGCCATAGCCATGAACCAATACAATAACCTGAGCTTTGCCTAATCAACTGCTATAGTTAGTATGAAAATAATTTGCATAGGTAGAAATTACGTGGCTCACGCCAAAGAGCTAGGGAATGAAGTGCCAGTAGAGCCGGTTATTTTTTTAAAACCATCTACCGCTTTACTTCCACTACCCGGACCATTTGTGATTCCTTCTTTTTCCAGTGATCTGCATTATGAGTGTGAAATTGTTTTGCGTATTGCTAACAACGTTTGCTGTATTAATCAGCAAGCGGCAACTACTGCTTACGATGCCTTGACCGTGGGGATAGATTTTACCGCAAGGGACATCCAACAAAAACTAAAAGACAAGGGGCTTCCATGGGAGAAAGCAAAGGCATTTGACGGATCTGCAGTAATTGGAGAATGGCGTCCGGCAGATCAATACAAGAACAAAAAGGATATTCACTTTTGTTTGTATAAAAACAAAGAGTTGGTGCAACAAGGGCATACTGCTGCCATGATCAATTCCTTTGAAGCTATCATTGCTCATGTATCACATTACTTTACTTTGGAGCCAGGAGATTTGATTTTTACAGGCACTCCGGCTGGAGTTGGACCAGTAGAGCCAGGAGACCAATTAGAAGGATTTTTAGAGAATGACTCTTTATTTGACATACTAATCAATTAGTCTAACCAAGAAAATGCAAGACCTCTCCTTACTTCGCCGTGCATTTGCCTTGATGTGTCAGGTACGTGCCATGGCGTCTATTTACGAGGCCAACCGATCGATTTGTACTTATGTTCATTCTACCTCTCGCGGACATGAAGCTATTCAGTTAGCAACAGCCTTTCAGTTGCAAGCACACGATTTTGTAAGTCCGTACTATCGGGATGAGAGTATGTTACTAGGCCTTGGTTTTTCGCCCTATGAATTAATGCTTCAACTGCTTGCCAAAGGAGAGGATCCTTTTTCAGGAGGACGAGAGTATTATAGTCATCCCAGCTACAATGGGAAAGGAAAGCCCGTAATCATTCATCAGTCTAGTGCAACAGGTATGCAAGCCATTCCCACAACGGGGATTGCTCATGGGATTCATTATTGGGAAAAGTGGAAACGGATTCAACTAGAGAAAGGTCTTGAGACTAATAACACCCTTCCTCCATTTATGCAGACTAACGCTGCGCCTGTAGTGATTTGCTCATTAGGCGACGCCAGTATTACCGAGGGTGAAGTGAGTGAGGCCATGCAAGTGGCCGTGATAAATAAATTACCAATTATTTTTTTGGTGCAGGACAATAACTGGGGCATTAGCGTAACTGCAAATGAGGCCAGAGCTATGAACGCATTTGAGTTTGCAGCTGGCTTTAAAGGAATGAATCGAATTCAGGTAGACGGGAGCGACTTTGAAGCTTCTTACACAGTTTTGGAAGAAGTTATAAGCCAGGTAAGAAAAAACAGACAGCCTTATTTGATCCACGCGCAAGTTCCTTTACTAGGACACCATACCAGTGGAGTACGTAAAGAGTTTTATAGATCTGATGAAGACTGGCAAAAGCATCTAGCTCATGACCCCTTCCTCAAGCTTAGAAAAAAATTAGCTGTTTTATTGGGTGCTGAACAAGAATTACAGGCCATGGAGCAGGAGGCAATTGCCTTTATTGAAAAAGAGTTTGAACGTGCAAAAGCCGCTCCAGAACCAGACCCAGTTACAGTCTCCGATCACGTGTTTGCCCCAACTTCGGTGGTAGAGGAGAAAGGAAAGCGAGATGCTGGCAAGGGACAAAAAATCCCCATGGTGGACGCGGCATTATTTGCTATTAGAGAAATCATGGAGGAGCATCCTGAAGCCATATTGTACGGGCAGGATGTTGGAAGATGCTTGGGGGGAGTATTCAGGGAAGCAGCTACATTGGCTGAGCAATTTGGAGATCATCGGGTATTTAATACAGCCATACAAGAAGCTTATATCGTGGGTTCAACTGCGGGGACGACATCTGCAGGATTACGCCCCATAGTAGAGGTACAATTTGCCGATTACATTTATCCGGGGTTCAATCAATTAGTAACCGAACTTTCTAAGAGTTGCTATTTGACCATGGGTAAATTTCCCATTCCCATGATCTTACGCGTTCCCACTGGAGCCTATGGGGGAGGAGGGCCCTATCATAGCGGCTCGGTTGAATCCACGCTACTCACCGTGAAAGGAATAAAAATTGTATATCCTTCCAATGCGGCTGACATGAAGGGGTTGATGAAATCAGCATTTCTGGATCCCAATCCGGTGGTGATGCTGGAACATAAAGGGCTTTATTGGAGCAAGGTTCCAGGAACAGAATTTGCAAAAACGCCAGAGCCGGATTCGGATTACTGTATTCCTCTTGGAAAAGCTTTGATTGTTTTGGAATCAGAAATGGTTCAACAGAAACTAGGGTCTACATTGGTCATTATTACCTATGGCATGGGCGTGCATTGGGCATTGGCTGCAGCCAAGCAATTCCCCGGCCAGATTGAAATTGTTGACCTGCGCACCTTGTATCCATTAGATGAAGAACTGATCTATACTCGTGTAAAGCGACATGGAAAAGTGTTGGTATTGACGGAGGAGCAGCAGCTTAATTCCTTTGCAGAAGCATTGGCCGGAAGAATTGCCACTCATTGTTTTCAATCACTGGACGCTCCGGTGCAAGTAATGGGGGCATTGAATTTACCGGCAATTCCCATGAATAGTAAACTGGAACAAGCCATGTTGCCTAATCCGGAAAAAGTAGCAGAAAGGCTAAGTCAAATGCTGAATAGTTAATCAACTATTCTTTGCTGCTGTTTGAATCTGCAATTCTTTTAATTGAATGTCATCTATGGTGGCGGGTGCATCTAACATCACGTCTCTGCCTGCATTGTTCTTTGGGAAAGCAATAAAGTCACGTATACTTTCGCTACCACCTAATAATGCGCATAGTCGGTCAAAGCCAAATGCAATTCCACCATGGGGCGGAGCACCATACTCAAAAGCACCTAATAAAAACCCAAACTTGTGTTGTTGTTCCTCAGGGCTCAATCCCAATGCTTCAAACATTTTTTCTTGTAGTTCTCTTTGGAATATGCGGATAGATCCACCACCAATTTCATTCCCATTCAGCACCATATCGTAGGCATTTGCCTTAATAGAAGCATAAGGATGCTGCAGATAGTTGGCCGCATCTTTAATAGCTGGGTTATTCTCGATCATGGTCTGGATCTGAGCTGGTTTGGGTGCAGTGAAAGGATGGTGGCGAGCCACCCAACGATTTCCTTCTTCATCATATTCAAAAAGCGGAAAGTCCAGCACCCAGAGTAATTTAAATTCATCGGGCTTGCGTAGTCCCAACCGTTGGCCCATTTCCAGACGAAGTTCACTGATTGCTTTTCGGGTTCTTTCTTCTGCTCCTGCTACAATCAATAGCAGATCTCCTGGGTTTGCACCCGCTGCTAAGGCTATGGCTTTTCTTTTTTCTTCGCTATAAAACTTATCGATACTGCTTTTGCAAGTGCCATCTGCATTGTATCGAATAGTCACTAACCCTTTCATCCCAATTTGAGGACGCTTTACCCATTCTGTAAGTTCATCAGTTTGCTTACGAGTTAACTCGGCAGCGCCGGGAATGGCAATGGCTAGCACTGTTTCAGCTTCATCAAATACACCAAAGGAAGCGCCCTCAATTAAACTACGCTGATCGGCGTAATTCAAAAATACAGCAGCTGGTTTTTTTAAATTCAGGATGGGGATGTCAAACCGGATATCAGGTTTATCATTGCCATATTTCCACATGGCTTCTTCCCAGGTCATACGTTCAACGGGAGCAGTGTACGCAATCCCCTTTACTTCCTGGAAAATGTGTTTGATCAACCCTTCAAACATATTCAGGATGTCCTCTTGTTCTACAAAGGACATTTCACAATCTATTTGCGTGAACTCCGGTTGTCGGTCCGCACGAAGGTCCTCGTCCCTAAAACATTTCACTATTTGATAATAACGGTCATATCCACTCACCATCAATAATTGCTTGAAAGTTTGTGGAGATTGAGGGAGCGCATAAAACTGCCCTGGATTCATGCGGGAGGGTACCACAAAATCACGCGCACCTTCCGGAGTAGATTTAATCAGGAATGGTGTTTCAATATCCAAAAAGTGCTGCTGATGTAAATAATTGCGAGCGGCTCTGTTCACTGCGTAACGAAGCTCCAAGTTCTGCCTTACTGAATTTCTTCTAAGATCTAAAAAGCGATATTTCATTCGAAGATCATCTCCGCCATCTGTGTCATCTTGAATAGTGAAGGGAGGCACAGCAGCGCGATTTAAAATAGCGTATTGATGTACATCAATTTCAATATCTCCAGTGGAAAGTTGTGCGTTCTTATTGCTGCGCTCAATTACCGTTCCGGTAATCTGCAATACAAATTCTCGTCCAAGCGGTGTATGGTCAAGTTGTGCATTAATCGATTCTCCAAAAAGAAGTTGTGTAACGCCATAGCGATCTCGCAAGTCTACAAAAGTAATGGCACCATATTTTCTAATGGTTTGAACCCAGCCAGCCAGCTGCACTTGCTTTCCTTTGTCTGACAATCTTAATTCTCCGCAGGTATGAGATCTATACATATTCTTTTCTCAGTTAGGGGTTCAAGAAGTAGTGATTTGATTTAGTTTAGTTTCTTTGGGATATTGAAATAAATAATAACGAAGCAAAATCACAGACCCAATCACAAAAGGGATCATGGAGAGTTGCTTACCGGTTAACCATTCAAAAAAAATGGTTTGATCTTGATTGATAAATTCCATGATCATCCAGGTGGAGTTAGCGCAGATCCAAAAAGTTACGGCCAGGTTATGAGCTAATTCGGAGTGAATTTGACGCGTACGCCAAGAAATAAACAGGGCTACCAGCAGGGTGGGCACTATCATGGTCATTCCCATAACTTTCCATCCCATACACCAGCTCATGTCTTTAATGATCCAAAATACAATATGGAGATTTTCCATACGTCTGAAACGCGCCGGAATAGAGTAGTTGAATTCTGGAGAATTTTGCATTGGTGATTTTGGTGCGGAAAGGTAAGAAAAACAACCCTTTTTATTGAAAACGAGTCCAGTTAGCTTCCGGATCAATAACACTACCCCGTAACATATTTTCTACTAACTGAAAAGCAAAGTAGGGGGCCAGCGAACAACCCTTTGTGCCCATTCCATTAAGCAAGCCCCATTTTTTTTCTGGTGAGTCAAAACCCACCAATGGCCTTCTCTCCATAGTGCCCATCCGAATGGCGGCGCGTTGCTCAATTACTTCAAAGGGGATGGCTAACCAATTTTCCAAAGCCTTTATGGTTTGCTCTTTAAACAAGGAACTGGGGTGTGCATGTTCAAATGCCCACTCATAGCTAGAGCCTACCCACCAATAATCAGCTTCGGCAAGTGGTAGCAAAGTCAATTTGTTTTTATAAATAAAAGGAGAGGGGAGCCCTTTTATTTTTAAGACTAAGGCCTCTCCCTTTGTAGGTGCTAAGGGAATATTTGCCCAGGCATTTCGTTCTTGAATACTTGCGCCATCGCAAAATATTATTCGCTTACAATTAATATGCTGGTAGTTAAATCCAGTAGCTGTTTCAACTAATTGGTTGGGGTCAAAAACGTATTCACCAAGTTTTCCAGCTTTCCGTAAACGGGCTCTCCAATTAGATAAGATCAGTGGCAGATTAACCACATAGGCAGGTTTGATTAATCCCAATTCTTTACAATTATGAAACAAATCAAGTTGAACGGGATGATCAACAGGAATTTCTAAATAGTGTGGGTTTTCATTGACCCTTCTTGAAAACAAGGCTGCTGCCTCAGAGTTTGTAAAGCATTCTATTATGGTTTTTGCATCTATTACCTCAGTGTCCAAGCAGGCGCCCAATTGTTGATAAGCTGTCAAACAGAAGGGAAGTAATTGATCTGCCATCCAGGTTTTAACTTTATTTCTTCCCGTAACCGGATTGATCAATCCTCCCGCTTGCCGAGATGCAGATTGCGGATTCTCTTGGTCGATTACAAAATGATCAATCTCATTTTTTTCCAGATAATAACTAAGCCAGGTGCCGCTTATGCCTTGTCCAATTACTAACACCTCTGTGTTCATGGTAGTTTTTGCTGTTCAATGGTTAGTGTGGAGTAGGACGAACGTAAAAATGAAGGCGTCTGATCGGGGCTGCTGATAACAGCAGGCGGAATGTAAAACCGTCCCACAAATGTGGCAATTAGTTGGTAGGATAACTTTAGCGTTGAGTCACTTGCAACCCAGCATTCCATATGTAATTCCTGTTGATTTAATTGAAGCACTTTTCCAGTTCCTGCATGGGTTCCCAATGACCTTACCATATTGGGCAGTGTACCCGCTGGCCATTGTTCAATCAAAACAACTTTATTGCTTTTGCTTTTTGTCAATTCAATTTCAACCAAAAGGGTATCGCCTGTTGTTACAAGGGCATTTTCGATCAGTAATTCCTTTTGAACGCTGCCATTTTGGGTAGAAATCTTCGAAGTTTTTTTTATTAATTGTGGCCAGTCCGGATTACTGACAGGGGTAGTTGCTTCCTCGGAATAGTTCCATGGTTCAATCTGTAACATACCACTTGTAAAAGTAGTTGATGTGTCCGTTTTTATGCGTAGCTCCCAAGCTGTTGGTTTGCTAAATTCAAAGGGAATATGAATGGGAAATTCAATCCATTCTTTTCTACTTGGCTCTACTAAGAAATATTGATTGCCTTGATGATTATAGAACCAGCCATCTACGGATTGTTGTTGAATTGTATCGAGCAACTGAAAATGAACTGTACCTGTCCAGTCTTTTTTTGAATTGTTGAAAAGTTGGAATCCACACAAAGGCTGATCTCCCTGCCTTACAAAGGGTGGAATATTGATTTGGTTGATTCCGGCAAACTTTTGTTGGGCCAGCACAACTCCGGGCAATAAAAGCATGAAACTGAACAATAATTTCATAGGCTTCCCATCGATAAAAAAACCCCTCGCGGGGTTTGATTTATTTTTTTAAGATACTTGCCATTTTAATTCCAATATCTGCCGGGCTACTCACCACGTGTATGCCACATTCGCTCATGATTTGCATTTTTGCAGCAGCGGTATCCTCTGCTCCTCCCACAATGGCACCGGCATGACCCATTCTTCTGCCTGGAGGTGCGGTTTGTCCAGCTATGAATCCAACCACTGGTTTAGTATTTCCGTTTGCTTTGATCCAGCGAGCAGCTTCTGCCTCCATCCCCCCGCCAATCTCCCCAATCATAACAATTGCTTCAGTTTCCGGGTCGTTCATGAAAAGCTCTACAGCTTCTTTAATAGTGGTACCAATGATTGGGTCTCCTCCTATTCCTACTGCAGTGGAAATACCTAGCCCTGCTTTTGCAACCTGATCTGCAGCTTCGTAAGTAAGTGTTCCAGACTTGGAAACTATTCCAATGCGTCCCTTAACAAAAACAAAACCAGGCATAATGCCCACTTTGCATTCTTCTGCAGTTATTACTCCAGGACAATTGGGCCCAATTAATCTTGTGTTTTTCCCTTGTAGATAGCTTTTTACATTAACCATATCTTGAACAGGAATGCCTTCCGTGATGCAAACAACTAATTCAATACCTGCTTCAGCGGCCTCCATAATTGCATCTGCGGCAAATGCCGGAGGCACAAAAATGATACTGACATTGGCTCCCGTTTGTTTGACTCCATCAGCCACTGAATTGAATACCGGACGATCCAAATGTTGCGATCCGCCTTTTCCCGGAGTTACACCACCCACAACCTGGCTTCCGTATTCAATCATTTGCGAGGCATGAAAGCTGCCTTCTGTTCCTGTAAAACCTTGTACCAGGATTTTGGAATTTTTATTAATCAAAATACTCATAATAGAGGGCTAAAAGTTGCCGCAAAGGTAGGGAAATGCGCTCAGGGCTGAATCATTTGGTCAAGGTCTCTGTCATTGGGAATTTTACCAGTTTCTTCCAGCATTCGCATGTCTTTGGCGTCTTTCAAAAACTCGGATGCAAAAATAAAATCGTTCAATTGTTGGTTTTTACTGAATATGATCTCTTTTCGCGTGCCTTCCCAATCTTTTTTACCCTGGTGCATGAATAAAATATAGTCTCCAATTTCCATCACACTATTCATGTCGTGAGTATTTATTACTGTAGTGATTTGATGTTCCAGCGTCAAATCTCGAATCAACTTATCAATCACTAAGGAAGTTTGCGGATCCAGTCCAGAGTTGGGTTCGTCACAAAAAAGATATTTAGGATTCAGCACAATGGCCCGGGCAAGTGCAACTCTTTTTTTCATACCTCCACTGAGTTCGGCAGGATATTTTTTATTAATGCCAGACAAATTAACCCGATCTAATACCGTGTTTACTCTTTTTAATTTTTCTCCCGTACTGTCTTTGGTAAACATATTCAGAGGGAACATGATGTTTTCTTCTACAGTCAGTGAATCAAACAAAGCAGATCCCTGAAACAACATCCCTATTTCTTTACGGATCAAAGTTTTTGATTTATGGTCCATAGCGGTAAAGCTATTGCCGTTGTAATAAATTGATCCCTGGTCCGGAGTCAGTAACCCAACCATGCATTTCATCAACACGGTTTTACCACTGCCGCTGGCACCAATAATCAGGCTACATTGCCCGGCTCGCATCTGAGCGCTGATGCCCTCGATAACTACTTTGTCGCCAAACTTTTTTTGTATATTCTCTACGTTGATCATATTGGTTAAAGTAAAAGGGCCGAAAGCGCATAGTCGGCAAACAGAATTAGCACGCAGCTAATGACTACGGCTTTAGTACTGGCTTTTCCAATTTCTAACGCACCGCCACGCACATGATAGCCAAAATATGCCGGTATGCTAGACAGGATAAATGCATAAACGTAAGATTTGATCAGTGCAAAAAACACATTGTAAGGGATAAAGTTTGACATCAATCCCTTGTCGAATAAATTGGGCGAAATAATTCCTGAAGCAGCCCCTGCTAAACGCCCACCCCAAATACCTAATGCCATTGCAATGATAACCAGTAGCGGGATCATCAATAGCGCTGCAATGATCTTGGGTAGAATCAAATAGGTCTTGGTATTGATTCCCATTATTTCCAAGGCGTCTATCTGTTCACTGATCCGCATATTGCCTAGTTCGCTGGCAATTCTGCTTCCGATTACTCCTGCCAGCACTACACAAACCAGCGTGGGTGCAAATTCCAGGATCACGGTGTCTCTAACAATTTCTGCAACAGTAGAAATGGGTACAAGCGGACTTACCAGTTGATAGGTTGTTTGTATGGTGGATACCGCTCCAATAAAAACAGAAATGATAGCCACGATACCCAGAGAGCCAAATCCTATTTCTGTGCACTGTCGAATAAGTTCTTTTCCATACATCTGCCGGTTCTCTAACTTTTTAAACATGCCTTTCAGCGTGAGTAAAAAACGACCGATGTCTGAAAGAAAAGTCATACTGTTGCTCTTTTATTTTTTAAACCGCTTCCACCAGCGAGATTTCTTGACAATTTCCTCGCTGTTATTGGACTTGCATTTCAACTGTGCATCTACAACAGCTATGGAGGCCATATTTACAATACTTCGAATAGCGCTTCCTAGTTGTAAAACATGCACAGGTTTCTTTAATCCCAACAGAATTGGGCCCACCGCATCGGCAGTACCTAGTTCTTTCATAAGATTATAAGCAATATTGCCTGCGGAAAGGTTTGGGAATATTAAGGTGTTTACATCTTGTTCAGCTAATTCACTAAACGGATAATTTTCCTGCATTAACTCCTTATTCAAGGCCACACTGGCCTGCATTTCTCCATCCACAATCAAGGAAGGCGCTTTTTCTTTAATAATTTTTCGGGCTTTGGCTACCAACTTAGCCTCTGGAGAATTACTGCTTCCAAAATTGGAATAACTCAATAGGGCAATACGGGGAGTAATATTAAATTGACGAATTTCTTTGGCGGCCAATAAAGTTATTTCTGCTAACTCTTCCGCTGTTGGGTGAAAGTTTACGGTGGTGTCCGCTAAAAAGATGGGACCTAATTTAGTCAACATCATGTACATGCCTGCAATTTTACTGACACCCTCCTCCATTCCAATAATTTGGATGGCGGGGCGAATGGTGTCCGGATAGTTTTTTGTTAATCCGGAAATCATTGCATCTGCATCTCCGCATTCAACCATCATACAACCATAATGGTTGCGATCCTTCATGATTTTCTTTGCCTCATAGGCGTTAAATCCCTTACGACCCATTCTTCCTAAGAAAAGTTCGCCGTATTGATTTCGTTTTTCTTCAGTGGCATCACTGCGCGGATTAAAAATGGGCAGGCTTTCCAGATCCACTGCATTCTCTTCTGCGATCTTTTTAATTTTCTCCTCATTTCCCAAAAGAATAGGGAATCCAATACCCTCGTCAAATACTATTTGCGCGGCTTTTAAAACTTTAGGATTGTCCGCTTCGGCAAACACAATGCGTTTAGGATTTTTTCTAGCCTTGCTACCAATTGCGCGCATGACCTGATTATCAAGCCCCAGTCGTTTATTTAATTCCAACCTGTAACGGTCCCAATCCTGGATCGGGGCTTTAGCCACTCCACTTTCCATAGCTGCTTTAGCCACAGCAGGCGCAACACAGGCAAGTAATCGAGGATCCAACGGTTTAGGAATGATATAGTTGGGTCCAATACGAATGTTGGATTCGT
>Ga0194120_10007892_pt1 | contig 14321 bp, 12 predicted proteins | sample TA2MahCa65mmetaG_FD_148642 | JGI IMG/M metagenome (GOLD analysis project Ga0194120, IMG submission 148642) | Freshwater microbial communities from Lake Tanganyika, Tanzania - TA2015019 Mahale Deep Cast 65m | ecosystem: Environmental > Aquatic > Freshwater > Lake | place: Tanzania: Lake... | reverse complement strand
AGCCACCAGCTCGAGCGTGTTCGCTCCCGGCTCGAGGGGCACGCTCACCCGCCAGGTGTCGCGGCTGGTCCACTCGGGCTCGATCGCCGTGCCGTCGACGAGGATGGACCGGACGTCGATCCAGCCGGTGCCCTCGAGGTCGGCGGTGGCCTCGGCGGTGCTGAAGTCAGCGGTGGTCACGGCGAAGCCCACCTCGGGGAACCGGGCGTGTACGGCGTCGGGCGAGCCGGACATCACCCAGTCGGCGCGGTCGTCGATGAACTGGCAGTGACTGGCGAAGTCCTGGGCCGGCAAGAGCGCGCCGATCTGGTCGCACCAGGGGCCGAGGTAGCCGGTGTTGTAGGCGCGGCGGATGATGTCCTGGAGGTGGCCGTAGTACAGGCGCTCGTAGGCGGAGATGGTGAGCAAGCTCGACAGGTCGCCGTTGCCGATCACCGACATCTGGCTGCTGCCGAAGAAGTCGAGGTCGTGCGGGAAGTAGAGCATCAGCCCGTCGCCCGGGCGCTGGTAGAAGCGGGCGTTGTGTTGGCTGCCGTCGCTGCCATAGTTGTCGACCGCGCCGGACAGGGTGGCGAAGGCAAAGGCCCTGAGCCACTGGTCCACGTCGATGACGCTCCCCGCGTCGAGCGGGAAATCACCGCTGTCGAAGGCCTGGCCGAGCGCCATGATGCCGGTGAAGTCGTCGCTGCCCTGGTTGTTGGAGAGCAGGAAGTTCCAGCGCCAGTTTTCCTTGTCGCTCCCGAGGTCGGTGATGGCGGTGCCGACGACCGAGTCCGGGGAGGGCAACTTCTGTCCCTCGGCGGTGCCGTCGTCGGTGGTGTAGGGGTAGTAGATGAGCTCGTACTCGAACAGCGAGCCCTGGTCGCCGTCCTCGAACTGCGAGGCGAGCACCAGGCCGCTGGCGCGGTCGAGTTGTAGCTCCACCGGGCCGGTGTGGGTGGCCAGCGGGGTGATCGCGTGCGCGAGGTCGTTGTACTCGCCCGACACCGACCCGGCCGCCGTCATCGCGAGGTTCATCAGCACCTCGCGCTGGCCAAAGTTCACGCCCTCGGAGCGGTCGACGAGCACGCCCCGGTGCGACCCGCGGAAGGGCTGGTAGCCGTTGAACCGGAGCGCGTAGCCAAGGCGCACGTCTTCCGGGCGACCGCGCTCGCTGCCCTTGAGGCGGATGCCCACGTCGTAGTACACCTCGGACTCGTCGTAGATCACGGTGGCGCCGAGCAGGTCGTCGCTCATGAGGTTGACGTCGTCGTGCATCCAGTCGGAGTCGGCCCCGGTGACGAGGATGCGCAGGTTGTGCAGGCCGTTGGTCTCCGCCTCGCCGCCGTCGAAGGTCAACAGCGCCCGGGAGTCTGGACCGGCCGCCGGGAAGGTCGCCCTGTCGCCCAGGCCGTCCTCGGCCTCCACGTAGAGTTGCACGATGGTGCCCGCGGCCTGTCCCTCGACGGCCCCAGACCAGGTGTTGCCCGAGGCGGTCATCTCGGTGGCGCCAAACGCGGCGCCGTCGACCGAGGTCCACAGGAGCACGCTCTCGACACCGTCGCGGTCGGCGACGTCGACGCTGATCGCCACCGGCTGGTAGGGCGCGGGGACGGCGATGTCTTGTGACAAGTCGCCGAAGGTGGGGCCGATCTCGGCGGCGGTGGAGTTAGCTTCTCCCGGCGTGCCCGACTCGCCGGGCGTGGCCACCGCCGTGGTGACCGGCATCCGGTTGAAGTAGAGGCGATGGTTGAGCTGGTTGCTGCCCGACACCCAGCGGGCGCGGAAGCTCACGGTGTAGGTGGTCTCGGACACCGCCTCGCGGAGCGTGCTCTCGGCGTGATTGTGCATGTGACCGGTGGGACCGGTGGCGACGAGCCTCAGCACGCTGTTGCCCGGGTCGTCGGGGTCGGGGATCACCTCGGAGTGACGGTGGTTGCCGAGCAGGCGCCAGTGGTCGCTGTCGTCGTCGAAGCTGCCGTTCTGCACGAGCTCCACGCCGTCGCGATCCACGCTGAGGTCGTCGACCAGCACCTCGCCCTGGTCGAGCAGGCCGATCACCAGCTCGTTCCAGGTGCCGTCCGGTCCGACGGCGCTCGGCTCGGCGATGCCGGTGTAGGTGTAGGCTTGCCACTCGGCGCGACCGGACTCGTCGCTCGCTGCCCAGGCCTCGGGCGCCGCGTTGTCGGCGCGAGGATCGCGCAGCTCCAGGCTCGAACCGCCGCCGTCGGCCGCGCTCGGCCAGCGGCCGTCGTCGAAATAACGCACCTCGTCGGCGGGGTTGCCCGAGGCGTCGAGCAGGACGATCCGGTCGCTGGTGTTGTCGAGCCGCCCCGAGAAGTCGCTCACCACCAGCAACTCGCCCGGTGCGAGGCTCGAGCCCTCGGGGAAGGTGTAGGCCACCGCGTCGACGATCTGCCAGCCGGAGAGGTCGACCGCGACCTCGCCGCGATTGTACAGCTCGATCCACTCCTCGTCGGTAGAGGGGTGGTGGTACATGATCTCGTGGATGACAACGCTGTCGTCGATGTCGACGATGTTGGGTTCGCCCGGCGTGGGCTCGGTGGCGTAGCGCCACTGTCCGGCCTCGTCGCGCGCCCGGGGACGGTCCGCCACGCGCACCGCGTCGAGCAGCGTGGCCCGGCTCGCGTCGTAGAGGAAGAGCATGTCGCCGGGGGCATACTCGGGGCCTTCCAGCACCTGGAGCTCGCCGGGGTCGAGACCGGCGGCGGGCACCTCGGTGTCGCCCCCGGGCCACGCCAGCGCAACGTCGTCGGACGCCGCCACGGACAGCTCGATCCAGTCCGCTGTCACCTCGTTGAAGCGGGCACTCGGCGTCGCGGCGCCGGACGACACTCGCGCGCTCAATGCACAACCAAAGCGCAGGTCGTCGTCGCCGGCCTGGTGTACCTCCACCGCGAGGACGTTCTCGCCCTCCACCAGCGTGCTCTTGTCGATCTCGACGTAGAGCTCGGCCTCGTCGACGGCGGCGCTCGCCTCGGTGCCCTCGTCCACGGCGCCGGACGGCATGTTCTCGCGATGGACCTCGGTGCCGTTGAGGTAGATCACGGCGCCATCGTCGAGCTCGCATGACAGGTAGAGCGACGCGGACGCCGGGCTGGCGTCGAGCGCGAAGCGCGTGCGAAACAGGGTGGTGGTGGGGACGGCGGAGAGCTCGGTGTTCCCGCCCCCACCGCGCAGGGGGGCCACGGAACGGAACAGCGCGTAGGTGTTCTCGGTGTTGGTGACCGAGGTGTCGCTGAAGGTGTCGGCCCAGACGTACTGCGTGCCGTCGGAGAAGTAGCCGCTGTTGGCCCAGCCCCAGGGGTCGGAGCTGCGGTCGGCCTCGACCGAGGGTGCCGCCCAGGTGCCGCTGGCGGCCAGCGAGGCCAGCTCGGCCTCGGGTGGTGGCGCGTCGCCGGGTGGCACGCCCGGGTATCCGTCGCTCGGGCCGAGCAGGTACTCGAAGTTGTCGATGCTCGTCCCCACGATCTCGCCATCGACGTCGACCTCGGCGATGGTCATCTGCGGGCCCCCGTAGTCCCAGTCCGCCTCCCAGGCGGCGAGGTACAGGTGGTCGGCCGCGCCCACCTCGATCTCGAAGTCCTCCACCGTGGTCCAGTCGCCGTCGGGGTCCTCTCCCACGAGGCGCAGGTCGCTGCCGTCGGACGAGCCGACGTAGACGCCGTAGTAGTTGTCGGCGGTGACCGAGGCGATGGCGGTGGTGGTCCCGGTGGCGGCGCCGGCGTAGAACACCGCCTCGCCCTCGGCCCACGCGCTGTCGTCGTAGCTGGGCTCGGCCCAGGCGCTCGATGGGTAGCTTCCGCTGTCGTGGTAGCGCCAGGTGGCTGCCATCGCCACCAGCTCGACGGAGGCGACGGTGGGATCGTCGAGCCCATTGGCCGCGCCGGGGGTGCCACCCAGCCCGGGGCTCCAGGTCCAGTTCTCGGCGTGGTCGCTCCACAGCTCGGGGCTTCGCTTGGCGAGTGTCACGCCGGAGCCGTCGGGCGCCTCGGGCCATGGCTCGGCGGCGAGGTAGGCCACGGTGTCGATGAGGCGGCCGCCGTTGTTGCGCAGTTCCACGCGCTCGCCCGCGTCGTCGAGCTCGCCGGCCGGGGTGACGACGAGGTACTCGCCGGCCGGGATGACGGTACCCGAGGGGAAGGCGTGGTCCACGCCGCCGGCCAGCGACCAGCCCGAGATGTCGATGTCGATCGACATCGGGTTGTGCAGCTCGATCCACTCGGAGCCGCCCTCGGCGGGGTGGTACATCAGCTCGGTGAAGCTCACCGAGGCGGGGGTGGGCACCTCGTCGCGGGTCCAGCTTGCGCCGGTGGCGGGCGCGGACTCGACGCCGCTGTCGACCGGGGACTTGTCGAGCGGGATCGAGCTGTCGTCGGGGCAGGCGGCGAGGAGGAGGAGCATCGGCTTGCGCAGCATAGCGCCGGCGGCGAGCGTTTTTTTCGCAGCCGGTGAACGGTTGGCGCGGTGGCGGGTATCCCCTGTCGGAGTCCCCACGATGTTCAGCTTCCTGACCCTTCTCCTCGGCGCCTGTTCCGCTTCTCTCGAGGGCAGCGCCAGCGAACTCGGCGGTCCGTCCGAGTTCGTGCTCACCACCTACGACGTGCCCCGCGGCTACGAGTCGCGCGTGGAAGACGTGCTCAATCGAGTGTTCTGGCTTGCAGACGAGGTGCCGCCGCTGGGGCGCGCGCGGCAAGGCGCCCCCGGCAGCGTGATCGTCGCCGCCCCGGCCTCGGTGCAAGGCGACGTCAAGGGGGTGATCGAGCGGCTCAACAGGCTCGACCCGGCGGTCGCCGAGCCGAGAAACGTCAAGCTTTCCTACTGGATGATCGGCGGCACTCGCGCCGATGCGGTCGACACCTCCGCGCTGCCGGCGGTGATTGCCCCTGCGATGGCCGAGGTGGCCGGCCAGGAGGTGCCCATGCGCTACGAGGTGCTCTTCCGCGAGTCGCTCCTCTCGCTCGACGGCACGCGCGCCCAGGCGAATGGCCCTGAGTTCCAGATCGAGCAACTCGCCAGCGTGAGCCCCGCCGGGAGCATCGTCGCGGAGCTGGGCCTGAGCGTGCAGGGCGGCGTGGAGACGCGCACGCAGCTGACGCTCGGCGCCGGGCAGGTGCTCGTGCTCGGGCAGACGGCGGTGGGAGGCAACGGCGGCCCGCCGGGGAGCAGCGACGCCATCTTCTACGTCGTGCGTCCCGAGCCCGTTGCCGCGCAATAAGACCCGTTCGTGGCTCCCTCCAGCGTCATCGACGAGACGGCGCTCGGCGAGCTGTACGCTCGGCTCGAGCGCCCGATGTACAACGTCGTGTACCGTCGCCTCTGGAACGAGCAGGACAGCGTCGACGTGGTGCAGGAGGCCTTCGTTCGCCTGTGGAAGGCCCGGGCCCGGGTCCGTAGCGACGGCGCCGAGGCCTATGCCTGGCGCACGGTGCTCAACCTGGCGTCGAATCGGCGACGGTCGCGGCGGCTCTGGGGATGGCTCGCCTTCGACGCGGATCGGGATGGCGGCGCGGCGGGCGGCCCCGACGAGGGCCTCGAGCGGCGGCAGCGCGAGGCGGCGGTGCGCGCGGCAATCGACGCGCTGCCCGACAAGCTGCGCGACGTGGTGTTGCTCGCGGAGTTCAGCGAGCTGGGAAACGTGGAGATCGCCGCGATCCTCCACATCCCTCCCGGCACGGTGGGCTCACGACGGCACCTCGCCGCGGCGCGGCTGCGCGAGCTACTGGGGGGCGCATGAGTAGGGAGCTGTCCGACATCCTCCCCTCGCTCGAACCGCCACCGGGAGGCAGGGATCGGCTCGTGGCGCGCGTCCGGTCGGCGCGTCCCGTGGCCCCCCGCTACGCCGCGCTCGCCGCGGCGGCCCTCTTGCTGGCCGCCTTCCTCGCGCGCGATCGGGGAGCACGCCCGCCCGTCGCCACCGCCGACCCGGTGATGCTCGCGCTCGCCGGTGACGCGGGTGGGCTGCGGGTTCTCGGCGCCCGCGCCGCGGCGGGTCGGGTGGCGCTTGGTCGCGACGACGTGGTGTACTACCGGGTGGTGGTCGCCGGTCCTTGAGCGCCGTCCTACCCCGCCGCCGCGTGCGACCGCTTGCGCGCGTAGAGATCGGCGTCGGCGGCGCGCAGGAGCGTGTCCCCGCTGTTGCCGTCGCCGGGGAAGGTCGCGCGCCCGATGCTGGCGCCGAGTGACCCCAGGGGGCCTCGCTCGCTCGCCGGGGTTCCTCGGATCGCGGTCTCCACGGTGGTGGCCACCGCGTCGACCGCCGGCCGGTCGGCGATGCCGCGGAGCAGCACGACGAACTCGTCGCCGCCGAGCCGCACCACGACGTCGCTGGCGCGCACGCTGGCCTCCAGCTGCCGGGCCACGGCGACGAGCGCGGCGTCGCCGGCCGCGTGGCCGTGGGTGTCGTTGATGGCCTTGAAGTCGTCGAGGTCGACGAGCAAGAGCCCGAAGGGCTTGCCCTCGCGGGCGCAGAGGGCCACCTCCTGGCGCAGCACCTCGGAGAGGAACGCGCGGTTGTACAGGCCGGTGAGCGGGTCGCGGATGGCCTGCTCGTAAGCCAGCGCGTTGGAGAGCGCGACGGCGGCTGCGGCCCCGACGGCGCGCAACTGGGCCTGGTCGAGGGCATCGTAGGGCGCGGCTCGCGGCCCCACGCCGAGGAGGCCCACGAGGCGCCCGGCCACTATGAGCGGCGCCGCCAGCGCGAACCCGTGTCCGGGCGGGAGGAGTTCGCCGAGCGCCTGCCCGGACGTACACTCGTAGATGCCGGGCGCTGGGAGATCGATCGTGCCAGCGACCAGTCGCGCGGGGGGCAGGCCGCGTCCGGTGGCAGCGACGAGGGCCAGGCCCTGTCCGCCCGGGACGGCCACCCACACGGCGGCGTTGACGGGGCGGAACAGGGCCACCGCGTGCAACACCTTCTCGGCGATCGCGGCGGGGGTGGCGAGGTGGCCGAGCGTCTCGACGAGCTGTCGCACGGCGTCGGCGCGCGCGTGCCGGTCTTTCCCGAACCAGCGATCCACGCGCGGCTGTACCCGCGCGGCGAGTTGCTGGAAGGCGACGAAGGCCGCGAAGAGGCTGGCCGCGTAGGCTGGCGTCCCGAGGCCCTCTAGCCAGGGGCGCGCCGCAGCGAGTGCGGCGGCGAGCGGCAACATCGCCAGCGTGGAGACTGCGGCCCAGCTAGCTGTCACGTGGAAGACCGTCCGGATGCCCATCAGCTCGAACCGGATCACGGCCACGGCAGTGCAGGCGAACAGCACCAGCGTGCTCACTGGCCCGAGCACCATCGCATCCTGGAACCCGAGAACCGGCAGCACGAGGTTCGTGGTGACACAACCCAGCACCGTGCCGCCGATGCCGAGCAACACCCAGTGCAGGCGGAGCCGATCCAGGCCGGACGCCCGCCGGGCGGCCGTCACCAGGCGGTAGATCGCGAGGCCGAAGCCCCCGAGTGTGAACGGCACGAAGGCCGCGATGCCGGGGCCGTAGGTCTCGTGGTAGTGCCCGTCGCGGAAGCCCATCTCGTCCCAGATCCACCGAGTGCCGAGGGCCAGCGCCGCCAGCACGCCCGCGGCGGCGTAGTGGGCCCAGAGCCACCGCCGGCCGCCCGGCTGATTGCCGCGGGGGTCCATCGCGAGCGCGAAGTGAGGGAGGAGCACCGAGCAGAAGGTCGAGAAGAAGACGGAGATCCGCGCGAGGCGTGGATCCGACCAGCCGAAAGCGATGAACAGGCAGACCAACCAGCCCCCGATCGCCAGGCACACCGCCACCAGCGTGCGCGCGCGGGGTCCTGGCTGGGCGCGCGAGGCGACGAAGGCTGCGGTGGCGAAGGCAGCGAGCCCGGCTACCCCGATGGGGATCACGCTTGGGCTCACGGCGGGTGGGCAGGGGGAGTCACCCGCAGGGGGTCGGCCGGGGCCCTCGAAGCTTGAGCCCATTCCACTGTGGAATGCAGCGGGGCGCCGCCTTGTCCTACCGGCTGGTCTCGGAGAGCGATGCCCCCGGCCAACCCCACGAGCGGGTGTCCAACATGAACGTGGGCGCGGTGTACCCGATGTACTCGGCGCGACCCGACTCGGCTGAGACACCTTGTGAAGCTATCTACCATGCGATAGATACTCGTCGCTTACGGGTGCCCGCGTGACCAGGATCTTGGCGCTGCCCCTGCTCGCCGGTTGTTCCAGCCCCGTCGCGCCCGCCGACTCGACCGGCGGCGGTGCAGGCACCGACAGCGGGGACCGGGGGGACAGCGAGGCCGACACCGGCAGCAGCGCCGACACCGACACCGACGGCGAGGCGAGCCTCAGCTTCTCGAGCCCGGGGAGCACCGCGGAGAACCCCGTCACCTTCACGGTCGCCACCACCGGGGAGGTGGCCAGCGTGGAGTACGTGGCCGACGGCGAGTGGTCGCTCGGGAGCAGCACCGACTCGGGCCGGGGCTTCCCGGTCACCTACACCTTCTCGACGCTGGGCTCGCGCTCGATCGAGGCGATCGCCACCGATGGCGAGGGCGTCGAGGTGGCGTCCGCCATGCTCGAGGTGGTGGTGTCCAACCCCGGCGCCGACTTCGACGGCATGGGCGCCTGGCTCTGGTACATCGAGGGCACCGGCTACTCGCACGACGAGCTCGCCGCGAGGCTGGTTGACCTGGGCTTCCGCCGGGTACTGGTGAAGGTGGCCGACGGCGAGCCGAGCTGCTCGAGCTGGCCAGAGCTGTGCGACGCGAGCGTGCCCGCCACCTACCAGGCCGCTGGCCTCGAGGCCTGGGCGTGGTCGTACAACTACCCCGGCGACGCCGCGTCGCAAGCAGAGGCGTTGAGCCGGGCCGCCGAGACGGGCTACGACGGGTACGTGCTCGACATCGAGACGGAGTTCGATGGGGCCAGCAGCTCGTTGGAGTCGCTGGTGTCGGCCTTCGCAGGCGCCCGCGACGACGCCGTCGCCGACGGGAGCGCCAGCAATTCCTTCGTGCTCGCCGCCACCACCTGGGGCAACCCCGCCGACCACGACATGCGCGTGGACATCATCGACAGCTACGTCGACCTACACATGCCGCAGACCTACGTGGAGGCCTGGGGCTCGAGCTACATGGCCAACGCCGCCTACTGGGTGGAGGTGGGTACCTGCGAGTACCGCGACCTCGGCGCCACCAAGCCGGTGCGGCACGTGGTGTCGACCGAGACGAACGAGATCACCGCCGGGGAGGTGGCCGAGTTCATCACCGCCTCGGGGCCGGGATCCTCGGCCTGGCGGGTGCCGGGCGAGGGCACGCCCATGTCGATCTGGTCGACGTGGGAGGCGGTGGACTGGGGGATGACCCGCTTCGGCGACGAGCCGGACTGCCGGTAGGCCGCGGGCTCTCAGCCGGCGCCGTTCCCACTCGCAGGCCCCGGAGGGGAGCCCAGGACCTTGGCCAGGGTCTCCCGCAGGCGCGCGAAGTCGAAGGGCTTCTGGATGAAACCGGCCAGGCCTCGGCCCGCGAAGTGGCTGGTGGCATCCTGGTGGTTGTAGCCCGACGACAGGAGGACGCGGAGATCGGGCCGAAGCCGCCTCATCTCGGTAAAGGCCTCGATCCCGCCGAGTCGTGGCATGGACAGATCGAGCAGCACGAGGTCGAACTCCCCGCCGCGCGTGCGCACCGCCTCGACACCCTCCACGCCGTCGGCGGCGAGGACGGCGGTGTAGCCGTCGGTCTCGAGCATCGCCTGCACCACGTCCCGCACGGTCTGCTCGTCATCGACCACGAGGATGGTGCCGTGCGCCACCCGGCCCGAGGCCGCGACTTCCGGCGCCAGCGGCGCGTGGTCGCCCTCCATCGCGGGCAAGAGCACTTTGAAGGTGGTGCCCTTCCCGACCTCGCTGTAGACGCGGATCGCGCCACCGTGCCCCCGCACGATGCCTTGCACCGCCGCCAGCCCCAGCCCCCGCCCCTTCGCCTTGGTGGTGAAGAACGGGTCGAAGATGCGCTCGCGCGTGTCGGCGTCCATGCCCTGGCCATCGTCGGACACCTCCACGAAGACGTAGGCGCCGCCGGGTGGCCTCACGCCGGGGCGCACCGCGGCCGGGAAATCGTCCTCCAGGTCCTGCGCCCCGGTGCGGATGGCGATGGTGCCGCTCCGGCCGCCGATGGCGTCGGCCGCGTTGGTGAGCAGGTTGAGCACGATCTGCCGAAGCTGGCTGGGATCAGCCTCGACCCTCGGCAGGCCCGGCGGAAGGTCGGCGCGGATCACGACGTTCCGGGGGATGGTCACGTCGAGGAGCAGGCGCATCTCCGCCACCAGCTCGGACAAGTTGACGGGCTGGACGAGGAAACGGCCCTTGCCCGAGTAGGCGAGCAGCTGGTTGGTGAGCTCGGCGAGGTGGGTCGCCGTCGTCTTGATCGCGGCCACGCGAGCGGCGGCCCGCGAGGTGGCGGCGAGCTCGAGCAGCGCGAGATCGGCGTTGCCGAGAATCCCCATCAGCATGTTGTTGAAGTCGTGGGCGATACCGCCTGCGAACACGCCCAGCGTCTCGAGTTTCTGCGTCTCGAGCATGGCGCGCTCCAGTTCCAAGTGCCGCTTGTGGTCGGTGGCGCGCTCCGCCATCTCCGTGAGCAGGCGGTCGTTGGCCGCCCTGAGGCTCGCCGTGCGCTCGTCTACCTGCCGTTCGAGCCCCTCCTTCGCCGCTTGCAGCGCCGCCTCGCCGCGCTTGAGCGCGGTGACGTCGTTGTGCGCGCCGAGCATGCGGACCGGGCGGCCCGCTTCGTCGCGGATCGCGAGGCCGCGGCACCGCACCCACACGGTCGAGCCGTCGGCGTGCCGGTATCTCACCAGCTGGTCGTAGGGGTGGCTGGGATCGGCGCAGTGCCGCTGGAAGTTCTCGATCGCCACCCGGAGGTCATCGGGGTTGATGAGGTCTTGCCACTCGGAGGCCTTGTGCTCCTTCGTGGCCGGATCGATGCCGAAGAGCCGCCAGAAGCTAGGGCTCAGCCACTCGTTCTCGGGATGCTCCAGGTCCCAGTACCAGACCCCGTCGAGCGAACCGTCCTGGAGCCAATCGAACAGGCGGGGCTCGCTGCGGATTCGCTCGTAGAGCTCGGCCTCCAGGTAATTCTGCGGTGGGCGTGGCATATTTGGCCTCCGGCGGCCGGAGCCGCCATGGTCTGATTCTACCCGATCCCGGCGGCGGTGCATCTTCCGCAGGCATCGTTCCCCGGTGCTCAGGGCCGGAGGTACGCGAAGGCGTGGGAAGACGCGCTCGATGCGCACGCTGTTCTCTGTCACGGAGGCTCCTGTCGGGAAAGCAACTGGCCGAGCCCATCTAGGCGCTCGTTCCAGTAGCGGGTGAATGTGGCGACCCAGGCCTCGACCTCGGCGAGGGGGCGAGCGTCGAGGTAGTAGTGGCGTTCGCGCCCACGAGTCTCGTCCCGAACGAGGTGAGCGCGACGAAGGACCTGCAAGTGCTCGGAGACGGCTGGCCGGCCGATGTCGAACGCGCGGGCGATCTCGCTCGCCGGGAGAGGGCCGTCACGCAAGCGCGCGAGGATGGCGCGGCGCACCGGGTTCGCTAGGGCCGCGAAGGCATCGACGTCGGTCATGGCCCTCTATATGTCGGAGATATCCGACATGTCAACAAACTCCGACGCATTCTTCTGCGACCGGCGTTGACGGCACCGTCGACGGGGTGTATTGAGTCTCCATACAGGAGCGCCCCATGCGCCAGACCGTCGCCGTCAGCCTCCCCGCAGACCTCACCGCCCGCCTCGACCTCGTGGCCGAGGAGGAGGGCACGTCCCGGAGCGAGGTCGTTCGGGACGCGTTGCGACGGTACCTCGCTCTGCGCCAGTTCCAGAAGGTGCGCGAGGCGATCATCCCCTACGCCGAGGCGGCCGGCGTGCTCACCGACGAGGACGTGTTCCGGTCGATGTCGTGAGGGTGGTGCTCGACTCCAACGTGCTGGTCGCCGCCCTGGCGACGCGCGGTGCCTGCGCCGAGCTGTTCGCGCGGGTGCTTGCGGTGCACGAGTACGCTGTCGACGACAACCTGAAGGGCGAGGTGGTCCGCGTCCTTCGCGACAAGTTCAGGGTGCCCGACGCGCGGATCGCCGAGGTAGTCGCGCTCATCGAGAGCACAGCGGTCAGCGTGGTCGCCCCCGTCCTGGACGCGCCCGCATGCCGTGATCCCGACGATGACCGGGTGCTCGCCCTGGCCCTCGCCTTCGCAGCGGATGTCCTGGTGACCGGCGACGACGATCTGCTGGTGCTGCATCCCTGGCGAGGGATTCCCATTGTTCGACCTCGCGATTTCTGGCCGATGGATCGTTTGGCCGCCGGTTGAGGAGTGGCCGGATTCGAGCTCGCGAAACCTAGTTTCACGGCGGATAGATGCATGAACACCCGCCCTCGACTCGCTGAAGGCGGGCGTTTCAACGATGGTCGAGATGACGAACGCATATAGAACTGCGGCGCTCGATCCGGAGGCGTGCTCGGTCGAACGAAGGCTGGCGTTCGAGGGCGCAATGTTGAGTGGCGATGCGTAGCCCCTGCGTCACCAGTACGACGCATCCATCGTGAGGACGCCCTCGGCCCAGACGCCTGTGAGATCGCTGTCGCCCTTCGGCTGGCGGCAGCCCAGCACGAGGGCGTCGCCTTCCGCACGCAACGAGCACTCGCCTAGGCTGGGGTCCGTTGCCCAGCGCTCGAGGTAGGCCTGGGCTGCGGGTCGGGGAACCCTCGCCTGCAGCCAGTCGCCCCCATCACCGTTGAAGTGGACGAGCGAGCAGGTCTTCACGCCACGAGCGCTCCACCGCAACTCCTTCCGAAACGGCGTCGTGAGCAGGAGCCACGCGAGGCCGAGCGACAACACGCCGGCCAGGATCGAGGCACCGGCCCCGAGCGCGAGCACCGTGGCGGGTGCGCGACCCCCCGAGGCGCGGGCAACGACCGGCAGGAGAACCGCCACGATGATCGGTGGGGTGATGCACCAGGGGGCCAACCGATCGTAGTCCCACCATTCGCACCAGAGCGGCGGTGGCGGGGCGACGGGAGGCACCTTGAAGCCTACCCGCTCTTTGGCGAGCGGGTCGGGTCGCTCCGGGCTTCCCCGCGTTCGCCGTCTCGCCGTTCCCGCCCTGTGGCGCTACACTTCGAGCATGTCCCTGCCCCTTCACGTCGTCACCACCGAGGCCATGGCGCTCGACCCCGCCGATCGGCTCCGCCTCGCGGCCGAGTTGATCGATAGCGTCGAGGGGCCCGAGGATCCCGGGTGGACCGCCGCGTGGTCTGCCGAGATCCAGCGGCGCAGTGCCGAGGCAGATGCCCGCGCCGCCCGCGGGGAGCCGCGGGGGGTGCCGTGGGAGGATGTCCGAGCGCGTGTCCTCGCGCGCCTCGGCCGCGCGTGAGCCTGCGGCGCGTCGTCCTCCCAGAGGCCGCCGACGAACTGGTCGATGCCGTCGCATGGTACGAGGAGCGCCGGCCGGGCCTCGGCGCGGAGTTCTTCGGAGTAGTGGACGCCGGGATGGCCACCGTGTGCGCCACGCCGATGGTCGCCGCCGCGTGGCCGGGCCTCCCGCGGTACCGGCGCCTCGTGCTCCAGCGCTTCCCCTACGTGCTCGTGTACGAGGTACGGGGCGAGGAAGTCGAATTCGTGGCGGTCGCCCACACCAGCCGGAGGCCAGGGTACTGGGCCGACCGGATTCGAGCTCGCGAAACCTAGTTTCACGGCGGATAGATGCATGAACACCCGCCCTCGACTCGCTGAAGGCGGGCGTTTCAACGATGGTCGGGGATGCCGGATTCGAACCGACGACCTCTTGCGCCCAAGGCAAGCGCTCTACCAGGCTGAGCTAATCCCCGGCGGCCTCGTGCTAACCACCGAGCATGCCTGCGGCACCCGGCGTGGTCGGCTATCGTGGCCGCATGATGACGCTCCTCCTCGCGGCCGGCATGGGCTGCACTTCCGCCGTGGACTAGGAAAGTGGTGACGTGGTTGGCGGTCGCGACAGCGATGGCGACTCCGGCGGCGGCGACACCAGTGGCATCGACAGCATCGACACCGGCGACACGGCTGACACCGAGGCACCCGACGACACAGCGCCCGGTGACGACAGTGGCGACAGCGGCGACGCCGTCGATACCGGCGACAGCGGCGGCGGCGACTCGGGCGACAGCGGCGAGCCCTGCCGCGTGCGCGTGGTGGACACCGTCCCCGACGGCGACCGTTACGGTCGCCGTCGATGGCACCGTCCTCAGCTTCACTCCCGACGCGCCCCTCGACCCATCCACCGCGTACACCTTCAGCATCGACGGCTGCTTCGGCAGTGAGACGCTGCGCTTCACCACCTCCGGC
>Ga0194120_10007890_pt1 | contig 14324 bp, 8 predicted proteins | sample TA2MahCa65mmetaG_FD_148642 | JGI IMG/M metagenome (GOLD analysis project Ga0194120, IMG submission 148642) | Freshwater microbial communities from Lake Tanganyika, Tanzania - TA2015019 Mahale Deep Cast 65m | ecosystem: Environmental > Aquatic > Freshwater > Lake | place: Tanzania: Lake... | reverse complement strand
CGGCCAGCACGACGACGCGCTCGGCGTCGCCGGTGCCCGCGAGCCACTCCTGTGCCGTGGCGGCGCCGTCGCTGGTGTCGACCACGGCGCCCCACTCCCCGATGCGCTTCGCGATCACGCGGCGTAGCTCCGCGCTCTCCACGGCAACCAGCGCGCGCATCCCCGTCAGATCGAGCTCGACCGCCGGCGCCGCGTCGGACCGCGCGCGCAGCGTGAACCAGAACGTGCTGCCGCCGCCGGGCGTGTCGCGGTGGCCGATCCGGCCGCCCATCAGCTCGGTGAGGTGTTTCGAGATGGCGAGCCCGAGTCCGGTGCCGCCGTGCTTCCGGCTCGCGCTGCCGACCTGCGAGAAGGGCAGGAAGAGGCGCCCGGCGTCCTCCTGCGAGATGCCGCAGCCGCTGTCGCGAACCTCGAGACGCAGCAGCAGGTCGCCGCCGGTGCGTTCTTCGACGCCGACGTGCACGACGATCGAGCCTGCGACGGTGAACTTGGCGGCATTGCTCATCAGGTTCAGGAGGACCTGGCGGAAGCGTCCGACGTCGCCGTGGACCTGGTGCGGGACGTCGCAGTCGACGTCGACCACCAGCTCGACGCCCTTCGCGTGCGGCGCTTCCGCGAGCAGCTCGACGATCTCCTCGACCGCGCTGCGCAGATCGAAGCGCGAGCTCTCGATACTGACCTTTCCCGCCTCGATCTTCGACAGGTCGAGGATGTCGTTCAGCAGTGCCAGCAGGGCCTCGCCCGAAGTGCGGATAGTTTGCGCGAGGTCGCGCTGCTCGGCCGAGAGATCCGTGTCGAGCAGGATGTCGGTCATGCCGATCACACCGTTCATCGGCGTGCGGATCTCGTGGCTCATCATGGCGAGGAACTCGCTCTTCGCGTGCGAGGCCGCGTCGGCCTGATCGCGCGCGAGCGACAGCTCCGCGGCCTGGTGTCCCAGCAGCGTCGTCTGCATCTCGCTGCGGTCGCGCGCCTCCTCGAGGTCCTTCACGTGACGGCGGAGCACCTCCTCGGTGACCCAGCGACGCGTCACCTCGGCCCTGCTCATCGCGACCACGACCGCGCTGCCGGCCACGATCGCGATGGCGAGTACGGCGAGCAGCAGCGCGACGGTGCGCCGGTGCAGGATCGCGTCGACCAGCGTCCTCGCCGGATAGTCGACGCCGACCGCCGCTTCGACGGAGCCGTCCGCGCCGCGCAGCGGTGCGTACGCGGACACCCGCGTTCCCCATCGGTCGGTGGCGGGCTCGTCCTCGACCAGCGTCTCACCCTGCAGGGCGCGATGCATCTCCTCGCTGGGATTGGCGTAGATCGCGTAGAGGGCGGTGCGCTGCTCGAGCTTTCGATCGTACGTGCCGTCGCGGTCGTAGTCGGTCGCCGAGTCGACGACCACGACGATCGTGCCGTCGGGCAGACGGCGGAACGTGTAGACGTCGGCCACGTTCGGGTTGGCCGCGAGCCAGCTCTTCTGTGCCTCGATCAGGCGTAGATAGGTCGGGTCGCCCGGCGGCGTCTCGGGTCCGAGCTTCTCGTGGCCGAACTGCTCGAGCACGTAGGCGTAGGTCGGAGCAAAACCGCCGAGCATCGACAGGATGCGCGCCCGCTCGCGTCCGCCCTCCATCTCGGCGAACCCGATGCCCGCCAGGGTGACCAGGGCGACCAGGAGCCAGACGGGCCGCGGCAGCGTGGCGTCGTGGCGCCGGCGCAGCCAGCCGCGCAGGAGCGCCGTGGCGCCCAGACTCAGGAGCAGGAACGAGAGCGCGTCGAAGCGCCACGAAAGGATGGACTCCATCATCTCTGTGGCACTCTCTGCCGTTCACCTTATCGGTCGAAGCGCTGCCGGACCTGAGAGATGACGGACTCCGAGGCCCGAGCATGCGCCGTGCGGCCTCACGTCCCGCGGCGCGGCGGCCGACGTAGAGTGGCGAGGATCGAGCGTGAGGGCACGACGACTCGCTGCAGGGGCGGCTGCCGGCTGGCTCGCGTGGGCGGCCGCGGCGGCTCTGGCGCAGACGGACGAGCAGATCGAGCGCATCCGCCGCTGGAACCCGAAGGTCGGCGAGATCCAGAAGCCCGGTGAGTTTCGGGTGCCGAGCGGGAAGATCCAGACTCCGGGCGAGATCCAGAGGCCCGGGCGAGATCCAGAGGCCCGGCGAGATCCAGAGGCCCGGCGAGATCCAGGTGCCGCGGGCTTCCAGGCGGTCCAGGTGGTCGCGACGGAGCGCTGCGAGCGCCGCCTGTCGGTCGGCGCCGATGCGCTGTTCGAGTTCGATCACTGGACGCTGTCGCCTGCGGCCGAGGATTCGCTGGTCGTCCTGCTGCCCGAGCTGGAGAAGGCCGGCAAGCACCCGGTCTCGATCGAGGGCCACACCGACGCGAAGGGCGCCGACGCCTACAACGATTCGCTCAGCGAGCGGCGCGCAGGTACCGTCAAGCAGCGGCTCGTCGCCCGCAAGGCGGCGCCGGAGAGCACCCGGGTGGCCGCGTACGGGGAGAGGAAGCCGGTCGCTGCGAACACGAAGCCGGACGGATCGGACGACCCCGAGGGGCGCCAGAAGAACCGCCGCGTCGAGGTCGTCATCGATACGTGCGGCTGACGGGGACGCCGCGAGGGGCGCGCGGGTGTCCGGGCCGGCGCGGTCAGGGGGCGACGAGGTGCTCGAAGTTGGTCTTCATGATGCGCCGTACGTCGTCGGGCGGGAGGCCTTCGAGCTCCTCGGCGAACTCGCGCGGCCAGAGCAGGCCCTCGGGGTGCGGGTAGTCCGAGCCGTTGAGCACGTGGCCTGCGCCGATCAGGCGTGCGAGGCCGACCACGTCGTCCTCGTAGAACGGCGACACCCAGACGTTGCTGCGGAACGTCTCGCTCGGCTTCATCGGCGGCGCGCCGAAGCGCCACATGTCCTTGCTGTAGAGGCGCACGATGTGGTCGAGCTTCCACAGCAGCGGCTCGACCCAGCGCGAGCCGTACTCGACGCTGAGGATCTTCAGCTTCGGGAAGCGGCCGAAGACGTTGTCGGCGATGAGCGCCGTGATCGTGTCGCTGATCGGCCGATCGGTGAACGACAGCACGTACTCCATCAGCGAGTGGCGGTGCGACGGCGGGTGCGGACGGAGCCCCCACGGCGTGTTGTACATCTCGGAGAACGGCGTGCGGCCGATGTGGTAGACGACGTTGGTCGACGCCTCCGCGCAGCGCGCCCAGAACGGATCGAAGTACGGGTCGCCCGGCGAGCGTTCGTTGAAAGGACCGGCGGTGAGGATCACGAAGCGCGCGCCGAGCTTCAGCAGGCGGTCGAGCTCGCGCAGCGCCTCGTCCAGTTCGAGGAGCGACAGCAGCGGGGCGCCGTAGATGCGGCCGTCCGGGCCGTATCCCCAGTCCTCCTCGAGCCAGCGGTTGTAGGCGCGCAGGCTCGGGTAGAGCACGTCGGGGTGCTCGCGCAGCTGCGGCTCGATGCCGACGCCCATGGTCGGTAGCATGAGGCAGCGCTCGACCATCTGCTCGTCGAGCTTCGCGAGCCGTGCGTTGCGCTGCGTGAACTCGGGAACGGCGAGCCCGTCGATCGGGCTCAGGCTCGGGCTGCCGCCGTCGTCGGTCTCGCCGCGCAGGAAGGCCTTCATGATGCCGGGTCCGCCGATCGAGTCGCCCGCCCCGACCGAGAAGAAGTGGCAGCGCTCGTCGCCGACGTACATGCGCGACGGGCCCGCGCTCGTGCGGTCGATCCACGCCGTACGCTTCTTCAGCGGCGCCTCGATGTGGCGCGTGAAGCAGTCGTCGGGCTCGTAGAAGTGGTTGTCAGCGTCGTTGATCCACTCGTCGGGTCGGAGCATGGCGGTTCCTCGATGGCTCAGGGCTCGTGCAGCGCGCGCCGGAAGAGGGCGCCCGCCTCGTCGTGGCCCAGCATTCTCGTCGTGCGGCGCGCGATCTGCCAGCGGCCCTCGTGGCGCTCGAGCTCGAAGCGGTTGAAGCTCAGGCGCCACAGGCCGATCGCGTCGCCGTCGCGCCGGTAGATCCGCGAGTAGGCCGTCGCGACCGCGCGGTCGCCGTCGACCGTGACCACGGCGGGGCCGATCGTGTGCGCGCAGCTCGGCAGCAGCGACTGGTGGCGCGGTCCGCGAACCATGTCCTCGACGCCGCTCCGGCCGTGCATCACCAGCGTCGTGTCGACGTCGTAGAGCGCATCCTCGGTGAACAGCGCGCCGGTGGCCGACGCGTCGCCGGTGTCGACCGCGAAGCCGTAGCGGACGATCAGGCGGTGGATCGCGAGCTCGTCCTCGAGCATCGCGACGCGGCGCTCGAGCGCCGCGAGTCGATCTTCCGGCGGGGCGTGCGCCACGAGATCCTTGTCGCGCGTGTCGCGGCGTCACGCAACGCGTCGCTGCGGTCCCACGCCACGCCGGTGCCGTGGTCGCTGCCTCGCGCGCCACGCCGGTTCCGCCTGGATGACCCACTCGACCGCCCGGCTCGGCGGGCGCTTGTGTCGGCGAATCGTCGCCTGATAGCCGTCCCGCGTCCGGCCGGACGGCGCGACCGACGAGGAGGTGACGGCATCGGCGCGCGGCTCGCGTCGCGTCGTCGCCGCCTGCGCGGGACTCGCGCTGCTTCTGGTCGCCGTCTTCGTCTGGCTCGCGCACGGTGAGTACTTCTACGGCGACGACCTGGTCTTTCTCCGCCGGGCGCGGATGCCACGCGACTGGCTCTCGGTCTTCGTGTCGTTCAAGCCACGCGGCTGGTGGAGCTACCGCCCGCTGTCGATCGAGGTCTTCTTCTCGGCGCTGAACGCGACCGCGGGTCTCGACCCCTTTCCGCACCCGCTGGCGAGCGTGCTGACGCACCTCGCGGCGGGCGCCCTCGTGTACCGTATCGCGGTGCAGCTCGAGGTCGACCGGCGGGTTGCGCTGGTCGCGGGCCTGCTGAAGGTCTCGATGTACCCGTCGCTGAACGGCGAGCTGTTCTGGATCTCGGCCTTCCAGACGGTGCTCGGGACCTTCTTCTACCTGCTGACGGTGACGCTGTTCGTCGACTTCCTGCAGGAAGGAGGGCGGAACCGCCGCGTCGCGGCGAGCGTCGCGATGATCCTCGCGCTGCTGAGCAACGAGCTCGCGTTGACGCTGCCGGGCCCGCTCGTCCTGCTCGCCGTCTTCCACGGCAACGGTGGCGTCGCGACCCGGCTCCGCGCTGCGATCCGCGCGTGTGCGCCGCTGGTGGTGATCCTCGGCGCCTACCTGCCGTTCCGCTACTGGCTGATCTGGGAGTCGTTCCTGCCGACGCCGGCGCTGAACGTGCCCCACCTCGGCTGGCACGTCGTCACGAACGTGCGGAACTTCGTCCGCATCCTGACCGGTCGCTCGACGGCGCCGCAGCTCCTGCTGCTCGCGCTGGTGGCAGCGGGCCGGCTCGTCGCCGCGTGGCGCCGCGACGGTGCGGCGGGCACGCTCGCGCGGCGCACGCTGCTCCTCTGGGGCTGGCTCCGCTGTGCGATGGTGCCGTTCCTAGGTGCATACTTCCTGCATCACCGGGCGGCGATCGTCCTCGAAGCGCCGTTCTGTCTCCTGATCGCGTCGCACCTCGATCCGATCGCGCGCGCGGCGTCGACGCGGCGCGGGACGCGCGCGCTTGAGGTCGCGATGGCCGGTCTGCTACTCGCGCCATTTCCGTACCGGACCATCGTGGACCAGGCGCGCATGCCGCGCGGGCAGGTGAACCGCGACCTGCTCGCGATGCTCGAGCGCGAGCCGCTCCCACTGGTACAGGGCACCTGCGTCCGGCTGGTCACGCGTCCCGGAGACGCATGGACGTCGGCCGAGCTCCTCGCGCTGCGCCTGTGTCGCGATCGTCGAGATCGAGCTGCTGCACGGCGTCGCGGGCAGCCGGCCGACGTTCGCGCTGCGTCGCATGGACCGGGCCGCGAGCTGATCCTTGCGCGATGCCCGTCTCGCTCTGAGTCGGACGACCGTGACTTCTTGTCTCGACGCCGGATTGACTCGTCGCCGCACGCGCGATAGCCGACGCACATGAGCGTGGGGCCGTCTTGGTCGGAGCCGGAGCCCGCCTCCTCACGCGCGTGGCTCCGCTACGGCATCGTGCTCGCGACGCTCGCAGCGTGCGCGTCCGGCCCGCGCGAGGTGCGGGCCGGAGTCGACTTCGCGACCGAGATCCGGCCGATCCTTCAGCAGCGCTGCTACGAGTGCCACGGACCACACGAGCGCAAGGGCGATCTGCGCCTCACCAACAAAGCCGACGGCTTCACGGCGGGCAACCTCGGGATTCCGGTCATCACCCCGGGGAGCGCGCGTCTGAGCCCGCTCGTCGATCTCGTCACGTCGGTCGATCCGGACGAGCGCATGCCGAAAGACCGCGAGCCCCTGTCCGCCGGCGAGATCGACCTGATCCAACGCTGGATCGACGAGGGTGCGAGCTGGCCGGAAGGCGCCGACGAGCCGCACTGGGCGTACACGAAGCCGCGCCGCCCCCCGCTGCCGCAGGTGCGCCGCACCGACTGGCCGCGGCGTGGCCTCGACCACTTCGTGCTCGCGCGGCTCGAGCGCGAGGGACTCGGGCCGGCGCCGGTCGCCGATCCGGCGACGCTCCTGCGCCGCGTGCACCTGGACCTCACCGGGCTGCCGCCGTCGCTCGAGGAGCAGGAGGAGTTCCTGCGCGATCCGTCCCCCGACGCGTACGACCGCGTGGTCGACGGGCTGCTGGCATCCGGACGCTTCGGCGAGCGCTGGGCGAGCGAGTGGCTCGATCTCGCCCACTACGCCGACTCGACGGGCTTCATGTCCGAGGTCGCGCTGTCGAACTGGCCCTATCGCGACTGGGTGATCGACGCGATCGACTCCGACATGCCGTTCGACCGCTTCACCGTGGAGCAACTCGCGGGTGACCTGCTGCCGGACGCCACCGTCGAGCAGCAGGTCGCAACCGGCTTCCTGCGCTCGGTGCCGCTCAACCTCGAGGCCGGCGTGCGCGAGGAGGACGCGCGCGTGATGCAGGTTGTCGACCGCGGCAACACCATGGGCACCACCTGGCTCGGGACGACGGTCGCGTGCGCGCAGTGCCACGATCACAAGTACGATCCCCTGAGCCAGGTCGAGTACTACCGCCTGCTCGCGTTCTTCGACGGCACCACCAGGGAGGCGGTGTCGTTCGACGGGGCCGGCGGCGTTCACCTGGTCGCCCGTGGTCCGACGTTGGATCTCCCGCCGTCGGCGCGCGACCGCGCCCGCGCGGAGAACCTCGCGAGCAAGCTGCTGCAGCAGATCGACGAGCGACTTCCGGAGGCGTGGCCGGGTGCGCCGCCGCTGTCGGCCGCGGAGCGTACGGTGGTTCTCGCCGGGGCACGTACCTCCGGTGCGCGCGAAGCGGTCGCGCGCGCCGGCAGCATCTTCGCGGAGCGGCTGCGCAAGGAGCTCGGTCCGCTCTGGTGGAACACGTGGTTCGATGCCCAGGTCGCGCGGGTGCGCGCGGGTGCGCCGGAGTGGACGGCGCTGGAGATCGTCTCGCTCGAGAGCCGCGTGAACGACACCGTCGTCGAGCAGCCGTACCGCGTCCTCGACGACGGCTCGTTGCTTCTGGAGGGCCCGCCCCCGGAGCGCGGCACCTACGTCTTGGAGCTCCGCGACGTTCCCCGGGATGCTTCGGGTCTGCGCGTCGAGATCCTGACCGATCCGAGCCTGCCCGGGGGCGGCCCCGGGCGCGGCGTCGGCCTGGCGCGGAGGCCGGTCGTCGTCTCCGAGATCGCCCTCGGCGAGCTCGCTCCGGACGGCGAGCGGCCGATCGAGCTCGCGACGGCGCTCGCGAGCGCGCACAACGCGGTGCTCCCGCCGACCGCGGTCATCGACGAGGATCCGGCGACCGGCTGGACCTACGGCGGCGACGCGCTCCGCGCGGCCCAGTGGATCACCGTCGTTCCGCAGGGTGGGCTCGGTCTCGCGGGCGAGCGCCGCGTGCGCCTCGAGATCCAGCAGCTCGCCGGCGAGGGGCAGATGATCGGCAGGCTGCGAGTCTCGTCGACGAGGGCGGAGCGCGACCTGGTGCAGCTGCCGCCCGGCCTCGCCGAGCGCTTCCTCGAGCGCGGCTGGGATGGCCTGTCCGGCTTCGACCGGATGATCGTGCTGGCGCTCGCGCGGCAAGCGCTGGTACCCGGTCTCCGCTCGTCCTTCGACCGCGCGGCGCGCGCGGCGCTGGCGCTCGCGCGGCCACCCCGTGCGCACGTCATCCGGGAGGAGGCCGAGCCGCGCACGACGCACGTCTTCGAGCGCGGCGATCACCGAACTCCTGGGATCGCGGTGTCCGGCGGGACTCCTGGGATGCTGTCGCCCATGCGCCCCGACCTGCCGCGCAACCGTCTCGGGCTCGCGCGATGGCTCGTCGACCGCGACAATCCGCTCACTGCACGCGTCGTCGTCAACCGGTGGTGGGCGCAGCTCGTCGGGCGAGGCATCGTGACCACGCCCGACGACTTCGGCGTGCGCGGCGATCGCCCGAGCCACCCGGATCTCCTCGACTGGCTGGCCGTCGCATTCATGGACTCGGGCTGGAGCCGGAAGGCGGTGATCCGCGAGATCGTGACCTCCGCGACCTACCGGCAAGGAGCGCTTCCGGCGAGCCTCGAGACGCTCGAGCGCGATCCCGCGAACCGCCTGCTCGCCCGCAACCCGGCGCGCCGGCTGCCGGCGGAGTCGATCCGCGACAACGCCCTGCAGATCGCCGGGCTGCTGTCGCCGAAGCGCGGCGGGCCCGCGGTCTTTCCGCCGCAGCCGCCAGGCGTCTGGCTGTCGAACGGGCACACGATCGCGCGCTACACGCCGTCCGACGGCGAGGATTCATACCGGCGCGGGGTCTACGCGGTGTGGCGCCGGACGACACCGTATCCGAGCTTCGTGAACTTCGACGCCGGCGACCGCACGGCCTGCGTCGCGACGCGCTCGGCGTCGAACACGCCCCTCCAGGCGCTGACGCTGCTGAACGACGGGGTCTACGTCGAGGCCGCGCTCGCCTTCGCCGATCGTGTGCTGCGGGAGCTGCCGTCGGGCTCGTCGCAGGCCCGCGTGGCGCGTGCGTTCCGGATCGCCCTGGCACGCGAGCCGACGGCCGGCGAGACCGAAGTGCTGACACGCCTCCTGATGGCCCGGCTCGCGTCGGCGAGGAGCGACCCGGCCGAGGCCGCCGCCGTGCTCGACGGCGTCGCGCGGTTCACGGCTTCTCCCCGGGTCGATCGCAGCGAGCTCGTCGCCTGGTTCCACGTCACGCGCGTGATCCTGAACCTCGACGAGACCATCCATCGCGGGTGAGGCGGCCGGTCATGCACGAGGAGGGGCCGCTCGAGCGCGACTGGACGCGGCGTAACGTTCTGCGCAGTCTCTCCGCCGGCCTCGGCTCGATCGCGCTGGGATCTCTGCTCGCGCCGCCCGCCCGGGCCGCCGGCGGTGCGCTCGGCGGGCGGACGCACGTCGCACCGCGCGCGAAGCGCGTGGTCTACTTGACGATGCTCGGCGGCACGTCGCAGACCGACCTGCTCGACGCGAAGCCGCTGCTGTCGAAGCACGACGGCGAGCCCTGTCCCGACGAGCTCTTCGTCGGCAAGCGGCTCGCGTTCATCCGCGAGCGGCCCGCGCTGCTCGCGTCGCCGTACCGGTTCGAGCGCGCCGGCCGTGCCGGTGTGCCGGTGTCGGAGCTGCTGCCCCATTTTCGTGGCATCGTCGACGACGTCACGATCATTCGCTCGATGCGCACCGACGAGTTCAACCACACTCCCGCGGAGCTCGAGCTGCTGACGGGCCTCGGTCGCTTCGGGCGGCCCAGTGCCGGCTCCTGGGTGAGCTGGGGGCTCGGCAGCGAGAACGAGGATCTGCCCGCGTTCGTCGCCCTGCTGAGCGGTCTGGCCCAGCCGGCGGCCGGCTCCGCCCTCTGGGGGGCGGGCTTCCTGCCGGGCCGGCATCAGGGCGTGCAGTTTCGCGGTGTCGGCGAGCCGGTGCTGTTCGTCGAGAATCCGCAGGGGGTGTCGCGGCGGCAGCAACGCGAGGCGATCGACGCGGTGAACGCGCTCAACCGCATCCGTCTCGATCGCCTGCACGATCCGGAGATCGAAGCGCGCATCGACCAGTACGAGATGGCGTTTCGCATGCAGATGTCGGTGCCCCAAGCGACCGACATCTGGAGCGAGCCTCCTGCCGTGCACGAGATGTACGGCACGAAGCGCGGGGCGGCGAGCTTCGCGAACCAGTGCCTGCTGGCACGGCGTCTCCTCGAGCGCGGCGTGCGCTTCGTCCAGATCTTCGACGTCGGCTGGGACCATCACACCGGCATCTTCACCTACCTGCCGATGAAGTGCGCCGCGACGGATCGTGCCGCGGCGGCCCTCGTCCGCGATCTCCACCAGCGCGGCCTGCTCGAGGACACGCTGGTGGTGTGGGCGTCCGAGTTCGGCCGCACGCCGGTCGGACAGGTGCAGAGCGAGGCCGGTCTGCCGGCGCCCGTCGGCCGCGACCACCAGCGCGACGCCTTCACCGTGTGGCTCGCGGGCGGCGGCGTCAAGAAAGGATTCGTACACGGCCGCACCGACGACTTCGGCAACGCCGTGGCCGAGAGCCCGGTCCACGTGCACGACCTGAACGCGACCATGCTCCACCTCCTCGGGATCGATCACGAGCGGCTCACCTACCGCCACCAGGGGCGCGACTTCCGCCTCACGGACGTGCACGGAGAGGTCGTGCGCGCGATCCTCGCCTGAGAGCGGCTTCGCGGGAGTCGCACTGCCACGGCGGCGCGGCTGGCCGAGGGCTCTGCGACCGCCCGGCCGGTTGTTTTTTCGCGTCCTAACTGCTCGAGACCACAGGCGAAACGTCTCCCGCCAGAGGCGTCCGCCTTGACTCGTGCGCGGTCATTCCCGACACATTGACGGATCGGTCGAGACCGTTCGGTCAGGGTTTTGGGGTGGCCTTGGGCAGCGCGGGGTACGATGCAGTCGGCGTGCGGCGGCAGGACGACCTGCTGCGCGCCCTGGACACTTCGATCGGCACGGCGCGCGACGCGGTCCTCGCGAAGCAGCGCCCGGGCGGCTACTGGCGCGCGCCACTCGAGGCCAGCGTGGGCATGGACGCGCAGCACGTCGTGTTCAACCGCTTCATGTGCCGGCGTCCCGTCGAGGTCGAGCGCCGCCTCGTCGAGCACATCCTCGCGAAGCAGGCCGACGACGGCAGCTGGCCGCTCTACCACGGCGGTCCCGGGCACCTCAGCACGACGATCGAGGCCTACTGGGCGCTGAAGCTCACCGGGCACGCGCCGGACGAGCCACCGCTGGTGCGCGCGCGCGAGTTCGTCCACGCGCACGGCGGGCTCGCACGCGCGCAGGTGTTCACGCGCGCGTACCTCGCGTACTTCGGCCAGTTCCCGTGGCAATGGCTGCCGGCGATGCCGGTCGAGCTGATGCTCCTGCCGCCCTGGTTCCCGCTCAACATCTACGCGATGTCGAGCTGGGCGCGCGAGACCGTCGTGCCGATGCTGCTGCTGTTCGCGAACAAGCCGCGGATCGCGCTCGAGCCCGGCTGCGGTGTCGAGGAGCTGTGGCTCCGTCCGCCGACGCGGAGCGACCTCGCGTTTCCCGCCGACGATCGTGCGCTCTCGTGGGGAAATTTCTTCTTGCAACTGGACCGCGGCCTGAAGCTCGTCGGTCGCAGCAAGTGGAAGCCGCTCCGCAAGCGGGCGGCCGCGCGCGCCGAGACGTGGATCCTCGAGCGCCAGGACCGAAACGGCGGCTGGGGCGGCATCCAGCCGCCGATGCTGAACTGCGTGATGGCGCTGCGCGCGATCGGCTACTCCGACGAGCATCCCGCGGTGAAGGGTGGCCTGCAGGCGATCGACGACTTCCTGATCGAGCACGAGGGGCACCTACTCTACCAGCCGTGCGTGTCGCCGACCTGGGACACGGCGCTCACCATGCGCGCGCTGCTCGACGCGGGCCTGCCGGCGGATCATCCCGCGCTCGCGCGCGCCGCCGGGTGGCTGATCGACAACCAGATCTTCGAGCCCGGCGACTGGAGCGTCTACAACCCCGATCTCGATCCCGGCGGCTGGGCGTTCGAGTTCACGAACGACTGGTACCCCGACGTCGACGACTCGGCGGTGATCCTGATGGTCCTGCGCCGCTTGCGTGTCGCCGATCGCACGCGCCTCGAGCGCGCGATCGCACGCGGCACGCACTGGACGCTCGGCATGCAGTGCCGCAACGGCGGCTACGCCGCGTTCGATACCGACAACGACGCGGCGTTCCTGAACGAGATCCCGTTCGCGGACATCAAGGCGATGATCGACCCGCCGACGGAAGACCTCACCGGCCGCGTCCTCGAGCTCATGGGCAGCTCGGGCTTCGACCTCGACTTCTCGCGCGCGCGTCGCGCGCGCGACTTCCTGCTGCGCACGCAGCACGCGAGCGGCGCGTGGTGGGGACGCTGGGGCTCGAACTTCGTCTACGGCACGTGGTCGGCGCTGCTCGGGCTGAAGGCGATCGGCGAGCACATGGACGCGCCGTACGTCAAGCGCGCGGTGCGCTGGCTCGAGGAGCACCAGAACGCCGACGGCGGCTGGGGCGAGACGCTCGCCTCGTACGACGACGACACGCTCGCCGGGCGCGGGCCGTCCACGCCGTCGCAGACCGCGTGGGCGATCATGGGACTGCTGGCCGCGCAGGGACGGGTCACGCCCGCCGTCGAGCGCGGCGTCCGCTGGCTGATCGACACCCGGCAGGACGGAACCTCGGCGGAAGAGCCGTTCACCGGAACCGGCTTCCCGGGCCACTTCTGCCTCCGCTACACGATGTACCGCGAGTACTTGCCCCTGATGGCCCTGGGGCAGGCGCGGGCGACGCCCGAAGCCGCCGTCCCCGTGCCGCTGTCGTTTGCGACCGAGCGCGTCGCCGTGGCGCGGGCGCCGCTGGTCGAGCGCGCTGCCCCGGCGTCGGCGTAGCGTGTATGCTGCGGTGGCGCGCTCGCGGCGTCGTGGCATCTTCGAGGAAAACGAGGGGGAGGAGAGATCGTCGTGAGTACGCAGCAACATTCCAGCGTCGGTATCGATCAGCTCGCGGTCTACGTGCCGCGCTACGTCCTCGAGCTCGAGAAGCTCGCGCGCGCTCGCGGCGTGCCCGCCGAAAAGATCTCGATCGGCCTCGGCGCGCACGAGATGGCCGTGGCGCCACCCTGGGAGGACACGGTCACGCTCGCCGCGAACGCCGCGGAGCGCCTGTTCGCTCAGGGATGGACGCGCCCCGAGGAGATCGGGCTGCTGCTGGTCGCGACCGAGACCGCGGTCGACCACGCGAAGCCCGCGAGCATCTTCGTGCACGAATTGCTCGGGCTACCCGCGAACTGCCGCACGTTCGAGCTCAAGCACGCGTGCTACGGCGGCACCGCCGGTGTGATGATCGCGCGCGACTGGCTGCTGTCGCCGGCGTCGCGCGGGCGGAAGGCGCTCGTCATCGCGAGCGACATCGCGCGCTACGATCTGCATTCGAGCGCGGAGTTCACGCAGGGCGCTGGTGCTGCCGCGGTTCTGCTATCCGCCGAGCCGAGGTTGCTCGAGCTCGCGCCCGAGAGCGGCGTCTTCGCGGGCAACGTCTACGACTTCTGGCGTCCGCTGGAGCGCCGCGAGGCGCTGGTCGACGGCAAGTTCTCGCTCGACTGCTACCTGGACGCGCTGTCCGGTGCGCTCGCCGACTACCGCTCGGCGCTCAACGGGCGCGGCGGTCAGCCGTTGCTCGAGCGCTTCGATGCGCTGCTCTACCACACGCCGTTCCCGAAGATGGCGTACAAGGCGCACCTGCGTCTCGCCGAGGTCGATTCGGCGGCGCGCATCGTCGATCCGGAGGAGTGCGCGCGCCTCGCCGAGAAGACCTACGCCGAGCTGGTCGAGCCGAGCCTCACGATGGCGCGGCGTACCGGCAACTCGTACACGGCCTCGCTCTACCTCTGCCTCGCCTGGCTCGCGTCGCAGCGCGCGGCGGCCCTGCCCGGTCGCGAGATCGGCCTGTTCTCGTACGGCTCGGGCTGCTGCGCCGAGTTCTTCACCGGACGCTTCGCCGAGCGCTCGCCGGAAGCCGCGCAGAAGATCGCCGCCGCCGAGCTGCTCGACGCGCGTCGCTCGCTGTCGGTCGAGGAGTACGAGCGCTGCGCCACCACGGCCGTGGGCGAGCCGCCGACGACCGACGGGACCGGAGCGTTCTTCTTTGCCGGCGTGCGCGACGACAAGCGCCACTACGCCCGCGCGCAGCGCGCGCTCGGCGCGGGGGCCTGAGCGTGGCCGTGCCCGCGGTTGCCGGGTCGGGCCGCGC
>Ga0194120_10007889_pt1 | contig 14326 bp, 8 predicted proteins | sample TA2MahCa65mmetaG_FD_148642 | JGI IMG/M metagenome (GOLD analysis project Ga0194120, IMG submission 148642) | Freshwater microbial communities from Lake Tanganyika, Tanzania - TA2015019 Mahale Deep Cast 65m | ecosystem: Environmental > Aquatic > Freshwater > Lake | place: Tanzania: Lake... | reverse complement strand
CCTGGAGACGCCCGCGGGGGTGCGCCGGATCGACGTCGAGAGCGCGCGCGAGATGCTGGCCGTCCTGCGGCGCGAGTTCCGCGGCGCCGAGGTGCTGTTCATGGCGGCGGCGGTGGCCGACTGGCGGGCGGCACGGCGGCTGGGCGGCAAGTGGCGCGCCAAGGACGGCGGGGCGGCGCGCGCGCGGCTCGAGCTGGTGCGCAATCCGGATCTGGTCGCGACGCTCGCGCGACGCAAGGGGGCGCGCCGCGTGGTGGCCTTCGCGCTCGAAACGGGCGCCGGACTGCGCCGGGCGCGCGGGAAGCTCGTGCGCAAGAACGCGGACTTCATCGTGCTGAACGACGCTTCGGTCTTGAATAGCGAGCGCGCGACGGTGACGATCCTCGGGCAGGACGGGTCCGTGCAGCGCGTCGAGCGCCGCACGAAGCGCGCTGTCGCCGCCGTGTTGGTCGATCTCGTCGACCCGCCGCGCGAGCGACATCGCTAGGAACGCGCAAGTTCTTGCGCGCGCTCCCGTCTCGGTGTCCATGGCGAGGGGTGTGCGGGTGGCGCGGAAAGATCCGGCAAGGTCGAAGCAAGCGAGCGGGATGTTCGCGCGCGCGAGCGCGTGGGCCCGCGGTCTGTTCGGTTCGGACGCGAGCGCGGCGAGCGCGCCCGACGAGTCGCCCGCCGCGCGCAAGGGCAAGCAGGAGCGCGAGCTCACCAGCGCCGAGGAGCGCACCACCGCCGCGCACATCCAAGAGATCAAGGGACTGCTCTTGATCGCGCTGTCCCTGTGGCTCGGCGTGTCGATGGTGAGCTTCTACGCGCCGCCGGGCGATCCGCTCGCCAAGGGCTACAACTGGGGCGGACTCGTCGGCTACTACTACGCCAAGGGCGCGTTTGCGGCCGCCGGCAATGCGGGCGCGTTCCTGTGCGTGCTCGGCTGCGCGTGGGGCGCGGTGCTCGTCGCGCGCAAGGAAGTGAAGCTCGCCGCGCTGCGCCTCGTCGCCGGCCTGTGCTTCGTGCTCGCCTTCGCGTGCATCATCCAGCTCGCGGTCGATCCCGAGGGCGCGCTCGAGCCGACGGCGCGCTCGCCCTACGGATCGGGCGGCTGGCTCGCGTTCCGCCTGACGCCGGTGCTCGTCGAGAAATTCGGCTACGGCGGCCTGTGGATCCTGCTGCCGGTGCTCGCCGCGGTGTCGTTCATGCTCGCCACCGAGATGGCGTTCTATCCCGCGCTCGCGGCCTTCGGCGAGTGGGCGCGCAAGCGGCGCGAGGAGCGCGGCGAGTCGCTCGTGCGCTCGCTCTCGCTGTGGATGGGGCGGCTCGTGCTCGGCCTGTGGGACTTCGTGCGCGGCAACGACATCGGCGCCACGGCGGACGCGATGGTCGCGGCCGAGGATGGCGCGAGCGCGCCGAGCGCGGCCGCGTCGGACGTCGCGCCGGACGCCGCCACGGGTGCGAGCGCAGCCAAGCCCGGGCGCTCGCGACGCCAGCACCCGCTCGACGAGGACAACGTCATCGACGACAACGAGGACGTCGGCGTGCACGTGCTCGAGCCCGTGCCGCCGCCGCCCGCGGTGGACTCCGGCGAACGCCTCGGCGACAGCGAGGACGGCGATGTCGGCAGCGCCGGAACGCCCGCGGAGTTCGTGCTCCCGCCGCCCGAGGACGAGTCGGTCGTGCTGCCCTCGGTCGACGAGGCCGAGCTCGCCGAGAAGCGCCGGCGTTTCGCGGAAAAACTGGCGGAACGCGCCAAGCCCAAGGAGGTCGAGAAGCAGCGCTCGCTCGACTTCGAGCTGCCCACCAACGGCGTCGACAACTGGACCTACCCGCCGCTGTCGCTGCTGATCGCCTCCGAGGCGCAGAGCGCCGCGAGCAAGGACGGGCTCGAGGCTCAGGCGCGTACGCTCGAGGCGGTGCTGCGCTCGTACAAGGTCGATGCGGCGGTCGTCGAGGCCAAGGTCGGCCCGACCGTCGTGCTGTTCGAGCTCGAAGTCGCCTCGGGCACGCGGCTCAACAAGATCACCGGTCTGCAGCAGGAGATCGCGGGCGCGCTCAAGGCCACGTCGGTGCGCGTGATCGCGCCGATCCCCGGCAAGTCGGTGGTCGGCGTGGAGGTGCCCAGCCCCGCGCGGCGCACGGTGCGCATCTCCGAGATCGTTCGCGAAGAGGCCTACGACAGCAAGAACTACGGACTGCCGCTGTTCCTCGGCGTCGACACCGAGGGCGCGCCGGTGGTCGAGGACCTCGCGCGCATGCCGCACCTGCTCGTCGCCGGCACGACCGGCTCGGGCAAGTCGGTGTGCATCAACACGATCCTCGCGAGCTTCCTGCTCACGCGCTCTCCGCAGGAAGTGAAGCTGATCCTGATCGACCCCAAGCAGGTCGAGCTCGAGATGTTCTCGCGCATTCCGCACCTGATGGGTCCGACGGTGACGGACATGAAGCGCGCGACGATGGTCCTGAACTGGATCGTCGAGAAGATGGAGGCGCGCTACGAGCTCTTCAAGCACGCCAAGGTCAAGAACATCAAGGCCTACAACTCGCTCAGCGAGGCCGAGCTGCGCGCTCGCATGGGCGAGAACTTCGAAGAGGATCGCACGCCGCGCAAGACGCACTACATCGTCATCGTGATCGACGAGTTCGCCGACTTGATGATGATCGCCAAGAAGGATGCGGAGCAGGCGGTCATGCGCCTCGCGCAGAAGTCGCGCGCCGTCGGCATCCACCTGATCCTCGCCACCCAGCGCCCCTCGACCGACGTCATCACGGGCGTGATGAAGGCCAACCTGCCCTGCCGCGTCGCGTTCAAGGTCACCAACGGCGTCGACAGTCGCGTGATCGTCGACACGCAGGGCGCGGAGAAGCTGCTCGGCAACGGCGACATGCTCTACACGCCTCCGGGCGCCTCGGGCGTCAAGCGCGTGCAGGGCGTGTACGTGGACGACAGCGAGCTCGAGAAGATCGTCTCGTTCGTGACCACGGACTCGGTGCAGACCTATTCGCAGGAGCTCGTGCAGCTCACCACGGGCGAGGGCAAGAACCTCGCCGACTCGATGAGCCCGCGCGCAGGCGAGGACGACGAGGACGACGACGGCGGGAGCAGCGCGCGCGGCGGCGGCATCGAGGACGCGCTCGACGATCCCGACTGGGACAGGGCCGTGCGCGTGGTGCTCAAGACCAAGCGCGGCTCGGCGAGCCTGCTCCAGCGCGCGCTGGGCGTCGGCTACACGCGCGCCTCGCGCCTGCTCGACCTGATGTCGGAATACGGCATCGTCAGCGACCACAAGGGCAGCAAGGCGCGCGAAGTGCTGATGACCCTCGAACAGTGGGAAGAGCAGCACGGCAAGGATCCCCACGACCTCGGGGATCCGGCCGAGCACGGCTAGCTCCCGGCGGAACATCTGGGGGAACACCTGTGGGAACACCTACTTGATCAGCCACTGGTTCACCTACTTGATCATTGGGCGGAACTTGGCGAGGCTCGCGCCTCCGCCGTGCTCCCCCTCCACACCCTTGGAACGGCAGCTTGGATGCAAGAAGAAGTGCGATGAGTGACCCCGTGAACGGACGCAGCGTCGCGCGCGACGCGCTCGGTATCTTCGGCATGGTGATCGGCGTGTTCTGCGCCGTGTCGGTCGTGATGGCCCACTCGCGGCCCGTGAGCGCCGCCGCGGGCGAGTCGACGGGCTTCTTCATGGGGGTGGTCGCGCTGATCGGACCCATCGCCGGCGTGTTCGGCGCGCTCGGGATCGCCCTCATCGGCGCGCGCCTGTGGCTCTCTGGCATCGACGGCTCGATCCCGCGCCATTTGGTCGGCATCGCCCTCACGACCTTCATGCTCGCGATCCTCGTCGGGACCCTCGACGAATCGCTCGCGGGCAGCTTCGGCGGCGTGATCGGCTCGGCGGTGCGCCAACGGTTCTCGGTCTGGGTCGCGGTCCCGACCGGCCTCGCGCTGGTGCTCCTGCCGGCGTGGTTCGCGTGGCTGCGGCCCGCGGAGCTCCACGCGCGGCGAGAAAATCCCGGAACTCCTGCCTCCGCGCTCACCGAATCTACGGACGCCAGCGCTGTGAGCGCCTCCGAGGCCGAGGCCCTGCTCAAGCAGCACGCTCCGACGAAGACCGCCCCAGTCCAATCCGCTCAGCTCCATTCCGCTCAGCTCCATTCCGCTCAGGCGCCCGCGGCATCGAGCGGTCCCTACCCCCCCGACCCCCGGCGCACCGGCGGCATCCCCGCCGGCGCCCGCCCCCTGGAGACCCCCCATGGCCGAGCAAGTTCGAGTTTGCATGACTTCGCCCACCAGCAGCCGACCGGTGCCGGTGCAGGTGCCGCGCTCGCAGGCGCCGCTGGAAATCTGGCTGGGAGTCGGCCCGCGGCGGACGCAGTCGCCCAAGCTTCCGCCGGCGGCTCCAGCACTGCCGCCGTCGTCGGAGGCACGCCCGGCGAGCTCGCCGCGGCGCAGCCGCTAGCCGCGGACGAAGTCGCCGCCTGCGCGGGGGAGTTGTCCGCGAGCGGCGCGCACGCGCAGCCGCACTCTGGCTCTCCGTCGGCGCCGAGCTGGGAGCAGCCGGACCTGTTCGACGAGCCGGTCGATGCCTACGGCACGCCGATGTCGCTCGTGGAATCGCTGCGCAAGGGCGCGGCATCCGGCACGGACGAGCGCTCCGAGGACGAGGAGAGCTCCGCGCGCTCGGCTCCGGCGGGACTCGACCTGTCGGGTGTCGATCTCGGGGACGACGCCGACGTCGACAGCATCCGTCCGCTCGGCGTGAACGTGCTCGCGCCGACGAGCCTCCCCGCGGCGGAACCGTCCGTGCCCGACGCGAGCGCGCCCGCGCCGGTCGAAAGCGTGGTGGTGGACGTGGTCAGCGCAGCGGAAACGGCCGCTGCGGCGTCGCTCGACGAGGAAGTCGACGAAGCAGTCGACGAAGCAGTCGACGAGAAAATCGACGAGTCGCTCGAGGAAGAGCTCGACGAGGAAGTCGACGAGAAAATCGACGAGGCGCTCGAGGAGGATCTCGGGGCGGATCTCGGGGCGGATCTCGGGGCGGATCTCGGGGCGGATCTCGGCGCGACGCTCGCGTCCGAGCTCGAGCCGGTCGCGGGCCCGTTCGCGGGCTCGTTCGCGGTGGCCGTCGAAGCCGCAGCGGTCGCAGGGAACGTGTGCGAGGTGAAGGATGTTCCGGCGCACGCCGCTGCGCGGGACGAGGCGGTCCCCGCGAACGAGCACGCCGCGAGTGAGCACGTGGCGAGTGAAGACGCCGCCAAGGAGCCGGTGCAGCCGTCGCTGTTCGCCGAGCTCGTGCTCGAGCCTGCGCGCAAGCACAAGGGGCGCTCGGCCGCGCTCGCCGCGCTCGCCACGGAGCCCCGCGCGGCGCCCTCCAACGCCAGCGTCGTTCCGACACCCGCGGCCAGTCGCGTCCATGAATCGGCCGCGGACGACGGGGCGGCCAACGACGGGGCCGAGTCGGCGCCGTCGCTCTCCGACGTCGTGCTCACGCCCGCTCCGGCACGCTCGATCTCGCGCGTGTTCCTGCCCGAGCCGACCTACCGCGCCGGTTGTCTGTTCCTCGAGCGCAACCGCGTGGCCGTCTCGATGCTCCAACGCGAGCTGCGGATGGACTTCAAGGTCGCGACGGCGGTGCTCGATCAGCTGCAGGACGTCGGCCTGATCGGCCCGTACCTCGGCGGTCAACGCCGCGACATCTTGATGAGCGCCGACGAATGGCAGGAGAAGGTCGGCGTCGCCGAGTGACGTCGCTCACGCGAGCGAGCGCACCGACGCGGGGCGTCCCACAGCGGGGCGCCCCGCGCGCTTTGGGGAGCGGTGCTCCGCGCGGTTTCGGGCCCGCGTCGCGCTGGGGTATCCTGCCCACCCGCGCGCGTAGGATGCCGCGGATTCCTGCCACGAGCCACACCGTGCCCAACCCTGCCGTCGTCTCGCTGGTGCACCTCGGGTGCGCCCGCAACCAGATCGACTCCGAGCTGATCCTCGGTCGCCTCGCCGACGCGGGGCTGATCGTGTCCGGCGATCCCGAGCAAGCGGACACCGTGGTGCTCAACACCTGCTCGTTCATCGGACCGGCGCGAGCGGAGTCCGAGGGCCAGATCCGGCGCCTGTGCGCGAAGAAGAAGCGCGGCGAGCTCGAGCGCGTGGTCGTCGCGGGTTGTCTCGTGCAGCGTTTCCAGCGCGAGCTTCAAAAGCGCTTCCCCTTGGTCGACATCTTCGCGGAGATCTCCGACGGCAAGGCGCTCGCCCAGGCCATCTCGGACCTGTCGCAGGGTCGCTCGGCCCCGCGCTACCTCGACAACGGCGGCCTGCGCGAGGCGACGCGCGACGAGTCGCGGCTACTCTCGACGCCGGGCTCCTACGCCTATCTGCGCATCAGCCACGGCTGCGACCACACCTGCTCGTTCTGCGCCATCCCCGCCATCCGCGGCCCGCACCGCTCGAAGCGACCCGACGACGTGCTCTCGGAGGCGCGCGAGCTGATCGGCGCGGGCGTGCGGGAACTGGTGATCGTCGCCGAGGACTCGACGGCCTGGGGGCGCGACATGGGGCTCGAGCTCGACGCGCTCGTGCGCTCGCTCGCGGACCTCGACGGCGAGCACAAGGTGCGCGTGATGTACGCCTATCCCAATCGCTTTCCGTGGGGACTCGCGGACCTGCTCGCGAATCACCCGCGCGTGGCGCGCTACCTCGACATTCCCGTGCAGCACATCGCCACGCCCGTGCTGCGTGCGATGCGGCGCGCGGGCTCCGGCGATCAGGTGCGCAAGCTCCTCGACCGCCTGCGCGCACAGGTGCCCGGCATCACGCTGCGCACGACGGTGCTCGTCGGCTTCCCCGGCGAGACCGAGCAGGACGTGGACGAGCTGTGCGCGTTCATCCGCGAGTACCGACTCGCGCGGCTCGGCGCGTTCACGTACTCGCACGAGGAAGGCACGCCGGGCTTCGACTTGCCCGCGCGCGTGAGCGACCGACAAGCCAAGGCGCGCCAGCGCGCGGTGCTCGCGGCGCGCGACGAGGTGCTGCGCGCGGAGCAGGGCGCGCTCGTGGGCACGGAGTTCGACGTGGTGATCGACGAGAGTTCTCCGGCGCGAGGTGCGCCGAACGTCGCACGCGGCGACATGGATGCGCCCGAGGTCGATCTCGTGACGCTGGTCGGGGGTCGCAAGCTCGCCGTCGGCAAGCGAGTGCGCGTCAAGGTCGAGGGTCTCGACGCCGAGTCGAACCTGATCGCCAAGGTGGTGCGCGGCTGATGGCTTCCGGCGTCTTCGCGCACTGGCCCAATCGCATCACCGCGATCCGCTTCGCCGGCGCGGTGGCGCTGTTCGTGCTGCTCGCGCGCGTGGGAGACGCGACCGCGGAAGAGCTCGCGGCGCGGCGCGGCGAGATGCACGCCTGCCTGTGGCTCTTCGTCGCCGTCGCGCTGTCCGACATCCTCGACGGCTGGCTCGCGCGACGCGGCAATCACATCACGGCCTTCGGGCGCATCGCCGATCCCTTCGTCGACAAGGTGCTCGTGATGGGGGCGATGATCTACCTGGCGGTCTTGCCTTGGTCGCGCGAGTTCTTCCCCGCTTGGATCGTCGTGGTCGTGCTCTCGCGCGAATTCCTCGTCACGGGCATTCGCGGCTACGTCGAGAGCCTCGGACACGCCTTTCCGGCCGACTGGTTCGGCAAGGTGAAGATGCTCGTGCAGTGCTGGGCGATCGGGATTCCCGTGGGCATGCAGGCGTTCGAGCTGTCGGAGATCGCGCGCGAGCGCTGGGCGGCGGCGGGACACACGCTGGTGTGGCTCACGCTCCTCACCTCGGTCGGCTCCGGGCTCTCCTACGTCTTCAAGGCTCGCAAGTTCCTCTCGGGAGACGCGCGATGAACTGGTTCAAGCTCGGACTCGTGTCCTGCGGCTATCTCGGTTGCTCGCCGTTCGCGCCCGGCACCGTCGGCACGCTCGGCGGCGTGGTGATCGCGTGGGCGCTCGCGGGGCAGGAGCACTACCTCGCGCTCAGCCTGACCGTGGCGGCCGTGCTCTACCTCATCGGCCGCTCGCTCGGCGACTGGGCGGAGGCCTATGCGGGGGAAAAGGACCCGGGGATCTTCGTGCTCGATGAGGTGATCGGCTACCTGATCACGATCGCGTGGACCGGCGGGCCGAGCTACCTGTCGCTGGCGCTGGCGTTCTTCGTGTTCCGCTTCTTCGACATCTTCAAGCCCAAGCTGGCGCGACGCATGGAGAAGCTCGGCGGCGGGGACGGCATCTTGCTCGACGACGTGGTCGCGGGCGTCTACGGGCTCGTGCTCGTGATGCTCCCCGCGCGCCTGTTGCTCCCCAACCTGCCGTGGCTGGCGGAGGTGCGCTGACATGGCGACACGACGAAAAGGGGCGAGCGAAGAACGCGGATCGGGCGGACTGCCGATCTGGATGCGCTTCACGCTCTCGATGACGGTCGCGCTGACCGTCGTCTCGTCCGCCGCGGGTTTCTTGCTCTACACGGCGGCGGGGCAGGTGAGTGCGAATGTGCAGCAGCAGTCGATGGTGGTCGCGGCCGAGCTCACGGCGCCGGTGACGCAGGCCACGGTCGAGCGCCAGCGGGCGATCTCCGAGCGCGAGATCTACCTCGCGCTCGAGCAACAGGCCGCGAAGGACGCGGTCACGTCGGCCAAGGAGTTCCCCGAGAGCGGCGACTCGCGCTACGAGAGCCTGCGCCGCGCTTTTCAGAACTACCAGTACGGCCAGCGCGACGCCTTCAAGGCCGCGCGCGAGGCGCGCGAGCAGCGCTACCGCGAGTTGGGCGCCGTCGAGACGTGGAAGCAGGTCGGCAAGACGACCGAGCACGCGTCGGGCGCGGTGCTCGAGGCCGCCGTGACCTACGCGGATGGTTCCAACGGAGTGATCTTCAAGCATCAGGGCCGCGAGGGCGCGCCGGTGTTCCTGCTCCTGCCGGACGTCGCGAACGTCGCCGATCGCAGCTTGCTCGGTCTGGTGATCGGCATCACGTTCGTGATCATTCTCGTCGGTGCGATGGTGTCGGTGTGGGTTGCCAGTCAGGTCTCCCGACCGATCACGCGCATCGTCGAAGACGTGCGCCAGATCGCCGCCGGCGACCTCGACCACCGCGTGGTGGCCGATGCGGGCGGCGAGGTCGGAATGCTCGCGCGTGCGATCGATCGCATGACGAGGAGCCTCGCGGAGGCGCGCGACAACGAAGTTGAGCTCGAAGTGCGCCAGCGCGAGCTGCAAGTCGCCGGCGAAGTGCGCGAGCAATTGCTGCCTCAGTCGATGCCCGTGCGCGCGGGATACGACTTCGGGCACCTGCACCTCGCCTCGTCCGGCCTGTGCGGCGACTTCCTCGACTACATCGAAGCGGGCTTTGGCGGAGCGATCGGCTTGCTCGTGTGCGAGGTGTCGGGCAAGGGCCTGCCGGGCGCGATCGTCGGCGCCACCGCTCGTTCGTACCTGCGCTCGGCGCTCGCCGAGGGTGGTGAGCTCAAGGCCGCGCTCTCGGGCGCGAATCGCGCGCTCGCCCGCGATGTGCGGCGCGGCATGGCGGTGACGTCGCTCTTCGCGTCGCTCGATGCCGCGCAGGGCATCGCGACGGTCGCGTGCAGCGGTCACAAGGTGCCGCTGATCCGTTTCACGGGCGAGGATCGCAAGGTGCGCGTCGTGCATCCCGAGGGCATCGCGCTCGGCTTCGACAAGGGCCCGGTGTTCGACAGCAAGCTCGAACTCGCGTTGGTGCCGGTCGACAAGGGCGATCGGCTCGTGCTCGTCAACTCCGGCGCCGTCACGATCGTGAATGCCGACGGGGTCGAGCTCGGCGAGAAGGGCCTGTACAGCCTCGTGATGAAGCACGGAGCGCTGCCGACCGAGCAGTTCCTCGCCAAGCTGCGCGCAGCGTTGCTCGCGCATGCGGGCGACGCGCCGCGCGAGCGCGACATCTCCATCGTCACCGTGAGTCGGACCTGACCCATGCAAGTGCGCGAATTCCAAGCTCTGATCGAGCGCATCTACTTCGAGCGCGACTGCGCGCGCGGCCTCCACGGCACGCACATGTGGTTCTGCGAAGAAGTGGGGGAACTGACGCGCGCTCTGCGCCGCAATCGCAAGGAAGAGCTCGAGGGCGAGTTCGCCGACGTGCTGGCGTGGCTCTCCACGCTGGCTTCGATGTCCGGCATCGACCTCGAGGCCGCCGCGCGCAAGAAGTACGAGCACGGCTGCCCGCGCTGCAAGTCCGCGCCGTGCGCCTGTCCCTGAGGCGCGAACCGTGGCACGCGCGTCGAAGACAGACGCGCGGGAGCTGACGCTCTTCGAGGTCGGACCCGCGCCCGCGCCCCCTGCCGCGCTGTACGCGGAGGTCGCGCTCAACCGGCCGGTCGTCGTGCAGTTCACCTACTCGGTGCCCGACGAGCTCAGCTCGCGAGTCGTGCCCGGCGTGCGCGTCGCGGTGCCCTTCGGCGCCGAGCGCGAGGTCGGCGTCGTCACGGCGATCGCTCGCGAGTGCGCGCTGGAGCGAGTGCGGCCGATCGCGGCGCTGCTCGACGAGGAACCGCTCGTGAGCGCGGACTTGCTCGCGCTCACGCGCTGGATCGGCGAACGCTACGCCTGCTCGTGGGGCGAAGCGCTGCACGCGGTCCTGCCGGCGGCGCTCAAGCGCGAGCGCGAAAGCGCGAAAGTGATCGTGGCGTCGCCGGTGCCGGGCATCGGGGCGCAGGAGCTCGCGCAGCTCGAGGAGCGAGAGCCCAAGCAGCACCGCATGTTGCGCACGCTGATCGACATCGGCGGCCGCATCGAGCTGCGCGAGCTGTGCCGCAAGCTCAACTTGAGCGACTCCGCCGCGCGCACGCTGCACCGGCGCGGTTGGATCCGGCTCGAGAAGGTCGAGGTCGACGCCGACGAGCTCGAGACGTCGCGCGCCTCGCGACCGCGGCCGACGAGCTTGCATCCCGCCCAGCAAGCGGCGCTCACGGCGCTGCTCGAGCCGCTCCTTGCGGGACGTCATGGCGCGTTTCTCCTGCAGGGCGTGACGGGCAGCGGCAAGACCGAGGTCTATCTCGCGCTCATCGAGCGCGCGCTCGCGCTCGGACGCGGCGCGATCGTGCTCGTGCCGGAGATCGCGCTCACGCCCCAGACGGTCGGTTGGTTCCGAGCGCGCTTCGAGAACGTCGCGGTCCTGCACTCGCGCATGACCGATGCCCAGCGGCTGCGCATGTGGCGGCGCGTGCAGCGCGGGGAGGCGCGGGTCGTCGTCGGCGCGCGATCGGCGCTGTTCGCCCCGATGGATCGAATCGGCGTGATCGTGGTCGACGAGGAGCACGAGCCGTCGTTCAAGCAGGGCTCGACGCCGCGCTACCACGCGCGCGACGTCGCGATCGAGCGTGCGCGTGAGAGCGCCGCGGTGTGCGTGCTCGGGTCGGCGACTCCTTCGCTCGAGAGCTGGTCGGCCGCGCAGGTCGGCACGCTGACGCGACTCTCGATGCCCGAGCGCATCAGCGGCCATGGCTTCCCCGTGATCGAGGTGGTCGACATCCGCTCCGAGCCCTCGGGCCCGCAGGGGCACAAGCTCTTCTCGCGGCGGCTGCTGCTCCTGCTGCGGGAAGCGCTCGAGCGCGGCGAGCAGGCGATCCTGTTCCAGAACCGGCGCGGCTTCGCGCCCGTGCTGTGGTGCCCCGGCTGCAAGGAGACGTTGCGCTGCAAGCGCTGCGACGTCGCGCTCGCATGGCACCAGCGCATCGGCCGCATGGTGTGCCACAGTTGTTGCGAGGAGCGGCGCTCGCCGAAGGCCTGCCCCGTGTGCACGCGTCCGGGCATGCGCTTCGTCGGCGCCGGCTCCGAACGCATCGAGCTCGAGATCCAAAAAGTGGCGCCGCAGGCGCGCGTGCGCCGCATGGACTCCGACACGATGCGGCGCCGCGAGGACTACGAGGACACGCTCTCGGCCTTCGGACGGGGAGAGATCGACGTGCTCGTCGGCACGCAGATGATCGCCAAGGGGCTCGATTTCCCGCGCGTGACGGTGGTGGGGATCATCTCCGCGGACGGAGCGTTGCACTTGCCCGATTTCCGCGCCGCGGAGCGCACGTTCCAACTGATCAGTCAGGTCGCGGGCCGCGCGGGTCGCGGCGACCTCCCGGGTCGCATCGTCGTGCAGACCATGTCGCCGCAGCATCCTTCGATCGTGCGCGCTGCGGCTCACGACCACGATGGCTTCGCGAGGCACGAGAGCGCGCTGCGTGCCGAGCTCGGCTATCCGCCCCACGGCAGGCTCCTGCGCCTGCTGTACGAGGATCCGAGCGAAAAACTCGTGATCGACGCCTCCGACGCGGCGGGGGAGTTCCTGCGCGAGAAACTCGCCGACAGCGAGGCCGTCGTGCTCGGGCCCGCACCCGCGCCGATCGCGATGGTGCGCGAGCGCCACCGCCGCCACCTGCTGCTGAAGTTTCCCTCCGCTGCCGCGCAGGTCGAGCAGGTGCTCGCGGCCGTGCGCAAGCTCGGCGATTCGGGCGCCAAGCTGCGCGCGACCGTCGACGTCGATCCCGTGTCGCTGTTCTAGACCTTCAGCGCCGCGCGCGCGGCAGGAGGACGAGTCCGGCGTCGAACAGCGCGTCGTCACGCTCCCGCGTGCAGCCGACGGCGAGCACGTTGCGACCCTGCGTCAGCGCTGAGCGCGCATCGTCGGTGAGCTTCCACAGCAGCGTGCCAGCGGCTCCGCTCGCGACGCGCGCCGCGAACACGCCGTTGATCCAGACCTCGGCCTCGCCGATCAAGCGCAGCGAGAGTCGCACGTCGTCGGGAGGCACGCTCGCAAGCTCGAACGAGCGGCGCAACCACAGCGAGCGTTCACTCCAAGGCGCGCGGATGCCGTCGCAGCTTGCCTCCGGCGCGCCGAACGCTCCCCTTGCGCGGGCCCAGTCCGCGGCATCGAACTCCAGACCCTGCCAATCTCGAGCGGGCGCGTTAGCGGTCCAACTCCACTCGTGCGCGCCGCTGCGTGCGTCCGGCACGAGTGGCTGGCCGAGGGCGACGGGCGCGGGCGCCCACGTGAGCGGACCCTTCGCGCCGCGCGCAAACCAGTGGTTCCACACTGCCTCGTCCGCCAGCGCGCTCAGGTACGCGCCGCACTCGCGCAGCGGCGTCGAGCGTCCGTCGGTCCCGGCGCTGGCGCTCGCTTCCGTTCGTGCGGGCATGAGCCCGAGCTCCAGCGCGGCATCCCACTCGCGCGCGACGGGCGAGGGGAAGGCGTCGGGCGCACAACGCGCAAGCTCGACCGCCTGCGCTTGCGCGAGCCGCAACAGGTCCTGCGAACGCTGGACGCTTCCCATCCGACCGCTGAGTCGCGCCGCCGCGCCGAGCGCGAGGATCGACGTCTCGCGGGTGCGAGGATCGAGCTCTTGGCTTCGCGCGGGCAGGACGTCGTCGGCCAAGTGCCGCGACCAAGTCGAGAGCTGCTTCCAGTAGCGGGCGGCGAACTCGACACGACCCTCGCGTTCGCAGATGGCCGCGGCGAGCAAGATCAGGTGCGCGCAGTCGGACGCAGTGTGGGCGATCGAAGCCGCCTCGGGAAGCGCGGGGCCCAGCGCGTGCGGAAACGTCCCCAGATCACAGGGTGGAAAGGGGTTCGCCCAATCGCTCGCGGCGGAACGCTCGAGCAGCGGCACGAGCAGGGCCTTGGCGAGGTCGCTCGAGAGCAGCAACTGTTGCGGCGCGAACTCGACGAGGGCGTCGATCCCGGAGATGGCGTGGCCCGAGGCCTCGCCGCGCGTGAAGAGCAGCGGTCGCCCGTTGGCGTCCGCGCACAGCGCGCTCTGGCGGCGCCCGCGGAGGTACTCTTCTTGGCAGCGCCGCGTCGCTTCCGGGCCGATCGACGCACACAGCGAAGCGGCGAGCTCGTCATCGAACTTGGCGCAGCGCTCGATCAGCTGCGTCCCGACTGCATCGGCCGCCTGCAAGAGCGCCGCCGCGTCCGCCGCGTCGCGTCGCCAGTAGGGCGCCAGCCATTCCTCGCACCAGCGCACGGACCACGGCTCGTCGTAGGCGAAGAGCGCGCGCGCGACGACCGGCGTCTCGCGACTCCTCGCGGTCACGTACCCCGCTCCACCGCGACCCTCGAGCCGGATCGAGAGCGCGCTCGCGCTGTCGGCCGCGGGGCGCGGCTCGAGAAACTCCGGCGCTACCTCCGCGCGGCGTCGCTCGACGAACGCGCGCCGCAGCTCGGCAGCCGGTCCGAAGTTCGCGCGCACGAGAGCTCCCGCGCGAGCGCTGACGAGCACTTGTCCGCAGGAGAGCCGCTCGCTCGACGCGGTCGCGCTCGCCATGGGTGCATCGAGCGCCAA
>Ga0194120_10007884_pt1 | contig 14329 bp, 13 predicted proteins | sample TA2MahCa65mmetaG_FD_148642 | JGI IMG/M metagenome (GOLD analysis project Ga0194120, IMG submission 148642) | Freshwater microbial communities from Lake Tanganyika, Tanzania - TA2015019 Mahale Deep Cast 65m | ecosystem: Environmental > Aquatic > Freshwater > Lake | place: Tanzania: Lake... | reverse complement strand
GCTTTTACGGCGAGTTCCGCGGCCGAGCAGCGATCGCGCGCATGCTCGAAGAGCTGTTTCATCGCGACGCCCGGGATTTCTTCTGGCGCTTCGAGCTGCCGGTCGCGTCGCGCGATCAGGCCTATGCGCGCTTTCATTTCGGCTACGTCACCAAGATCGCCGGCTTCGAAGGACGCAAGGTCGAGTTCGATGGCATCAGCCATTTCCGCTTCCGCGACGGGCAAATCGAGCACTATTCCGAGGTTTGGGATCTTGGCTTGGCCATGACCCAGATCGGTTTTCCGGGCGAGCGCATTCTGAAGGCGCTGAAAAAGCGCATCGATACGCGAAAGAGAAACTGAAGCCTCATCCTTCGAGACGGCGCTGTCGCGCCTCCTCAGGATGAGGCCAAGAAAAAAACGCGCTCATGCTGAGGAGCGAGCATTGCTCGCGTCTCGAAGCATGAGCGGGGCTACGTCGCCGGGCGCTTGGCCTGCGCGGGATCGTAATAGAATCGTTCTTCGACGATCTTTTCGCCCGACCAACGCTGCCACGCGATTTCGTCGAGCCCGGCAATGCGCGCGCTTCCTTGCGGGCGGCTCAGCCCCGCCCGATGAAGGGCATCTTGGTCGCCATCACCGTGATGAATTGGACATTGGCGTCGGGCGGCAGGCTCGCCATGTAGACGATGGCGTCGGCGACGTGCTGGGCGTTCATGGTCGGCTCGATCTTCACGCCGCCGTCGGGCTGCGGCACGCCCGACTTCATGCGCTCGGTCATCTCGGTCGCGGCATTGCCGATGTCGATCTGGCCGCAGGCGATGTCGTATTTGCGCCCATCGAGCGAGGTCGCGCGCGTGAGCCCGGTAATGGCGTGCTTGGTCGAGGTATAGGGCGAGGAATTCGGCCGCGGCACATGAGCCGAGATCGAGCCGTTATTGACGATGCGCCCGCCGCGCGGCTCTTGCGCCTTCATGATCTTGAAGGCTTCCTGGGTGCAAAGAAAACTGCCGGTGAGATTGGTATCGACCACGGCCTTCCATTGCTCGTAGGTCAGGTCTTCGAGCGGGATGGGCGGCGCGCCGATGCCGGCATTGTTGAACAGGAAATCGAGGCGCCCGAAGACCTCCTTGGTCTTGGCGAACAGCGCCTTGACCGAGGCCGGATCACCGACATTGGTCGGCACGACCAGCGTGCGGACGCCGAGCTTTTGGCCCTCGGCCGCCGCCGCTTCGAGCGGCTCCTTGCGCCTGCCCGACAGCACCATGGCATAGCCCGCTTTCATCAGCGCGAGCGCCGAGGCCTTGCCCACGCCCGAACCCGCACCCGTCACCAACGCGACTTTTTCCTTGGCCATTTTCTTGTTCCTCCGAAATTCAGGGCGCCACTATGGCACTACTCGGCGCCGATGACATAGGGCGATGTCGCGATCGACCAGGCGGGCCGCGGCTCCTGGCGGAAGATCTGACGGACATGCACTTCGTCGGGTCCGTCGCCGATCCTGAGCATGCGCGCATGCACGAAAGCGCGGTGGATCGGCACGTCATCGCTGCCGCCCATGGCGCCGAAGATTTGCGCCGCGCGGTCGGCGATGGTCTGGAGCATCGCGGGCGCGGCAACCTTGATCAGCGAGACATCGCGCCAGGCCGCCTCGTGGCCGCTGCGGTCGAGCAGCCAGGCGGTGCGCAAAATCAAGAGTCGCGTGCGCTCGATCTCGATCCGGGCTTCGGCGATCCAGCGTTGGACGGTGTCGTATTCGACCACGCTCCGCCCGAAAGCCTTGCGCTCGGCGGCGCGGGCCATCATCAACTCGACCATCAACTCCGCCATGCCGATGGCGCGCATGCAATGGTGAAGCCGCGCCGGCCCGAGCCTCGTCTGGCCGCCGCGAAAACCTTCGCCTTCGGCGCCGAGGCGGTTCTCGATCGGCACGCGCACGCGCTCGAAGACGATTTCGCCGATCGGCGCGATCTGGTCTTCGAGGCCGAAATAACGCTGGCTGCGGACGACGCGGACGCCGGGTGCATTCATCGGCACGATCACGGCCGTGTGCCTTCGCGTCCGGTCGGCGCTGGCATCGCTGACGCCGAGCAGAATGCAAAAGCTGCAATCGGGATGCGCCGCGCCGGTGATGAACCATTTTCGCCCGGTGACGACATAGTCGTCGCCCTGGCGCTCGATCCGGGTCGCGATGTTGGTCGCATCGGACGATGCAACCGCGGGCTCGGTCATGCCGAAACAGGAGCGCGTCCTGCCTTCGAGCAGCGGCTTGAGCCAACGCTCCTTCTGTTCGGCATTCGCCATGTGCTGCAGCATGATCATGTTGGGCACGTCGGGCGGCTGGCAGTTGAAGGCGAGCGGGGCCCAACCGAGCCGCCCGATGATCTCGGCGACCGGCGCATATTCGAGATTGGACAGCCGCGTACCCGGTTCATCCGGCGCGAGATCCGGCAGCGCGAGGTTCCAAAGACCCTGGGCGCGTGCCTCGGCCCTGATCGTGGTCAGGGGCGCGAAGGCCTCGCCTCTTCTTTGCGCGCGGACCCATTCGTCATGCCGCGGCAGGATTTTCGTCTCGTAGAAAGCCCTGACTCTCGCCTCGACGGCGCGCGCCCTTTCGGGCAGTTCGAAATCCATGATATCGCTCCTGCTTCGTGCTTCGATCATAGCGCGGCGCCTCGGCGAGGCGTGCATTTCGCAGGGGAGAACAGGACATGATTTGGTCCCAGATCGCCAAGGTCGCCATCGTCGGTCTCATCGCCTTGGGCGCGGTGCCGGCCGCGGCCCAGGGCGAATTTCCCAACAAGCTCATCCGCGTGATCGTGCCCTATCCCGCTGGCGGCATCGTCGACGTGATCGCGCGCGCGATCACGGAGCGGCTTTCCGCGACTTGGGGCCAGCCGATCGTGGTCGAGGCGAAGCCCGGCGCGAATTCCAATCTCGGCACCGAACAGGTCGCGCAGTCGCGACCCGACGGCTACACGTGGCTCTTCACCGGCCCGGCCTTCATGGCCAATCCGCGCTTCTACGATAAACTGAGCTGGAGCGAAAAAAGCTTCGCCGGCGTCGGCGTCGCGGTCTGGGCGCCGAGCCTTCTGGTCGTGCCGGCCGCGAGCCCGGCCAAGACCGCCGCCGAGTTCGTGGCCTTCGCCAAGTCGAAGCCAGGCGAGCTCAATTTTGGCAATCCCGGCGTCGGTTCGTCCATCCACCTCAACGCCATGATCTTCGTCGATCAGACCGGCATCAAATTGACCGACGTTCAGTATCGCGGCCAGCCGCCGGCCATTCTCGATCTCCTCGAGAACCGCATCCAGATGACGCTCGCCTCGCAGGCGCTGATCGTCCAGCACGTCAAGGAAGGCAAGCTTCGTGCGCTCGCCATCGTCGGCAAGGAACGCTCGGCCCAGCTTCCCGATGTGCCGACCTTCGCCGAAGCGGGTTATCCCGCCGCCAATGTCGTGCCTTGGTATGGTTTCCTTGTGCCGGCCGCGACGCCTAGGCCGGTGATCGACAAGATCGTCGCCGGCATCAATGGCGCGCTCGCCGATGCCGATACCAAGAAAAGGCTCGAAGCCATGGGCGTCGCGACGGCAGCGCCGTTGAACGCCGACGAGATCGCCCGGACGATTTCCCTCGACACGGAAAAATTCGCCAAGGTGATCAAGGACTCGAACATCAAGCTCGAATAGGCGGCATGCGCCGGGCCAGCCGGCGAATCATGGTAAAATCCTCCCTGTCCCGCGCCCTCGGCGGGATTTCGCGCCACAGGAGGAACCCATGTCCGTCGAACTGACGATGCTCGTCTGGGCCGTCGTATTGACCTTGGTTCAAGCGGTGATCGGCGTCCAAGGCGCCATCAATCAAGTCGGCCTGCCGCTCTTGGCAGGCAACCGGGACAATGTACCGACGATCACCGGTTGGGGCGGCCGCGCCAAGCGTGCCCATGCCAACATGACCGAAAATCTGGTGCTTTTCGCCGCGCTCGTGCTCGTCGCCCATGTCGCCGGTAAGACCAACGAGATGACGGCGCTCGGCGCGCAGATCTTTTTTTGGTCGCGCGTCACCTATGCCGCGATCTATATCGGCGGCATCGCCTGGATCCGCACCGCGGCGTGGGGCGTCTCGATCGTCGGCTTGGTGATGATTTTCCTGCAGTTGATCTGAGACGATTTTGGCTAAGATGCGCCCTCGAACTCGATTTCGGGGGCGCATCCGATGCCGGCGACAAGCGGCGAAGCCAAGGCCGCGATCAAGACTTTTCTGACCGGCGAAAGACCGGCGCAGGAGCGTTTCCTGTCGGCGTTGGTCAAGACGCCTTCCGACAATCCGCCGGGCGACTGCACGCCGCACGCGCGCGTTGCCGCGGAACTTCTCGAGCGCCTGGATTTCGTCGTCGAGCGCCACGTCGTGCCCGCTGCTGAAGTCGCCGCGGCCGGCATGCTCTCGGCTACCAATCTGATCGTCCGCGAACGCTTCGGCACGGGCGGGCCGACGATCGCGCTCAATGCCCATGGCGACGTCGTGCCGCCGGGCGCGGGCTGGAGCGCGGACCCCTACGGTGCCGAAGTCAAGAACGGCCGGATGTTCGGCCGCGGCGTCGCCGTTTCGAAATCGGATTTCGCGACCTATGCCTATGCATTGCTGGCGCTCAAGCGCGCTTCGGCCCAAGGCAAGCTCGCGCTTGCCGGCGCGGTCGAGCTTCATCTGACCTACGACGAGGAATCGGGCGGCACGATCGGCCCGCAATGGCTCTTGCGCCGCGGGCTGAGCAAACCCGATTTCGCGATTTCGGCGGGCTTTTCCTACGGCGTGACCACGGCGCATAATGGCTGCCTGCATTTCGAAATCGAGGTCACCGGCAAATCGGGTCATGCCGCCGAGCCCGACAAGGGCCATGACGCGCTTGAAGCGGCGGCGGCGATCCTGCATGACCTTTATTCGTATCGAAAGGCGCTCAAGGCGCTCCAGTCAAAGATTCCGGGCATCGGCAGCCCGACCATGGTCGTCGGATTGATCAAGGGCGGCATCAATACCAATGTCGTGCCGGACAAGGCGGTCTTTCGGCTCGACCGGCGCATCATTCCGGACGAGATCCCTGGTGCGGCCGAGGAATTCATCACGGCTCTGGTCAAGGAATCGGTCGCCGGCAAGCCCGGTATCTCCGTCGAGATCCGCAAGATCCTTCACGCCGAGCCTTTCGTGCCGCGTCCGGGTCAGGAGAAACTCGTCGAGGCGTTGACGCGGAATGCCAAGGCCGTCATGGGCATCGACATCGCGGCGCATGGCGTGCCGCTCTATACCGACGCGCGTCACTACAGCGAGGCCGGCGTGCCGACCGTGCTCTATGGCGCGGGGCCTCGTACCCTCGAGGAAGCGAATGGTCATCGGGCGGATGAGAACTTGCTCCTCTCCGATCTCCATATGGCGACGGAGGTCGTGGCGCTGACGCTGGCCGATCTTCTGGGCGCTCCGCGATGAAATACCGCCGGGAGAATGCCAAGGCTCATGCGCAGGCTCACATGAAGGGCGTCTGGGCGGCAGTGCCGACGCCGTTCAAGACGGACCTCGCCTTCGACCAAGCGGGCTGGCGCAGGAATCTCAGGCATTGGATCGGCGAGCTCGAGATCGACGGCCTGTTCGTCGGCGGCAAGCAGGGCGAATTCTTTTCCATGTCGCTCGCCGAACGCAAGGAGGCCGCCGGCATCGCCGTCGAAGAGACGCGCGCGCTCGGCGGACGCTCGAGCATCATCGTCTCGTGTTCGGACCAGAACCTCGACGTCGTGCTCGATCTCGCGCGTCATGCCGAAGCGATCGGCGCCGATTACATCGTCGTGCATGCGCCGATGCTGCATTTCGCCAAGGACGTCGACCGTACGGTGCTCGAATACTACCGCCACATCGGCGAACAAGTCGGCATCGGCATTGCCATGTGGAGCCATCCCGATTCCGGCTATCTGATGAGCCCGGAACTCTGCGCCAGAGTCGCGCACGAGGTGCAGAACGTCGTCGCCATCAAATACAGCGTGCCGCGCGAAATGTACGCCAGGCTCACGCGCTTGACCGAAGGACAATTGATCGTCTCGACGGCGTCGGAAGAGGAATGGCTCGACAACGTGCTTGAGCTCGGTTGGCGGCTCTATCTCTGCTCGATCCCGCCCTTGCTCTATCAGACCAAGAGCGATCGGCGCATCAAGGACTACACGGCGCTTGCCTTCGCGGGCGACGCCGCCGGCGCGCGCAAGATGCGCGACAGCCTGGAGCCGGTGCGTCACGCCTTGAAATCGACGCGACCCCACGGCACGCCGCATGCGCAGCAGAAATATTGGCAGGAACTCCTCGGCCAGATCGGCGGTCCGGTGCGAAGGCCGCTTTTGCCGTTGAGCGAGGACGAACGGAGCACGATCAAGGCGGCTTTCGCGACATCCGGCCTCAAGGCGCCGGCGCGCTAACGATCAGACGGAGAGACGATCATGCTGACTTACGGCAAGCCCTTCAATTTTCAGGACTGGATCGCCAAGAACGCGCATCTCCTGAAGCCGCCGGTCGGCAATCAGCAGATCTGGAAGGACGCCGACATCATCGTCACCGTGGTCGGCGGGCCGAATCAGCGCACCGATTTCCACGACGATCCCTATGAAGAGTTCTTTCATCAGTTCAAGGGCAATGCCCATCTCCTGATCCTCGATCGCGGCCGCTTCGAGCGCTTGCATCTCAAGGAAGGCGACGTCTTTCTCCTGCCGCCGCATGTCCGTCATTCGCCGCAGCGACCCGAGCCCGGCAGTCTTTGTCTGGTCATCGAACGCGCGCGTCCGGAAGGCGAGCTCGATGCCTTCGAATGGTATTGCGCCCAATGTGCCGCGCGCGTGCATCGGGCGGAAGTTCAGCTCAAGAGCATTGTCGCCGATCTGCCCGTCGCCTATGAGCGCTTCTACGCAAGCGACGACGCGATACGCCGTTGCCCGTCCTGCGGCGCGATCCATCCCGGTCGCGATTGGCAGGCCTGGCACAAGACGATGAACGCCTCGAAGGCCGCACCGCGCAGTTCCTGACCTCGGAGTTTCATCGATGAGCCGCATCAATTCGATCGCCGAACTCGAGGCGCTCTATGGCCAGCCGAGCGAGACCGCCCTGGCCAAGGAAGTCGGCGCCCTCACGCCCGAATATCGGAAATATGTCGAAGCCTCGCCCTTCGTCGCGCTCGCGACGGTGGGACCCGAGGGGCTTGATTGCACACCCCGCGGCGATCTCGCCGGCTTCGTCCGCGTGCTCGACCAAAAGACCCTCGCCATGCCCGACCGGCGCGGCAACAACCGGGTCGACTCCTTGCGCAACGTCATCCGCGATCCGCGCGTCGCGCTGCTCTTCCTCGTGCCCGGCATCGGCAATACGCTGCGCGTCAATGGCCGCGCGCATCTCTCGATCGAGCCGAAACTGCTCGGCTCCTTCGCGGTCGAAGAGAAGGCCCCGCGCTCGGTCATGGTCGTCGAAATCGACAGCGTCTATTTCCAGTGCTCGCGCGCACTCGCTCGCTCGGACCTTTGGAACCCTGCCTTGCATCGCGCGGCCAAGGACTTGCCGACGCCCGGCCAGATGCTCGCCTGCATCACCCAGGGCCGGGTCGGCGGCGAGGCTTATGACCGCGAATGGCCGGCCCGCGCCAAGGCGAGTTTGTGGTGAGGTCTAGTTCGCCGTGAGCGGCCGGTCGGGATCGGCGAGCTGGTTCTTGTCGCGCCAATCCTTGCGCGCGTAGTTGATTTCCATCAGGCGGCGAATGCCGACGATCGGGCGCGGATCGAAGCCGTGCCAGGTCGCCGGTCCCGGCACGAAGATGACGCCGGTATTGAACTCGGCGGCCGAGCGCCCGGCCCAGCGGCGGTCGGCATCGTAGATGTCCGTGCCCCAATCCTTGGTGTCCGGCCCGGTGAACAAATAGATCACCATCGAAAAGAGTTTCTCCGGGATGTCGCGATGGGGCTCGAGCCAGGCGCCGTCGGTGTCCTGCATGTACTCCATGCGGAGATAGCTGCCTTCGACCTCGATCGAACAGGTCTCGGCCATGGTGCGCGCGACATCCGGCCGCGACAGCGCCTGGGTCAGCGCCTCGCAGACGGGATAACGCGCGCGCATCGCCGGCGTGATGAAGTCGCGCGTGGCGTTGTAGCTGTTGCGCGTGCCGTCCGTCCTGCCGAGCGCGGGCGGCACGATCGGCATGACCAGGAGCGCGGTGCAGACATCGACCGGCAAGACGTCCTTCATGGCCCAGCGGCGAAAGGGCTGTTCCAGGCGTCGCGATGTCTTGACGGCGCGGATGAAGTGGCCGGCGATGGCATCGACCGGCGGCACGGGCGGATAAGTCACGGCGGCTCCTTGGTCGTACGGCGCGAAACGCTAGACGGAGGTACCGGTCCTGTCGCTGCGGCGTATTGACCGGTTTTCGCGACGATCAATCGAGGCGGATGAGTTTGCGGCCGAAATTCTCGCCTTTGAACAGGCCGATGAAGGCGCCGGGCGCGCGGTCGATGCCGGCCTCGATGTCTTCGCGATAGCGGAGCGCGCCTGATCCGATCCAATCCGTCATTTCGCGCCAGGCCGTCGGGAATTCCTTGACGTAGTCGAAGGCGACGAAACCCCGCATGGTCAGGCGCGAGGCGATGAAGAGATTGGTGTTGGTCAGTCCGGGACGCGTACCGGGCTCGCGGTTGTAGTCGGCGACCTGGCCCGAGACGACGATCCGCCCATGCGGACGCATCAGGGGCAGAACCGCGTCGATCAGCGCATTGCCGACATTGTCGAACAGGACGTCGATGCCTTTCGGGCAATGACGCCGGATCGCCGCCGCCAGGTCATGCTCGGTATGCCGGTCGATCGCCGCGGCGAAGCCGAGCTCGGTCGTCAGCCATCGGCATTTCTCGGCGCCGCCCGCGATGCCGACGACGCGCGCGCCCTTGAGACGCGCGATCTGGCCGGCCGCGGAACCGACCGGTCCCGCCGCCGAGGAGATCAGCACGGTCTCGCCCTCCTTCGGCCGGCCGATGTCGAGCATGCCGAAATAAGCGGAAAGACCGGGAATGCCGAGCACGCCGATCTGGGTCGAAGGCGGCGGGTCCCGAGGATCGATCTTGCGGATGCCGCGCCCGTCGCTGAGCGCGAATTCCTGCCAACCGAAACCGGCCGCGACCCAATCGCCGGTCGCGAATTTCGCATGCCGTGAAGCGACGACTTCGCCGACGTTCGCACTGTCGATCACCGCGCCGAGCGCGAGGGGCGGCGCGTAGCTCGCCTGACCCGACAGGCGCGAGCGCGTGCCGGGATCGACCGACAAGAAGCGATTGCGCACGAGGATCTGACCGTCAGCGGGTCCCGGCACGTCGACGGTCTCGATCCGAAAGTCCTCGATGCGGGGCTCGCCCGCGACGTGGCGCGCGAGCACGACCCGACGGTTTTTCGCCAGGCTCATAATTGGCTGGTGTCCGTCGGTAGACCCATGAACAGGCGTCCGGTCAATTCATAGGTCGGCGGCGAAACCATCAAATGCTGGGTCGCGACATGGGCGTCGCGAAAGCGCCGCTGCAGGGGCGAGGACAGGAAGACCGAGGAGCCGCCGCCGAGATCGTACATGGCGCGAGCGACATCCGCGGATTTGCGGGCGGCGTTGGTGGCGGCGAGGCGAAGCAGGGCGCGTTCGCCCGCTTCGACGCTGCCCGCCTTCTGAGCCGTCGCCCAAGCCTGTTCGACCGCTTCGTAGTAAAAGGCACGGGCCGATCGAAGCTCGGCTTCGGCCAGTGCGAGCGACGCCTGCGCGGTCGAGCGCTCGGCGAGCGTGCGCTTCGAGCCCATGGGCTTCTTGCCGCCCGCAAGCTCGACCAGATCGTCGATGGCCGAGCGGGCATTGCCGAGCGCGACCGCGGCGATGCCAAGGGCGAGCAGGCCGAAGACCGGAAAAGCATAGAGCGCGCCTTGCGCGACCGGCTTACCCGTGACGTAGGACACCGACCGCGCCTTGGGCACGCGAAGGTTCCTGACCTCCATCTCGCCCGAGCCCGTGCCGCAAAGACCGGTCGAGTGCCAGGAATCGATCAAGGTCGCGTCCGTGGCCGGAAAGATCAGTTTGCGATCCTCGCTTGTTCCCTCGCCGGCGATGACCGCACCGCCAATCAGCCAATGGCAATTGGCCGAGCCCGAAGCCCAAGGCCAGCGCCCGCTGAGAACATAGTGATCGCCTTCGAGCGTCGCCCGGCCCATGGGCGCGAAGACGCCACCAGTAATGGTCTCGGGTGGCCCGAAAATCTCGCTCGCGATTTCCTTCGGCAAGTAGGCCGAGTTCATGCCGGCGGTCGCGCCGATCATGACGCACCAACCGACCGAAGCATCCGCCGCGCCGGCGGCCTCGAACACGCGCAGAAGCGTTGCCGGCTCGATCTCCAATCCACCGACGGATTTCGGCACGGCCATGCGAAAGACGCCGGCCTGGGCAAGCGTCGCGGCGAGGTCGGCGGGGAGGCGTCGGGCCTTCTCGATTTCGGCCGCACGCGCGCGAATGGTAGGCGCGAGGTCTTGAATGGCGCGAAGAACTTGCTCCTTCATGTCGCGTCGTTTTCCTCCACCGTCGTTCCTATTCCGTACCGGTAAACCAAAAATTTACCAATTAGGCCATATTCTTCCACAACTTAGGTCTAGGGGTCGACTCGGAACTCGGCTCGGCTAAAGTCGAGGTCCGCGCGATCAGCGAAAAGGACAAGTATGTCGCGGTCCGGTCCACAAGACATGAGCGGCGCGATCGCCCGGCCATCGAGCCAATGGCTCACCGCGGGCCTGGCCGGCTTTTGTCTGTTGTTGATAGGCGCCATGTGGCTGACGGCCGAATCGTTGATCTTTCAGGAACGCGCCAATCGCAACGCCGAAGCGATCCTGCAAAACACCAATCTCGTCCGCGCCTTCGAGGAGCACACGGCTCGGACGCTCGATTATGTCGACGAGGTTGCCAGTCAGTTGGTTCGGCGCATCGAACGCGGCGACTGGCCGCGCAGTACCGAGGAACTCACGCGCGGTCTCAATACGAAGATCATCCGGGGCCTTGGCATCGCCGGACCGACCGGCGCCGTGATCATCAGCCAGCCCGCGCAGCCGCCAGGATCTTCGATCGCCGACCGCCCGCATTTCAGGGTCCATGCCGAGGACCAACGAAGACAATTATATTTGGGCGAGCCGATCCAAGCCCGCCCGAGCGGCACCTGGGCGTTCTTCGCCAGCCGTCGCTTCAACAAGCCCGACGGCGATTTCGGCGGCGTCGTCCTCATCGCCGTCGATCCCTACTATTTTTCCAATTTCTATCGCGAACTCGATTTCGGCCGGAACAGCGTCGTCTCCCTGACCGGCACGGACGGCATCGTCCGGGCCCGACTACCCGACTACGCCGGCTCGCTCGGCGTCGATGTCAATGGCACGGAAGTGTTCAGCAATATCCTCAAAGGCGGACCGACCAGCGCCTTCGAGGCAACGTCGCGGAGCGACGGGGTCCGACGCCTCTGGGTCTCGCATTTCGTCCGCGATTTTCCGCTGATCGTCTCGATCGGCATGACCGTCGCCGAGGTCTATGCCGCGACTGATCGGCGGGCCGACATCTACCGTGTCTTCGCCGCCGCCGGCTCGGCTCTCGTGATCGCGTTTTTCGTCGGTTATCTCTTTCATCGCGCGGGCTGGAAGGCGGCCGAAGATCAGCGGCGCGCGGACGACCGCCTGCGCCAGTCCTTCATCGATCTCAGCGCCATCATTGCCTGGATGAAAGACGAACAAGGACGATACGTCTACATAAGCGACAATATGCTTCGCCGCTTTGGCGTCGATGCAGAACAAGTGATCGGCAAGACCGACACGGAAATATGGCGCAGGGATTTCGCCGAAGAAGCCATCGCGAGAGATGATCAGGTCAGAAAAGACGGCGCCGGCACGGAATACATCCAGCAATTTGTCTTTTACGACGGCAGCGTAAGCTGGTGGCTCAAGCACAAATTCGCCTATGTCGACGTCGCCGGCCGGCGCTTCGTCGGCGGGGTCGGCGTCGACGTCACCGAACGCGTGACCGCCGAATCCAGGCTCAAGGCGAGCGAGACCCTGCTCGAGACCATCGTCAATTCCTCGCCCGATTGGATCTTCGCCAAGGACCTCGATCGGCGCTATTTGCTGGCCAATACCGCCTTCGCAGGCACCCAGAACAAGAACCCCGAGGATTTGGTCGGGCGGCTCGATACCGAGACCTGGTGGCAGGCGCCCGGCGAAGAGGACCGATCCGCGACCATCGCCGAGACCCATAAGGCCGACGACATTGTCTTCACCGGTGTCGCCGTCCGACGGCCGCGTCAGGAGCGGCCGCTGTCGGACGGTCGGACGATCTGGACCGATACCATCAAGGTGCCGCTTCGCGACGCCACCGGCGGCATCTTCGGATTGGTCGGTTTTTCGCGCGACGTCACCGACATCGTCAAAGCCGATGCTTCGGTTCGCCTGTTTACGACCATCGTCGAACAAAGCCCGGTCTCGGTCATGGTGACGACGACCGACGGCACGATCGAATACGTCAATCCGGCCTTTACCGAAACGACCGGGTTCTCCTTCGACGAAGCGGTCGGACAAAATCCGCGCATTCTGAGATCGGGCGAGACCGATCCCGAAATCTACCGCGATTTCTGGGCGACCATCGTCCAAGGTACGCCGTGGCGGGGCGAGTTCCTCAATCGAACCAAGTCGGGCGCGACCATTTGGGAACGCGTGGTCGTTGCGCCGCTCAAGGACGAGACGGGCCGGACCATCCGCTTCGTCGCGGTCCGCGAGAACGTCACCCAGGCCAAGGCCGATCAAGCCGCCTTGATCGAGGCCAAGGAACGGGCCGAACAGGCCAACCGGGCGAAGTCGACCTTCCTCGCCATGATGAGCCACGAGCTCCGCACGCCGCTCAATGCCATCATCGGATTTTCGGAAATGCTGCGGTACCAGAAGCTCGGGCCGCTCGGGCGCGAGCGCTATGTCGAATATGCTGCCGACATCGAAAACAGCGGTCGTCACCTGCTCGAAGTGCTGAACGAAGTGCTCGATCTCGCCAAGCTGGAAACCGGCCGTTTCAAGGCGGAGATCCGCGATTATGGCTTGGGCCAGATCGTCACCGGGCTCTCGGGCGTCCTGACTTCGCTTGCCGCCGATGCCGGCCACAAGATCGCCTTCGTCGTCGACGGCCCCAGCGTCGTTTCCTGCGATCAGCGCGCCGTGCGCCAGATTCTGCTCAATCTCGTGAGCAACGCGGCGAAATACACCAAGCCGGGCGGACGCATCGAAGTCGGCCTGCGCAACGGCAGCGGCGACAGCGTCGAACTCTATGTTGCCGACAACGGCATCGGCATGGCCAAGGCCGATATCGAGCGCGCGACCGAGCTTTTCACGCGGCTCAGTCACGGTCTCGATCGCCTACCCGACGGCGTCGGCATCGGTCTGCATGTGGTCAAGCGCTTGGTCGAAAACATGGGAGCGACGCTATTGATCAAAAGCGAGCTCGGCGTCGGCACCGAAGTCGTCGTCGCTTTTCCACGCAAGGCCGAGGCCTTGGCCCCAAACCGTGCGACGGCTTGAGGTCCTTCAGACCGGCGCCTTGTAGGGCTGCTGGATCTTGCGAAAGGCCTCGAGCGCCTCGCATCTTGCCGCGTGCCGGGCGAGGGTCGGGAACTGCGCCTCGGTCAAAAGACCCGCATGCACTTCGGCGATGAAACGCCAGGCGGCTGCGATCATGATATCGGCATGGCCAATGGCCTCGCCGAACCAATAGGGGCTCGCGATCGCGGCTCTTTCGGCTTCGAGGCGTCTTGCCGTCGCCAGCACTTGTTCGCGGCAACGCTCGGACCAGGCCTTCGAGACTTCCGCCGCGTCGTGGAGGCGCAATTCGTAAAAGAGGCTCACGGCCTTGTCCGCCAGCCCCGCGCCGAGAGCGGCGATGCGAAGCGCGAGGCGACGGGCCGGCTCGCGTCGCGGAAACAGCGCGCGTGCCTCGGGCACCTGGCCGTCGAGATAGTCGAGCATGCTGGCGCTGTCGACCAAGGCGGTGCCGTCGTCGAGCACCAAGGTGGGTACGCGCGTCAGCGGATTGATCGGCTGGATCTTGGCGGCATCGCCGAAGACGGACCATGGGCGATGCTCGAACGGCATCTCGTAGAGCGTCAGCGCGACGCCGACGCGCCGAACGAAGGGGGAATCGTATTGCCCGATGAGGATCATTTTGCTGTCCCACTGAGTTCGGTCATTTCAGCGTCGCAGGTCGGCACAGCGCCGACCGTTTTTCCGAACCGACAAGGCGTCCGCCCGCTCCATGCGTT
>Ga0194120_10007881_pt1 | contig 14333 bp, 9 predicted proteins | sample TA2MahCa65mmetaG_FD_148642 | JGI IMG/M metagenome (GOLD analysis project Ga0194120, IMG submission 148642) | Freshwater microbial communities from Lake Tanganyika, Tanzania - TA2015019 Mahale Deep Cast 65m | ecosystem: Environmental > Aquatic > Freshwater > Lake | place: Tanzania: Lake... | reverse complement strand
TTCAGCCATTGCTTACAGAGATGACCGAAGTCTATCGGATTGATCCGTCGGCGGAATGGTAAGCATGACCACCGACAGGGTATATGAAGTGCTGCAGAGCGTGTGCGATCCAGAGATACCAACCATCTCCGTCGTAGATATGGGAATTGTTACCGCCGTGGAAGTTGTGCATGACGATCACGTGCGTGTTGCCATGACGCCCACTTTTGTTGGATGCCCTGCAATAGACGTCATGAGAAATGATGTTCTGAACGCAATTCAGCAATTGGGTGTCTCAACGGTAGAGGTAAATGTAAACTTTGATGTTCCATGGTCTACCAATCGCCTAACAGAGGCTGGGCGTGCTGCATTGCTCAAACACGGCCTTGCTCCACCAGAGCACTATGAATCTCTCGCGCTTGAACTCGAAGTACTGAATAATGTTGCCTGCCCCTATTGCGGCTCTCGAAATACCGCTCTCAAGAGTCCATTTGGGCCAACGCTCTGCAGATCCCTGCATTATTGCAACGCATGCTTGCAAGCCTTTGAGGGGTTCAAGCCGATCTAGCTTAGAAGTTTGCCGAGGTTTGAATATAGAACTGCCTGCCAACGAGTCCGGGTATTCTTGTTGGGGTTGATACGTCTAACGCATTCTGAATTCCCCCTCCAACAATCATCTTCTGATCAGCGATGACGATCGTAGTTGTATACGATACGTTAACCACGGTATAGCCCGGAACAAACTCATCGTCGCGATCCAACACTTTTCGCGGTGGATCTGATATGGCGATACCGTTTTTGTCCAGCGCCTCATCTCCGAATCTGCCAATGAACTGCAGTCGCATGTTGATGCTAGATTCCTTGCTAGGTGTATCATACTGCAAACGAAGTGTACCGCTGTTGCGGGATCTACCCCATAGGCCGTGGTATGCAGCACGTGTCAATGGTCTGTCGATATATCCTGCTATGCCGTTTGCGATTGCTTGCAAAACCTGAACATCTGCTGCATCGATGAGTTGGTAGCCCCCTGTGACAGAAAACAGTCCAAGGGGCTCGTAGGCAAGGGCAAGACTGAGATTTGTTTCAATGCCCTGTGTAAAGGCATTGGCAACGTTTCGATATGAGTATACGTCGCGGCCAGCGATAGACTCTACAAAGTAGAACTCAATAAGGTTACTCAGATCGTTCCGAAAGCCACGCAACTCTGCATTGTATAACAGAGACATGCGTGTGCTAAGTTGTCGATGTCCATCCTCGTAGCGCAAGCTAACATCGTACGAAAGACTCCTCTCCGGCTGAAGGTCTCTGCCCAGACGTTGTGCACCAATCAGATCATATCCAGCGCCGGCAAGACGATTTGAAAATGTTACAAAGAGTTGCCGAAAATCCGGTGCCTTGAATCCAGAACCTATGTTCGCTGACGCACGTATGTGGTCGTTTGGTTTCCAGAGTAACGAAAAGCGTGGACTAATCGCTCCGCCATAGACGGAGTTGTTGTCGAAGCGACAACTAAGTACATAAGAGATCCAAGATGTTGGCAACCCTTCCCATTGCGCAAATGCAACACCTGTGCGGTACAACGGAGAACGACCATTTGAATCGGTATACCGCGAGCCGGTAATATCGTCGTATAAGAATTCTCCGCCCAGCATCAGCCTGTTTGATACGTTGAAGGACACATCGTACTGTGCATAGAGCCTACCGATTCGACGCTGAAGGTTGTCAACAGATCCTGCGTTGCCTTGCACGGTGTCGAAGTTATATCGCTCGTTGAATGCAGAGCCGTACGCTGTGAGGTTTAGTCGCGCCCTGCCAAGTGCATACTCAAGACTTGTCGTAGTCGAGACATCAGATTGCACAACACTACCTGTATTCTGTGCAATCTGCCCTGCGACGCTTTCGATAAATGTTCCAATCGACTCAGATCGGAAGCCTCGAAGCCACGAGGTTACCTTCCAGCCGCGGTTAAACCTCCACTGCAGCTTTGCCTGCATCGTACCATCATCGAATCCCGCGTAGGGAATTGTGCGAGCACCGAGAGGAAGAGTAAAGGGGGCTTGATGCTTAACATTCGCAAAGCCTGACACTTCAAGACTGTCGGTGCCATAGCCTATTTCTGCACGAACCTCCGCAGGCCCACGCGATACATACTGTGCGAATACATTCCCGTTAAGGCCGTCGTCTGGTCGTTTAGTAATGATATTTATAACACCGCCAAGTGCTTCGCTACCATACATGCTACTCATCGGGCCCTTAACAATCTCAATGCGCTCTACGTTGCCAACGGAAAGACGCGAAACATCCAGTACGCCGGCAACACGGCCAATAACTGGCTGTCCATCGATAAGTATCAAGGTGTAGTCTGGACCAAGCCCATTCATTTGCATGCCATTGCGGACCGTACCGGTAAGAAGCAGTCCGGTTTGCTCTTTGAGCACATCTCCAATATCTGCCATGGCAGTATTTCGAATGCGCTCTTTCCCAATAACCTCGACACGAACGGGCGAATCCCTAAGCCGAATCTCGTTGCGTGTACCAGTTACCACGACTTGGGTGGAGATAACCGTCCGTAAACTATCCGTGCTGTGGCGAGCAGCTGTTGTATCGATTGAAGCTTGGCCAGAGAGTACTATCGGAAACAAGGCAGCCACAACGATAGTGGCGTAGTGAAAAACCATGCGCAAAACTACGGCTCTCAGATCTTCTTATGGTAGCCAGATTACGGGTATGGAATGAATATCTCTGGATGTTATTGCCATAAAGGCATACATGCCTTGTCCGACACCAGACATGTCGATAGTAAACCGTTGCTGAACTGGTTCGGAGGATGAGAAGACGCTTCGATGATGCCATAGTGTGGAGCCATCAAGGCTTGTTAAGCGTAAGTCGTATTCACCTGGCATAGACATGTCTACAATCACATCAATGGTCCGGTTGCGTGGATTAGGAAGCATACGCACGCTTGTCTTGGAGATGCTGCGCAAGAGTCTGCCCAATAAGTTGCATCCCGTAATAAACAGCACGCCTGGCTTGGTTTTCATCTTGGGGCAATGATCAGCAAACCACTCAATGTTCTCCCATGTTGTTGGGGTGTTAACCGTTCTGCCGGCTAAGACAAGCCCCTTTACTTCCGTAATCTTTTGGCGGGAAGAGATAATATCGATGTCTTCAATACGGATGTGAGATAGCCTGTCTGCGCCGCGCATCGATGTACGAAGCGAACCGCGTTCTGCCAAGGATGGCATAAAGGCTGTTGCATCGTGAACTAACGTTGCACGAAAGTCATCGACGTGCAAAGGCAACGACTCTGGTGGAACTTCGATGTACACAGGAATGCCTATGCTGTCCTCTCCGGCCGATGCCGTAATACTGCCAGCAATCAAGGTAATGGGAATGGTGTCGCGGACATACACCGTGACGCTTGCAGTCTGTGTGCAACCAAGCGCGTCTCTGCCAACCACATTGTAGGTAGTAGTTGTGTCTGGCCTAGCATATGGCGACGGGGATGTTGAGTCGCTGAGCCCACTCGAGGGAGTCCATCTGTACGTTATTGCACCAGCAGACTTCAAATGCGTGGTGCCGCCTTTGCAGATAGACTGGTTTTCGACTGTCTTCAAATTGAGCTTCGAGACATACACCGTAACAGTGTCTTCTGATACGCAGTCGCCTGTTTGAGCTCGCATTACATACGTGGTCGTAACGAGGGGGCTTGCTGTTGGTGAGGTAATAGTAGGGTTGTCGAGTCCGTCTGCCGGAGACCATATGATGGATTCTGCATTTCCATCGCTGAGAAGACGCTTGCTTGCCCCTTGGCACAGTGAAATGTCGGCACCTGCATTAATCAGCGGTGTTGGTGTAACGCGGATTACGACGGTGTCTACGGTAACGCATCCTACATCATTTGTAACAACAGCTATAAATGATGTTGTGAGGCCTGGCATAACAACTATCGAGTCTCCATTGCCCACAACATTACCTGCCGTTGTTATCCATTGGATGTTCGGTACGGACGCGGACGCTCGCAGCAGCGCCGGCTGACCCTGACAAATCTGTTGATCTGCACCAGCTTGTATCGTTGGGGACTTATGAGGTTCGATATGAAGTGTATCGTACGCAACGCAGTCGCCACTCTTAGCAAGGAGAATGATATCTACGGGGTTGGTACCTAGTACAACTCGTGTAGTTGGTGCGTACCTGTCTAGTACGCCTTGGCCCGTCCACTCATGAATTGTTCCGGACGATGCAGAAAGTGTAACGGTATCTGCCGAACACGTTAAAGCAGGCGATGAGATATTCACCGCAAATGAATCCAGAACATGTACAACAACTGTGTCAACAACCATGCACGCCCCACTCGTAAGGCGCACGGTGTATGTTGTAGACGTGGCAGGCCTTGCAACTGGATTTGGGGAGGTTGGGTCGTCGAGTCCTACCGTTGGACTCCAACTGTATTGCGTAGCCCCCTGAGCATGCAATTGAGTTGATGCACCAGCGCAAATTGTTGCATCTCCACTGGCTAGCATTGTTGGAAGGCGCACAAGAACGGTTGCAGTATCGGCACAACCACTGTTAGAGGTACCGATTACCGTAAAGCGCGTTGTTGTGGAGATCTTCGCCGTTGGGCTAGCAATTCTTGCGTTGGAAAGGGGCTGTGCAGGAGACCACTGGTAGGATTGCGCGCCCTGAGCAGTTAACGTAAATGGCTCTCCCGGACACACAGTGAAGATCGAGTCTACCGTCAAGGTTGGGGATGCTTCTACCTGTATTGTTGTTTCTACAGAGTCTGCTCCATAGAGATTAGACGTAACCAGTTGTATTGTGTAGACACCTGGCTTCGTATAGCATATACGAGATGGGTTACGTTCTACTGAGGATGATGGCACCCCACCCTCAAAACTCCACATCCACGACTCAATTGGTCCGGTGCTTAAGTCGCGAAAACTGGCGCAAGAGCCCGCACAGACAACTCGCGGTGGGTCAAAGTTTGCATTAGGCAAGGCACACTGGGATGCGCGCTGCGTTGGTTCGATGAGCGTGGGCCCGATGATGTTCGGCAATCCAAGACGCATTACGCCGCTAAGGCGCAATGCCTTGTCTGCGTACAGAGCCCCCTGACCATACACGTGTGGCGAGTTGATGACACTGAGCGCTGCTTCACCTGGACGTCCAACATAGATCTTGCCATCTGGTGCCAGCTGCATTGCAATCCAGCTATTAATGCCACGTACTTCGCCAACAAGGAAGGCCGAAGAAGCAATCTGTTCGTTCGTTGATTTGGTAATATCGAACTGATAAATCTTAGCCGATGAAAGAGCAGACTCTGGCGAGGCTGCTACATAGAGCAATCTACTGTCTAGTGAGAAAGCTGCTCCGTAGTGTGCTACGCCATTGGGTGATTGTAAAATCATTGTAGCTCGTGAGACCTTTCCGGACTCGCCGTCGAAGTCAAAGAGTTGAGTATGGCCGGAGGTGGAGGTAAGAACTAATCGTCGATTATCTGGAGAAACATGCATTTGTCCAGCGTCTTTAACCTGAAGAAGTGGATTACCTACATCAGAAATGACAGGTAACGATTGAAGTTCGTCTCGCGTTAAATGCAGGCTGTAAAAATGTCGTGAGACACGGCTGCGTACGATGATCCACCAGCTGTCTCCACGACAGTCTGATGCGGCCGTTACGTGTTCGGTAACGTCGTTAAGTAGAAGCTCATTCTTCGTTGAAACATCGCCGAAGCCGTCATCCTGACGCATATCAATGATGCTGTAGTAGAGGCACAAACAGCGTGATGAAGCGTTGGTGGCTGTAACAGGTGCAGCGTTAAAGATGTAGTAGAGATACGGCCTGCCGGGAGCAGGAACAATCAAAGCACTCTGACTTGTCGATGGATCACCAAATAGTCCACGTCCGTTGGGCATTACTTCGTGTAGTCTATTCCAAACGGTAACGCCGTCGGTATAGAACAACAGTTCTCCAGTGTTGGGGTCTGATATGGAAGCGCAGCCCTCACTTGTTGAGAGCCGGCCGTCGCTAACGGACTCGGCTACACCATTTCGAAACGTAAGCCCTGCATTCTGACCGAAGTACCAATTCTGCGACAATTTTGGCTGTGCATACGAGGCAGCATGACCAAGTAGTAGTAGGCATACGAGACGTATGGCACGCATTACCACGTGCGCAGATTGCGCATACGCAACGAAGCAGTATCGTTGGCTGCTAAGCATAGTTCTAGGTTGCTCAAAATAGGTAAAAACAAGCCCCTTGCACCATAAGTAACATTACCTGATTTTAACGTTGTGAGCAGCCCACAAGCAGTAATTTCGCACGTAGTAACTTATCCAGTTTGCCTGTCATATGGAAAAGAAAATCCTTGTAGTTGACGACGAACAGGACATTCTAGACCTGATATCGTACAACCTCTCAAAAGAGGGGTTTAAGGTGTTCACGGCCACGAATGGCGTTCAAGGGATCGAGACAGCGCGCACGTGCAGACCTGACCTTGTGATTCTTGACATCATGATGCCTGGTAAGGATGGTTTTGAGGTTTGCCGCACCTTGCGTCAGGACCCCGCTTTTGCCGCCACCGCGATTATGTTTCTCACAGCAAAGTCTGGAGAAATTGATCAAATCCTTGGGTTAGAGCTGGGAGCAGATGACTACTTGCAGAAACCTATCTCGCCGCGCGTGCTTCTTGCTCGTGTAAAAACAATGCTTCGACGCGGGTCCGATAATGTTGTAACAGAAACGATTGCCGCTCCAGAAATCCTGCGAGTTGGAAACGTAGTGGTAAATCGGCAGAGTTACACTGTTCGGGTAGATGGCAAAGAGATCTTTTTCCCAAAGAAAGAGTTTGAGCTACTAGCTTTTCTAGCCTCGAACCGAGGAAAAGTTTTTACCCGTGAGTCCCTACTGAGAAGGATATGGGGCGAGTCCGTGTATGTTATCGATCGAACCGTAGACGTGCATGTAAGCAAGATCCGTGAGAAGCTTGGTCCATACGGACATTGGATTGAAACTGTGAAAGGTGTTGGCTACCGTTTCACGGAACAGGTCTAACTTTGTTCATGTCAACCGAACTGTTTATCCTATTTCTTGGTCTTGCTGTCGGATTCATCACTGCAACGACTCTCTCTTCATCGCGCATGCGTAGGCGCATCGCTGTTCCTGCCGCGCGGATTGTCGATGTTACACATGCTCTTGCTGATGGTGCTACGCGCGTTCGCATCGAACCGATGCCAGACGCACATGAAGACGTACGTCGAATTGCAGAGAGTATTAATTCTCTCGCTGACCGAGCCACGCGAGATATAGAGGAGATGCAGCGGTTAGAGAGAGTACGATCTGAATTTATCGCTAACGTCTCTCATGAGTTGCGAACACCAATCTTTAGCGTACAGGGATATCTCGAAACGCTTTTAGACGGTGCAGTTGATGACTCCAACGTGTCGATGCAGTTCTTAGAGAAGGCATATCATAATGCAATGCGGCTTAATGCACTTCTGAATGATTTGATTGACATCTCTCGCATAGAGAGTGGCGAGCTCAAGTTCTCATTTCGCTATTTCGATCTTTCGGATCTCATCAGTGAGCTTGTACAGACAATGCACATAAGGGCTGAACAGCGCTCTGTACGTGTAGTATTGCACCTGGCGAAGGAATCAACAGTCTATGGCGATAAGGAACGACTTTCGCAGGTGCTGACGAATCTTTTAGATAATGCTATCAAATACAATATTCATGGTGGTACGGTTGAAATCTCAACATCAACTGTGGACCACGGTCTACGCGTGCGCATTGCTGATACAGGAATCGGAATACCTGCAGAACACTTGACGCGCATTTTTGAGCGCTTCTACCGCGTTGATAAAGACAGGTCTCGAGCTGTTGGAGGAACGGGGCTTGGCCTAGCGATCGTAAAGCACATCCTTGAGGCTCATGAGTCGGAGCCCAAGATTTCCTCCGATGCAGGCAAAGGAACGTCGATTGAGTTTACGCTACGAACGAACACCGATGTGTAACTGAACGTTGATTGGAACTAGTGTAGCACTCGCACCGGCACTCGAAGAGTCTTGTCTTGAGTATGAACGGTTACTATATAGAATCCAGAATCAAGAAGACTTGACGCCACAATCACTGTGCTTCCAACTTGGTTCCATGGTAATGAAACTGTTGTACCTGAAATGTCGGTCAGGTATATAGCATTGATGTCTTGATCGTTTGATACGGAAATGTTGATGTGGGAGTTCGCTGGATTCGGCGCAACTACGAGGCTAGCATGCGATGTAGGGTTGTCTACACTCGATACCACATCCCATGTGATGTTATCTACGTAAAAGCCATCAGATTGGCGCGATGCATTACTTCTAAATCGCAACTGGGAGTAAATCGTGTCTCCCGCATAGCTCTTGATATCTATCATCTCTCGTCTCCATGCGTCGTCTGCTTTGTTTGTGTCTGCCCATCGAGCATCCTTACTAGCATTCCACCATGCTCGAACTGTCCATGGGCCTTGTATACGATTGGCCGTCTCAAGGAACATAGTGTCAGATGCATCGATGAACGCTGCAACGTCAAGCTGTAGCCGAAGCGTTTGTCCAGCAGCAGCCAGATTCCGGTAGGGATACAAGATGCACGTGTCGCGTCTATTAGGTTGATACACTGCCGTGGGTGCATATGCGAAAGCTGCTGGAGCCGTGCGGTAGAAGTTCGTTGTTCTTCCCCAAGGACCGCTCAGCGCATAAAATCGAGGATCTTGGTCAAATGTGATCTGCGACGTTGCTAGTGATCCTGCAAAAGCAACGAGCGTGTCACTTGAAGGGCTTGCGTTTTCATCACGATCGATTGCAACAGCCGAAACACTATACCATCCCTGAGATGGAACTGCCAGAGTCTCACTCTTGATTACACCGGTATCTTGTTCGGTGTATGATTTACGAGTTGCAACTTCACTCGTGGATATTCGTAAAGCAGAAAAGTTGACCAATGCATTAACTGAATCTAGGCGTAGTCGTGGTGTTGTATATGTTGCAGTGATGCCTGGTGGCTCCTGAATGCCAAGTGCGGAAATAGCTAATGGTGGTGCTGGTGCTCGAGAGCCCCCTGCAAAGGTAGATGCAAACTGCGTTGCGCTAGAATCTTTGTTGTCGGAGGTAACTGCAACGAGCGCATAGTTGTATTGCTTGTACTTTGTGAGTGCTGTATCAATATGTGAAGTAACAGCCGCTCCAAACATCGCAATGTGTATTCCGTCTCGATACAGATGATACCGAAAGTCTGAGGCAGATATAGATTGACCAAATGCGCGCTCCGTGACTCGCTCCCATGAAAGCAGAATTGTAGTAGGTGCCGAGGGTATGGTACGCGCACGGAAGCCAAGGGGTGTCTGGGGAGCACGTGTGCGAACGATGGCTGTATAGACGTCGTTATCTGCCTTGTTGATATTGGTGTTGCGCATATCTACCCACGATGGATAGACGATTCCATCGTAGAAGTCGCATCCCGAGTAATCCCCAGCAAAGGTGTTTCCAGTAAATGGGTTGTTGCGCAAATCATTGTTGCCATCGCCTACTCGTCGGTCGATCCAGGTGTTGCCACCATCAGCGGACCAGCTTACATAGGTGCGGACATCAATGTTTGCTGTATCGTCGCGACTATCGCTATACATCACTGCAATTTCGCCGGATGTTGGATCGAGTGCTGTCCACGACCAGAATTGATCGTTTGTAGTATCGGAGTGTACAATCTTGGCTGGAGACCACGTAGTTCCATTGTCTGTTGATCTTGAGAAGTAAACATTGGGATAGTTGTCTGCAGCCCAGGTTAGGTAGAGATTTCCATTGCGGCTTCCTCGGGTGTTGTCGATTGTAAGACTCGGATAGCATTCTGCACGCACAACCTTTTTAACGCGCGAGTTCGACTGTCCGTTGATCGTGCTTTTGATTCCAAACGGATTATAGTTCTGAATGATACGGGGCGTTGTAAAGGTTTTTCCGCCGTCGGTTGACCTAGCGTAGCGAATTGCACTCTCGGTGCCGCTATTCCAGACAACATGTATGCTTCCGTCGGGGCCTGTTCTCAAGAGTGGGAAGCTCTGGCCAAATGTGGTTGCTTCGCTTGTGCCGGGAAAGCGCTCACTTACGGCAACGGGCGAAGACCATGTAGCCCCCTCGTCGGTACTCTTCGAGAATACGATCTGGGTGGATGAATCACGATTGACAACACGCTTCCATGGGGTATAGAGCCAGCCGCGATTCGGTGATGTTGAGGCTGTGTCTACATGAATGTAGTATTTGTCTTCAAAAGATGAATCTGCTGTTTGTGCTCCTGTGTGGATGATCACGGCGGTATGTTTCATGCCCCACGTCTTGCCGCCGTCTGTTGTTGAACTCACAAAAACGCCATTCTCGCCGAACTGGACATTTCCTGTTCTTCGAAAGCCTCCATACATCAGGTATCCTTTGCCATTATGGTCGAAGCAAACGGAGGGATCGTTTGAAGACGTCCACCCAGGCCGTGCAGTACCAAGAGTAATGTTAGACCATGTGCGTCCGGCGTCTGTTGAGTAATACGCCCATGTTGAGGAGTTCCCCCGATAGTCAACGGCAGATCCTAATAGGTTTAGCGGATTACGTGGGTTTACAGCGATCGAAGACTCGTTCTGTGCCGGCAATTGATCTGTTTCCGGCTGGATCATGCTTGAGTTTAAAAACAGTGTTGGCAGTGGCGTCTCGGTAACAAACGGAACTAGTGCTAAAGGGGGCTCACTAGAAACCACTGGAGTTGGATGTGCACGTTCCATGTGGCGTTCATGAACGTTTTCTTGCGCATATGCAGTGTGTGATGTGAGATATGCGAGAAGGACCAGAAGGATGCATTGTTTCATGCGCGAAAAATAACCACCACGGCACCCAGAACCGTACATAAACAGAAAGCCCGCACCGGTGGTGATTCGGTGCGGGCTGGGGGACATCAAGGACCCAGGATAGGATCCGAGAGGTATTACTTGTCGTCTACAACTGTATAGTCTGCATCTTCTACCTTGTTACCGTCTGCGTCAGCAGCTGCGGAGGCATCTTCTGCCGGCTGCTGCCCTTGAGCTGTTGATGCATCTTGATACATCTTGGTAGAGGCCTCACTCCAAAGTTGATTGAGAGCATCCATTGCCGGGCGTATATCACCAGCATTGTTCTTTGAAGCATCAGCTAAGCGGTCCTTGGCCTTCGCGATACGATCCTTTGTGTCGGCATCGAGCTTCTCATCAAATTCCTTGAGTTGCTTATCGGTACTGTATACAAGCTGATCTGCCTGATTACGAAGCTCAATCTCATCTTTGCGCTTTTTGTCTTCAGCGGCATGGTCTTGTGCATCACGCTTCATCTGCTCAACCTCGTTCTTGTCGAGACCACTCGAGCCTGTAATGCGGATGTTCTGTTCCTTGTTTGTTGCCTTGTCCTTAGCTGTAACACTGAGGATGCCATTGGCATCGATATCAAACGTTACCTCGATTTGTGGAACACCGCGTGGGGCAGGTGGTATTCCGTCGAGGTGGAACTTGCCGAGTGTCTTGTTGTCGGCTGCCATCGAACGTTCGCCCTGAAGGATGTTTATCTCGACAGACGGCTGACTATCAGAAGCCGTTGAGAATGTTTCCGTCTTACGATGGGGTATCGTAGTGTTCGACGGAATCATCGGCGTCATCACGCCGCCCATTGTCTCGATACCCAGTGAGAGCGGAGTTACGTCCAGCAGGAGAACGTCTTTAACGTCGCCCGATAGAACGCCACCCTGGATCGCTGCGCCTACGGCAACAACTTCGTCCGGATTGACACCCTTAGACGGTTCCTTGCCGAAGAAGTTCTTCACAAGCTCTTGAATCTTCGGGATGCGTGTAGAGCCCCCTACCAAGATCACATCGTCGATTTGTGACGGCGTCATCTTCGCATCACGCAGCGCTGCCTCGCATGGCTTGAGAGACCTGTCGAACAGGTCTGTGCAGAGCTGCTCGAAGCGTGCACGAGTGATGTTCACGTTAAGGTGCTTTGGACCTTCTGCAGTTGCAGTAATGAACGGCAGGTTAACGTCTGTTTGAAGCATTTGTGAAAGCTCGATCTTTGCCTTCTCTGACGCTTCGCGTAGGCGCTGCAGGGCCATAGGGTCTTTGCGGAGATCAATACCCTCTTGCTTGTTGAATTCATCGGCAAGGAAGTCGATGAGTCGTTGGTCGAAGTTATCGCCACCAAGGTGTGTATCTCCGTTAGTAGACTTTACTTCGAACACGCCGTCGCCGATCTCAAGGATAGAGATATCGAACGTACCACCGCCCAAGTCGTAAACAGCTACAGTCTGGTTTTGACCCTTCTTGTCGAGTCCGTATGCCAGTGCTGCTGCCGTAGGCTCGTTGATGATGCGGCGCACGGTTAGACCGGCGATCTCGCCTGCATCTTTTGTTGCCTGACGTTGAGCATCGTTGAAGTAGGCGGGAACAGTAATCACAGCTTCCGTGATCTTCTCACCCAGATAATCTTCTGCCGTCTGCTTCATTTTTTGAAGCACCATAGCTGAGATCTCAGGGGGCGAGTACACACGGCCATCAATGTCTACACGCGCCGTGTTGTTGTCTCCAGCAACAACGGCATACGGTACGCTCTTGGCTTCATCAGGTACTTCCGTCATCTGACGCCCCATAAAGCGCTTGATCGAGTAGATCGTGTTGGTTGGATTTGTTACTGCCTGACGCTTTGCTGATTGACCAACAAAGCGCTCTCCACTCTTTGTAAATGCAACAACGGATGGTGTTGTGCGCATGCCCTCGGTGTTGGCGATCACGACTGGTGTTGTTCCTTCCATTACGGCCACACATGAGTTGGTCGTACCGAGGTCAATTCCGATAATCTTACCCATTGGGTTTCCTTCAACCTAGAAAATGTGAGATGTACTGCTCGTTACGAAATGCGAACGTCAAGTTCTTTGTGCGCTGATGGTTCCTTTTTCGGAATCGATACTGAAAGCACGCCGTCTTTGAAGTTTGCTTTGATTGCTTCTGTCTTGAGGTCTTTCGGGAGAGAGAACGAACGTGAGAACGAGCCGTAATTGCGCTCGATACGCGTGTAGTTCTTCTCCTCCAGCTTTGCTTCGCGCTTCTTTTCGCCGCGAATCGTGAGAACGCTATTGTCTGTGATGGTGATCTTGAGGTCGTTCTTGTCAAGACCAGGGAGTTCAGCGTTCAACGTAACGGCCTCTGCTTCGTCGCAGATGTCCACACGTGGCGTGAACTCGCCAATTTCAAAACGAACTCCGCCGTCTTGAAAACCATCGAATACTTCGTTCATACGGCGAAACACCGTATCGATACCGCGGAATGGATCAACTTTGATCAGGGACATGACTGGTCTCCTTGTGGTGATGAGGAATGACATCTGTTTTGTATCCCAATGGCCATTGGTGGAACATCGCTTTCGACGTACCACCCGGAAAATCGTGCCAATATGATAAAACTGCCGTAATGGCAGCTTTAGACACTAAGTCGATGTCACTACGGCAGTTGCACCCGACATCAGACTGTCATTTTGACGCATTTAGGGCGATTCGTCGAGCGCCCTTGTATCGCGGAGACCAGTACCGATCAGAGAACATTGCGATACTCACACCCTTAGATGTTGAGCTATGAATGAACTGCTTTTCGTTCAAGGCAATGCCAACATGATTAATCACACCTTGTTCATTGGCGAAAAACACGAGATCGCCCTCCTGCACTTCCGACCGCGACACTGCATTCCCAACACTGTAGATGTCGGAGCTGATTCTTGGAAGCTTAACTCCAACCACACGAAAGCAGTACCCTACAAAGCCAGAACAGTCAAAGCAATCTGGAGTTGTACCGGCATTGCAATAGGAAGTACCAAGAAGATCCCTTGCCTGCTCTAGTATTTGCTTAACGGCAAGGGGCTCGGTGGTCCGCACCTTCGAGGAGGAGCAGGAGACTACAAAGAGCGCGAGAATGATGATCGTGCCCCGTATCGAAATCGCGCTGCTTATAATTCTTCTTTCTCAGGGAATACAACAGATGCGATGATGCTCAATGCAAGAACACCAGCGATAACAGCTAAGGCTGTTTCAATCGAGATCTTGTACCAATCCTGGATGAACATCTTAACCCCAATGAAGCTCAGGATAAAGCTCAACCCATATTTCAAGTAATGGAAAATGCCCATTACGCCTGCAACCGCAAAGAACAACGAACGTAGCCCCATCACCGCGAAAACATTTGATGTAAACACAATGAAGGGGTCTCGGGTTATCGCGAAGATGGCAGGTATAGAATCGACAGCAAAAATTAGATCGGTAAACTCTACTACGAG
>Ga0194120_10007876_pt1 | contig 14336 bp, 8 predicted proteins | sample TA2MahCa65mmetaG_FD_148642 | JGI IMG/M metagenome (GOLD analysis project Ga0194120, IMG submission 148642) | Freshwater microbial communities from Lake Tanganyika, Tanzania - TA2015019 Mahale Deep Cast 65m | ecosystem: Environmental > Aquatic > Freshwater > Lake | place: Tanzania: Lake... | reverse complement strand
TGGTGCCATTTCTTCTTAGTCTCTCGTAGGTTGTTGGGTTCAGTTTATTTATATTTATACCACTACTCCAAAGTAAAAGTGCCTGTTCTGGTTAAAACAATGTTTGTGGTAATATCAACAAACGTTTCTTGATGAGTGTAGTAGTAAGATGGTAACGAATATAAGGTATTGTCGATAATTGTTGGTATACCAAAATCTATAGGATCTCCTTGGGTTCTTAAATAATCACCAGCTAAATGAGGTTGTGGAATAGTTCCATTAATACCTCTAATAACTTCCATAAAACGATCTGATAACTTACTACTATAAGTTATTATTTCATCTCCTATTAGTAAAGACCCCGAAGATGGGAATCTTGTGGTATCTTCAATATAAACAATAGTATCTGTTTCATTCATGGGGATCTGTAATATAGCGCCATACTCAGTTATACTATCTCTACCAACATTCCAATATTCTTTAGATTCAGAATAGTTTGATAAAGATCTTTCTTCAAAATCCCCAATCATTAATGTTGGGTAGAACAAATCTACCATTTCTAGTGTGAATGCAGATGCATCGTCTATTCCAACTGAAGCAAACTGCAATCCATTAAAATCATATCTTCCTAATGAAGCTCCTAGTTGATTTTGAGCATAATCAACTGAGTAATTTTCATCTCCGTAAAAATCGACTGCACCAGTGACAACAAAGGCATTTTTTAATGATGTTGTTTCATGCGAAGAAATAACTTGTACATCTTGTAACGGAGTTTCTAAATGTATTTTTATTATAGAATACAAATCTGTGAAAGAAGAAATATTTGCAGATAGGTTAGCAATAACATCTACTCTAGTTTCATTCCATGCTAGTTCATTTCCACTTGCTATTTCTGGTTGAATAACAGTTATTCCATGATGTTTAGTATCATTGGGAGAAACAAATGGTATCGAAGTATTATAAATGTTTGGTTTGAGGGTTGGTATTATTACTGTTATGATATTTGATAGTTTAAATCCAGAAACTAGTTGTGTTCCAATACCAAGATTAAAATATGTTGTGGTCAAATTTTTATTTGACTTTAATACATCATACCCATAAGTTATATAAACTTTTGGGGAAGTTAGATATTCACTACCGCCTGATATTAGTATCAAATCAATTATTTCTCCATTATCCATGACAGCAAATGCTCTAGCACCACCGCCTTGAGCTTGTGAAGTTATAAAACCCCCTTCATCTTTTACAGGTTGTGGTATAAACATTAACTCTGGTAAGTTTTCGTAACCATATGCATTTGGTTGTGGGAAAATTGTAGTTAATGCATAATCTCCATATTCTTTTTTATTCCAAGATAATGAAATAATCTCACCAAAAGTAGGTGAATCTTCATCAGTATCTACATTTGCAACAATATTTAATCCTTCTCCTCGTTGTGTTTTGTTGTAAGAAGAAACTTCTAGTTTTGCATAATAACTGGTGTTTACGTCATCTAAATCTCTATATTGTGTTTTATATGCTTCTTTTGGTAAAGATCTTATTGTTCTAAAATCTTCCTCACCATCAATTTTTATAAAATCATCAACTTCCAAATTATCATCGTAAATAGGTTCCAGCGAAGTTCCTAATAACCATCCTGGTTTTTGTTTATTAATGATTTCGAAAGTATCGTCATTTTGTTTAAACTCGTCTACATCTAATACTTTAAAATCTGAAATGTAAACATCTATATTTTCAAAGTTACCTCTAATCTGTCTGACTACTAATGAATATCCTTGTTCAATTTTTTTATTAATAGCAGACTCTACAGTAATAACATAAACCGCATCTGCTGTGTTAAAAGAACCTTCTTTACTTATTTTTACTACTCTACCACTAGCGACTACATTCAAATCTTCATCTATTGCTTCTATGACAGCATTTACATATTGACCATACCCATAGTTGAGATTGATTTGTGCTTGAGATACAGTAATATTATACCTGTTGAAAAACGGAGTATCTTCAAATCCAAAAGCAGTAACAAACTTCTGGAAGTCTCTTCCATACAAATAAAATATGTCAATCTTACTGTCTGGATTTAACTCTTCTGTAAAAGATATATTAGATCCATTTATAGTATATGATTTATTTCTTCTTTGTAAAACATTATCTACGAATACCAAGAGGTTTCTATCGTCATCAATAAAAACATTTTTTCTATTCAAAGAAGAACGTAAAATAAATGGACCTGTTTTTTTGATTGGTATTAAATAAGAATCTATAGTTAAAGAAATATAGTTTCCAACTCTATATGCGAAGAACGATTGGGGAATGTCTTCTTCTCTTTTTGGTGGTTCCGTAAAAACTATAGTATTAGGAGTGCTAGTTTTTCTAATATAGTAAGATCTCCTCATTGGTAAAAGTGGAGTTATTCCTGGAACTTGAAAAACACCATCTAAAGATACAAATAAGTTATCATTCCCATCTAACTGAACTGGAGTATTATCTTCGTAATATAAATCAAACTCATTTTTTATTCCATCAAATTGTGATGATATATTTTTGATCTTTTTAAAATACGAAGTGTTTAATCCACTATCCTTTAGACCAATATATCTGCTTATGCAAGATTGTGATTTTGTATCTACACCCTCAATATATTGATTTGGACTAATAGGATCACCAAAAACATTTCTATTTCCTAATGGAGCTTCTGCAAAAGTAATCTGTGTTCCAGATACAGTATACGATTTTCCAGGTTCTTGTAAAACTCCATCTAAAGTCAAAAATAGATTATTTGCGTTTGAAACATTTAACGGAACATTAGAACTAAGAAGTTTCATAGTAAATGTTTTATTTCCCGCTCTGTTGCCATTTGAATCAAAATAACCATTGAAGGGTGGATCTAGATAAAAATCATACGATAAAGTTTCTGAAGAATCATATTGTAATGGTATAATAGATCCTTTTCCTCTGAACTGATTAATATCTTTTAAGGAAGAAATAGTTTCCGTAATTTTAGTGGTGCTACTTTGAATAGTTACTCTTCTATCAGAGGATTCATCATCCCATAGTTGCAATAATCTGAATGTATTCAGAGAAGTTGCATTCGGAGCAAAAGAGGCATTTCCAGTTGATCGAATGTTTATTTCACCAAAAGAAATAAAACCAGCTGGGTGAGTGGTTTCTTTTATTACACTACGCCAATCATTTATTTGTGTATCTGATTCTATTACATATGAATAGTCTTGATAGAAATAAGAATCCGCTAATCTTTGAGATAAAGAACCTAGTTTAGATCTATCTGAAGAATAATACCCAACATTATCAGAATATGCTCGTATGTCTGGAGTAAATATCCCCCTAAAAATATTTGCAACTAATGCTTCGGATTTTTTAATACTTCCTACTACTGGTAAGTTTAATATAAAATTACCAGTAACATTTTCTACTTTCAATACATTTGATCCTTTTTTCCATCCATTTTTTGATACTATCCCTCGACATACTTCAACGTTTGCATCATATTGAACAATAAACTCTCCTTCTAGAAAATCACCACTAAAGTCTTTTAAGATTAAAAATGTCGGTGTGTAAAAAGATCTTTGGATAGAAACATCGTTATTATATGATTTACCATTATCGACTATTTTTATACTTTTTGCTGTTCCAATGCTATTACTAGAACAATACATTTCAACATCTGCTTCTATTATTTTGATTTCTGGTTTAAATGTATAACCAGTCCCTTTATTTTCGGTTATAATAGAAACAATAGAACCATTACTATCTTTAGTCACTTTAAACTCAGCAAACTTTCCATCGCCATTTGTAATTACTGCCCTTGGATTAACATATCCCAAACCAGGATTTTCAATAATCAATGAAGGAATGTTTTTTGAAGATGAGCTCCAGTTAACGTCAACTACACATTCATATTGTTTATTTGGTCTAACTCCTTTGATGGTAGGAATAGAAGTAAACCCATTGCCAGAATCAGTTATCTTAATCGAAGATATTTTACCTACAGCAGTTTTTGATGTAGTGATATATTTCATTGAACCAGAACCATCATATAGTGGAGCAAAATCCAAATCATACACAAAACTATTATCAGTTACATATGTAACAGTTTTATTTCCCTGTAGTGGATCTGGTATTAGTTTTAAATATCCGCCATCTGATTTTGTTAACTCAGCTTTATCATAATAAAAATAGTTGCCATATTCTACTATTTTTTTATTTTGAGTATTGTTGTTTTGTAACTGTACGCCATATCCAGTCTTGATGGAAACAAATGAACCTGGATATCCTGGTAAAACACTATTTCTAGTTACATTATTTGGAATGATATTAAAGTTTCCACTTGGAGAAAACTCAAGATATGAACCGATCATAGAATAATGATCTGTATTAAACTTATATTTGTAATATGTTTGAATATCTATAATAGGATTTTTTGACCAGTTGATGTTATCTAAAGAAAACTCAAATCTATATGAAGGTTCTTCGATAATATCAGATATTACTGCTATTTTAGCGGGAGATCCTTGATCAAAAAATGTCATTTCTGGCATTAACTTGTTAATGGAAGAAAATGGAGTATCTATGTCAAAATAAACCTCTAATGTTTGGGATTCTGCATCATACTCATTAACATATGGCGAACCAGATTGGAATCCAACTTTATATCCTTTAGTTAAGACAAAAGATGAGTTGTAAACAGTTACATTAGATAAATCAAAATGATTTTGTATTTCGGTATTTTCAACACCTCTCTGCACTACCGCATATCCAGCATTGGCATTTAGAGTAGTAATTTTGACTAACTCATCATTAATCTGTAGAATATCATTTACTGCTAATGATTCTAAATTATCTAAAAATAGTTTGGTGTTTGTTGCATGGAATCCAACATGCTCAACTTCAGTTAAGAAAGAACGAGTATTTGATGAGTTTAATGGTCTTCCTAGACTAGAAGGGGAAACGGTAAGAATATCACCTTTTTTGTAAAATTTGCCTTTAGAAGTTATAGTAAAGGATGTAACTACACCATTCGTGATATTTACTGTAGCTCTAGCATTATTTTCATTATTTGGGTTTCCTATAATAGTAGAACCATTTAAACTTCTGCAAGCATTCTGATCTGCAAAAATAAGTTCTACATTGTTATATGTTGCATTACTACCGTTTGCATAATCTCCTTCTACATTTGATATATTTCCGTTGCCATCAAATACATAATAACCACCACTATTCAGTGTTTTTAAAGAACCAACACCACTGTCTATTATTTGTTTTGTTATTGTGAGAGAAGGTAGCTTTACTTTTTGGTATATTCTTCTCCTCACATAATATGATGTGGTTTTTTGAGTATCATCTGGATTAATATCAACTGTAACTTTATCCCCTTCGGTTAATAGATGATCACTTGCCGTTGTAACAATAGCAATTTTATCTTTTATTTGTGATATTTCAATGTTGTTATTTAAATATCTAATAACGGCAACTTTTGAGTTTGAAGTATCAAATATATTAGAGCTGCGAATAACATAGTCATCATCAACTATAAACTCTCCTCGTATTACTTTTACTATTAGAGTATTGCCTTCCAAAACAGATTGTAGGACTTCTCCTTTTGCCTGTTCACTCAATATCAATGATCCTGGCGACGTTGTAGATGTTATAGTTATAGGAGTGCCATTTAATGTATTAGATACTTTAAATGATGTTGCTTGAGCATCAACTACAAAATATGGAGTATCTACTTGCAATCCAGAGAAAGATTTGGTGAAAACTACCCTTTCTCCGTTCACAAATGGATTTATTGCTAAAAATACTTGATTATTTTCAACTTTTTCTACACCGCCCTGCTTTCCATTTGATAATATAACGGTAGAACCTAATGTAAACGATGATGACTTATTGAGTAATAATGAAGATACTACAATATTACTGTATAGATTATCTGAAGATGTAAATGAACCGCTAACATTTTTCAGAACAATACTAGTGTCATTTACAACATCTCCCAATATAGTTCCAGAAGCATTTGTGTTTTCTTGATATAAGATGCTATTTGCAAAAAGATATGCTGTATTTTTTGAGAAAATTTGTATAGATTTGTTTTCTCTTGATTGTATGGTAGATACTGGTTTTCCTTCTACCTCGTTCACTGTCGCTTTTATTTGTCTAGTATATGACTGACTACCATAATCAATCTCTACAATATTACCACTACTAAAAATATTATTAGAATCAACTATTTCTATATTATCAACAGAACCCGTATTGATCTGCTCAACTGTCGCGCTTATGGTTTCTCCATTTTCGGGAGTATTCTGTGTTTTTATTCTTCTAATATTTTTTGGAATATCTGATTGTGTTATTTTTTTGTAGTTTGAATCTACTGGAACACCATAAAAGTTTTCTCCCAACAAATAAGGATAAACTGGAGTCTGATCCGAGTTAATCGTTATGAAGTAAGCATATGTGCCGTTAGGATATTCTGGTGTTACGCAATATCTGCCATTATTTTCATCTAATGAACCAGATCTATGAGTGTATTGATAATCTTCAACAAAATATCCTAAAGGATATGTTAATGTCGATGGTCCCAAAGGTCTAGATGATTTCAAAGAATAACTACTAGTCATTCTAGAAATCTGTGAGTTATTATCTAATCCATTAGAATATCCATATGGTCCATAGATAGGATACCCATCATACGCAAACCCTAAAATAGGAGAATGTTTTAGAACAGATGGTGTTACATAGTTTTGATCTAAGTTATCTCCTATTTGAACACGCAATCCTTTTGGGTTAGCAATATAGGAATAACCATACCCAACACCTTCCTTGTTGTTTAGGAAGTAATAACCATTATGGACATCTAATACATTTGCGAACTTAGAATACCTGTTTCTAGTCCATGTTCTTACGTTTGATACAGCTGTAGCACCACTACCAACCGATTCTATACTGATCGTGGTTTCTTCGGGATTATAGTCTCTACCTTCACTGATTTTTTTAAACGCAACCAGTTTTCCATCATCAGATATTTCTGATAGATATTCCGCAAATCTTCCCTTTGCAGATGCATCTGAAATGATAACTTTGGGTGGAGTTGAATAATATTCGCCAGGATTATCTATTTGTATAGAAGTGATTTTACCGCTGGTAATAACAGGAGTAACAAGTGCATTTCTACCAGAAGTAATAGTTACAGTAGGAACTGGTGGGAAAAATCCTGCCCCACCTTCTATAACTTCTACTCTTTCCACAACTTCGCCAGAAAGAATAGCTTTAGCAGATGCAACTCCAATACCTGTACTATCTTCAATCAGAATATATGGGGGATCTAAATATCCTCTACCTTGATTTGTAACAGTAACTTCTTGTATTTCACCAAATACTATTTTTTCTTCATCTCTATGACTTCTGATAGTAACACCATTTACTAGAATACCAACTTCAGTATCTTGTATTTTAGTTGTATTTGTGCTTACCGCAGGAGTTCTTTTAATAAGTTTTAGATGTTTTTGATCAGTTAGTGTTTGATTCCATGACAGTTTTCCAATATCATGAGAAGGATATCCAGAAGAAGTTATATAAAAATATTGAGCATCTTCAAATATTGCTGAAACTTCTGATATTACTCTAGAAAGATCGGAAGAAATGTTTTGATTGGGTGAAAAGGGAACATCTAATGTTTCATTAAGTTTCCAACGAATATTACCAGTAATCTTATCGATTATTTGTACGTCGGAAATAATACTGCCAGAAGAAGTTATTTGTATTTGATCATTTTCGGAAAGATATGGAGTATTTTTGGTTATATTTAAGTTATAAACTAATCCCAAAGATACCGCTTTTAAATTTTGAATATTTCCTGCATTATCTTCATATTCTGCGCTAACTAAAACTTCATCATAGACTAAACTATTAGATTGGTGGTATACTGGAGAAACTCTAGATAGTTTTTTAAACTGATTTACACTTTTATTTTCAAAAAATATTTCTTCATCGTTTATATAAAATTTACCAATATTTTCCCATCCTAATGTAGAATAAACATTTACAAGATCGGTTTCACTACTTAATACTTCATTAGTTAGGAAAGTTTGCGAAGCTACTTGAAACTCACCTACAATAGTAGAAGGAGCTAATATTATTTCAAAAAATCCATTTCCAATATCAATAACATTATCGATTATACCAAATGATTGTATATCATCGGATAAACTTTTTCTTTGAATCAACTTAGATCCAATTATTTTAGTGACATCACCAGATAATAATCTTACTTTCAATCCATATTTTGTCACCCAAGTTCCATTAGATGATTTAAAAGTGTAATCTTTTGGATAATAAACCGTTGGAACATCAGTTGCAGTTTTAGAAACTATGGAGTTAAAAATAAACTGAATAGATTTTTCTGTTCCTTTTACTTTATAAAATTCCTTAATATTCTTAATAAGAATATTTTTATTGACTTCTGGTTTTAGACTAGATTCTGGAAAAGAACCTAGATATTCTTTTTCGAAGTTTTTTACTAACGCAAATAAAACTAAATTACTGATATTTTTAACTACTGTACCAATAGAAAACTGAGAATCACTACTACCAACACTATTATAATCGACTTCAGTAGTTATTGATTTTTCGTATAAATCTCCTAACTTCGTTGTGGCATTTACATTTCTATAACAATCTAAAAATGTATTCCCCTCCTTCTCTCTATAAAAAATAGCTTCATCTTGTATTAAAATGTAACCATTTACATTTGGAAATGCTGATGCATCTACAACAGAAATATTAACTTGATTGTTTACTACTACCAGAGACAAAAATGTAGTTTCTTCAGATAAAGATTTTTTATCATATGAATCTATATCTTTATATTTTTCTAAGTTATTGATGATATGTAAAGGATTTCCTGGCAACTCAAGATGTTCATAGTATTTCTGTAAAAATGCAGAAAACTTGGGATATTCTGTATTAATAAAAGATGGTAGTTGATTATCTACCAAATATGAAAGATTGCGTATCTTTGATGTCATTTATTTACTCTTGAATAGCCGTGATGGTACTTTTTTCAATATCTACATCTAAAAATATTTCTCGTTTTGCTAAAATGTCATTATATTTTGGATTTACTCTCAACTCAATTTTATTATCAGAAAAAGATCCTTGAATGATAGTTAAATCATTGATTTTTATCTCTCCTTTAATATAGTTTACAGTTCCTTGATTACTATTGAGAACTATTTTTTCGTTTGTTTGTGTATCTAATCTATACAAAACAATAGTTCCTTTTCTGTCTTCAAGATAGCAAACATATGATGGATATTTTTGAACAATAAATCCTGTCGTTACTATAGATGGAACTTCTGCATCATATTCGAATGGATTACTAAAACACAACTCATAATATGTACTATTATTTAAAGAAGGATAGAAATCTTTTCTCATTTTGATACTAGTTAGATTAGATCTAATAGATCTATCTGAGTTATCAATAACCGAAGAAAACTTACTATATCTAAACTTCCCTCCAAATTTTTCAGTATCGCTTGACAAACTATAACTTCTAATATTGTTGATTACTTTTGTTTTAATATCATCTAGTGTTAATGTAGTCTGATTTGGTGAATAAAACACTCTACTATTTAACTCAATAAAAATAATAGAAGGATCTACGATTTCTGGTGTTATTGATCCAACAGAATATTTTTTTAACTCATCTATGATGATTCTTTTGGAATATGATGACAGTGAAGAAATATTTTTTGGTTTTATTGATATTTTAACTTTTCCGTATTCTGGCGGATCTGCTTCTTCTCCGCCATAAGTTATTACGTCAGCAGTTGCTGGATATATTCTTCTAATAATAGAAGTGTAATCTGATGCAGTTACAGCTCTATTCTGAGTGCCATACATCGCTGGAGCATTGACTTTAATACTATCAATACTTTCTATATCACTCCCACCAAAAGATTTAACAACAGTAGTTATGTTATTCACAGTAGTACTAAATGCTGTTGAACCATTTTGAGAGTTTATTAGAACTCCATTAAATGTAAAAATAGAAGCATTATTTGTAACCGAACCATTGCAAACTAAGTAAGATATTTCAACTACTTGGTTTACGGAAAGTTTTTTGCCAAATATTCCATCCCCAAAAACGAGTCTATAGTTTTCATCCTCAATTTCATTGACATAAAAAACCGCCGAATCTGGAGAAACATTTAAAATATTATCAGTTACAACATATTTTTCGTATGTACTAGATGTAGAACTCTCGAATACTTTGACATTAATACTACTAACATCGATTCCTGGATTAGTTAAAATTATAGCGAAATCATCTTTGGTGACAGTATATCGATTTGTGATCAAACTACCTTCATAGATTTTTACATCAGAGAAAACAACTTGATTTTCACTATTTACTGGTGCTGTAATATCTTCTATTATATTGTATTGATATAGTCTGTCATTAACTGACGTTAAAAACGCCAAACCTTTTTTAAAGGTTATACTTTCTGGTATTGTAGCACCACTGACATTTAATGTTATGCTTACCGCAGCAGAAGAAGAAACAGTTGATCTAGGAACATAACCCAACTGTTTAGCTAAAGAAACTACGTTATCTCGTAATGTTGCTGAATCGAGAAACATCTCATTAGCAACCATGTTAGCATTGAATGCCGTATAATAAGTATTATACGCCAACAAATCTATAATATGTCCTAAAGCAGATCCTTCGAAGTCGTAATCGGTAAAATCTGAGTTTGCTCTCAGATAATCTCTAAGAACTGACTTTATTTCAAAATAATCTAGGTTGGTTAGTTGATTGTATGGCATTTTATACCCGTGTTCTCTCTAGAGTAAGCTGAATAGTGTCGAGTTTTTCTGGCAATCCGACTACAGTATACTCAATCTCTATATCATAACTATTATTTTCGTAGTTTTCTTGAACCAACACATTATTCAATGAGACTCTTGGTTCAAAAGCACGAATAGTATACTTTATTTCCGATTTTATGCTCTCACTCGTAATGAAGTCCATAGGATCAAATAACAAATCATAAATTTTACTGCCTATTCTTGGATTAAAAAATCTTTCTCCAGGAACAGTTAGTATTAAACTCATGATAGAGTTTTTAATCGCATTAAAGTCCTTCACTACGAGCAAGTCATCAGTAACAGGATGCTTACCGAAAGTTATGTTAATATCTCGGAACGCTCTGCTAACGGGCATAAAAAGACTCTATTTATAGTATTATTTATACCCACCACTCAACATAGTCATCAAAACCCTCTTTTCCACCGCAGTGTTTTTGTAACCTATCTACTGGGGGTTCATTTTTCTTCATTTTTGTCGGAGACAACGCACCATAATCGGTGATTAGACGTGTTGTGCCCCAATTTTGCCTCATAAAATCGGTATCTCGGTCTACTTGATACTTAGCCATCTGTTTTTTCTCCTAAGATGAGTGAAAACAGAACTTTTTACGGGGTTGCTATCCCGAATTTTGCTATATTTTCGCGCCCAAAGGTGCTATTTCGCTGTATTCTAACATCAGAGTTCCGAAAAGTCCAACAATACCCCCCTTCATCCAAAAAAACTACCCATTCCAAGTCATGTTCTTGACTTCTATCGATCAAAAAAAATGCCCATCCTGACCCCTTGGGGGTCAAGACGGGTATTTGGGGATTAAGTTGCAGCATATTCATGCAAATCTGCTCATGCAGGGACTTCTGGATTGGTGTCTGGGTGAATCTGACGGCTTACAGGTCTGCCAGCAACCCACCCAAATACTCTAGGAGTTGCTTCAGCTTCAGGTACATCTACCCATGCTTCATTTTCTGGAGTGTCTGGGTTGTCTGCGATGAATGTTCCATCGGTATTTCTTGCTCTTGCTTTAGCCATTTCCTTGTCCTCTGTAGCGTTTTTTGCGTCCGTTGCGACTAGATGCCGCTAGGTTTGTGTTTTTTGAGCGACCCTGGCGAGTACACTTGGGTTTGCCAGGGACATAACTAGATTTGTTGAAACTAGGTGCTTTTGCCATAATCTTATTTATCTAATGGGTAAAGTTATTAATACTACCAGTTTAAGGAAAGTTGTTGTTACATTCTACTGGTAGTTTTCTTCCTGGAGGAGTTGGAACTGGAAGTGCTGGATATCCAATATAAGGGATTCCAGGAGCAGAATCTACGTGAACTGTAGTTGCTCCGAGTCTTAAAGTACCAGCAGGAGCAAGAGGTGATGGAAAATAACCTAGTGGTGCTTGAATCTTATCACCCACTCGCGCCATCGGTTGTCCGTTTACCCAAACAGTAGGGCATCCTTCCATTACTTCATCTCTATGTGGAGGTCTTATTATACAAGAAATAATATCTGTTGGAATATCATGTTTCATGTATTGACTTCCTGCTGGAATAGCTGGCAAGTTTTCAATGAAAACGTTGACAGAAAACCCAACACCAGGAATAGGCATTGGACCAGTTGGCAGAAAAGAAGCGTGGTTTGTTAGATTAGTTGGACTAAGTTTTGCTGGTTGTGCCATTCTACTACCTCTGATGGAAAATGTCAAACATTTGGATTTGGGTTAGTTCTGGGATTATTGAGATATCCACCGCCAAAGTTTGAACCGATTGCATTTTTATATCCTAAGTATGCTTCTACGTTAGGAAAACCATAATGTTCTGCTGTTAACTGTAGAACAGTCGCTTCACTTAAAAATGGACATCTCTTTTGATCTGGGTTTATTTCATTTTGTGCCCACTGTAATCTTTTATCAGCAATCTGCTGATTATATTTAACAGTAAAATGACATACATGATCATTAATGCTTAGTGGAGATACTACATCAGTTTCTACATAAAAATAGAAATAGAAGCGCAAACTTCCAATTTCAGAAGGTTTATATTGTATAATGCGAGTAGCACCACGAATATACCTTTCTATTCTTGGATTGTCAATACGTTCAGCATCTCCAATCCAATCCTCATAATAATCATCGATTCCCCAAGAAGCAAACTTAATCCAATGTTTGTCTTCTAGCTGATCTGGAGGTATATCAGTTCCCACGTTTCCAGCGTTTGAATATGTATTTGGATCTTGGAAATAAGCTCCATATACATCAGTTTGATTCTATATGGAAGACTAGTTCCGTTTGTTCTAACGCCCCACTCGGTAATCCATTCTCTATCAAAAAAATGTCGTTCAGTCACATAACCACTGATGATATAAGTAAACTCTGGTCCTAAAGAAGGAGCATTGTTTACTGGCAATACCACATCACCACCTACTACAGATAATACAGACAATGGAACGGGAGATCCAGCACCAAAGATAAATGGTTCCAGCATTTTTCCTGGTGTCCAGTTTTCTTTTGCTTCGTCGTAATAATCACCATTATTGATTTTTGGTTTTTGATTATATGCTTTTCCAGTTCTACTGTTTATTTTCTTGTATGCGGTTTGATTGTCAGAGTCTTTTCCTTTGATCGGAGATTCTAACTCACATGATAAAAATATGCATCTAATAGACATGATTTCCGCAGTACCATTACTTAATGACATTTCCCAGTAGTCTGGTGTAAATGTGATCGGTATTGCAAACACATCATATGTGTTCATGTACGGTATGAGGGGATTGTCGGAGTACTTTCGATTTTCTACCCACTTATTTAAATCATCAAATGGTCCCAGAGCCCGCAACTGTCTCGTTTCTAGAAAAAAAGTTAACGCAAGACGCGGAAAACTCACAACTTCTGCTAAAGCAAGTGCAAGACCAGAAACAAACATTTGCACTGGCACGTACAAAGGAGGGATTCTACCAGACAACGAAAAATCGAAAAACGAATAAACCGCTGTCAGGAAGTTTGTTCCTCTAAATGGAGAGATTTCGGTCATTTTTAAGTTTCTCTATTTCTGCATAAAGATTATCTAAAGTCTCGTTAAGCTTAGAATACTCCTCTTTTCCTGGTTCTTTATAATAAATCACAAAAGGATCGGGAATCTTACTCATGCGACTTTCTAAATGAAGCACTCTATTTTTTATATGCTCCAAATCATTTTTAAACAATTTGATCTTCTCCTCCCTCGTCGTTAACGAGTTCAGTGAGAATAGACTGTAGTTCTTTTTCTGTTCCATTTTTTGTAAAACTCGCTTGATCTTGATATAAAACTTTTCCAGTGTTGTCAAACTGTGTCATTTCAACAGTAGTGTCTGGATCGACTAGACCTTGATAATATCTGTCCGCTTGTTCCATCATAAAATCTGCGAGTGCATCAAAATCATCAAATACTTTATCTTCAATCACTTTACCATCTTTATCTACTAGACGATATGCTAAAGGATT
>Ga0194120_10007875_pt1 | contig 14338 bp, 10 predicted proteins | sample TA2MahCa65mmetaG_FD_148642 | JGI IMG/M metagenome (GOLD analysis project Ga0194120, IMG submission 148642) | Freshwater microbial communities from Lake Tanganyika, Tanzania - TA2015019 Mahale Deep Cast 65m | ecosystem: Environmental > Aquatic > Freshwater > Lake | place: Tanzania: Lake... | reverse complement strand
CTATGCCATATGCAAAGCCGGGAACATCGATTCAGTCTTTGCTCTGACCGGGCGCGTCTCGCCACCGGCACGTAACATTATGCTCCTCGGCGGCGGCATCATCGGGAGAATGGTCGCCGAACAACTCGAGGTCGAAAAAGACCGGCACCTGAAACTGATCGAGAGCGATGCCGCGCGGTCTGCTATGGCCGCTCAGCGGCTCCATGCGACGATGGTCGTCCGTGGCAAGTCCGGAATCGATATAGACCTCCTGACGATCGAAGGCATCGAGGATATGGACATCTTCGCCGCCCTTACCGAGGACGATGAGAACAACATCGTGACCAGTCTCTTTGCACGGCATCTGAAGGTCGGGCGGACGATCACGCTGATCTCCAAGCCGCAGTATATGCCGATCGTGCAAGCCATCGGGCTCGACGCCGCCATCAACGAACGGCTCCTGACCACCGATGCCATTCTGAAGCATCTGCGCGGCGGGCGGATCATCAACGTTTCGTCGTTAAGGGGCATCAGGTCTGAGATCGTCGAATACCGGATCGGCGAGCGCTCCAAGGCAGCCGGGCGAAGGCTGCGCAATATCGATTTCCCCGAGGGGGTGCTGGTTGGAGCCATCGACCGGCAGGGCGAGATCGAAGTCGCGGTTGGGGATTCCATTGTCCAAGCCGGGGACCGGGTCGTTGTGTTCACGCAAGAGAAGCACCTCAGCCGCATCGAGAAGATCTTCGCGTGAGCAGTCGCTCCCCCATTAGTCTGACCGCGGTGCTGCGCTTCCAGGGCGGCATCTGGATAGGCCTCGGTGCGGCAATGCTCGTCTCCGCCCTGCCCGGACTCTACTTTCGGGATGGCGGAATGGCTGGTCTGGTCGGAGTGGGGGCATTCACCGGACTAATCGGGATCAGCATCGTCCTGGGTGTTCGGCGAACGCACGAAATCCGCACCCGTGAAGCGCTCCTGGCCGTCTCGGGAGTCTGGATCAGCGCCGGACTGATTTGCGCCTTGCCTTATTATCTGGCCGGTGTTCTCACCTTCCCCGACGCTGTCTTCGAGACGATATCGGGGTTCACGACGACCGGAGCCTCGGTGGTGAGCGATCTTGAAGTCTGGCCACACGCACTCCTCTTCTGGCGTTCGATGACCCATTGCCTCGGCGGGATGGGGATTGTAGTGATGGCGCTGGCCGTCCTTCCGATACTCGGCTACGGCGGGGTCGAACTCTTCCAGACTGAATCGGTCGGCCCGGTGCGGGATAAATTAACCCCCCGCATTGCCGAGACGGCACGCATCCTATGGGGCATTTACGTAGGTCTCATCGGGATCGAGACCCTGCTCCTGATGGCCGGTGGAATGACCTTTTTCGACGCCCTCTGTCATTCCTTCGGGACGTTGGCAACGGGCGGATTTTCAACCCGGAACGCCAGCCTTGGCTACTACCAGAGTTCCTTTATCAACTGGGTCGTCATCGTCTTCATGATCCTGGGCGGTGCAAACTTCGCGCTTCACTACCGGGCACTCTTTGCCGGCCGGCCCGGGCTCTATTGGAAGGACGACCAGTTTCGTTATTGGATCCTGACTATTCTGGCCGCCGTGTCGATCATTCTACTTGCCAATCACATCCTGGCTTCCTCCGCAATTGCCACATTTGATGAGTCGGTCTTTGCGGTCATATCGACAATCACCACCACCGGTTATGTGATTTCCGACTATGAACGCTGGGGTTATGGGCCACAGTTTCTCCTGATCATGCTCTTCTTTGTGGGAGGCTGTGCCGGCTCGACGGCGGGCTCGATTAAGTCTTTTCGTTGGGTGACCATTGTCAAGGCGTTGCGACTGCAGATGCGGAGCCAACTGCATCCCCAAGCCATACTAACACTCAGAATGAACGACCGGATAGTGGAGTCGGACACGGTGAAAGGAGTTGTCCTATTCACCGTGATTTACTTCTTACAGTTTGCTGTCAGCGCACTGCTGTTAATGTTCATGAATGTAGATATTATTTCAGCACTTACTGCAGTGGCGGCCTGTCTTGGCAGCGTAGGGCCGGGATTTGGGGCCGTGGGCCCAACCGAGACCTACGCCGCCCTTCCCGTGGCTGCCAAGATGCTCCTTGCGCTCAATATGCTGCTGGGCCGTCTCGAACTCTACGCCTTTCTGGTCATCTTCACACGAGGATTCTGGCGCCCATGACTTCAGCATCAGCATCATCATTGCTTCCGGTGGTTGAAGTGGGGGGGCTGCGCAAGCACTTCCCGATCCGGAAGGGTTTTATGCGCCGACTGGCAGGTGCCGTCAAGGCCGTCGATGACGTTTCCTTTGACCTCTATCGGGGTGAAACACTCGGTCTGGTGGGCGAGTCGGGCTGCGGCAAGACGACCACCGGGAGGATGCTGCTCCGGCTGATCGAGCCGACTGCGGGGAGCATCCGGTTCCACGGGAAAGACGTTCTGTCGCTAAAGGGTGAATCGCTGCTCGCGGTGCGCCGCAAGGTGCAGATCGTCTTTCAAGACCCCTACAGTTCGCTCAATCCGCGCCTCACCATCGGCTCGATGTTAGGCGAAATCCTGCGCGTTCACCGCATCGTGCCAAGACCTCAAATCGAAGCGCGGGTCGATCAAATCCTCGAGAGCGTCGGGCTCGCGCCGGAATATGCCGGTCGCTACCCTCACGAGTTTTCCGGCGGGCAGCGGCAGCGCATCGGCATCGCGCGGGCGCTTGCGGTCGAGCCCGAAGTGATAGTCCTCGACGAGCCGGTCTCGGCCCTCGACGTCTCGATTCAGGCGCAGATACTGAACCTCCTGCGCGACCTTCAGCGGCGGCTCGGCTTGACTTATCTCTTCGTCGCGCACGACCTCTCGGTGGTCGAACATATCGCCGACCGGATCGCGGTGATGTATCTCGGGCGGATCGTCGAGATCGGTCCGGCCGGGCAGATCACCCAAGCCCCCCGCCATCCCTACACCCGGGCGCTCATCGCCTCGGCGCCGGTCTATGATCCGACGGCGCGGCGCGATCGTGAACCGCTCTCGGGCGATCTGCCCAGCCCGGCGTCGCCGCCTCCGGGCTGCCACTTTCATCCCCGCTGCCCGGTCGCGCGACCCGAATGCCGCACCTGGCAATACGAACTCTCGTCGCGGCCCGATGGCCGCTCGGTTGCCTGCCTGTTGCCCGACGATGCGGGATAGTCCGATGTCCCTGCTGCCAAGATTCTTGCGGACGAACCTCCGCATCAAGGCCGGGATGTTCCTCCTGGCCCTCCTACTATGGTTCCTCGTCGTATCGGGCAAGACCTACGAACAGATCATCGAGACGCCCCTGGTCGTAACCGGTCTCAAGACGGGGCGGGTGCTCGCTTCGCCGCTTCCGCCGACCGCCCGGGTCCGCTATCACGGCACCGGACGGGAACTCTTGCAGATGATCTACCTGACAAAGCCACACTTGCAAGTGGACCTCGCCACGATCAACCAGCACTATCTCTACCGCCTGCGTCCCGACATGGTGATGATTCCCGGCGGCGGGATGGCGTCGGCAGTGGAGATCGTTGCGCCGGAGACGCTTCAGGTCTTCCTTGACGAGCAACTGATCTTGACGGTGCCTGTCCAGGCTCGGGTCGAAGCCGAACTGGCGCCCGGCTACACCATCAGCCGGATCGAATCGCGCCCGTCGCGAGTCACCGTAACCGGCCCCAGACGCGCCGTCGAGGGCTTGCGGCAACTCCGGACTGTGACTGCCCACCTCGGCAGTCTCAGACGTAACGACGAGGTGCGGCTGGAGGTGCAAAAGCCTGAAGTCTTCGGGGTCACCGTTGCACCGCAGCAGGTTACTGTAGCGGTGAAGGTGGAGAAGATCGCGGAACGAGTGCTCACCGGTCTGCCGGTTAGGGTCGCCGGTCGGTTCGCCGGTCAACAGGCCATCGTCGAGCCGGCCATGGTTGACCTGAAGGTAACCGGCGCAGCGGGTGCCTTGAACGAACTGACCGCCGCCGACCTCGATGTCTTTGTCGATCTGGCCGACTTCGAGCCAGCCCGCAGCGGTCTGATAAAAGTGAAAGCAGCCACCGAATCGCCGCTCGAAGTGGTTCAGATCACGCCTCCTTCGGTGCGACTAATACTGCGGCGATGAGCACGCCTCGCGTCCTGCTCGGCATCGAGACCTCTTGCGACGAGACCGCCGCCGCGTTGATGGTCGATGGCCGTGTCGTCGCCGACCGGATTACCCGTCAGGTCTTGCACGAGGCCTTTGGCGGTGTCGTGCCGGAACTGGCTTCGCGGGCTCACGAGCAACTCCTCCTCCCGGCAATTCGGGGTGTGCTGAAGGACGCCGGTCGGGAGATCGACGAAGTCGAGGGGGTAGCCGTTACTTGCGGACCCGGCCTGGCCGGCGCACTTCTGGTCGGCGTCGCCGTCGCCAAAGGCCTGGCCGCGGTGCGCGGCATACCCCTCTACGGTGTGAACCACCTCGAAGGGCATCTTTGGAGCGCCGAACTCTCCCAAGGCGCGATGCCGCTCCCCTTTCTGGCGCTGATCGTCTCCGGCGGGCACACCCTGCTTGTCGGGGTGAAGGGCTTTGGGAATTACGAACTGATTGCGGCGACCCGCGATGACGCCGTCGGAGAACTCTTCGACAAGGTCGGCCGGATGCTTGGCTTTTCGTTTCCAGCCGGTGCTGCCATCGACCGGGAGGCACTCGCTGCGACGAAAGCGGTTCGATTTCCTCGCGCCCGGTTCGACGGCGACGCTCCGGCATTCAGTTTCAGCGGCTTGAAGACGGCCGTCCTGCTGCATCTCAAGGCGATGCAACTGGCCCGTCCCGAAAACCTTCCGCCCGACGTTCGGGGCGCTATCTGTCGCGGGGTGATGGAAGCAGTAGCCGCGATGCTGGAACGCCCGCTGCAGCGCACACTTGAGAGCGGCAAATATCGGGCTTTGGTGATGGCCGGAGGCGTCGCGGCGAGCCGGTTCCTCAGAGCCCGGCTTGAGTCTTTGGCCTCTGCATCGGGCGTGCCCTTCATCAAGCCGCTGTTCGAGCATTGCACTGACAACGGCGCAATGATTGCCTGGGCCGGGAGCAAGATGATCGCCGGCGGGCTTCCGCCGGCGCCGCCCGACCTCGAAGTCCGTCCGTCGTATCCTATTGCCTATGGGCGCGGGCGATGACGCCCCGGACGGAGTGGCAGTTCACTTCGGCGATCGCTCCCGGCTGGCTCGTTTTGGCCGGATTGGTCGCGCTGCTGTTCGCGTTCTGGAGTTATCGCCGGACGCTGCCCCCGGTCGGGACGAACGTGCGGACGATTCTCGCGTTGCTCCGGTTCACCAGTCTCTTCGGCGGTCTTTGGCTGCTGGCACGTCCTTCAGTCGATATCGAAAGATTCCGTCTCGAGCCGCCTAAACTGGCATTCCTGATCGACCGCTCGGCAAGTATGGGATTGGTGCAGGGGGGAATCGACCGGACCGCGCAGGTGCGGGAACTGCTGACGTCGGATGCCGCCGCCCGGCTCGCCGGGAAGTTTGGGATCGACTATCTCGCCTTCGACGACACCCTTAAGAGGGCCGGCGAGACATTGGAGCGTCTCCTATCGGCTTTGCCTGACGGGCCATTAACCGATATCGGAAGCGCGCTTGGCGTCCTTGTCACAACGTCGCGCCGGGACCTTCCAGCCGGGATTGTGCTTGTCTCCGACGGCGCCTCTAATCGCGGGCCCGATCCGGTTCGGATTGCCCGGTCGTCGCCGGTGCCGATCTGGACGATCGGAATCGGTTCGCCAGCCCCGGATCGCGACGCGATGGTCGTTCGCATCGAGCATAATCCGGTCGTCTATCAGGGCAGTAAGACGTCGGTTGCCATCCACTGGCGCGCCGTCGGATCGGGCGGGAAGGAGTTGACGGTTTCGCTGCGCGACCGCGAAGGCCGGAGCATGGGGCGGTCGCAGGTCGCCGTGAAGAGCGATTTCGATGAGGGCGCGGTAGAATTTGAACTGACTCCTGAAGCCGCCGGCCGACAGTTCTGGACTGCTGAAGTGGGAACCGACGAGGGCGAACTGACAACCGGCAATAACCGGCGCAGTTTCTTTATCGATGTACTGAAAAGTCGGATGCGGGTGTTGGTGATGGCCGGTCCGCCCGACCACGGACTGGGGGACCTCGTGCGCCGACTGATGCAGGACGGCCAGTGCGAAGTCATCTCGCGCACCCGCCGGGGCGAGGCGTTTTACGAGGGCGCCTGGCCCGCCGATTCGCTCGTCCGGTCGGTCGATCTGGTTCTCCTACATCATTTTCCCAGCGTTGGGACGAACCGTGAGGCATTGGCAAAGTTTTTCGCGGCACTGACTGCCCATGACGTCCCCGTCGGTCTCGTCGATGGGGGGCGTCTCGATCCCGAACTGCTCGCGCCTATTGCCGATCGCCTGCCGGTTGTGGCGCAGCGGACTCCGACGCGGCTCGTTCAGGCTCAGGTAACACCACTTGGCCGGCATGCCGTCATTGCCGCGCCAGAAGACGAACGTTTTGCCGCGAGGTGGTCGGCTCTGCCGCCGCTCACTTATGCTGCCGGGCGGTGGAGCGCCCGTCCCGGCTCTGAGGTGTTAGCGCAGTTCCGGGGAGCGGACGGCGAGAAGGCACCGGCACTGGTGGTCTTCGAGCAAGCCGGCAGCCGAAGCGCAGCGCTGCTTGTGCGCGACTTCTGGAAATGGGGGATCGTCCCGGTGGGAAGTGAAGACGAAGCCGGACCGCTGTGGGGACGCCTCGTTAGGTTTCTCGCGCTTCGCAAGGCGCAGAAACATGTCGTGCTCAAGTTCGACCGGGATCAATACCCGAGCGGCGAGCCGGTAACTTTTGAGGTGTCGGTCTATGATGGAAACTTTCAACCCATCGATGGCGCCGAAGTGACCACCGAAGTCGTCTCGAACGGGAAGGAAGGCGGACGGATTCTCCTTGAGGGAATCGGCAGCGGGCGCTATCGGGGTTCGTTTGCCACTGGGAGCGAAGGCGAATATCGGGTGCGTGTGGCAGCCCGATACGAGAACAGCGAAGTCGGCGAAGATCGCGGCTCGGTGCTGGTCGAACCCTACTCGGTCGAGTTGCTCGAGACACGGCTGAATGAAGAACCGCTGGCTCGAATCGCCGCGGCATCCGGCGGCGGTTACGCCCCAGCCGAAAAGGCCGATTCGCTGCTCGACGGCCTTAGGGCCGAGCCGCGGGAGATCGTTGAATCGTCGCACTATGACCTTTGGGGCAAGTGGTGGATACTCAGCCTCATCCTGACGGCGCTGACTTTCGAATGGACGATTCGGATGCGCACGGGAATGCTCTGAAAGGATAAAGTACCGGATGTGGTGATTGTTGTCGTAGGTGCCGGGTGGGCGGGGATTGCGGCAGCGACCAAACTGGCGGATGCCGGGCGCAAGGTTCTGCTCGTTGAACGGTCTCGAGAAGCCGGTGGCCGGGCTGGATCGTTTTGGTCGCCGGAGCATGGCGAATGGCTTGACCATGGCACTCATCTCTTCATAGGCGCTTACCGGACTGTACTCGGCTTGATCGCCAAATGGGGCGGGCCGGCGGATAGCATTGATTTCAGGGAAGGTCTCGCAGTCCCGTTTCTATTATCGGGAGGCCGGAAGACCGTACTTCGTCTCGGTCGCGGGCGTCTCGGCGCCGCTGCTGGACTGCTAAGCTTCACGGCAGCGCCGCTCCGCGAACGGATCCTCGCCGTGCGGGGACTAAACGCCCTTGCTCGCTCCGGTCTAACCGGTGACGCTGACCGGACAGTCTCCGAGTCTCTCGCCTCGAACGGGATTCCGTCCGGCGTCTGCTGCGGCTTGTTCGATGCGCTAACGTTGGCGGTGATGAACGCGCCGGCCGCGGAGGCGTCGGCCTCCATCCTCGGAGCAGCGATACGGGAAGGTCTCCTGCGGGGCGGTGAAGCAACCCGGATCGGTCTGTCGCAGGTGCCGTTCAGGTCGCTCTACATCGAGCCGGCTCTGGGCTGGCTTGCCGTTCAGGGCGTCGAACTGCGCCTGGGACAGGAAGTCAAGCAAATCTGCCTGAGGAATGGCGCGGTCGAGGGCGTAGTCATCGGCGAGTCCTTTCAGCCGGCTGGTCAGGTCCTATGCGCGCTGCAGCCGATCGATCTGTTGCGGCTATTGCCGGAGGCAGTCCGGCAGGATAGTACTTTCGCGCCGCTGGGCAAATTCGAGTATGCGTCGATTGCGGGGATCCATTACACCTTCGATCGGCCGGTGATGAAGGTGCCGTTCGGGCATCTTCCGGGAGGATTCACACACTGGCTCTTCGGACGGGGTGAGCCGGAAACAAGCGGCTGGCGAAAGGTATCCGCAGTCATCAGTCATGCCCCCGGACGCAGTGAGGTGCCGGTCGAAGCGCTCGAAGACCGTGTCCTCGACGATCTTCACGACCGACTGCCGGCCGTCCGAGTGGCAAACGTCGTCGCATCCAAAGCGGTGCGGACGGCGCGGGCGACGGCCATCCTTGGTCCCGGGAATGCGAGTCTCCGACCCGGTCCGATAACGTCGATTCGGGGGCTCTATCTGGCCGGCGACTGGACGGCAACCGGCCTGCCGGCTACGATCGAAGGTGCCGCTCGAAGCGGGATCGCAGCGGCAAAGGTGATACTTTCTCCCAGCGGGCGGCTTGAAAGCCGCCCTCCAAGAATTAACATCGACCCATGACCGACAAACTGCAGGAACTTGAACGGCGGCGCGCCGAAGCGCTGCTCGGCGGCGGCGAGCCGAGGATCGCCGCCCAGCACGCCAAAGGCAAACTTACCGCCCGCGAGCGGATTGAACTACTGCTCGACCCGGGATCGTTTCAGGAAATCGACATGTTCGTGCGGCATCGTTCGCGCGACTTCGGCCTCGAAAAGGAACGTATTCCGGGCGACGGCGTCGTAACCGGCTACGGCAGGATCGACGGGCGGCTCGTCTTTCTCTTTGCCCAGGACTTTACTGTCCTGGGCGGATCGCTGGCCGAAGCGCACGGCGCCAAGATTTGCAAAATTATGGATATGGCGATGAAAGTGGGGGCACCAGTCATCGGCTTGAACGACTCGGGCGGAGCCCGCGTTCAAGAAGGCGTAGTGTCGCTCGGCGCGTATGCCGACATCTTTCTGCGCAACACCCTTGCGAGCGGCGTTGTCCCCCAGATCTCAGCCATCCTGGGTCCCTGTGCCGGAGGCGCAGTCTATTCCCCGGCCATCACCGACTTCACCTTTATGGTGCGCGGAACCAGTTATATGTTCGTCACCGGCCCCAGGGTGGTGAAGACAGTGACCCACGAGGAGATTTCGTCGGAAGCCCTGGGCGGGGCGGATACCCACGCCTCCAAGTCGGGAGTCGCGCACTTTGCGTGCGACAGCGAGGCGGAGGTTATCGAGGGCATTCGTCGCCTCGTATCATATATTCCCTCGAATAACCTCGAGGATCCCCCTTACGGGCCGACGGATGACCCGTTCGACCGGGCCGACGAGGCGCTCGATTCCATCATCCCCGACAACCCGAACAAGCCTTACGATATTAAGGTGGTGATTGGGAAAGTCGTCGATGGCGGGGAGTTTTTCGAAGTGCATCGCGATTTCGCAGCCAACATCGTAACCGGCTTCGCGCGGCTGGGCGGGCGGTCGGTGGGGATCATCGCCAACCAGCCGGCAGTGCTGGCAGGGGTGCTCGACATAGACTCGTCGCGCAAGGGCGGGCGATTCATCCGGTTCTGCGATGCGTTCAATATTCCGATCGTCACTTTCGAGGATGTCCCTGGTTTTCTGCCCGGCACCGACCAGGAATGGCGCGGGATCATAGTGAATGGCGCAAAGTTGCTCTACGCCTATTGCGAAGCGACCGTGCCGAAGATCACCGTCATCACCCGCAAAGCCTATGGCGGAGCCTACGATGTGATGAACTCCAAGCATGTGCGCGGCGATATGAACTTCGCCTGGCCGTCGGCGGAGATCGCGGTGATGGGACCCAAAGGCGCGGTCGAAATCATCTTCTCCAAGCAGATTGCGAAAGCCGACGATCTTGAAGCCGCGGAGGAGAAACTGATCGAGGAATACCGGGAGAAATTCGCGAATCCTTACATTGCCGCCGAGCGGGGCTACATCGACGAAGTGATCGAACCGCGGCTCACCCGACCCAAGTTGATCGCCGCGCTCGAGATGCTCGACAGCAAGGTCGATTCCAACCCAAAGAAGAAGCACGGCAATATCCCCCTCTGAATGACTATTGACCACTGGACATTGGTCATTAACTTTAACACTATTAGGAGGTGCAGATTATTGTTGCCGTTCTTGGAGGGCGGACATTCCTGTCCGCCCTGATGAAGAGTTCCTTTTAGGCAAGGGCGGACAGGAATGTCCGCCCTCCAAGTCAACTCTTTTCTGCACTGATTAATACTACTTGGTGCCGTTAGTTCTTGTCTTCTCCCCCCTGCTTCGGGGGGGTAATATGGGGTTGCACTTCAACCCCCCTATACACCCCCGCTGAGCGGGGGGACAAAACAAGATGATAATGCACCCATAAATGGCATTATTTTATGTCCTACGACATCGCGATCATTGGCGCCGGGCCGGGAGGATATGTCTGCGCCTTGAGGTCCGGGCAGTTGGGGCTGAAGACGCTCCTTATAGACCCCGGCGATAGGCTCGGCGGCACCTGCCTTAACGTCGGCTGCATTCCATCCAAAGCGTTGCTCGAAGCGAGCGAGTGGTTTCACAGCGTCGGGCATAAGTTTCCTGCATTCGGGATCGCGGCTGGCAGTGTTACACTCGACCTGCCGAAGATGCTCGGTGAAAAGGAGCGGATCGTCCGGACGCTAACCGACGGCATCAGTCTCCTGATGAAGAAGCAGCGCGTCGAGGTGATCCGCGGCAGAGGACGGCTCGCCGGGCCGGGGATGGTGGTGGTGAAAGGTGATGGGAAGAATGGCGGCGACGAGATTGCAGCGAAAGTCATCGTGCTGGCGACGGGTTCGGTGCCGGTCGAACTTCCCTTTATGCCTTTCGACGGAAAAGTAGTTGTCTCATCGACCGAAGCCCTCGCCTTCGACGCCGTTCCGGATCACCTGGTCGTTGTCGGCGCCGGTGCCGTCGGGCTCGAACTCGGCTCGGTCTGGAACCGGCTCGGCGCCAAAGTCACGGTCGTCGAGATGCTCCCCGCCATAGCCCCCTTTGCCGACCGACAGTTGACCACCCTCTTGCAGCGGTCACTCACCTCACAGGGCCTCGAGTTTCGCCTTGAAACGCAGGTTACCGCAGCCAAGGTGGCTCGCGGCAAAGCATTACTTACCCTCACCGGCAAGGATGGCAGGGAAGATAAATTGACTTGCGACAAGGTCCTGGTCGCAGTCGGCCGCAAACCCTTCAGCGACGGACTGCGACTTGAGGAAGCAGGCGTCACGACCGAACGGGGCCGGGTTGTCGTCGATGACCGCTTCCAGACTTCGGTCGAGGGCGTCTATGCCATCGGCGACCTGATCCGGGGTCCGATGCTGGCTCACAAGGCATCCGAAGAAGGCGTTGCCGTCGCGGAACTGGTCGCCGGGCATGCCGCTTTCGTCAACTACGACGCGATTCCCAATGTGATCTACACCGCGCCGGAACTGGCTGTCGTTGGGCTGTCCGAAGAGGAAGCCACTCAGCGAGGCCACGCGGTAAAGTCGGGCAAGTTCTTCTTTCGGGGCAATGGCCGGGCGCTCAGTCTTGGCGAACCGGAAGGACTGGTAAAGGTCGTCGCCGACGCTACCACCGATCGGGTGCTCGGCATCCATATTCTTGGCCCGAGGGCTTCGGACATGATCGCAGAAGCCGCATTGGCGCTCGAATTCAGCGCCTCGAGCGAAGACCTCGGGCGGACGATCCACGCCCACCCGACGCTCTCCGAGGCGGTCAAAGAGGCTGCCCTGGCGGTGAATAAAATGCAGTTGCACGGATAGTCCAGACTGCCAGGTGCTGAACGAAGATCAGGAAATGGGCAAATGGTGAAGACCATGCAATCCGGGAATAGAGCCTCCCTGCTTGGACTTAGAGCCGTAATCGGCGGGGCGTCGAGCGGCATCGGGCGGGCGATCGCCGAATCATTTGCCCGCGCCGGTGCCGAGGTCGTCCTGCTCGGCCGCAACGAAGAACGGCTCCGGGAGGTCGCGAGCGCCTTGCACCGGAGCGACGACGCAAGGCACGAGCACTTCGCTCTCGACTTTCACGATACAGCACGGGTGCGCGAGGTCGCTGGAACGATCGCCATGAGTAAGCGGCCGGTGCTGTGCCTTGTCAACAACAGCGGCGGGCCCCCGCCCGGCCGGGCCGCCGATGCGACGCCCGATGACTATCTGACGGCCTTGAACGGCCATCTTGCGGCGTATCAAGTATTATTGCAGTCGGTTCTTCCTGGAATGATGGAATCAAGATACGGCCGAATCATCAATATCCTCTCGACGTCCGTCGTTGCGCCGATTGCCGGACTCGGCGTCTCGAACGCACTTCGCGGCGCGGTTGCCCAATGGGGGCGAACCCTGGCCGGTGAACTGGCGCCTTACGGCATCACGGTCAACAATCTCCTGCCCGGAATGACCGCCACCGACCGGCTTCGGTCGCTCTTGCAATCCAAGGCGCAAAAGGATAACCTGTCGATCGAGGCAGTCGAGGCGGAGAGTCTTCGTTCGATTCCTGCCGGCAGGTTCGGTCGCCCTGAGGAGATCGCGGCGGTGGCGACCTTTCTCGCGTCGCCGGCGGCTTCCTATATTACCGGCGTCAACCTGCCCGTCGATGGCGGCAGGACTGCGCGGCAAGGCTTGTGAAGCGGCTCAAGAACTACATCAGAGGCTTCTTTCAGCCGCCTATTTCGGGTGCCTATCTGCCCGACTATGAACCGGCGACTGGCGAGGTGCTGTGTGAACTGCCCGATTCGGACGAACGCGACATTGAGGCGGCTGTCACGGGCGCGCAGGCGGCGTTTCCGGTCTGGTCGGGATGGTCGGAGGCGCAGCGCGCCGGCGCGCTCCAGGCTATTGCCGATGGAATCGAAGCGCGGTTCGATGAGTTTGTCTATGCCGAGTCGGACGACACCGGCAAGCCGGTCAGTCTGGCGCGGTCGCTCGACATTCCGCGTGCCATAGCCAACCTCCGCTTCTTTGCCGGACTTCTGCAAGGCTTCGGCGGCGAATCCTACCAGTCAACTGCGGCCGGCTACAGTTATGTCCTGAGGCTGCCGGTGGGCGCAATCGGCGCGATCTCGCCCTGGAATCTGCCGCTATATCTTTTTACCTGGAAGATCGCCCCGGCTCTGGCAGCCGGCTGCACCGTAGTAGGCAAGGTGTCGGAATTGACGCCCCTTACGGCGACCTTGCTGGCTGAAGTGATCGACGCGACGACCCTGCCCAAGGGGGCGTTCAATCTCGTGCACGGGCTGGGCGCGAAGACCGGAGCCGCGATGGCGGCGCATCCCGGCCTGACGGCGATAACCTTCACCGGCGGCACCGAAACCGGTCGCCGGATTGCGCTCGCCGCCGCGCCTCTCTTCAAGAAGTTATCTTTGGAAATGGGCGGCAAGAATCCCTACCTTGTAAGCGCGGATACGGACTACGATGCCGCGCTCGAGACAGCCCTTGAAGCCGCCTTTCGCAATCAAGGTGAAATCTGTCTCTGCGGGTCGAGGATCTATGTCGAAAAGCCGCTTTACGACCGGTTTCGCAGCGACTTCGTGGAACGCGCGAAAACCCTCAAGGTCGGCGACCCGCGCGAAAGCGACACCCGGCAGGGAGCGCTGATTTCAGCGGGCCACTTTGAAAAGGTGCTCCGCTACATCGAACTGGCCAAGGACGAAGGCGGGCGAGTCCTCTGCGGCGGTGAGCCGGTCAAGGTGGCCGGTAGATGCTCGGACGGATGGTTTGTTGCGCCGACGGTGATCGAAGGATTGCCGCTCGAGTGCCGCGTCAATCAGGAGGAGATATTCGGGCCGGTGGTCTCGATAACGCCATTCGAGGTCGAGGAAGAGGCGATCCGGCTTGCCAATGGCACCCGCTACGGCCTCGCGGCGACAATTTGGACGCAGGACCTGGGGAAGGCACAGCGAATGGCGGGATGCCTCGACTTCGGCGTCGTTTGGATCAACGGCTGGATGCTAAGAGACTTGCGGACGCCCTTTGGTGGAATGAAGGAATCGGGTCTGGGCCGGGAAGGTGGATACGAAGCACTGCGGTTCTTCACCGAGCCAAAATCGGTAACGGTTGGCAGATGACAATACTAATGCTGATGTTACTACTTGGTGCCGTTAGTTCTTGTCTTCCCCCCCTGCTTCGCGGGGGGGGGATAAAAGGGGGGGGCAATATGGGTTGCACTTCTA
>Ga0194120_10007874_pt1 | contig 14338 bp, 13 predicted proteins | sample TA2MahCa65mmetaG_FD_148642 | JGI IMG/M metagenome (GOLD analysis project Ga0194120, IMG submission 148642) | Freshwater microbial communities from Lake Tanganyika, Tanzania - TA2015019 Mahale Deep Cast 65m | ecosystem: Environmental > Aquatic > Freshwater > Lake | place: Tanzania: Lake... | reverse complement strand
TGGCTGGTGCTGGCGGCTGTTTTTGTGACCGATGCAACCGTCACGCTGCTCACCCGCATGCTGCGCGGGGAACGTTGGTATGAAGCGCATCGCAGCCATGCCTACCAACGCTTGTCCCGGCGGTGGCAGGGTGGCCGCAAGGCGGGGCATCGCGCGGTGACCTTGCTCATGGTTGCAGTCAACGGGCTGTGGCTCGCGCCTTGGGCCTGGGCGTGTGTGCAATGGCCGGCCGGGTCGGTGGCGTTTGTGGTGGCTGCCTATTTGCCGTTGGTGTTGGCGGTTTTGTGGTTGGGGGGCGGCAGGCCCGACTCTTGGTTGCCCGACGATCAGCGCGTGAGGAGCTAATACATGCCGCTGACAAAACTGGCGCTTCCCTTGCTGGCCCTGCCACGCTCCGCCAAGCGCGCGGTAGCGCTGGCCGTGGATGTCAGCTTGATCGTCCTGACGGTGTGGATTGCGTTTTACCTGCGTCTGGATGAGTGGGTGCGTTTGTCAGGCGAAGGCTTATTCCAGCCCATGTGGGCAATAGCAGCGTCGTGGCTCATCGCCTTGCCGCTGTTCACTACGCATGGATTTTACCGGGTGATCTTCCGTTACTCGGGCACGGCGGCGATGCAGATGGTGCTGCGGGCCTTTGCCCTGTATGGTCTGCTGTATGCGTCGGTGGTGACGGCCATCGGGCTGCCTGGTGTGCCGCGTAGTGTGGGCATCATCCAACCCTTGCTTCTTCTGTTGGCAGTAGGCGCCTCGCGCGCGCTGGCGCGCTATTGGTTGGGCGGCCTGTACCAGAACATTTTTCAGCGAATGAACTTGCCCAAGGCGGTGATCTACGGTGCGGGACAAGCAGGCCGGCAATTGGCACAGGCGATGGCCCACGGCCATGAGATGCGGGTCGTGGCCTTTTTGGATGACGACGATCGCCTGCATGGGCATGTACTGAATGGTTTGCCGATACACAGCCCGATGGACTTGCAGGGGCTGGTTGAGACGCAAGACGTGCGCACTGTGTTGCTGGCCATGCCCAGTGTCTCGCGCCGCCGCCGTAACGAGATCCTGAGCCAGATTCGCAACGCACAAGTAGCGGTGCGCACCTTGCCCAGCGTGACCGACCTGGCCCAGGGCAAGGTGACCATCTCGGACTTGCACGAGCTTGATATCGACGACCTGCTCGGCCGCGAGCCGGTGGCACCCAACCACATCCTGCTGGCCAAAAACATCACCGGCAAAGTGGTGCTGGTGACCGGAGCGGGCGGCTCCATTGGCAGCGAACTGTGCCGCCAGATTCTGGCGGTGGGCCCCGCCAAGCTGTTGCTGATCGAACAGAGCGAATTTGCCTTGTACGCGATTCACCAGGAACTGGAAGAAAAGCTGGCTGGGCTGGACGGTGCCACGCCACCGGTGCTGGTGCCCCTGCTGGCCTCGGTGCAGGACGACGACCGAATGCGCGAGATCATGTCCACCTGGCACCCGGACACGGTTTACCACGCCGCCGCCTACAAGCACGTGCCGCTGGTGGAGCACAACCCGGCAGCGGGCATCAAGAACAACGTGTTGGGCACGCTGCGCACCGCCCAGGCGGCGGCAGAAAACGGCGTGAGCGATTTTGTGCTCATCAGCACCGACAAAGCGGTGCGCCCCACCAACGTCATGGGGGCCAGCAAGCGTCTGGCAGAAATGGCGCTTCAGGCACTTGCTGCAGCACATGCGACCACACAAGGCGGCACGGTGGGAACAGGCGGCACCAAGTTCAGCATGGTGCGCTTTGGCAACGTGCTGGGTTCATCCGGCTCGGTGGTGCCGAAGTTCCGCCAGCAGATCCGCGACGGCGGGCCTATCACCCTCACGCACTCGGAAGTCACGCGTTTTTTCATGACCATCCCGGAAGCGGCCCAACTGGTGATCCAGGCCGGCGCCATGGCCAAGGGCGGTGATGTGTTCGTGCTGGACATGGGCCAGCCCGTGAAGATCATGGACCTGGCCCGGCGGATGGTCGAACTCTCGGGCCTGACGGTGAAAGACGAACAGAGCCCCGAGGGCGACATCGAGATCGCCGTGACCGGCCTGCGCCCCGGCGAAAAGCTCTACGAAGAACTGCTGATCGGCGACAACCCCAAGCCCACCGTGCACCCCCGCATCATGAAGGCCCACGAAGAGTTCATCCCCTGGGCCGAATTCGAGGCCAAGCTCACCGCCCTGGAAATGGCCCTGAACTTGAACGATGTGGGCGTCATCCGCCTGATGATGCAGCAACTGGTGGCCGGCTACACCCCCAGCGACGACATCGTGGACTGGGTGTACCTGGAGCATGAGTCTGAAGCAAAGGCGATTGCATGAAGACCAATGTTCATCACTTGGTTGGTTGGAAGTTGTTTTGCGCGAAGTGTCGCGAGGGGGAGGACAGGTTATGCCCGGCAGCTACCAGAAGGCAACTCAACCGCTTTTACGCAAGGTATCGCTTGGCTGCGCACTTTGAAGCCGTGCATGCATATGGGTACAGCGACAAGGCCTTGCGCGGCTACACCGCTGGACTGCGTTTGCTGGCGGCTTACAGTGCCGGCGAACTGCTTGGCGAAGCCATTGGGAGCAACGTCACATCTTGGAAGATCCTCGATTCCGCGTTGGCGGCAGCGTTGCGAAAAGTCCTGCTTCGACCTTCTGCGGATTCCACAGGACTGTTCGCACAAGAAGGGTTGCGAAAAAAGCTCCAGCTGTTCATGGACGGTGATATTGATATCCGCATTCCTGCCACAGCTTTACGCGTCATGGTGGCCCACGGAAGTTTCACGCCGACAGGAACGGACTCCCTGACAAAGGCGGGTGCCGAAGCGCTACAGCGACTGTCTGATGTTTTACTGCACGAGTGCGAGCGGCGTTTTGGCGCCTGGCTTCATGAGATGCTTGCGAAGCGTGATGAGGCCGCATGACTCCGTGCGCTTCCGCACCAACCCGCAGGCGTTATTGAGGAAAGTTCGACAGAGTGATAGACTCCACCACCACGTCTTGCATACTTAGAGATTCCATGTAGGAAGGTGGCACCTGAACGTCTTTCGACCGCTCAGAACGGGCTTCGTAGAGGCCTCCAGTCTTGTTGCTGCATCCCGCAATCGCGCGTTCCAATTGTGAATGTCATATTGCAGGGATAAGGAAAGACTCAATGGCGGTCCGATGTGCAGGCTCAGGAGATAATCCTTCGAGCGTCTTTCAGGAGCATGAAGAGATGCAACGGGTCAGTGGGTGAAGGTAGGAACTCACAATACTCATAGAAACCTCTGGCCGCGTCATCTTTCGCATGGACGACAAGGGCGCGGATTCCAGCAATGTCTGCTGCCTGTAGAGTTCGTAGCACCGCGTCCTTCAAGAGCGCAGCGCCGATTCCCTGATTCTGCCAGTGACGATCTACTGCCAGCCGTGCAAGGAGCATAATAGGAATGGAATGCCTGGCCAATCCCTTCTTCACTCGCTCCGGGGCACGTTCTCGTTCCACCGATCCAACAGCGAGCGCGTAATAACCCACGACGGTTTGATCCGCCAACCCCACGTAGGTGTGTGCGCCTCCACTTTGTTGGGTCTGTAGGGCGTGTCGCTGAAGAAAACGATTCAGTGCTTCCCGGCCACAATCGAACGCATCAACAGCGTGATGCCGCTGAAGTTTTTCGATCGTCCGGGTCAAGGCTTCTCTGGAATGGCGGGGTCAGCGTCAAAGAATCCGGGCTCAGTCAAAAGACGCTGCATACGAGGCAGGCTGCGAGTCGGAGCATCAAGGGCAGCCTGAAACTCAGACCACTTCGCCTTGCTCAACACGAAGGCACGACGGTCGACCAGCATTTCATCTGCACGGGATAGCGCACTTTCTCTGACAAAATCACTCACGGAACGGCTGGAAACTGATGCAGCGGCTTCCAGTGTCCGCTTGTCCGAAGAACTCAACCGAAGATCCAGTTTTTCCCTGCGCACTGCCCGAGCCGGCATAGACTACCTCGTGTTGACAGTAAAGATAATCCAACAGCGTTCTCGCGTCAAGACATTGTCATGACAAATCCGGCTGGTGACAATCAGAACAAGGGCGAGGATCGGAGACTATTTTGACAGGGTCCGAACATACGCCAGGACGTCTCGGCTGTCCTGCTCCGACAACCGTACTTTCCACGACGGCATGCTCGACTTCCCTTCATGAATCGTGTTGAGCAGGGCCGCATCGGACTTCTTCTTCGTCGCGGGTGATGTGAGGTTGGCTGGATCGGCCCCCAGCAGCGTGTACCCATCGCCCTTTCCTCGATCCCCATGGCAACCGGCGCAGTGCTTCACAAAAATCTGCTTGCCTTTGTCGGCCCGAACTTCTGCCGTTGCCGCTCCTGCCTGTCCAGGAACCCATGATGGTCCGACTCCCAACACAACGAGAAGCATTACCCCAATTCGGATGTGTGGCATTTGCATGGTCTCATCCTCACGCGCCGTGCTGGTGTGTTCCGTCCGCGGTCTCGCCGACTCCGTTTCCAGCCAGCTCTGATTGCCCGTTGCTAGAGGTGGCGTCCACATCTGATTGGCCTTCCAGCCATTGGTACAGGACCGGCAGCAAGACCAAGGTCAGCAACGTCGAGGTCACCAGTCCACCGATGACGACGACCGCCAAGGGCCGCTGGACCTCCGAGCCTATCCCGTTCGCAAACGCCAGCGGAAGTAGCCCCAGCAATGCGACAAGTGCCGTCATCAGCACGGGACGCAGCCGGAGCAACGCCCCTGATGTCACCGCTTCATCCAGACTGTGCCCTTCCTCCCGGAGCTGGTTCATGTAGGACACCAGCACGATTCCGTTGAGCACGGCCACGCCGAACAGATTGATGAACCCGATGGACGCCGGCACGCTGAGATATTCACCCGTCAGCCAGAGTGCCACGATCCCTCCGATCAATGCGAATGGGAGATTCAAGATAATCAGTGTGGCTTGGCGAATGGAATTGAACGTCGAATAGAGCAACAAGAAGATCAGCCCGATCGTAATCGGCACGATGATGCGCAGTTTCGCCATCGCCCGCTCCATGTTTTCAAAGGAGCCGCCCCACGTGACGGTGTAGCCGCTCGGAAGATTGACTTGTGTGGCGATCTTCTCCTGCGCCTCCTTCACGAGACTGCCGATGTCGCGCCCCAGCGTGTTGAACCCGATGGAGACATACCGTTGAAGCTTCTCACGGCTGATTCGGCCTGGCCCCTCCTCCAACCGGACAGTACCCAAATCCGCCAAAGGAATAAGCGCCCCGGCTCCATCTGTGAGCAAGATGTTGCTGATCGTTTCCACACTGTCTCGATACTGTTCCGGAAATCGGACCACGAGATCGAACCGCTGTTGCCCTTCATACACACGTGTCGCAGCCTGGCCGCCGATTGCCGTTGAGATGATCTCCCGCACATCGGCAACATTGAGGCCGTGCCGGGCGATTTTGCTGCGATCGATGTCGATCGTGAGATAGGGCTGCCCGAACAGCTGCTCAATCTTGATGTCACGAACTCCGCGAACCTTTCCTAGCACGCTCGCGATCTCCGCGGCCTTGTCACGGAGCACTTCCAAGTCTTCGCCGAACAACTTGACCGTGGCTTCCGTCCTCACGCCGGAGATCAACTCATCGACCCGCTGTTGGATCGGCTGGCTGATGAGGAAGGTCGCTCCAGATATTTGTGTCAGCCGCTCGCGGATTTTTTGACTCAGCTGCGGCATCGTCTTCGCGGTGGTCCATTGATCAAGTGGGCGCAATCGAACGACGGGGTCGCTTTCATTCGGTTCCTGCGGATCGTTCCCCAGCTCCGTGCGGCCGATCTTCGACACCACCATTTCCACTTCGGGAAATTCCATAACCGCCTGCTGCATGCGTTTCTCGATGTCGATCGAGGCATTGAGCGAGACACTCGGCAGCCGGATCGTTTGTGGAGCAACTGTTCCCTCGTTCAGAATCGGGATGAATTCACTCCCCAAGAATGGCATCAGCATCAAACTGCCGATCAACGCTCCGACCGCTATGGTCACCACGATCGTGCGATGACCCAGCGCCCACTGGAGGACCGGAGCATAGACACCTTTTGACAAGCGGACAATCCATGGATCTTCCTCGCTCCCTCGGTTCAGCATGAGCGAGCAGAGCACGGGCGACAGGGTGAGCGACAAGACCAAGGACACCAGCAGAGCGATCATGATGGTATAGGCGAGCGGCTTGAACATCTTGCCTTCCATGCCCTGAAGGGAGAGCAGCGGGAGGAAGACCAAGATGATGATAAGAATGCCGAAGACCACGGGCTGTCCCACTTCCTTTACTGCATCGGTAATGAGGCGCAATTTGGGCACCCCGGCGCTGGAATGTTCCGACAGATGGCGATACACGTTCTCCACAACCACGACAGATCCATCGACCATCATGCCGATGGCGATGGTCAATCCACCCAGGGACATGAGATTGGCGGTCAATCCGGTCTGGCCCATCACGATGAAAGTGGCCAAAGGACCAAGCACAAGGGTGCCGACGACGATCAGCGCGCTGCGGATATTCCCGAGAAACAAAAAGAGCACGACGACAACGAGAATGACGCCTTCGGCCAAAGCCTTGTACACGGTATTCAGCGCGGCCGTGATCAACTCAATGCGGTCATAAAACGGCACGATCCGCAGCCCGTCCGGCAGGAGCCGTTTGGCATGGATGTCATCAATCCGGGCCTTGATGCCTTCGACCACGTCTCGCGCGTTGCCGCCACGCAGCATGAGGACGATGCCGCTGACGACTTCGTGGTCGCCGTTCAACAGGGTGGCGCCGTGCCGGACCGCATGGTCGATGAGCACCTGTGCCACATCCCCCACGAACACCGGTGTCCCGTCGACTTCCCTCACGACGATCCGTTCAATGTCCTGGAGGGAACGGATCAGGCCACGCCCTCGGACGATGTACTTCTCGGCATGTTTTTCCAGAATATTGCCGCCGGCATTGGCGTTGTTGCTGGCCACCGCCTGAAAGACCTCTTGCAGCGAGAGGTTGTACTTGCGGAGCATGCCGGGCTCGACCAACACCTGGTATTGCTTGACATACCCGCCCATCGAATTGACATCGATCACTTCCGGCGTGCTCTTGAGCAGCGGCCTGATGATCCAGTCTTGAACGGTGCGCTCGTCGATCAAGCGCCGATGGTCCTCTTCCGCATCTCTCGCAGTCCCCTGACGGCCCTCCAGGTAGTATTGATAGACCTCGCCCAGCCCGGTGCTGTTCGGCACCAGCATCGGATCGGCGCCAGGCGGCAGCAGCTCTTTCACTTCGAGCAGCCGTTCGAGCACAAGCTGACGCGCGAGATTGATGTCCATGGAATCGTCGAAGACGATCGTGATGAGCGAGAGGCCGACCTTGGTGAGGGAACGCATTTCCGTCAGCGAGGGAACGCCTGTCAGTTGCAGCTCGATGGGATACGTGACGAGACGTTCAACCTCGGCCGGCGAAAGGCCTGGCGCCTTGGTGACCACCTGGACCAGCACACTGGTCACGTCTGGGAACGCGTCGATCGGGATGGTTCTGAAGGCATAGATGCCGCCCGCCCCGATGATGAGGGCGAGCAGCACAATGAGCATGCGCTGGCGGAGGGAAATGTCCAGGAGGCGCGCGACCATCAGACTTGTTTCTTGAACAAGTCGGACTTCAGGACAAAGGCGCCTTCCGTCACAACCGGCTCCCCTTCGGCGAGGCCGGTAATAATAGAGACGTGTGTCCCGTTGGATTCTCCGACCTGCACTTCCCGAAGTTCGTACTCTGTCGCCGTCCGTTGCACAAAGACGAAGGTCTTCCCTTGATCGCGTTGCAATGCCACTTCCGGAACGGAGAGGCGATCCGGTTGCGGTTCCGAAAACAGCCGCACCGTCGCGAACATTTCCGGCTTCAACCGTCCATCGCCGTTGGGCAATTCCAAACGAAGCAGCATCGTGCGGGTCGAGGGGTCCAGCACATCGCCCACGTAGGTGATGGTGCCTTTGAATACTTCCCCCGGATAGGCGTTGATTCGCACATCCGCATGGGTGCCTCCGGTCGCACGGATGGAATGGACGAACGGGATGTCCTTTTCAGGAATATTCGCTTGCACCCAGACATGAGAGAGATCGGCGATGACAAACAGATTTTCCGTGGTCTCGACGACTTCCCCCCGTGTGAGCTTACGACCAATGATGCGCCCGGCGAACGGGGCGACGATCGGCACCACCGATCGGATTTTTCTCGTGCTCTCGAGCCGGCGCAAGTCCTCGTCACTCATCCCGAGGAGCTTCAGGCGATCCTCCGCTTCGTGCGCCTCAGCTTGACTGCTGAGCAGCTCCGCATGGCGCCGTTGTGCCTCGGCTTCACCGATCACTTGCTCTTGCAGCAAAAACTTGGCCCGGTTATAGGCCTGCTCTGCCACATTCAATTTTGCCTGAGCCTTCAAGTGAGCAGATTGCGCCAGACCCAACTCGCTACTATATAGAAGGGCAAGTGACGCATTGGCTTTGACCTCTTGCCCCAAATCTCCATACACCTCGACCACTCGGCCCCGCACCAGTGTCGTGATCTCCGCCATGTTGTGTTGGTTCGGCCGAACGATTCCAGGGAACTCCCGATATGTTCGAAAATCGCTGCGGGAAGCCGGCTGCACGACGAGCCCGATCTTTGTGGACTCTTCCGTGGATAAGGAGATCCGCCCAGGGGTTGTCTGAGCAGCTGCCGGAGTCTTGCTAGCGGCAACATCATTGGGGGTCCCGTCGCAGCCGATCTCAATCCCGGCTAAGCCGAGCATCAGACTAAACATCGCGCATCGGCTTTGCAGAACCATCATCATAACTCTCCCCCTACCGCCTGTTCCAAGCGGGCCAGTGACACGGACAGATCGTGCCTCGCCTGCGCATAATCCAGCATGATTTGCCGCTGAACACGTTGCGCGTCGAACACTTCCAGCAGGCTCGAGGCCCCCTGCTGGAAACTGAACTGGGCAAGACGGAGCGCTTCCGACGCCTGTTTCAGCAGTCCCTTGTCGAAGACGTCGATCAGTTCAGCCGTGGTCCGTGCATCCTGATAATGCTGATGGACGGAACGGGCGAGCTCATTTCGCGCGCGCAATAATTCTGCCTCTTCACGCCGTTTGGCTCCTAAGGACGAGGCAATTTCACCCTGGCGACGATACCAAAGCGGCATGGGAACGGAAAGCGCCCCTTGATAGGCCTCACGTCCCATCTCGCGCCAATAACTGCCCCCTACCGTCACGGTCGGGACGCGCATTTGCCGTTCGAATTCGATTTTCCAATCCGATTGTTCCACCGATCGGAGCAAGCGTTGAATCGTCGGGTGCTGATTCATCATGCGGTGCATCAACCCGTCAAGCGCAACCTCATGCGGGAATCCGGTAAAATCCCCTTGAATCACATACGTCGTTCCCAATGAGCCTCCGGTCAATGTATCGACCGTCACACGGCTGACCCGGACGAGATTGTCCGCCCTTGCCAGCTGCTGCCTGGCCTTGAGGACTTCGACCTCAGCCTTAATGGCTTCGAACTGCGGCGCTTCTCCCGACTTGACCCGCGCTTTGACGATCCGCTGCACCCCTTCAATGATCTCAAGGTTCCGACGAGCAAGTTGCGCATCTTGCTGAGCCAACAAGAGATCATAAAACGCGACCTTCACCAGCGACCGCAAGTTCAATTGGGTCTCCAGCAAACCGACGTTCGCGGTTGCCAAGCCCAAATCAGCGACGCGCTGCCGTGCCGCACGCATCGCCGGCCATTCGACCGGCTGCCCTACTGTTACATTGTACTCAGTGAGTGATTGACGGGGAAGCCCGAGACCAGTCCCAAGATTGCCTGCATCGCGAAGCATCCCATGACCGGTCGCACTGCCCACGGTTGGATTCGGATATGCCCCCGCCGCCGTTTGCACACCGCGTTGCTGCTCGATCTGTCCCTCGGCAAACGTCACCAGCGGGTTCTTGGCCAGGGCGAGTTCAACGATCTCATTGAGGTCATAGATATTCTCACCAGACTCAACCGCGGCGTCACAGAAGCCTGCCGCGAGTCCCACAGCCAGGAGCACCGAAACTGCACAATGTGATGCGCTCAACGAACCCCTCATGGGACAAGACCTCTCTTAGACAAACCGCCTGCGTGAGCCGAGGTACGTCCCTCCGCTCCGCTCATCCTGTGTAACTATACGCAGAACAATCCTCTTTTTCAATTCAACTCTGCCGGCAACGCACTGAAATAGAACGACGCGATTGCCGTCGTCGCCGCGACGTTGAGCGACTCGACCGTACTGGCCAGCGGAATTGAAAATCTCACGGTGGAGAGGCCCACAATGTCGTCGGCCAATCCCTCCCCCTCATTCCCGACTGCGATGACACAGCGGCGTGGAATCGTCTGGATATTCCTCAGCGACACGCTGCCAGCTTGCGGCACGAGGGCGGAATACACCTCACACCCATGTTGTTTGAAGAGCCGTGGATCCGCCCCATGAAAAATCGGGAGGGTCAACACCGTGCCGGCAGCCGCGCGAACGACTTTGGGACCGAAGGCGTCTACAGAATCGGATGTTAACCACAGTCCCGTGAGGTTCAGTGCTGCGGCTGTCCGGATAATGGTGCCCACGTTGGCCGGGTCGCGGAGGCGATCCCCCAATATCCCAAGGATCCTTGGCTGCTCCAGCAGAGACCGCTCATCCCACTGTGGTTGCCGGACAACCGCAAGAATACCCTGGGGTGCCTCAACGTCCGAGAGCCGGTCAAATACAGCATCAGAGCAGCTAAACTGAGGAGCGTTTATTGCAGCCCGTACGCCACGCGCCTTCGAATCTTCCGTATCCAGATAACGAGGCGAGAGGATCAGGCTGAGAAGCGACTGTGGAGAATGTTGAATGAGGTCTCGGCAGGATTTAGCGCCTTCGATGACGAAGGCGCCTTCCTGCATCCGGACACGCTTATCACGAAGAAGTTCCCGGATCAGCGTACTGTGGCGGCGCGTCAACGCCTGAAGGGAGGCCGATCCGCTCACTGATTCCCTGCTACCGGCGGCGTCGCTCTGCCTCCGCCTCCGCGGCGCGGATTCGCTGGGCTCTGGCCTTCGCTCGCTTCAGCGCCGTCAGCTTCCCTCTCGTCCTGACTTGCTCGGTTTGCAACTGTTCCAGCTGAGACTTCAAGTGCGCCTTTTCCTGCTTGTGCAAATCGGCGCACTCGGCCTTCGACAGACTCGTCCAATCACCGGTGCTCCTCGCGCGCTTGATTCGTTGGTCCAGTGACTCCCGAAGCTTCTTAGAGCGCATCGTCATCAGAGACTTGAGCGCTTCTTGCCGGCGCTGCACTTCTTCCTCTTCCGCCATAATCCCGCGAATATCCGTTCCCAACATAACCTCGTCCCTCCTTCACGACTCCAAAGGCCTGGCAAAATCAGGGGACATTGTAACTGATTTCGACTGATATCTTCCAGATCGAGATGTTAATCATAACCTATTGTTATTACATGGCTATTACAAATGTCGCAGGGAAAGTCATTGAACCAGGGCATCCTTCTCTGTATGATCACGCCATGTCCATTGGGCCGTTCATCCAAGCCTGGAGACTCTCGAAAAACCAATCTCTTGAGTCATTAGCCACTGCAGCCGGAATCTCCAACTCCCTTCTTGAGCAGATTGAATCCGAAGAGATCGAGGTTTCTTCCGCGACACTTCAGGCCATAGCCGCTGGGCTCCGGATTCCACCGGGCTGGCTATTTGACAACCCCCAGTCGTTCGCGCACCTGTTCAACGATGGAGAGAGTGAAGAAGAACCGGATGGGACGTGTCCTGACCCGTTGACTGAACGTATCGTGGCTGGATCACGAATGGACCGCGCTCTCTACGTCCTGCTGACGACGCTGGTACAAGCAGGCGATCCCAAGCTCCTGCGTGCCGCTGAAATGAGTTTGCGCAGCCTGGTCAAACAATCCCGCCAGGCCACCGTCCCATGGCAACAGCGCCCCTCCGGACACTTTGAACCCCCCAGCGACTGAGGCTCCTCATGATACGGCCAGTGGGTCATCGCACTTCTTGCAGTTCAGCAGAGTCCCGATGTGCTGACTGCGGCCCTGGCTGGTCACAACCCACGGCCGATTCATAAACGGCGGCTGATGCCGCACATGCTGGCCATGGCCACAGGCTAAATCGGCCACCCAGTGGCCTTCTTCATCCTGATGATAGCCGACGATGGGCTGGTTCACGACGTCCGCGGATCCATCTGTTTGATGATTGGACCTTCCCTACCGCTTTTCGAACCCTAGCTCTGGACGTTGGGACGCGGGAAAATAGGTCCACCGCTTCTCGCTGTCCATGTCGAAACTCCCCAGAAACACGACCTGCCGGTCGAGATGACGAAATTCAGACAGGGTTGCCTGGCAGGTTTGCGGATCGATCACTCGGGCATCGAACTGCCCCACCACATAGATCATTCCTTTGCCCGCCAGATAGACATTGCGACGTCCGGTATAGCCGGTGTCTGGAAACAAGTCCGTTGACGTCGAACAGCCAGTTTCCCCTTGCACCTTCAAGGTGAGATTAAATCGTTGGAGAAAGAGATCCGTGGCCATTCGAACAATGGTCAACCGGAGTTTGGCCGATGGAAGGTCTACCGCGGCAGGCTCAGGCGCACTCTGGTTACAGGAGGCACCGAGCGAACAGAGGCTACTGACGAGGACCAGCCACGCGAGCCGCCTCACTTGGGCGCAGCCACCTTGGGCGCTGCCCCGATGGCATCCAGCCCGTCCTGTGCACAGGCATCGTCAAGATGAGCGCCCGGTGCCCCGCCGACTCCGATCCCTCCCACCACTTCACCGCCAATTTCGATGGGCAACCCTCCCCCCACAATCAAAATCCCCTCGTTGATGTCACGAAGAGCTTGGAGCGTCGGCACCTTGTTGATGAGTTCGGCCAGTTCTGTCGTTGGCCGTCGCAGACTGGCTGCGGTATAGGCTTTTTTTCGGCTGCTATCGACCGTGTGCGATCCAGCTCCGTCAGCCCGTCCCAGCGCACGCAGCACACCCGCCCGATCCACCACCGAGACACTCACGCGATAGCCGTCCTTCTTGCACGATTCCAACGCCGCCGCAACCGCCTTGTTGGCCATTCCAAGAGGCAGCACCGCTTCTCTCGGCAATTCGTCGGCCAAGACGGATTGCGTGGCCCATAACCCACACAGCAGAGAAGCCACTACCCCAATTGCCGCGATTCTTGCCCGTCGGCCATATCTGTGACTCAGGATAAACGCCATGGTCGTCCTCCCATCAGATTCGGTCCACCGTCACTCCAATCACTTCTGTGGAAGGTACGGATGCCGTCATCGCCTGTCAAGAGAGCGGCAAGGAATGTCGAGATCTTCGATCATGGCCCGTAACGATTCCGCAACCGACCAGGCTTGAGCCGGACAGCCACGCGGATAGTGTGGAGCATCGCCATCGAATATTTCTGATATCTGTCCGATGCAGGCCTCTCGCAGATGGGCTTCCAGTCCATTGAGGAAAGTCCGCGCTTCTGCTTTCACCTTTACACTTTTCCCAAACGTCTTCACCCATGCCGTCACGAATGGACCCAAGAGGAACGGCCACACGGTCCCTTGATGATAGGCGCCATCCCGCTCGGCGACTCCCCCTTCATAGCGAACCCGATACCGACTGTCTTTCGGTGACAGCGTACGCAACCCGACCGGCGTGAGCAGCTGATCCTTCACGACCATCAGGATTTGCTTGGTCCGTTCCCCACCAACCAGGTCGTGACAGAGCGCGATGGCATAGAGTTGATTTGGGCGGATTGAGGCGTCGTTGCCCTCCGGTCCGTCAATCACGTCGTACAGACATCCTTCAGACTCGTTCCAGAACTTTTCGTGGAACGATGTTCTCGCCAAATCTCGGAGTCTCCGGCAACGGGCTGCATAGGCCACCTCGCCAAATCGCGTGGCCAGGTGTCCTCCGACTTCCAACGCTCTCACCCACAAGGCTTGAATCTCAACTGGCTTACCCTGGCGCGGCGTGACGACCCAATCCCCGACCTTGGCATCCATCCAGGTGAGCTGCGTCCCTGCTGTGCCACCGGCGATCAGTCCGTCCCGATCCATATGGATATCGTAGCGGGTGCCGCGCCGATACCCATCAAGTATCTGTTTGACTGCCGGCCATACAACGGCCCGCAGAGGGGGCTCTGGAAATTCGGACAGTGTGGTAAGTGGTAGCCTGGCTTCACCCATGTCACCGAGGGGTGGCGAACCAGAGGAGCAAGGCGATGAAGAGAACGAGACGGAATCACGGAGCGACCTTCAAGGCCCAGGTGGCGTTGGCGGCCGTCAA
>Ga0194120_10007873_pt1 | contig 14341 bp, 10 predicted proteins | sample TA2MahCa65mmetaG_FD_148642 | JGI IMG/M metagenome (GOLD analysis project Ga0194120, IMG submission 148642) | Freshwater microbial communities from Lake Tanganyika, Tanzania - TA2015019 Mahale Deep Cast 65m | ecosystem: Environmental > Aquatic > Freshwater > Lake | place: Tanzania: Lake... | reverse complement strand
CAGGCGTTGAGCCCGGCGACCCGCAGCATCTCGCGTTTGCTGGTGCCGGTGGCGAGACGCCGGACCGCTTCGGGATCAAGCATGACCGGTCCCCACATAGGCCTCGACCACCGCCGGGTTGCGCGAGACCTCGGCGTAGGGTCCCTCGGCAAGGATCTCGCCCCGCTGCAGCACGGTAATGGTATCGGAAAGATCGGCGACCACGCTCATATTGTGCTCGACCATCAGCACGGTGCGCCCCTTGGCGGCGTTCTTGACCAAGGCGGAAATGCGGCCGATGTCCTCCTGGCCGAGGCCGGCCATGGGCTCGTCGAGCAGCATCATCTCGGGCTCGAGGGCCAGGGTGGTGGCGATCTCGAGGGCGCGCTTGCGGCCATAAGGCAATTCCGCCGCCTGCAACTCGGCATGGGCGCTCAAGCCGACCGCGTCGATCAGCTCCCGCGCGCGGCCATTGAGGTCCGCGAGGCTCGTTTCGGACTTCCAAAAATGAAAGGAGGTGCCGAGGCGACGCTGCAACGCGACCCTCACGTTTTCGAGCAAGGTCAAATGGGGAAAGACCGCCGAAATCTGGAACGAGCGCACCAGGCCCATGCGGGCGATGGAGGCCGGCTTTTCGCCGGTGATGTCGCGGCCGTTATAGGTGATGCGGCCCTGGCTGGGGATCAGGAACTTGGTGAGCAGGTTGAAGCACGTGGTCTTGCCGGCGCCGTTGGGGCCGATCAAGGCGTGAATGGTGTGTCGCCGCACCTTGAGCGCGACGTTCTTCACCGCCGTGAAGCCAGCGAAATCCTTGGTCAATCCCTCGGTCGCGAGGATGACGTCCTCGGCCATGCTCCCCCCGTTTCCCGGGATTTTCTTACCGGAAACGAACGCGGTTTTCCAGAACGACAAGGCGCAAAAAGCGCCCAAAACCGCTGCGTCATTGCAGAGACGGGGCCGCGTCCTCGATCTCGAAATCGACCTGGGCCTCGCCCCGGAACCAGCTTCGGCGCAACCGACCGGCGAGGTGCCAGGTCTTGCCCGGCTTGAGCAGGGCGGCGCCCAGGGCGTTGTCGATCGCCCGGAAGGCGATGCCCTTGACCCGCCCGCCATCCTCGCCGCTGGCGATCACCCGGACGTGGCGTTCGCCAACGACATCGGCCTTGACCACCTTGGCGCCGACCAAGGCAAAACGCGGATCGGGGTTGCCGGCGCCATACGGCCCCGCCCGCTCCAACCCCTCCACCAGGTCGAGGGTCGCGCCGCCCGGCGCGAGAACGCCATCCAACCGGAAAACACGGCTGGGAGCCCGCGCCGCGAGCGCCGGCGCGAGGCGCTCACCCAGGAAGGCCCGCAACCCGTCGAGACGACCAGCCTCCACCGTCAATCCCGCCGCCATGGGGTGGCCGCCGCCATTGATCAGCAATCCGGCCTGACGGGCGGCGCCGACGGCGGCGCCGAGATCGATACCCCGCACCGACCGCCCGCTGGCCTTGGCGATGCCGTTTTCCAATGCCGCGACAAGGACAGGACGATCGAAGCGATCCTTGAGGCGGCTGGCGACGATGCCAATGACCCCGGAATGCCAGCCCTCGCCCGCGACCAGAAGGAACGGCGCGGTCGGGTCTGGTCCGACGGCAGCCAGGGCTTGGTTTTCCACTTCCGCCTCGATCGCCCGCCGCTCGGTGTTCAGGCGATCGAGATCAGCGGCGATCAAGACGGCCTCCGCCGGATCGTCGGTCGCGAGAAGCCGCGCGCCGAGGTCGGATCGCCCGACGCGTCCCCCGGCATTGACCCGGGGTCCGAGGAGATAGCCGAGATGGTAGGTCGCCGGCGGTTCCTGCAAACGCGCGACATCGCAAAGCGCCCGCAAACCCGCCTTGGCCCGTCGCGCCAGGACCTTGAGACCCTGGGTCACCAAGGCGCGGTTGAGACCCGTGAGGGGCACGACATCGGCGACGGTCCCGAGGGCGACGAGATCAAGATGCTCCGTGAGGCGCGGCTCCGGCCGGTCGGAGCCATAATGGCCAAGGCGCCGGAGCGCGCGGTTGACCGCGACCGCCAGAAGAAACGCGACGCCCACCGCCGCGAGCTGGCGATGGCCGGCGGTCTCGTCGATGCGGTTGGGATTGACCACCAGGCAGTCGGGCAAGCGTGTCTCGGCCAGGTGATGATCGCAGATGATGAGATCGAGACCGGCCTCGCGACCCGCGGCGATGGCCTCGAAAGCCGAGGTGCCGCAATCGACGGTGACCACGACATTCACGCCCCCGGCCGCGAGTTTTCTCAGCGCGGCGATGTTGGGGCCATAGCCTTCCTTCTGGCGGTCCGGGATGTAGGCGGTCGGATCCGCGCCCGCCTCCCGCAGAAAACGCATCAGCAAGGCGGTGGAGGTCGCGCCGTCGACGTCGTAATCGCCGAAAATCGCGATGCCCTCGCCCGCCCGCAACGCCTGGGCCAAGCGCTCCGCCGCCGCGTCCATGTCGCGAAAGATCGAGGGATCGGGCAGCGACTCCCGTAGGGTCGGGGCGAGATAGGACGCCGCCTCCTCGGGACCAACCCCCCGCGCCGCCAACACCCGGGCCAGGAGCTCGGGCAGGCCCGCCTGCTGCATCAGGGCGTAGGCCCCACCCTCATCGGCGAGGCGGCTTTCCCAGCGCCGGCCGAGGATCGACTGTTCGACGCCGAGGAGCGCAGTCACGCCGCTTGGCCGGAGTGACGATTCATGTCTCTCGAATCCAACCCTAGGCGACGAGAGGCAGGGCCTCGGTCTTGATGGTGAAATTGTGGTGGGTCTTGACCCAACGCACCGTGCCGGTCTTCGAGCGCATGACCAGGGAGTTGGTGGTGGCGCCGCTGGCGTTGCGCCGCACGCCCTCGAGCATCGAGCCGTCGGTGACCCCGGTGGCCGCGAACATCACCTCGCCCTTGGCGAGGTCGAGGAGATCGTATCGGCGATTGAAATCGGTGATGCCGATCTTGCGGGCGCGGCCCTTCTCGTCCTCGTTGCGGAAGAGAAGCCGGCCTTGCATCTGGCCGCCGATGCAGCGGAGCGCCGCGGCCGCGAGCACGCCTTCCGGCGCGCCGCCGGAGCCGAGATAGAGATCGATCCCGGCGCCCGGCGTCGCGGTGGCAATGACCCCGGCGACATCGCCATCGGGGATGAGCCGGATGCGGGCGCCGGCCTTGCGCACGGCGGCGATGAGATCGGCGTGGCGCGGCCGGTCGAGGATGCAGACCACGATGTCGCCGGGATTGCAGCCCTTGGCCTTGGCGAGCGTCTTGACGTTGTCCTCGGGGCTGCGGTCGATGTCGACCACCCCCGGCGGCAGGCCGCCGCCCACGGCGATCTTGTCCATGTAGACGTCGGGCGCGTGGAGGAAGCCGCCCCTCTCGGCGAAAGCCATGACCGCGAGGGCGTTAGGTCCGCCCTTGGCGGTGATGGTCGTGCCCTCGAGGGGATCGAGGGCGATGTCCACCACCGGCCCGCCGGTGCCGACCTTCTCGCCGATGAAGAGCATCGGCGCCTCGTCGCGCTCGCCCTCGCCGATCACCACGGTGCCATCGATGGGCAGGCTGTTGAGGCCGGCGCGCATGGCATCGACCGCCGCCTGATCCGCCTGCTTCTCGTTGCCCCGCCCCATCCACTTGGCCGCCGCGAGGGCCGCGATCTCGGTCACCCGCACCGCCTCGAGGGCGAGGTTGCGGTCGAGTTTGGCGTCGACGGATTTGGCGGCTTTGGACTTGGACATGGACATCCCCCTCGGAATGCGGGCGGCGCTATTACAGAAGCTCGATGCGGATGAGGCAAGGCGGCTCGGTCACCGAGGCGAGGGCGCCGATGCGGGCGGCGGCGCGGCGCATGGCGGCTTCCTCGGTCTCATGGGTGATCATGACCACCGGCACGGTCTCGGCCCGGCCGCGCTGCAATAGCGATTCGATGGAGACCTGCTCGTCGCGCAGGATCGCCGCGATGTCGGCGATGACGCCCGGACGGTCGTGGACCGTCAGGCGGATGTAATAGGGCCCGACATGGCGTTCCATCGGGGCATGCGGTTGGGCGACGAGGGCCGATGCCGGAACCCCGAAAGCCGGCGTGCCGCGTCCAGACGCGATATCGATCAAATCGGCGACCACCGCCGAGGCGGTCGGTCCCTCCCCGGCGCCGCGACCCTCGAAGACTGTGCGGCCGACGAAATCGCCCTCGGCGACCACCGCGTTGAAGACGCCATCGACATGGGCGATGGGATCGTCGAGGGCGACCAGGGCGGGATGGACGCGCTGCTCGATGCCGTGGTTGGTGCGCCGGGCCACGGCGAGCAGCTTGAGACGAAAACCCAATTCAGCGGCGAAGGCGATATCGGCGGCGGTGATGGCGCGGATGCCCTCGACATGAACCTTGTCGAAGGCGACGGGCATGCCGAAAGCGACCGAGGCGAGAACCGCGAGCTTGTGGGCGGTGTCGACGCCGTCGATGTCGAAGGAGGGATCGGTCTCGGCGTAGCCGAGTTTCTGGGCCTCGGCCAAGACCTCGGCGAAATCCCGCCCCGAGCCCTGCATCTGGGTGAGGATGTAGTTGCAGGTGCCGTTGAGGATGCCATAGACCCGGGCGAGGCGATTGGCGGCGAGGCCCTCGCGCAAGGCCTTGAGGATCGGGATGCCGCCGGCGACCGCCGCCTCGATGGCCAGGGACGCCTTCTTTGCCTCGGCGCGCTTGGCGAGATCGAACCCCCGGCAGGCGAGCAACGCCTTGTTGGCGGTGACCACACCCTTGCCGGCATCGATCGCCGCCTCGGCGAGCTTGCGGCCGGGGCCGTCGGAGCCGCCGATCAACTCGACCACGACGTCGACATCCTTGGCCGAGGCGAGCGCCAGGGGATCGCTCTCCCAGCGCAAGCCGGCGAGGTCGAAGCCGCGTTGCTTGGCGCGGTCGCGGGCGGACACCGCCACCGCCTCGATCCGGCGCCCGGCCCGCGCGGCGATCACCTCGGCGTTGGTCCTGAGAAGCTTGACCACGCCGCCGCCCACGGTCCCAAGGCCGGCGATGCCGACCCGGAGCGGCGCGCTCATGCGGCGCGATCCTCGATGCCGGCGGCGGCCTCGCCCCCGGCGGCCTGGAAGAAGCGGCGGATGTTGCGCACCGCCTGGCGAATGCGCTGCTCGTTCTCGACCAGGGCGACGCGGACATGACCGTCGCCATACTCGCCGAAGCCGATGCCGGGCGAGACCGCGACCTTGGCCTCGCGCAGCAGCAGTTTCGAGAATTCCAACGAGCCCAGCTTGCGGAACGCCTCGGGGATCGGCGCCCAGCAGAACATGGTGGCCGGCGGCGAGGGCACCTTCCAGCCGACCGAGGCGAAACCGCCGATCAACACATCGCGCCGCGACTTGTAGGTCCGGCGCATGTCCTCGACGCAATCCTGGGGCCCGTTGAGGGCGGCGGTGGCGGCGATCTGGATGGGCGTGAAGGCGCCGTAATCGAGGTAGCTCTTGATGCGGCCCAGCGCCCCGATCAGGGTCTTGTTGCCGACGGCGAAACCGACCCGCCAGCCCGGCATGCTGTAGGTCTTGGAGAGCGAGGTGAACTCGACGGCGATGTCCTTGGCGCCGGGAACTTCCAGCACCGAGGGCGGCGGCACGCCCTCGAAATAGACCTCGGCATAGGCGAGATCCGAGAGGATGTAGATGCCTTGCTTGCGACAGAACTCGACCACCGGTCGGTAGAAATCGAGATCCACCACCTCGGCGGTCGGGTTCGAAGGATAGTTGAGGATGAGGGCCGTCGGCTTGGGCACGCAATGGCGCACCGCGCGCTCGAGGGTGGTCATGAAATCGAGGTCCGACCCGACCGGCAGATGACGTACCGCCGCTCCGGCGATGATGAAGCCATAGGGGTGGATCGGATAGCTCGGGTTGGGTGAAAGGATGACATCACCCGGGGTGGTCATGGCGCTCGCCAGGTTGGCAAGCCCTTCCTTGGAGCCGATGGTGGCGATCGCCTCGTGCTCGGGGTCGACGGCGACGTTGAAGCGCCGCTCGTAATAGGCGGCGATCGCCTTGCGCAGGCCGGGAATGCCGCGCGAGGTCGAATAGCGATGGGTCTTGGGGTTCTTGACCGCCTCGACCAGCTTGTCGACGATATGGGGCGGGGTCGGCAGATCGGGATTGCCCATGCCGAGATCGATGATGTCATCGCCCGCGGCCCGCGCCTTGGCCTTCATGGAATTGACTTCCGCGAAGACATAGGGCGGCAGGCGCTTGATGCGATGAAACTCGGTCTCCATGAGACCCTCCCGTCTGGCCGGCGAAAGGATGGGCGACTCGGACGATATGTCCTGGTCCGGGCGACCTTATGAAGGATATGGGGGTAGGTGTCGAGGGGCTGGCCGGAAGCGGCGAAGCCGCGACATCGCGCAGCGCGATTGGACTGGCGCGGCTAGCCGGACTTCGCTAGCCTCCCGCCGCCTTGAATTCGACCACGGAGTAGAACATGTCGGAACCCGTCACTTTCACCAAGCGCGGCCGGGTCGGCGTCATCACCGTCGACAATCCCCCGGTCAACGCCCTTTCCAACGCGGTCCGCCTCGGCCTCAGGAATTGCCTGCTCCGGGCCCAAGCCGAGAACGCGGTCAAGGCGATCGTGGTGATCGGGGCCGGGCGCACCTTCATTGCCGGAGCCGACATTCGCGAATTCGGCCGTCCCAGGGATCCCAATTCCCCCGACCTCAACGAGGTCAACGCCCTGTTCGAGGAAAGCCCCAAGCTCACCATCGCCGCGATTCATGGCACGGCCCTCGGCGGCGGTTACGAGATCTGCCTTTCCTGCCATTACCGGGTGATCGCCAAATCCGGCCAGGTCGGTCTGCCGGAGGTCAAGCTGGGCATCCTGCCGGGCGCCGGCGGCACCCAGCGCCTGCCCCGGGTGATCGGCGCCGCCCCGGCCCTCAAGATCATGATCACCGGTGACCCGGTGCGGGCCGACGCCGCCCTTAAGCTCGGCATGGTCGATGAGGTCGTCGAGGGTGATCTACTCGATGCGGCTTGCGCCTATGCCGAGACGCTGATCGACCAGGGTGCCAAGCCGCGGCGCCTCTCCCGCGAGCGCGGCCGCCTTGGCAGCGTCGCCGAGGTCGAGGCCGCCATCGCCACGTACAAGAAGGAGAATGCCCGCGCCCTGCGCGGCCTCTTCGCCCCCTTCCGGATCATGGACTCGGTCAAGGCGGCGGCGGAGCTTCCCTTCGACAAGAGCCTGCCCCGCGAGCGCGAGCTTTTCGCCGAATGCCTGGCCTCGCCGCAATCCCGGGCGCTCCGGCACATCTTTTTCGCCGAGCGCGAAGTCGCCAAGCTCCCCGACATCCCCAAGGACCAGGTGACCCGCAAGATCAAGACCGCGGCGATCCTGGGCTTCGGCACCATGGGTGGCGGCATCGCCATGAACTTCCTCAATGCCGGCATTCCGGTGAAGGTCTCCGAAATGTCGCGGGAGGCCTATGACAAGGGCTTCGGGATCGTGAAGGGCAACTACGCCCGCACCGTCGCCGGCGGCCGCCTCACCCAAGCCGAAATGGACAAGCGTCTCGGTCTCCTCTCCTACGCCGAGAAACTCGAGAGCATCGGCGACGCCGATATCGTCATCGAGGCGGTGTTCGAGGAAATGGGCCTCAAGAAGGAGACCTTCCGCAAGCTCGACAAGGTCATGAAGAAGGGGGCGATCCTCGCCACCAACACCTCGACCCTCGACGTCAACGTCATCGCGGCGGAAACCTCGCGCCCCGAGGATGTCATCGGCCTCCACTTCTTCTCCCCGGCCAATGTCATGCGCCTGCTGGAGATCGTGCGGGCCAAGAAGACCGCCAAGGACGTGGTCGCCACCTCCCTCGAACTCGCCAAAACCATACGTAAGGTAGGGGTGGTGGTCGGGGTCTGCGACGGCTTCGTCGGCAACCGCATGTTGCATCGTTATGGCGGCGAGGCGGCCCAGCTCATCGACGAAGGGGCGTTCCCCCAGGATGTCGACAAGGCGCTTTACGAGTTTGGCTTGGCCATGGGGCCTTTCGCCATGGGCGACCTCGCCGGGCTCGACGTTTCCTGGCGCATCCGCAAGGGCCGCCGTGCCGCCGACCCGACTTATCCACAGGACCCGGTGGTGGCGGACGAGCTTTGCGAGCTGGGGCGGTTCGGCCAAAAGACCGGGGCCGGCTGGTACAAATATGAAAAAGGCGATCGTACGCCCCATGCCGACCCGGCGGTCGACGATCTGATCCGTAAGCGCAGCGCCCGCCTGGGAATTCAACGGCGCAACGATATTGCCGCCGAGGAAATCGTCGAGCGCTGCATGTATCCCCTGGTCAATGAGGGGTGCAAGATCCTGGAGGAAGGCATCGCCCTGCGCGCCCTCGACATCGACGTGATTTACGTCAACGGATACGGATTTCCGGTCTCCCGGGGCGGGCCCATGGCCTGGGCGGAAGAGGTGGGCTTGCCCAAGGTCCTTAAGCGGATCGAGGAATTTCATGCCAAATACGGCGCCCGCTGGAAGCCCGCCAACCTCCTGGTCAAGCTGGTCAAGGAAGGCAAAACCTTCTCCCGCATGTAAGGGAGTGACGGCTGTCACCGGCAGAGGATTCCGCCCCATGACGAGGCGGAATCTTCTGCCGTTTCGGCCCTATTGGAATCCCACGTATTTTTGCGATTCGTAGTTGGCACGAGTCTTGATCTCTCTCTGGCATCACCTTCGAGAACGGAGGCCGCCGTGCCAGAAGATCGCGACAATTCACCGCTCAGGACCAACAAGGAAAAGTTCCTTGAACGGGTTTATTTCAACTCAGGCCAGACCGTCTTCAAGGAGGGCATGCGCGGACGGCGCGCCTATCTGATCGAAGCCGGCACGGTCATCATCTGGACCGCCAAGCAGAACAAGCAGGTGGAGTTGGAGCGGCTGGGCGCCCATTGCCTGTTCGGGGAGCTTGCCCTGATCCTGGATGATGCGCCCCGCTCCGCCAATGCCACCGTCCTCGGCGACACCACCCTCGTGGTCATCAAGGATTACGAGTTCAAGAACAAGCTCACCTCCAGCGACCCCTTCGTCCGGGGGTTGGTGCGAATCCTCGCCTATAATCTGCGCACCACCACCCGCCACGTCTTTTCCATGGCCGAGGCGCGTTAGCGGGCCTTGCCGTTATTGCGAATCGACGGCCGAGACGACTAACGTTCCCCGCGAGAAACGCGGGGCGGACGGCATCGCATGGCAGCCGAAATCTGGGCGGAAAAAAACCAAGCCGAGGCCCATTTGGCGGCGGGACAGCATGCCGAGGCTTGGTCGCTTGCCAGTACCCGCCTGGCGGCAATGCCGCTCGACATCGACGCCTTGCGTATCTCTGGGGGCGCGGCTTGGCGGGCGGGCGACGTCAAGACCGGCGAAGCGTTATTTCAGAGCGCGACCCAAATCGCGCCGGACGACCCCCGGGTCTGGAGCGAGCTTGGCGAGGCGCTCGCGGCGCGCGGGGATTACCGCGCCGCCGTGACCTGCCAGCGCAAGGCGGTCGCCCTCGCCCCCGGCGACTTCCGCTTCCATTTCCATCTCGGCACCGCCTTGATCAATCTTTTGTCCCTCAATGAAGGTTTTCTCGAACTCGAGGAAGCGGTGCGCCTGCGCCCGGATTTCGCCCATGGCCATTATGTCCTGGGCGCGGCCAAGCAATTTCTGCTTGGCTCCGAGGATGCCTACCCGATCTTCGAGACCGCCGTTGCGACCGATCCGACCCTCGCCGATGCCTGGATGAAACTCGGCACGGTCTGTCTCGATACCGGCCGCCACCAAAGGGCGACCGAGGCCTTCGGAATCGTGACGACGCTCGAGCCGCGCGCCGCCCTCGCCTTCTTCGCTCTCGCCCTGGTCAAGGTCGCCTCCGGACGACTCGAGGACGGCCTCGCCGATTTCATCGCCGTCTTCGAGCGCTTTCCGAACGCCGGGAGCGAGGCGTCCAATGCATTGCAGATCGCGCGTAGTCTGCTGCTCAATGATTTCGGACTGAGCTACCTGCGCCACATGATGCCTCGGCCGGAACACTGGCCACGGCATTTCCACATCCTGGTCGATCTCACTTTCGACGATCCCGATTTGGACGCCGAGGCCGCCCAGGCCTTGCGCAAGGCCTGGGCGGCGCGCCTGCCCAGACATCCGCCCGCCGCGCCATTCACCAACGATCCCGATCCCGATCGGCGCCTGCGCATCGGATTTTCGGCCGCGACGTTTTGCGACAACTCATCGGTCCATCTGGTTCGCCCGACCATCACTCATCTCGACCGCGCGGCCTTCGACATCACGCTCTATTCCATGTCGCCCCATGATGACGCGATGACCGATAGTTTCCGCGCCCATGCCGATCGCTTCGTCGACGCGAGGAAGCTCGACGATGACGCTTTCCTCGCCAGGGTCCTCGAGGATCGCATCGATATTCTCGTCGACATCGCCGGCCATTCCTGGGACCACCGCCTCGAGGCGATGGCGCGCCGCGCCGCCCCGGTGCAGATGAGCGCCTGGGGCAATCCCACCGGCACCGGTCTCGCCGCGGTCGACTATCTCGTCGCCGATCCCTTCTTCATCGCCCCCGATGAGCGACGGCATTTCGCCGAGACCATTCTCGATCTGCCGCTCTGGACCTGTTTCGAGCCGATCGAGGACGCGCCGCCGGTGGCGCCGCCGCCCGCCCTCGCCAACGGCTACGCGACTTTCGGTAGTTTTCATCGATTGCGCAAACTCACCGCCGAGCAAATCGCGGCGTGGGCGGAACTCCTCAAGGCGGTGCCCTCGGCGCGGTTCCTTTTCAAGTCCTACGAACTCGACGACCCGCAGAAGGCACGCCGCCTGCGCGATCACTTGGCCGGGGCCGGCATCGACCTCTCCCGCATCGATATCGTCGGCGGTTCCAAGCGCCTCGAACATCTTGCCCTTCATGCCCGGGTCGACATGGTCCTCGACACCTATCCTCATGCCAGCGGCACCACCGGTTTCGAATCCATGGCCATGGGCGTTCCGGTCATCGCTTGGCGCGGCGGCACCTCGGCCGGGCGGGGCAGCGGCGCGACCCTCGTCCATCTCGGATTTCCGGAGTTGGTGGCGCGATCGCGGGACGAATACCTTGGCATCGCCATCGAACTCGCCAAGAGCCCCGACCGTCTCGCTTTCTATCGTCGAGAGTTGCCGGCCCGCCTGGCGACGCGGCCGGGCGGCAATCCACGGCTCTACGCCGAGGCTTTCGGCGCGGCGTGTCGCGACGTGTGGCGTCGATGGTGCGATACCCAAACGCCGCGCTGAAGCGTTAACCCCGCTTCGCCAAGCCGTGCTGCTTGAGGCGCCAGATCAGGGCGTCAATGCGATCCTGACCGAAGAAGGGCTCGCCCTTGAAGGCCATCAGGGGCACGCCCCAATGGCCGGCGCCCTCCTGGGCCTTCTGGTTCGCCTCGATCCTTGCGTCGAAAACCGCCGGGTCCGTCGCGATGGCGCGATCGAGGGAGGAAAGATCGAGCCCCGACCGTCCCGCCGCCCGGGCGAGGTGATCACCGTCATGCCAATTGTCGATCTCGCCGGACCAGATGACATGGCTCGCCTCGCGAAGAAAGGCGAGGCCGCGCCCGGCCTGGGCCGCGGCGACGCCGAGGCGCGTGAGGCGGCGGATGAAGGGCTGATCGAGCGCGGGCTTGCCGGTCGCTCGATCCATCGCCACGGGGTCGGGGCGTGGCCAGCGATAGGGCAACCCCTCCATGTCGGCGACGCGCTTGGTGTCGCGCAGGAGATAGGGAATCCATTGCGGATGCACCTGCTCGAAGAATTCGGGCTTGCGGATGGCGAGCGGCAGGACGGGACGCACGTCGATCTCGACGTCGTGATCCCGTGCCAGCGCCACCAGACGCGGGGTCGCCAGGTAGGAATAGGGACTGCGAAACGACCAATAGAGTTCCACGGTCAGGGTCATGGCCGCTCCTTGCGTTGGGTTGCCGCCGTCCAGCGTGGCGCGATGTCGATATCCGCGGGCGCGAGTCCCGCGTCGAAACGCGCGATCATGGCGACGAAAGCATCCTCCAGATGCCGCGCCGCGCCGGCGATATCGAAGAGCGGCGCGGGGCGGCGCCTGGCCTCGCCGAGGCGCGCCCGCAGGGTCGCCAGTTCATCGCGATGGGAGGTCGCGAGTTCAAAGGCGCGCCGTTCGAAGGCCTCGACCGTCGGCATGACGAGTTCGGGCAAGCCGGCCGCCCGCAGCATGGTCGCGCCCAGCCGTGCCGATGGCGCCGCCGCGGCGTCCTCGGTCGAAAGCATGGGAACGCCGGCCCACAACGTGTCATGGGCGGTCGCGCCGCCGCCCACCGTGAAATTGTTGAGGGAAAGATCGGCGACGCCCAGGCGCGCGAGATGGACATCGTGCCGGGTGGTCGGGGCGAAAATCAGCCTTGCCGGGTCGACGCCTTGGCTCGCGGCGCTGGCCTTGAGGCGTTCCGTCGAGAAATCATACCAGTGACAAAGCCACAGAACCGACCCTGGCACGCGTTGCAACAGCCGCATCCAGAGCGAAAAACACACCGGCTCGATTTTCCAGGGATTGTTGAAATTGCAAAAGACGAAGGCCTCATCCGGCAGGTCGACTTGGCGCCGCGTGATTGCCCCTTCGGGGAAATCCCCAAGCAGCGGCGCCATGTGGCAACCCGGCAGCCGAACCAGGTGCTCGGTGTTGAACGCGGCCAGGCGAGGCGGCATGTAGTCGCCATCGGCGAGAATGTAGTCGACATAGTCGGCGCCGACGGTTTGGGAGAAGCCGTAGTAGACCGCCGTGATGCGCGCCGGGCGGCGCGCCAAGACGTCGAGGGCGTTCAATTCGTTGAGGCCCGTGCAATCGACGAGGATGTCGAGATCGTCTTCGTCAACCAGGCGGGCGGTCGGCTCGGCGGGAATTGCCGAAAGATCGCGGAAATGATCGAAAGCGGCGCGGAGCCCGCGCCGGAACGCGGCGCCCTCCTCGCCAACTTCCTTCTCGTGGCGCGAATAGCCGTAGAGCTCGATCCGGCCGCGGTCGAAATGCCGGAGAAGGTTCCTGATCGCCTGCATGGTCGAGTGGAACCAGGTGCCGATGAGCAAGAAACCGACCCGCAGCCGGCGCCCCGCCGGGCGCGGGGGACGCGGCGGCGGAACCGCCGCTTGCCGGTAGCCTCGGCCGATCCGGCCACTCGCCCCGGCGATGGCCTGGTAGGAAAAACCCCGCGCCGACAGTACCCAAAGAATCCTTGAAACGATGTCGCCGGCGACCGTCAGTCGCGGCAAGACCGCGTCGAGCCGGCGGCTGATTGCGTCGTAATCCCGCCAATCGCAGGCATAGAGCATGATCGACGCGATGCGCGCGAGCACTTCTGGTCGATCGCCAAGGAGCGCCTCGAGGCGCGTCGTCACCGCCTCGCTGCGCTCGCCGAGATCGGTCGCCGCCAGGGCGTCCACCACGGCGAGGCCGTAGTCGGCGCGGCCCTGATCACTCGCCAACACCCGCCACCACAATTCAAGGACCCGGTCGATTTTCGCGTGATTGAGAAACAGCAAGCCGAGGACGAAAAGATCCCCGGCGTCATCTCCGACATGGCGAGCGGCCGCCTCGCCGACCGCAAGGGCCTCCGAAGGACGGCCCAGTCGGGTGAGGTCGCCGGCGAGTTGCTGGGCGATCGCCCCGCTGCCGGGCGCGAGGTCATGGGCGCGGCCGAGATAGGCGATCGATTCCGCTTGCCGCCCGAGTTCGGAGAGCAGCCTGCCAAGACCGAACAACGCCCCGAGATGATCCGGGGCAAGCAGCACCGCGCGGCGATACCACGCCTCGGCGGCCGCGGACTCCTTGGCCGTTTCCCAGGCCCGCGCGATATCGAGGACGCCGGCGAAATCGCCGCTCTTCTCGGGGGCGCCGACCTCGGCGAAAAGCGCCTTGGCCTCGCTCGACCGGCCGGCTTGCAAGGCTAGGCGGCCAAGCGCGAAGCGAAGGATGGCGGGATCGGCGCCCGCGCCGATGCCCCGGCGCAAGGCGATCTCGGCTTCCTCGGCGCGACCAAGGCTCGCCAACATGTCGGCGAAAAGGACGACGAGGCGGGCGTTGCCGCTTTCCGGCGCGTCGTGAAGGCGGTCGACCGCCTCGGCGATACGCCCTTCGCCGGCCAGGGCCATCGCTTCGCGAAGCTCCGCTTCCGTCGGCATGACTGATCGGACCTAGAGGTCTCTCCCCGAATGAGCTTAGCGTGGAGTCGCGTCGACGGCGACGCCGCTCAGGGCCGCACCGCCGGAGTTTCGATCTTGGCACCCGCGCCCCGCGCCGCGAGAAAAAGCTCGAGGGCGATG
>Ga0194120_10007867_pt1 | contig 14344 bp, 12 predicted proteins | sample TA2MahCa65mmetaG_FD_148642 | JGI IMG/M metagenome (GOLD analysis project Ga0194120, IMG submission 148642) | Freshwater microbial communities from Lake Tanganyika, Tanzania - TA2015019 Mahale Deep Cast 65m | ecosystem: Environmental > Aquatic > Freshwater > Lake | place: Tanzania: Lake... | reverse complement strand
GCCACATCAAATACAACGGCCCCCCAGGCTGGCAAACGCTCGGAGCGGGGATGGATTACCTGCTGGTTGCAGAGCTCGGATGGTGGCTTCATGCGGATCTTGGCAAGAAGTGATCAATCCTGAGGCAGAGACGCCGGCCCCACCCGAAGTATCAGGTCTACCTTGAATCGGACTAGACTTACCCCTCCCGCCCCGCCAGCACCGGATCGCGCATGGTGACGCGATCGCGCGGAGCGAAGGCCAGGGCGTCGGTCGGGCAGACCGAGGCACACAGGCCGCACTGGAAGCAGGGGTCGGGGTCGACTTCGGCCAGGTGCTTCACCGGCGCCGTGATGGCGCCGTAGAAGCAGACCACCTCGCACTGCGCGCACTTGATGCACTTGTCCGCCAGGACGGTGGGCGATTCCTCCTTCTCGATCACCACGCGTTGCCCGCGGCCGTACTTGCGCACGTAGGCGCCCTGGATCTCGCGGATGTCGCTGATGCCGTGATCGTCGAGCCATTTCGCGGCCTGGTCGGCGATGGTGCCGTACACCTTGTGGCCGCGATACATCACGATCGTGCAGATGCCGACCAGCGACGCGCCTGCCATGAACATCTCGATCACGTCGCGGCCGTGGGTGACGCCGCCCACGCCGATGACCGGCTTGCTCACGCGCCGCGCGACCTCGAAGACGCAACGCACCGCGAGGGGCTTGATGGGCGCGCCCGAGATCCAGCCGTAGCCGAACTCGCTGCCCAGCACGGGCGCGGCGTTCTCGATATCGATGGCGAGCGTCGGCCCGAAGCTGTTAATGCAGGCGAAGGCGTCCACGTGGGGCTCCAGCGCCGCGGCCAGATCGCCCAGATCGCCCGAATGCGGCGAGAGCTTGGCGATGATGGGCACCGAGACCGAGTCGCGCAGCGCCCGGGCGGTCTCCACGATGCGCTCGGGATCCAGGTAGTGCACCGTGAACTCGATGGCATCCACGCCCTTGGCCGCGATGCGCGGGCCCAGCGCGCGCAACTCCTCGGGCGAGTAGCCCACCGACGCGATGAACGGGATGCCGGCCTCCCGGGCGGCGGCCAAGCCGATGTCGTACTCGCTCTCGAACCATCGCTCCGGCGGGAGCTCCGACCACAACTCGGTATTGAGCATGCCGGTCTTGGTGTACTGGAACATGTTCGGCTTGGGCACGGGCGCCGCCACGCTCGAGACGGTCTTGGCCAGAAGGCCGCCGGCCCCGCCCGCGGCCGCGGCGCGCAGATGCGCCCCCGACCCGACCTGCGGGCCGGCCGCCGGTATCACGGGGTTGCGGAAGCGCATCCCGAGGACGTCCACGGCTAGATTGGCCATCGGTTTCGCCTCGCGTCCGTCATGCGACCACTCGCTTCCTTTCCGGTGACACCCGCTCGGGAATTCCCCGATCCGACCTTACCGGGAAACCGCGGACGTGGGGTCCGGGTTACCTGCCGAGAAGGAGATCGGGCACGCGTTCCATGCGCTGCCACAGCTCCGCGGCCGCGACGCGGGCCCGGCTCGCGACGGCGCCCACGTCCAGGTCCGGGAAGCGCCGCTCGCGCAGCACCCAGCGCCCGCCGATCATCACCGACTCGACCATCCCCGAGGACAGGCCGAAGATCAGGTGGCCGGCCAGGTTGCCGCCGTCCAGCGGCGTGGGCGGCTGGTGGTCGAGGACCACGAGGTCGGCCGCCGCTCCGGGTTCCAGGGCGCCGATTGGCTCGCCGAACAGCTCGGAAGCCAGCCGCGCCCCCCCGTCCAGCAGGGCCAGCACGTCGGCCGGCGCGAGGCCGGCTCCCCCGTCCTGCGCCTTGAAGTACGCGGTGCGCGCCTCCTCGAACATGTCGGAGCCGAGGCCGTCGGTTCCCAGCGCCGCCCGCTTGCCGAACTCGGCGACCGGCGCGTAACCGACCCGGTTGTTCATGTTGGAGCGGGCGTTGTGGATCAGCCAGGCGCCGTGCTCCCGGGCCAGCGCCAGCTGATCCCGCGACAGGTGGGTGCCGTGGGCGAGGAGGCTGCGCCGCGTGAGGCAACCCGCCTCGGCGAGGCGTTCGATGGGCTCCATGCCGTGGCGCTTGCGGGCGTTTTCGACGTCGGCCCGATCCTCGGCGACGTGGATGTGCACGCCGACTTCGTGCAGGCCCGCCAGGTCGCCGATCTTGTGCATGGATTCCTGGCTGAGTGTGAACCCGGCATGCGCGCCGACCAACCCGCGCAGGAGCGGCCCGGTACCGGACGACAGGAACTCGGCGGTCTCCGCGAGGCCTTCGTCGCGCTCCTTGAGCCCGCCTCGGTCGGTCACCTCGTAGCACAGGACGCCGCGCAGGCCGGCTTCGCCGAGCGCGCGACCGACCGTCGCCAGGGAGCCGGGGATGGCGGCCGGCGAGGCGTGGTGGTCGATCAGGCAGGTGGTGCCCGCCCGGATGGCGTCGAGAGCGCCGATCATGGCCGAGAGGTAGATGGACTCGGGATCCAGCGCCCGGTCGAGACGCCACCAGACCTGCTCGAGGATCTCGACGAAATCGCGCGGCGCGCGGCGCGGGCCCGGCATCCCGCGGGCCAGGGCCGAGTAGAGGTGGCCATGGGCGTTGACGAGGCCGGGCATGACCAGGCGATCGAACAGGTTGACGACTTCCTCGCCGTTGCGGGGCACCAGGCCCGGCCCGCGCTCCGCGATGCGCCCGCCCTCGATCCGCAGGTCGGCCCTCTCGACCCGCGCCGCGCGCAGGTCGACCAGCGTCGCGTTACGAAGTAACTGCGTGGCCAACTCCGCCTCCTAGCCCCAGCAAGTCCGCCAGGCGATCCAGATCGGTGTCCTCGGCGGTCAGCGGCGCACCCCCGGCCTGGATGGCGCCCTTGACATCCTTGAGCCCGTTGCCGGTGACCAGGGCGAGAGCAGCATCGCTCGCGGTCACCACGCCGGCACGGCGCGCCGCCGCGAGACCGGCGAGTGCGGCCGCGCCGGCCGGTTCGGCGAAGACGGCGGCGCGGCGCCCGAGCTGGCGCATGGCCTCGAGAATGGCGCTGTCGGGCACCGTGACGAAGGTGCCGCCGCTCTCGCGCACCGCGCGCACGGCCTTCCGCCAGTTGCGCGGGTGGCCCACGGCGATGCTGTCGGCAAACGTGTCGTCACGCCCCGGGGTGAAGCGTTCGCCGGCGAAGAACGCGTCGTGGACGGCCGGCGAGCCCGCCGCCTGGACGCCCAGGAGGCGCGGCAGGCGCGGGATGAAGCCGAGGCGGCGCATCTCGCAGAGGCCCTTCCACACCCCGGCGATGGTGCAGCCGTCGCCCACCGAGACCGCCACCCATTCCGGGATGCGCTCCCCCAGTTGCTCGCCAATTTCGAGGCCCGCGGTCTTCTTGCCCTCGATCAAGTAGGGATTGACCGCGGCGTTGCGGTTGTACCAGCCGAAGCGCTCGCAGGCCCGCTGGCAGAGGTCCCAGGTGTCGTCGTACGAGGCTCGCACGCGCACCACCTTGGCGCCGAAGACCAGCAGTTGCGCCACCTTCGGTTCGGGCGCCCGCTCGGGCACGAAGATGATGGCGGGCATGTCCATGGCCGCGGCGAACCCGGCCAGCGACGAGGCGGCGTTTCCCGTGGAGGCCGCCGCCAGCAGGGTCGCGCCCACGGAGCGAGCGTGCAGCACGGCGACGCTGGAAGCGCGATCCTTGAACGATCCCGTGGGATTGCGCCCATCGTCCTTGATCCAGACCCGCGCGAGGTCGAGGTCGGCGGCCAGGCGGGGCGCGTCGTACACGGGCGTCCAGCCGACCTGGAGTCCGGGCGGGAGCGCGTCGCCGATGGGCAGCAGTTCGCGGTAGCGCCAGTGATCGCGCGGGCGGCTCGCCAGATCCGCGGCCGAGAAAGCGGCCGCCGGGTCGTAACGCACGTCGAGGACGCCCTCGCGGCCGCAAGCGGCGCAGGTCATGGCGGTGCCCGGGGCATACACCCTGCCGCACACCACACAGGCGAGATCCCGCACGCTTGCCATTTTGTCCGATTGTAGGCGGGCAATCCGCCCGGGAAGACACTAGGATCTACGGATGATCGCGCCGCGCACGGCAGGCTAACGTGGGGTAGAAACGGGGGATCTAGCTATGCCCATGCCGATTTTCGGCCCGACTTTCGACGAGATGCTCCATCCCGATCGCGTGGATCCTACTGTCCGGAAAAAGGCCCTGGATGCGGCCGAACGCGATCCGATGGACCCGATCAACCTCTTCAACATCACGTGGAAGGGCCCGGATTCGCGGGTGCGCGTCCTCGTCCTGCCCGGGAGCCTGACCGGGGTCGCGGCGCCCATCGTCGTGATGGTGGGCAAGCATTTTCCGACCGGCAGCCACAAGGTCGGCGCGACCTACTCGGTGGCCATCGAGAAGCAGGCCCGCGGCGAGATAGTCCCGGGCGAGCACCGCCTGGTCTTCCCGAGCACCGGCAACTACGGTATCGGCGGGGCATGGGTCGGCACGCGCATGGGTTACGAGTCGGTCGTGATCCTGCCGGAGCAGATGAGCAAGGAGCGGTTCGAGAAGATCCGCGGCTACGGCGCCACCTACGTCGCGACGCCCGGCTGCGAGAGCAACGTCAAGGAGATCTACGACAAGTGCAAGGAACTGGCGGCCGCCGACGCCAAGAACCGCATCCTCAACCAGTTCGAGGTGATGGGTAACTACCGCTTCCACTGGCACGTGACCGGCAACTCGGCGGTCGAGGCCGCCAAGCAGGTCGCCGAGGCGGGCGTCGGGTCCGGGCGCATCGCCGCCTTCGTGTCGGCCATGGGTTCGTCGGGCACCATCGCGGCGGGCGATCGCATCAAGCAGGTCCTCCCGTCCGCCAAGATCGTGGGGCTCGAACCCATCCAGTGCCCCACGCTATTCAACAACGGCTACGGCGGCCACGACATCCAGGGCATCGGCGACAAGCACGTGACCTGGATCCACAACGTGCGGAACATGGATGCGCTGTGCTGCATCGACGACCTGGCCTGCAAGAAGGGCCTCCAGGCGCTCAACAGCCCCCTCGGGCAGCAGTACATGGAGCGCGAACTGGGCATCGCGCCCGACCTGGCCGCCGAGATCGCCACGACCTTCGGCATCTCGGGCGTCTGCAACGTGCTGGGCGCCATCAAGATCGCCAAGTACTACCAGTTCGGCCCCGCGGACGCGGTCTTCACGGTCGCCACCGACTCCATAGACCGCTACCACTCGGTCCTGGCGGAGCTCTCCGGGCGCTACGGCGTACCCACCGAGGCCGAGTTGCACGCGCGCTTCACCGGGATTTTCGGCGGGGCGGGCCTCGACTGGATCCAGGAGGGGACCCTCCTCAATCGCGCCCGCTGGCACAACCTGAAGTACTACACGTGGGTCGAGCAGCAGGGCAAGACGGTCGAAGAACTCGACGCCCAGAAGGATCCCGAGTGGTGGCTGCGCGAGCAGGAGGCCGTGACCGGGATCGACCGGCTGATCCGGGAACGGAGGGACGCGGCGCTTGCTGTCAGTTGAGCTGGGAGGCTTCCATCGCCCCGAGAGCGTCGGCGAGGCCCTGCGCCTCAAGCATGATCTGGGTCCCGCGGCCCTGTACCTGGGCGGCGGCACGTGGGTCAACTCCAACGGCTTCGACCGGCCCATCCGCCACCTGATCAGCCTGTCCGAACTCGGGGCCCTGCGCCGGCTGGAACGTACGCGCAACGGCCTGTTGATCGGGGCGATGGTCACCCTCCAGGAGACGCTGGACTCGCCGCTCGTGCCGGCACCCCTCAAGGAGGCCCTGGGCCACGTGGCCAATCGCAACGTCCGCAACCAGGCCACGCTGGGAGGTACGGTCGCGGCGGGTCGGCGCGCCTCCGACGTGCTCCCCGCGCTGATCGCGCTGGAGTGCGTGGCCATCGTCGAGAATCCCGGCAGTTCCGCGATGGTGCCGGTGATAGAGTACGTGGCGAGCGGATCCCGCCCGTCTGAAGGCCTCATCACGGGCGTCGTTGTGCCGCCGGAGGCTGGCCGGGGCTGCGCCGTCGCCAGCATGGCCCGGTCGACGGCGTCGCTCGCGGTGGTCGCGGCGGCGGTTTCGCTAGGCCGCGACGGCGATCTACTCAAGCGACCGATCATCGCCGTGGCGGGCGCATCCTTCGATGCCCAGACCGTCCGGGCGGTGGAGCGCGCGCTCGACGGCGACATGCTCCCGCCGCCGGAGGCCCTGGAGGCCCTGGTGCGCGGCCACGTGACGCTGGAAGACGACAGCGAGCACACCGGCGCCTTCAAGCAGCAGGTGGCCGGGGCCCTGGTCGCCCGGGCCTTCGCCGCCGCATACGCCGCGGCGGCCACTCCCGAGACCGGGGAAGGGTAGCATGCAGATCGTTTTCGAGCTGGATGGCCGCGAGATCACCCTGGATGTGGCCCCCACCGCCCGGTTGCGAGAGGTCCTGCAGGCGGCCGGCATCCGCTCGGTGCGCAGCGGTTGCGACGGCGAGGGTATGTGCGGCGCCTGCACGGTACTTGTGGACGGCAAGCCTCACAACAGTTGCCTCCTGGCGGCGCCGCAGATCCATGGCCGCAAGATCCGCACCGTTGAGGGCATCTCGCGCACCCGCGAGCTATCGCCGCTCCAGCAGGCGTTCCTCGAGGCCGGCCTCATCCAGTGCGGCTACTGCACGCCGGCCTTCCTGCTGTGCGCCCACGACTTGCTGGAGCGCGTGCCGCAGCCTACCCGCGAGGACGTCAGGGACGCCTTCTCGGGCACGCTGTGCCGCTGCAACGGCTACGAGCAGCTCTACCAGGCCATCTCCCGGGCAGGCGGGGTAGTGGCGGCCTCTGTGCCGGGCTCGGCACCCGCATCGGCCCCGGGAGCACCCGGCGCTCCCGCCGCCCTCCGCTACGTCGGCCGCGACGCCCACAAGGTCGACGGCCCCAAGCTGGCGCGCGGCGGCGCGGCGTTCGTCGAGGACCGGGTGCCGGCGCGGGCCTGCCACCTCAAGGTCCTGGGCAGCCCGCACGCCCACGCGTTCATCCGTCGCATCGACACGGCCCGCGCCGAGGCCCTCCCGGGCGTGCGCCTGGTCCTGACCCACCGCAACACGCCGGACGTCTACTACGGCTCGGCCGGCCAGGGCTATCCCGAGCCGTCGCCGTACGATCGGCGGATGTTCGGCGAGAAGGTGCGCCACGTGGGCGATCGGGTGGCCGCCGTCCTGGCAGACACGCCCGCCATCGCCAGCGAGGCTTTGCGCCTGATCGAGGTCGAGTACGAGGTCCTCGAACCCGTGCTATCCATCGAGGCGGCCGCCGCGCCCGGCGCGCCCCGGGTGCATGCCGGCGCGGTCGAGTTCGTGGTCGGCGCGCCGCACGACCTCCCGCCGGTGCAGGATCCCCGCGAGGGGCGCATCATCTACCAGTTCCCCATCCACGCGGACATCGCGCGCAACCTGGCGGCCTCGGTCACGGGCGGCATCGGCGACGTCGCGGCCGGCTTCGCCGAGGCCGACGTCATCCTGGAGCGCGAGTACGAGGGCGGAAACGTGCAGTGCACGCCGCTGGAGCCGCACATCGTCTACACGAAGATGGATGGCGATCGGCTGATCGTCCACGCGGCCACGCAGGTGCCGTTCCACGTGCGGCGCATCCTGGCGCGCATCCTGGGCGTCCCCGAGAACCGCATCCGCGTGATCAAGGAGCACACCGGCGGCGCCTTCGGCGCCAAGCAGGACATGGTCCTCGAGGAGGTCGCCGCGTATGCGACGTGGGTGACGGGCCTCGACGTCGTGTACCGGTTCAGCCGCGAGGAGGAGTTCACCTCGCGCACCCGCCATCCCATGCGCATCAAGGTCAAGATGGGCGCCAAGCGGGACGGCCGCCTGACCGCCGTGCAGATGGACGTCCTGGCGAACACCGGGCCCTACGGCGGGCACTGCCTCACGGTGCCGATGAACGCCTGCTCCAAGGCCCTGCCGCTCTTCCTGTGCGACAACGTCTCCTTCGACGTGAAGAGCTACTACTCCAACATCGCGCCGACCGGCGCCTACCAGGGCTACGGCGCGCCCAAGGGCTCGTTCGCGATGCAACTCATGGGCGCCGAGATGGCCGAACGCCTCGGCTTGGACCATTTCGACTTCATCGAGCAGAACCGGGTGCGCGAAGGAGTCGTGCTCGAGATCCTGCGCTGCCTGGGCGAGGGGCGCGAGGGCAAGGCCGAGAAGATCCTGTCGAGCGGCCTGGGCCCCGCGCTGGAAGAGGGCCGCAAGCTCATCGAGTGGGGGACGCGCGTGCAGAGCGCCGATCCGGCCGTCGCCGTCGGCAAGGGCATGTGCATCGTGCAGCAGGGCTCCGGCCTGCCGGGCCTGGATTCGGCCAACGCGGCGATCATGATGTTCGGCGACGGCACCTTCATGCTGCATTCGGGCGGCACCGACCTGGGCACCGGCCTCGACACGGTGAGCGTCAAGATGGTCGCCGAGGTGCTCCAGACGCGCATGAGCGACGTCTCCATCATCTCGGCCGACACCGACGTGTCGCCCTTCGACGTCGGCGCCTACGCGTCCAGCGGCACCTACTTCTCGGGCGGCGCGTCCCTCAACGCCGCCCGCAAGATGAAGGCCATGCTACTCGAGGCGGCCGCCGAGATGCTGGCCGAACCCGAGAGCAACCTGGAACTGGCGTTCCCCTCCAAGGTGCGGGGCAAGTCGGGCGAGGTGGGCTTCGACGAGATCGCCCGCCATACCCAGAGCGGGACCGGGCGCGGGCAGTTGATCGCCACCGCCCATTTCATCGCCGAGAAGGGCTCCTTCCCCTACGGCGCCCACTTCTGCCAGGTGGCGGTCGATACGCGCACCGGGCAGGTCACGGTCCAGAAGTACTACGCCCTGCAGGATTGCGGCGTGGCCATCAATCCCGAAATGGCGCTCGGCCAGATCTACGGCGGCGTCCTGCGGGCGATCGGGCACTCGCTGTTCGAGGAATTGCGCTACGACGCGACCGGCAAGTGCGTCAACCCGTCGTTCTCCGGCTACCACGTCCCCTACATCGGGGACGTGCCTGACGACTTCCGGGCGATCCTGGTGGAGACCGACGATCCGTTCGGCCCGTTCGGCGCCAAGTCGGTCTCGGAGATCTCGGTCAACGGCGCCGCTCCCGCCATCGCGAGCGCCATCCACGACGCGTGCGGCGTGTGGCTCCGCTCCTGGCCGTTCACTCCCGAGAAGGTGCTTGCGGCCCTGGCGGCCGCCCGCGGGCCCGACGGCGCGGCACCGGTCGTCACGCACCTGGAGGCGGCTTCGGAGCGGGTGCTCCATTGAGCGCCCGCATCCTCGTGAAGGGCGCCGGGGAGATGGCGTCGGCCGTGGCGCACCGCCTGTTCGTCTGCGGCTTTCGCGTGGCGATGGTGGACCTTCCCCGGCCCACCGCCGTCCGGCGCGCCGTGTCGTTCTGCACCGCCATTCCCCAGGGATCGGCCGAGGTGGCAGGGGTCTGGGCCGTGGCCTATCCGGCCGGGGACGTGGGCTGGCTCGATCGGTTCGCCTTCGCGCACATCCCGGTCTTCGCCGATCCCGATGGGAGGGTGCTGCGGCAGTGGCGGCCTGACGTCGCCATCGACGCCCGCATCGCCAAGCGCAACCTCGACGATCGGCTGGACGACGCCCCGTTCACCATCGCCCTGGGACCGGGCATCGAGGCCGGGCGCGACGCGCACGTGGTGATCGAGACCGACCGCGGCCACGATCTCGGGCGGGTGATCACCCGGGGGTATGCCGCCGAGAACACCGGCGTGCCCGGCGTGATCGGCGGCCTGACCTGGGAGCGCGTGCTGCGCGCCCCTTGTGCCGGCGTCTTCTACTCGAAGCACGAAATCGGGGATGTGGTGGCGGCGGGCGAGTTCATCGGCCTGGTCGGCGAGGCGCCCTTGCATGCGGGCACCGCGGGGGTCGTGCGCGGCCTCTTGCCCAGTCGCTACCTGGTCCGCGGCGGCCAGAAACTCGGCGACGTCGATCCCCGGGGCGACGTGCGCTTCTGCCACACGCTCTCGGACAAGGCCCGCACCATCAGCGGATCGGTGCTCGAAGTGGTGGTGGCCGAGCAACGGCGGGCCGCGCGGCCGGTGCCGCTGGCCCTGGCCTGACGACGATCCGGAAGGAGGGGGGAAATGCTGCACGAGCGGCGGTTCCGGGCGCTTGGTACCGAGGTCGGGGTCTGGGTCTGGAGCACCGCTCCCGAACTCGACCCGATCCTGGACGCCCTGCCCGCCGCATTCGAGGAGGCCGAGCAGGAACTCAGCCGCTTCCGCGCCGATTCCGGCCTCTGCAAGCTGAACGCTAGGGCTGGCAAGGGACCGCAGCGTGTCTCGGCCGCTCTGGCCGAGGTGTGCGGCTTGGCGCTGGACGCCGCCGGCGCCACCGGCGGCTTGTTCGATCCCACGATCCTGCACGCCCTGGAAGCTGCCGGCTACGACGCTCCCTTCGCCGAGGTCGTCGCGGCCGGCCGGAAGGCGCGACCCGTCCCGCCCCCTCCTCCCGGGCCGCACTGGTCGGAAATCCAGCGCGACGGCCTCACGATCGCCTTGCCTGCCGGCATGGCCCTGGATCTGGGCGGCATCGCCAAAGGCTGGCTGGTGGACCGCGTCGCCGAGGCCCTCCGCCCCTTCGGGCCGGCGTTGGTGGACGCCGGGGGCGACGTGCGCGCTACCGGCAAGGCTGCCGGCCTCCCGTGGCCGGTGGCGGTCGCGGATCCGCGGCCGGGGGGCCGCGACCTCGCGCAGGTGGAACTCGGTGATGAGGCCGTCGCCACGAGCAGCGTGGCCAGGCGCAGATGGCTTCACGGAGAGGAGTGGGCGCACCACATCATCGATCCGCGCACGCGGCGGCCCGCGGCGACCGATGTCCTGTCGGTGACCGTGCTGGGCGAAACGGCGGCGGCGTGCGAGGTGCAGGCGAAACTCGCGCTCCTGCTGGGCGGCGACGCCGGGGCGGCTCACCTCGAGGCGCGGGGCCTAGCGGCGTTGCTGGTCCTCGCGGACGGCTCGGTCAGGACTGTTTCCGAGCGTTTCGGTCCGGCGCCCTGAAGCGCTCTCGCGTTTCCAGCTAGTTAAATCCCGCAGGTTTCCACCCCGGATCGGGCAAGTATGTCATGGCAGCGCCGGGAGGTACGTACGTGTCAGAGATCTTCGGCTTCGGTCCCTTCTTGATCCAGGTGCCCGTCCGCGTCCGGCACCGGTCCGGGCGCCCGCAAGGCAAGGAGCCCGGTCCGGCGCCGCTGCGCGCCGAGCCCGGGTCGCGCCCGTCCGGCCTCGACATGGCCTCGGAAGCGAGCGCGGGCCTCGGGGCCATGCCGGACTTCTCGCGCCCGGTCACCCGTACCCGCGCGTCGTAGCCGGCCGGGGGGACGCCGGTCGCGCGAAACCTGAGGCGAATCGGCTAGTGTCGCGACTGCCGCTTCCCGGAGGTCGTGGTCCCGCCAGCGCGCCGATCTTGTTCATCGGCAACAGCTACACGGCGAGCCACGATCTGCCCGGCATGGTCGGGTTCTTGGCTCGATCGCGCGGTCGCGGCAATGCCATCGAGAGCGCGGCGGGAGGCGGGATGGCGCTTCACCAGCACGCCTCCGAGGCGGGCAGCCTCGGGCTGTTGCGGTCGCGGCCGTGGTGGCGCGTCGTCTTGCAGGAGCAGAGCATCCTGCCTGCTCTGCCCGGGGAGCGGGAAGCGTGGATGTTTCCGGCCGTCCGCCTGCTGGCTGCCCTCGCCAGGGCCCAGGGGGCCGAGCCGGTACTGTTCCTGACCTGGGCCCGCAAGGACGTGCTCGCCGAGTTCGGCTTTCGGGACCTGCGCCACTTGCAGGTGGCGCTGGGCGAGGGTTACCTGGCCATCGCAAGGGAGATCGGGGCCGCCGTCGCTCCGGTCGGTCCGGCCTGGCTGGTGGCCGCCGATCGCGGGTTCGAACTCTGGCAGGCGGACGGGAGCCATCCGGCCATCGGCGGCACCTACCTGGCCGCCTGCGTCCTCTATGCGACGCTGTTCCGCGACGATCCGGCGGGATTGCCGGCCGTGCCGGGGATCAGCGCGGAGGTCGCCCGGGGCCTGCAAGCCGTGGCGGGTACCGCTCCCGGCCTTTGAGGCCAGGCCACTGCGGGCCGCGGCGCGCTCGGCTGCCCGGCGAAGCAAGATCCCCGCGGCTGCCCGGATAACTCCGTGAGCAGGACCGTCAGGGGAGGGGGCCGCCGCGTGCAACCCATGAAGACCGTGCTGCGCGCCGCCCGGTCGCGCACCAGGGTGTACCAGGCTGCCCTGGCCCGCCAGTTCGTGCCCCGTCGGGAGGTGGATGGCGCTTACCGCGAAGCCTTGCGCCAGGCGGCCCGCACCGTGGGGGTGGTGACCATCGACGGCAAGCTCGCCGGCCGCTTCTTCCCGTTGCTGGTCGAGTTGGAGATCAGCCGCAGTGGCGGAAGGGCGAGCGTCCCTGAGGCAGCCAGGGCCGTCGCGGCACGCCTGCGTAGCGGCGCGCCCGTCTACGTCGCGTGGGATCGGCTGGTCGCGGCCCAGGTAAACGATCTGCCCGCGGAACTGCAGCCAGGCGTCAAGGCCCTGCTGCCGCGGTTGCTCGGGAGAGGCCGCGGCCCGGTCGACGCGTTCCTCGAGCGATTGCGACTGGCCTGCGAACTGCCCGCCGGCGAGGGCGCGGGGACGCTGCAGGGCCTGCTTTCCTGGTCCCGGAGTCTCGAAGCCGATTCGCTCCGTCTCCTCGAAGACGCGATGCGCACCGTGGCCGAGGGCAAGGCCGGGCAATCCGCGGGCCGTCAGGCGCTCGCCCACTACATGGCCGTCCGCGACGTCCGGGAACTGGGGCTCGGGAAAGCGCTGGCCTATGCCGGCAGCCAGGGTCCGCGAGATCTGGCCGGCGTCATGCTGCATGCCACCAAGGCCCGGCTGGAGTACGCGGCCGAGCAGGTCTCGCGGTCGCAAGTCGTGAAGACCCGTCGCGGCGTCTCGGTCGCCAGGCCCGGTGACTGGCTGCTCAAGGGCCTCGAGGGGGAGACCTGGTCGGTTTCCGACCAGGCGTTCCGGCGCCTTTACGACCCGGTCCCGGGAAAGCCGGGCATCTACGCGGCGAAGGCGCGCACCCTGCGCACCTGGCAGCTGTCGGTCCCGACGGACGTCTCGAGCCGCTTCGGCACCCATGCGGGCAAGCCGGGCGACTGGGTCATGAGCGAGACCGGTGCGGACGGCAAGCGTGTCCGGTGGGTCGTCGAGCGTTCCATCGTGGGCAAGGCCTGGAACCTGGCGTCGCACTGAAGCGCCGGCGCGGTCAATTCGCGCCCTCGAGCAAGGCCGGGCCGGCCGCGGCGAGGGCGGCGAAGGTCGCATCGAAGCGCTCGTCGGGCGGAACGACGATCAGCAGGCCGTCGCCGCCCTGACCGAGTCGCTCGCGGTACGCCTCCAGCGTCTCGGAGGGGCCGGGCTCCCAGGCGGCGCCGGTCCACAGCAGGTCCGCTTCCCAGCCGACGACGGCAACACCAGACGGGGGCGGGTTGCCTTCGTAGCGGGTGTCCAGGTAGGCCGCGGCAACCTGCGGGTCGCGCGTGAGATACATGGCCAGACCCTGATCGCGGGCGAGCGTGGCCAGGAAGCGGGCCGACGGCAGGTGCCCGGCAAGCAGTTCGGCTGCCCATGCCGCCATGTCGTTGGCCAGGTCCACCTCGGAGGCCGCGGCAGGGCTTTCGGAGAGCCACGCCGCGGGCTCCGCTGCGGGCGCCGTGTTTTCGAGGCCGAGCATCTTGAACAGGCCGTACAGCTTGCCGGGCGAGCCCACGAAGATCCCGTCGTGCAACACCGGGCGCATGTCTGACTCAGTGAGGATGAGGACCGGTACGGCGTTGAGGCCGCGAGCGCCCGGATGAAAGCGCCGCACGTCGCGGACCATGGCCAGCACCCGGTCGAGATGGGCCTGAGAAGGCTGCGACGCCGACGCGCAAGCCAGGACCAGCAGGTAGCGACCGGCCTGGATGATCGCGACCGGACCGCGGCCTCCGCCCGGCGGAAGCCGGACGCCGAGGAAGATTTCCCAGCCCCTGCATACAGGTAGCTGCGCCATGGCGCTCTCCAGCCCCGCCCCGAGCCATGGCGCGCCAGGCGGCAGATCGTAGGGCGAGGCCGCGAGCGCGTCGAATGTACCGTGCCAGGAGCCAGTCATCCCTGTCTTCCTACCCGCCGCCTCCAAGGAGGCAGGCCGGCTCAATCCACCAAGACTTACGCAGAGCATGCTGAAACGCTCCCGCCGCCTCCTGCTCTTCTTCGACTGCGCCGTTCCCGCTTGACAGGCCGCACTTTGGCAGGAGCGTGATGTCCCTCGATTCGGATGGGCTGCTGA
>Ga0194120_10007866_pt1 | contig 14344 bp, 14 predicted proteins | sample TA2MahCa65mmetaG_FD_148642 | JGI IMG/M metagenome (GOLD analysis project Ga0194120, IMG submission 148642) | Freshwater microbial communities from Lake Tanganyika, Tanzania - TA2015019 Mahale Deep Cast 65m | ecosystem: Environmental > Aquatic > Freshwater > Lake | place: Tanzania: Lake... | reverse complement strand
TATATTAAGTAATGCCACCATACATGATGGCATTACTTTTTTAAAATTTACTTTAACTTATTCAATAACTATTTTGTCATTACTTATTGTATGTAGCGGTAAATTATGTTAATAATCGTACCAGAGTGGGCACATCATTACGGAGAATTTTGGCGAGCAATACGAATTAGAAATTTATGGTTCATCCGTTTAAGATATTTTGCTGCAATACTTCTGTTTGGATTTGTAGTAATTGGTGATACACTTCTTAATTTTAAACTTACCGGCCTTCAAGTACGTGCAGTAATCATTACATCAATTCTAATTTTACTTTATAATATTACTTTACATTCTGTTAGAAAACATGTTGGGTGTGTGCCAGGAAAGTTTAACTGCATGCATCTTTCTCTAATTCAAATAATGCTCGATTTAATTTCTCTTATGGTAGTTGTCTACTATACCGGTGTAATTGAATCACCATTGTATATGTTTTTTGTTTTTCACATGATAATCGGAAGTTTAATACTCCCTGGTTATATTGTTTATGCAACAGCAAGTATAATTAGTCTGTCTTTCGCTACATTGGCGATATTCCAGCGATATAAAATTGTTGAAACTCATATAATTCATGGACTTTATACTAATGTAAGACCACAAGTTCTTACGTACGATATCTTCTTCATCATCTCATTTACATTCATGCTTTTCGTTAGTGTTTATATAGCGAATAAAATTGCTAGACAGCTTTATCAAAGGGAGCAACAACTAAGGCAAACAGTCGAGAAGGTGAAGGAATTAGAAATATCGAAGCAAAAATACACGATGGGAGTTGTACATGAAATAAAAACTCCAGTAACTGCAGTGATGTCAATACTTGATTTAGTTTATCATGGCTATGTTGGACCCATTAGTGATGAGGTAAAAGTAAAAATAGAGAGGGCAAAAGCAAGAGGAGAAGAAACACTTGAATTAATTAACAGTGTTCTTCGGATTTCAAAACTAAAGCTGTTAAATATAAAGTCAACTGAAGAAATTAACTTAGTTCAATTACTTCAAAATATAATAGAGAAGCACACTGAAACTGCAAAGTCAAAAAATATTCTTATTGAGTTGAAGGATTCGAGAGATAATCAAAAAATAGTAAAAGCAGATCCACTGCTGCTTGATTTAGCTTTCTCAAATATTATAAACAACAGTATAAAATATAACACGCCAGATGGACATGTTGAGATTTCTATAGAAGGAAAAGAAAGCCACTTAATTTTAAGAATATCAGATGATGGTATCGGAATCCCACTTGAAGAGAAAGAAAAAATATTTGAACAATTTTATCGAGCTTCAAATGTAAATAAAGGCAAAGTTGAGGGGAGTGGAATGGGATTAGCACTCGTAAAAGAAATTATCGAAAGACATAATGGAGTTATTCGAATTGAAAGCCCATCACCAATTATGAAAAAAGGTAAACCAGGAACTTGTGTTGTTATTTCACTTCCATATGAAACAATTGAGGATACGTCAAATACAGATTCTAATTATGAGAGCTACTTATAAATTTGAAATAGTCTTTTGGCAATTCATCTGAAACTCTTTTTGCATCCTCATAAGTTGAGAAAACCCCATAAATAGTTGAACCACTTCCTGACATTTGTGAAAAAATTGAACCATGTTCATACATTACATTTTTTATTCTTTCAATCTCAGGGTATCGATTAAATACATACTTTTCGAAATCATTTGAAATCCCTTCGCGCAGTTTATTGTAATCTAATTTATCTTTATTTAAAAATTGTTCATAATGAATCATAGTTTCATGAGGAGAAATATTTTGAAATGCTTCTTTTGTAGAAATACTAATTCGAGGATAAACAATTAAAATAGGTTCCTTGATACACAATTTTAAGTTTGAAAGAATTTCACCTCTTGATTTTCCAATTGACGGTTGAGCATTAAGAAAAAATGGCACATCTGAACCAAGTTTTAGTGCAAGTTCCAATAAAATATTTTCCGATAGGTTTAAGCTAAACAAATAGTTTAGCGAATTTAATGTTGTTGCTGCATCTGAACTTCCGCCACCAAGTCCAGCTTGGGATGGAATATGCTTTTCGAGAAAAATACTAACATTAATTTCTCTATTAAGAGTATTTTCAATCAATTCTTTTGCTTTAACGACTAGGTTCGATGAATCAATTGGTAATGATTCATCATTACATCTAAATTCGAATTGATCAGATTTTTTAAATACTAACGTGTCGAAAAGATCATGAATAGGATAAAATAAAGTAAGCAGATTGTGAAAATTATCACTTCGCTTTGATATAATATATAAACCAATATTTATTTTAGAGGGTGCTTTACTAACAATTGAATCCATCAATGTAATCCTTAATAACTCTTGTATGATCAGGGGAGGAACCGCAGCACGAACCCACAAACAATGTGTTCGAATTAATAAATTTTGTAATTGAATTAATATATACTTCTGGTGAAATTCCGCAAGTAATTGATTTGTCTTTAATTGACCCAGAGCCACAGTTCAAGTAAAAACCATGAGAATATTTTGATTGGTTTTTATTGTAATATGATTGAAAAGTAGTGAGTTTTATGCAGTTGAATCCAATTGCTATTGGATCGAATTGACTAATTATTTTCACTGCTTCCTCAATATTTTCACCGGAAAGTAATTTCAAATCCTCAGTAAAAAAAATTGAAATGACAAATGGCAATTTGTTAATAGAACAGAAGGATCCAATAAGTTCTATTTCATCTTTATGGCTTTGAGTTTCATTCCAAATAATATCTACACCACTTTCCCAAAGTAAATCAATGTGTTTTTTATGATTGTATTCTAAATCTGATTTACTAATTGTTCTCTCAAATTGGTAACAATCTTCAGCCGGTGGATTAGAACCAGCAATAACAGCATTAAAATTTTCGTTTGCTTCAAAAGCAATTCTAACACTTTTATTTACAAAATCTTTAATTGAAATGTCAAGATTAGATATTTTCACAGCTTCAGGGTTTGTTCTAAAAGTATTTGTTGTAATGATTTCAGCTCCAGCTTCTAAATACTTTATATGAAGTTCTTTCACTTTATTTGGATGCTCATAATTTATCCTTGACTGCCAAAGAAATTTGTCATCAGCATTACCTGATTGTTGGAGAAAACTTCCCATGGCACCTGACAAAACCAATGGTTTGTTTTTCTGTAGATATTTTTGAGAAAATTTATTTTGATTTCCGTTCAATTCTTTTTATCAAAGTAATTAATAGCTTCTTTTACAATTCTTTCGAGATCAATCATTTGGATACATTCAAGGTTATAGGGACAAGTTTTTTTCCAACATGGAGCACAATGTAAACCTTCAGGAAATATCTTTACTCCTCGGTCGTATAAGTCTATTTCTGTCCAACAGCTTAAACCAAACCAAGCAATGACATATTTTTTTAATGCTATAGCTAAGTGCATTCCAAAGGAATCACCAGTTATTATCACTTGCGGAATATTTTCATAACTTGCACCTTTTCGAACACCAAAGTTTGTAGGAGTATTAATTATTTTCCCTTCAAAATGGCTATAAATAATTTTATTTCTCTCTTCATCTTCTGGGCCACCTAGCAGCATAATCTTAAACCTATTCATGGTGAGAAATTTCTCAATGAGAACAATATGTTGTTCAATGGTCATTTTTTTGTTTGGGAATAAGAGGGAGCAGCCAGTATTGAATCCAATTATTTCATCTTTGAATTGAATTCCGTTTTGAGTTTTGTAATGATCTATAAATTCCATTTCTTCAAGTGTGAAATTAAAAATATATTCATCTCTATGATTTGGCAATTCGAAAGTTTCTGCTAAATAATCTTGGCCCGTTCTTTGGTTAACCTTGAATTTTAAGTTGTCATTCATCCCCAGCAAATAATTATATTCAGCTCCTTTGTTAATTGGAATTATTTTACCAGTTGAACTTAATCCAAATCCTAATTTTTGTTTACCACTTAATTGCATTGTAAGTGCGGCAGAACGAAGAGATTTATCGACGTTCATTATTATATCAAATTCCATTTCTTTGAGAATAAGAATCGATTCATGGTCAAACGAGAATACTTTATCTATTAAATGATTATTCAATAATAATCCAAGAGCATTTTTTAGTGTAATCCAATATATGGTTGAATCTGGGAATTTTCTTTTCAATGCTGATAACTGGGCTGTGGTCATTAAAACATCACCCATAGCATCAAAATTAATAATTAAAATTCTCGTCCCCATTGGATTATGTTCCTTGCATCCATTCTCCCAGCAATTATGGTCGGGAAAACATGGTTTGTATCCATTAAAATTCTTACAAGTTAAAATTTTATTTTTTTCTTTTTCACTTAGTGTTGTATGAGCCATAATATTTCTCAAAAAATGGGATAAATTTATTTTTTACTGAATTAAATGAAATGTTATGTAACGTTGCTTCAGAAGTTACGACGCATTCATACGGTGACTTGTAAGGATACCAGATTTCGTCATCTGTATCATATTGCACATAGATTCCGAACAAAGGTATTATGAAGGCTGATGCAATATGAACAACTGATGTATCGGGAGTAACCAACAAATTCAAATTTTTAATCATAGCAGCAAAATCATCAAAACTTGGTCTAAAAAAGATTGGGTATTTATTAACGGATATTTCCCAAGCTTTTCTCAAATCTTTTTCAAGACACATAATGACAATATCAGCTTTGTAATTGCTGATTGAAGAAATTAATTCTTTATAATGACTCTCACCCCAAAAACGTGCATCACTGCCAGCAGAAATGTTTATACCCATTAAAAATCTTTTTACTGGAAAATGTTTATTCAAGAATTGTTCTGCCCGTTCTTGTGATTCAGGTTTAACTTGATATCTAATATTAATCTTGGATTGATCATAAACAAAATTAAATGCAACATTAAAATTCATAATCCTATCAACTATGTGAGTTGTCTGAGGATTTAGCTTTGGAATAATATAATTGTACAGTTTTTTATTTTCTTTGTCTAAACCAACCTTGTGTTCGCATTTAGAAAATGCCATTATATAACTGACTGTAGTTGATACATCATCATGCAAATCAACAATGATGTCATAATTTCTTTCATTTATTACTTTAATAAGGTCGGAAATACTTTTCAGTTTTTTATTAAATACTATTACTTCATCAGATAAATCTGTATTAGTGAAAATAAAATAATTTTTTGAGCCAGCTAAAACATTTATTGTACAACCATAATATTTTTTTATTTCGTACAAAAGAGGTGTAGATACAAGAGCATCGCCAATTCTATTTAAGCGAATGAATAAAATTTTTGTACTCTTTAGAATTGGTGGAATCTCTTTTTGTTTCTCACTCTTCTTAATGAGCAATAGCAATCTTAAAAGAAATTTGCGAAATTTAATTTCAACGGATTTCATTGAACATCAATATTATTTTTCTCAATTAATTTTTCAACCTTATTCATAACTTTATCGATTGGCAATTCCTTGAAACATTCATGATTACGCGGACATACAAGCAAATTGCACATAATACAATCAAGGTTTGGAAGGTTTATCCATTCATGTTTATAGCCAAATGGTCCTTGGTGATTTGGATTAGTTGGACCATGAAGACTTAATACTGGAGTTCCAACCGCAGTAGAAATATGCATCGGTCCAGAATCATTAGCTATAAATAAATCACAGTGTTTTATGAAAGAAGCCATCTGCATTATGGAAGTTGCTGGAGCGAGTAATGATCCATTACCAATTAAATGATTTATCTCTTCTGCCTGGATTTTATCTTCAGGTCCCCATAAGATTAAAATCTGAGCTTTATACTTTTTTATTAAGGCTAATCCTATTTCAGCAAACTTAATTGAATCACATTTCTTCGATTCCCAGCCACCTGAAGGTGAAATCCCAACTAGCAATTTATTTATTGGATTGATAGAAGTTAAAAATTTAAAAACAAATAAGTTATCATTTTCACTTAATTCAAAATGAAGATTTTGATGATTGCACTCAAGTCCAATTTTTTTAAGAACTTCTAAATGAAGTTCTGCATTATGATATTTATTTCTTTCCGAAGGACCAAAAAGATTATAAGCAAATTTTCTACCTTTGTATGGGAACCCAATTTTGTACTTTGCTCCACTTAAAAAAGTAATTTGAGCTGTGCTTGGGTTTGAGAAGAAATCAAAAACTAAATCATATCTGTTTTTTCTTATATCCCAAAATAATTTCAATTTCTTACTGAGCTTTCGAGGGTAAGTATATACATTAGTAATAAAACTTAAATTTTCTAAAAATGCTTTTGATGGCTTATCTGAAACATAGTCAATTTGTGCTGAAGGGAATTCATATTTAAGGTTATCAAGTACGATTGTAGACAAAACTACATCACCGATTCCTCTTAACTTAATTATAAGAATTTTTTTTACTTGTGATTTATTTATCATAACAATTAATTTTTCTTGATAACAAATTACAAAATAAGAAATTAATGGAGTTACATCTCATTAATAAACCGGCAATCCTTTGGAATTTCTGGTGATACGAGAATTACTTGTTCTTTAAGTAATGAAACTTGCCCTATCTGCATGTTTTTACTTTTAGATACATATTTTTTAAGAGTGTAACTAACTGAAACTAACTTTGAAGTCTTTGCTTTACTATAAAATGCTGCAATTGAAGCGGCTTTTTTCAGAACACTTTTTGGAATCGGCTCCTTTGAATTTTCAACTCTAAGGACAACATGTGAGCCAGAAACACTTCTTGCATGAAACCAATAATCATTTTGCTTAGCAAATCTGGTTGTTAGAATATCATTGTTTTTACTATCCTTGCCCACGTAGACATTATATTTTTCATTTATTACGAAATGTCTGAAATTACCTTGAATTTCAATGCGGTTATTAGCTTTCATATTTGATTTTATTTTTAAAGATTTTCTTAAGTGCTGTATATTTTCTAAAGAGGGAGAAATTTCTAAAGTATCACTTTTTTTTATCAGCGATTCATATTCAATTTGTAATATTCTAATTAGATCTTTAGATTTTTGAAAATTTATTTTTTCATTTCGGGCTTTTTCAAAAAGCATTTCGACATTTTCGTATGGTGATAATTTATCAATCAATTTAATTTTTTTATTTAAACCGGATTCAGAATCCTTTACTATAATTTCTTTCATTCCTTTCTTAATCATATTTATATTTTCTAAAATTAATTGAGCATCTCTAAAATATTCATTTTCTTTAGAACCGTCCTTAAGTTTTGCAATTAAGCTGTTTATTTTATTAGTCAAGTTCTCAATCTTTTTATTTAGATTTTTCTCAAGTTCTTTTACTAATGGTTTTGTTTTATCCAGGCTTTCTTGTAAAGAAATAAATTTATTAAGTGCATCAAAATAGCTTTTATACGTAAATACTTCTTTCAGATTTTGGGCTTCGTGAAATGAACTTGGCATCATTACAACCCTATTTTTTGAATTACTAAAAAATACAGCAACATCACTATAAAAAATAGACTCGATTATTTTTAATGTATTTGTTCTCCAATCACAAGAATCAATTAATAATTCTTTGTAAATGTTTTTATCGATAAATGGATATTTTTTTATAAATGATTCTATATTAATGTCGCTAAAGTCAATAATAAAATCATCAAATGATTCTATGTAGTTCAATGATAATAATTCATCTTTCATTTTCATTAAAGCTTCTTGTGATTCTTTTTTAAAGGATGATATTTTTTCACCCTTTATTAAAATAATGTTAGAATTAGCACCTCTTATCAAAAAAAATATATTCGATTTTTCAAGGTTTATTTTTAAAATACGATCATTAACCGCAATTGAAAAAGATAGGATTCTATCTGGAATAAACTCACTAAAAAAATCCATTACATTTTTCTTGGACTTATAGTGAGTTGTTTTACGAGCTAGGTAAGAATGATTTGAGGCTACCGAAATAACAAAATGATTATCCAATAATTCAGAAATTGGAACATGTATGAATAATTTATTTTTTTCTTGAGTGTAAATGCCTCTAATACTTGCATTTGACGCAATTTGATTTAATTCGAAGACACTTCTTATCAGATATAAATAATTATTAAACATTGCTAATTAAAATAAATCAAGATTTTGATTTTATGATCAAGCTAGTTGAATTTCCTTATTTATTTCATTCAATACAAACTTTGTATATAAATATTATTGACAAGGCAAATTAATAATAGCATTTCAAAAATAATAATGGCTAAAAATAATCTTATACTTTTGTAGAAAAACTTCTCGTTTGATATATTTCAGTTATGAAAAATTCTTCAAAGAAATATTTTGTTATTCCCTTAGTATTATTTCTATCCGTAATCACAATATTGATAATCCTTGACAATTTTGTTCTACCATATTTTGTAAAAGCAGATGAATATAAAGTGCCTAATGTTGTTGGAATGCATAAAGACCAAGCACTTAAGACACTAAAGGATTTTAACTTGAATCCAATTGTTCAAACAGCAAGATATGACGAAAAATTTAGAAGAGATCATGTAATTTTTCAGAAGCCGACTGCAAACACAACTGTAAAAGAAAATCGTAGAGTATATCTTACTGTAAGTGGAGGTGTTCAAGTTGTCACAATGCCGTTCCTTATCAATAAAACCATTAGAGATGCTATGATAACCATGGAACGAGTCGGTTTAACAATTAGTGAGATAGAGGAAATTGAGTCTGAGCTCCCGACTAATACGATTATTGAACAACAATACTTGGAAGGAAAGGAATTAGCAAAGGGGACCAGTGTGAAAGTAAAAGTTAGTATAGGTCCAAAAGCTGGAATGGTACGTGTTCCTAATTTGCTCGGGAAATCATTAGCTGAAGCAGAAAATTTATTACGATCGTATTCCTTAAGAATTGGAGTTAAGTCATATATTGTTTCCGGTAATTTACTTCCAAATACAATTGTCGATCAACAACCTAGTGAAAGTTCTTTAGTATCAGTTGGTGATAGTATTAATATAGTATTAACACATTCAGGCAGATAATATGATCCAACAGAAAATTATTGCGCCTTCAATTTTATCAGCCGATTTTTCAAATCTCCAACAACAGATTCGATCAGTTGAATTAGGCGGTGCAGATTGGATTCATTGCGATATTATGGATGGACAATTTGTCCCTAATATAACATTCGGTCCGTTAGTTATTAAAGCATTAAGAAGAATTACTAAACTGCCTTTGGATGTTCATCTTATGATTAAAACGCCAGAAAACTTTATAGAAAGATTTATTGAATGCGGCGCTAATTATATTTCAATTCATCAGGAAGAAGTAGTAAATCTTAATGCCACGATTAACCTTATTAAAAAGCTTGGTGCTAATGCTGGGATTGCTATAAATCCGGGAACAAAAATAGAAACAATTGAAAATCTTTTACCTAGTATTGATTTAATTTTAATAATGTCAGTAAACCCGGGATTTGGCGGGCAGTCTTTTATTCAGCATTCAATTCAAAAAATAAAAGAATTGAATGAAATCAAAACAAAATTTAACTTCAATTTTTTGATCGAAGTTGATGGTGGAATCTGCAAAAAAAACATTAGTGAAATTTCAGTAGCTGGCTGCAATGTGTTTGTAGCTGGTAATGCCATTTTTAATAGTGATAACATTTCTGCTTCAACGATAGAATTAAAAAATTTGGTAAGTAACTACTAGGCTTTTATCATATTCCACTTGATAAATAAATGTGAATTTTCACATCTTTTGATTAATATTTAATATATTTTTATATAAGAAACCTTCAGTTATTCTGAGGAAAATGTGAATATTCAAGTTGTTGATATATTCTACCCAAGTGTATTCAAGCGTTATAGCCAAAAATTTAATATTTACCGCGAATTATATGAAAAAGATTTACTTGGACTTGAAATCAGAGAAATTGATTATCGGTTTGCTCAAAAAGTTAAAAAGATAATTCTTGTAAATAAAGAAATATGTTATACTACTCAAAAAAATGATAAAGCAGTAGTTGATTTACTTGCACTTGGTTCATTTGGGGTTTTTAAAGAATTAGCGAAGGAAATAATTGCAATCGGCAATGAAGATATTGGTTTTAAAATCAACAAAGTACTTCAAAACATCTCAAACTTCGAAAATCGAGAAATAACTCTTGGCTTTCAAAAATTTCGAATGGATCGGGCAATAATTATGGGTATATTAAATGTAACACCCGATTCATTCTCGGATGGAGGAAAATATTTTTCTCGGGATAAAGCGGTTGATCACGGATTAAAACTATTTGATGAAGGTGCAGATATTATAGATGTTGGAGGTGAATCTACAAGACCAGGTTCACTTTCTGTTCCAAGCAATGAAGAATTAAACAGAGTTATTCCGGTAATTCAAGAAATTAAAAAACAAAAACCGAATGCTTTAATTTCAATTGATACACAGAAATCTAATATTGCAAAAGAAGCATTAAAATATGGGGCTTCTATTGTAAATGACGTTAGTGCCGGTGAGTTTGACAAGAAAATTTTTGACATAGTCAAAGAATTTAATGCTACATATGTGGTAATGCATATGAAAGGGAAACCGATTAATATGCAAGACTTGCCCTATTATGATGATGTTGTAACTGAGATATATGATTTTTTAGTAAATAAAATTAATTCTTTAATAAAGTTTGGGATAAAAAATTTATTAATAGATCCTGGAATAGGATTTGGGAAAACAATTAAAGATAATTATGAACTAATTAGAAGACTTAATGAATTTAAAGGTATTGGTTATCCTATTTTAATTGGAATTTCTAACAAATCATTTTTAGGTAAAGTATTCAATATTGGAATAGAAGAAAGGCAAGATCCAACATTAATAGCTGAATCATTTGCAATTAAAAACGGTGCTAGGATTATTCGAACTCATAATGTTAGTAAAGTGAAATATGCAAAGGAAATTAATTGTCTAATTGAAAACCCGGAATTAATAAACAATGTTTGAAATTTTTAAAATCGGATTTATCTCATTTACTTTTTTAGATTTAATAGACATTCTACTTGTTTCCTTTATTTTCTATAAACTATATTCTGTTACTAAAGGAACAATAGCAGCTCAAATCTTTTATGGTTTATTATTTGTTCTATTGCTTTCATTTATTGCACAAGCAGCAAATTTTAAAGCTCTTGGTTGGCTACTTAAATTAATTTCTGAAGTTTGGGTAATCGCATTTATCATTTTGTTTCAACCAGAAATCCGAAGACTTTTGGTATTAGTTGGAAAGAGTCCGATTACAAAAATATTTTTTAAAACTGCCGAAAGTAATTTACCAGAAATAATTTCCGATGCAGCATTTGAACTTGCACAGCATCAGCATGGTGCTTTAATTGTTATTGTTAAATCAGTTGGCATTAGGGGAATTGCTGAAACCGGTGAGGCAATAAATTCTAAAGTATCTAAAAATCTTCTGAGGTCAATTTTTTTCCCTAGGTCTCCATTACACGATGGAGCAGTAATCATTAGAGGAGATATAATTGAAGCTGCAAGATGCACGTTACCTTTAACAAGCGAGACATCTGTTGAAGGATTTAGTTTAGGTATGAGGCATCGAGCTGGAATTGGAATTACAGAACAAGCAGACGTGATAAGCGTTATTGTATCGGAAGAATTAGGTAGTATTTCTGTTGCTGAAAATGGAAAGTTTGTTAGGGGATTATCGAAGGATTCACTTAAGCATTATTTAAGAAACAGTCTAAAAGCCACACGAGATAAAGGAATCAGAAGTATATTTGAACAAATGAAGAAAAATCAGTTATCAAATAGAATTGAGAATATTTGATGACGATTAATAAAAAATTCAAAATTCCTGAGCTTAAGATAAAAAGCACCTACAAAAAATCTGCACCGGTTGTTTTGAATAATAAGCTTAAAAATATTTTTAATGAAGTTGATCGTTATTGTGATAATGATTCAATTGAAAATCTACACTCTTTAAGAATTGCTTTTAGAAGATTTAGATATGTCATGGAAATATTTTACGAATGTTTTGATAAGGATCTTTTTCAATACATGTACAACTATGTCAAAGATCTTCAGGATTTAATAGGGGAAGGAAGAGATTTAGATATTTTAGAAATAAAGTTTAAGGAGACTGAAAAAGAACTTGATAAAAAAATTCCAATTTTCTTTTATAATAAGTTAAAAAAAGAAAAAGGTAAAATTAGACAAACTATAAGGATGGAATTGATTAAATTTATAATTGATAAGGAAGTAAATAAATTTATTTTAAATAAAAAGCGAGGATGAAATGAAATTACGTTTTTTTTCACATTCTGCTTTTCAATTAACAACAAAAAGCAATAAGAAAATCTTAATTGATCCGTTTTTTGATGGGAATCCGACTTCGCCCATTAAATCTAATGAAGTTTCAGCAGATTTTATTATTCTTACTCACGGACATGGTGACCATATTGGAGATGCATTAAAAATAGCAAAGAAGGATAATTCACTATTCATTTGTGTAAATGAATTAGCTAACTATGTTGCTTCTAAGGGATTTAAAGCTCACAACATGCACATTGGCGGCAGTTATAATTTCGATTTTGGACGGGTTAAATTTACTATTGCGCACCATGGTTCGATGACATCAGATAATTATTATGCTGGAGAAGCTTCAGGAGTATTAATTACTTGTGATGGCAAAACTGTATATCATACTGGTGATACGGGTTTATTTTATGATATGAAATTAATTGGTGAAATGAATCCAATCGATTATATGCTGCTTCCAATTGGCGATAATTTTACAATGGGAATTACAGACGCAGTAAAAGCTGTTGAACTTGCCAACCCAAAAATTGCTATACCGATGCATTATAATACTTTTCCGGTTATTAATGCTGATCCAAATGATTTTAAAAATAAAATTGAACAACTTGGGAAAAAATCAATAGTTCTTGCATATGGGCAAGAAATAGAATTATAAAAAACTACTTATATGGCTAAAAAAATTGTAATTGCAAACCAAAAAGGTGGTGTAGGAAAAACTACAACAGCTATAAATCTTTCTGCATCAGTAGCTGCTGCTGAATATAAAACTTTACTTGTTGATATTGATCCGCAAGCGAATTCAACCTCCGGTTTAGGTGTTGAAAAAACTGAAAAATCAGTTTACCAAGTATTAGTTGGGATAGAAGAAATTGATAGATGCATTATTAACTCATATATGCCTTTTCTTGATATTCTGCCATCTACGATTGATTTGGTCGGTGCCGAAGTTGAGTTAGTATCAATTGAGAACCGTGAGTTTTTATTAAAGAAGGCGCTTGATTCAATTATCACAAAATATGATTTCATTTTTATTGATTGTCCTCCATCACTTGGACTTTTAACACTTAATGCCTTAACTAGTGCTGATTCAGTTTTAATACCAGTGCAATGCGAATATTTTGCCTTAGAAGGATTAGGCCAATTGCTTAATACCATTAATGTTGTCAAAAAAAATCTAAATGAAAATCTTTCTATTGAAGGTGTATTATTGACAATGTTTGATACTAGATTAAGGTTATCGCACCAAGTTGTTGAAGAAGTTAAAAAATATTTTGGGTTAAAAGTATTTAATACTATCATTCATAGAAATGTTAGGCTTTCAGAAGCTCCAAGTTATGCAAAACCAGTTATATTATACGATGCAAGCTCAGTTGGAGCACAAAATTATATAACGCTTGCATCAGAATTAATTCAAAGGAATAAAGTGATTCAAGGTGGTGGAAGTATATGAAATCCCCGTTAGGAAGAGGATTAGACGCTTTAATAAATCCAAATATTAAAGAAAAACTTGATGCCCCGGTTGCAGTCACAAGTAAAGATTTGCAAAAGGATGATGGTAAGACTTACGATATTTTAGTTAAAGTACCAATAGCAGTGGTTTCACCAAATCCATTTCAACCAAGAACTAATTTTGATCAGGAAGCACTTGATGAATTAAAAAAATCAATTTTACAGAATGGATTAATACAGCCAATTACAGTGCGTAGAGCGCATGATAAAGGTTACGAACTGATTTCTGGTGAGCGCCGTTTACGTGCATGTAAAGACATTGGTATTAGCGAAATTCCAGCATTCATTATCAAGGTCGAAACGAAAGAGGCAATGCTGGCCTTGTCGCTTATTGAAAATATTCAAAGAGAGAAATTGAATCCGATTGAAATTGCAAATGCATATAAAAGATTAATGGAAGAATGCAATTTGACACAAGAGGAGATTGCCGAAAAAGTCGGAAAAGATAGAACAACAATAACTAATTTTATTCGGTTATTAAAACTTCCAGATAGTATTCAGCAGAGTCTCATTAAAG
>Ga0194120_10007865_pt1 | contig 14345 bp, 11 predicted proteins | sample TA2MahCa65mmetaG_FD_148642 | JGI IMG/M metagenome (GOLD analysis project Ga0194120, IMG submission 148642) | Freshwater microbial communities from Lake Tanganyika, Tanzania - TA2015019 Mahale Deep Cast 65m | ecosystem: Environmental > Aquatic > Freshwater > Lake | place: Tanzania: Lake... | reverse complement strand
ATCAAATGGGGCGGAATTGACTTGGTCAGTTCGCTGGCAATAGGGTGAAGCTATGAATCTTTCCCGTGAAATCGCGGTGCATCTTCCCTATTTGCGCCGTTTCGCAAGGGCGCTCTGCGGATCGCAAGTAAAGTTCTCCTTTCTTCAGGTCATGCTTGCTTTCTGCGAGAAGGCGAAGCATTCCGAGGACGCCTGCAAAGAGTCGCAAAATGAAGAGTGGAAAAAATGAAAAAGGATATGTGCAAGGGAGCAACGCTGGCCATCGCTGCTGTTTCAATCGTTCTGGCCGGCGCCGCGCCGCCCGCCAAGGCGGCTTCCACGGGCAAGGTGCATTGCCTGGGCGCCAACAGCTGCAAGGGCAAGGCCGATTGTCATTCGCCCAAGAACGCCTGTAAGGGCATGAATTCCTGCAAGGGCCAGGGCTGGATATTCATGGAATCCGACGCCGCCTGCCAGGCGTCGGGCGGGAAGGTTCTCGACTGACCTCGTCGCGGCCAGTCGGTCTGTCGCCAAACACTCGGTTAGCGATTGAAAACGGAAATCGCCAATAAGAGCGCGAGCAACAGGCAGAGCGTCTGCCAGAAAATCACCGGGTTGCGTTCATAGAGCGACTTCTTGCGCGGCGTCAGCGGCTGCGCGCGCGCCGAGCCGTTCTCGAGTTCGAAGGCGAATTCCAGCACGTCGCCAAAGCGATCGCCGCGCGCGACGCCGATCGCCTTAACGATCGCCGCGTCGAGCCAGGCGGGAAGATCGGGCCTCTTTTGCGCGAGCGGCAGAGGCTTCGAGAAGCGCGGCCGGCTGAAGGGTTCGATTTCCCCGTAAGGAAAGCAGCGGCTGAACATGCGATAGACCGTCACCCCGAAGGCGAACAGATCCGATGCTTCGTCGCCGGCGGCGCCGTCGAAAAGTTCCGGCGCCATATAGCTCGGCGTGCCGGGCGCATGCGCTTCCGGCAAGCTCTCAAGATTGGCGGCGCGGCAGACGCCGAGATCGACGAGCCGCAGCCCGCCGTCCTTGAGCAGGATGACATTGTCCGGCTTGATGTCGCGATGGATGACGCCGCAGCGATGCAAGGTCGCGATGGCGCGCGACAGGCGCGCCGCGATCGAGACGCCTTCCGCAAGATCGATTCGCGGCTCGCGACGCAGTCGGCCCTCCAGCGTCTCGCCTTCATAATAGGGCATTGCGGAATAGAGCCGGCTTTGTCGGCCCGGCGGCAGTTCGACGACTTCGCCGACGAACGGACTTCTCACCCGCGCCGCGACCCAGGCTTCGTTGACGAAGGCCATCCGATAGGAGTCGTCGTCGGCGACCCGCGGATGCGGAAACTTCAGCACGACCGCCTTTCCGTTCTGCAGATCCGTCGCCCGCATCAGTCGGCTGTACCGGCCTTCGGAGAGAAGCGCATCGATTCGAAAATCGTCGACCACGTCTCCGATCGACGGTAGTTCGCGAATCGGCAGTCCCGCAAAAGCCAGCGACAAGGCGCGTTCGTCGGCGGGCGGCACGTCGACGACGTCGACGACAAGCGCCGTGACATTGTCATTGCTGCCCAATTCCAGCGCCGCCTCAACAATCCGCTCGGAGGTTTCCTGCGGCGCGCGCCGTTCGGCGAGTAGAGCGCCCAGCCTGCTGTCGGCCAATGCGCCATGGACCCCATCCGAGCACAGCAGAAAGCGATCATGGAGATTAAGACTGTGCAGCCCATGATCGAACAGCAGCGAATCCTCGAAACCCACGGCGCGGCGCAGCACATGCGCCAAATCGCCCTGGCCGAAGGTGTGATCCTTGGTCAATCTTTCGATTCCATCGCCAGCTAAGCGATAGATGCGCGTGTCGCCGACATGCAGGATGAAGGCGCTGCGGCGCGACAGGATCAGCGCGCTGAATGTCGTCGCCATTCCTTCCAGAGCAGGGTCGACTCTCGACTGAGCCGCGATCCAGCCGTTCGCCGCTTCGAGCGAGCGGGCGGCGGCCCGAGCGACGCCTAAAGTCTCCGGTTGCGCGTAATAGCCGTCGATGAACGCGCGCACTGTGGTTTCGGCGGCCGCCCGTCCGCCTTTGTGACCGCCGACGCCATCGGCGACGGCGGCGACGACGCCTTGCAAGGCGCCGCCGCCGCTCGGACCCAAGCACAGGGCGACATAGTCCTGATTGTCGGGCCGCCGGCCGGTTTGCGTCGCAAAGCCCGCTTCGACTCGTAGATCATGCACGACGCGGACCGACACGAAGGTTTCTCAGTTCAGATTCGCGCGCCGGAAACGGCGCCCCAGGTCGTGCGCCAGCGCGTTTTCACGAAGATCAAGCCTACGAGACCGAGCAGCGCAAGGAAACCGAAGAAGCCGAATCCCATCATGAACCCTCCGGTTATGCCCTTGGAAAGAGCAAGCGTCTTGGCGAGGAAATAGCCGCCAAATCCGCCTGCGGCGCCGACAAGCCCGGTCATCGCGCCGATCTCGCGGCGAAAGCGCTGCGGCAGCAGCTGAAACACCGCGCCATTGCCCATGCCGAGAGACAGCACGCCGATCGAGAACAGCGCCACCGCCACAAAGGCCATCGGCGGCAGTTGCAGCAAGCTCCATCCCGCGACGCCCTTCGCCGGCGCCGGTCCGGCCGGAAGGAAGGCGACGGCGAAATAGCAAGCGGACACGACGAGGAAAAGGAACGACAATGTTTTCACCCCGCCGATGCGATCCGCGATATAGCCTCCCACCGGCCTGAATCCCGAGCCGAAGGCGACGATCAGCGCCACCATGAGTCCCGCGGCGACCCCCGTCGCGTGATATTGCGTCGTGAAATAGAGCGGCAGCGCCGAGGCGAGACCGACAAAACCGCCGAAGGTGATGAAGTAGAAGAACATGAACCAGCGGCTGTCGGAATCCGCGAGCATTTTGCCGTAGCCGGAAAGATCAATCGTGGCTTTGGAGCCCGGCGCGTCCTTGGCGGCCAGCGAATAGATCAGGAGCACGATGACCATCAACGCTAGCAGAACGCCATAGACGGTCCGCCAGCCGAAAGCTTCGGCGATCGACGGCGCGAACAGCGTGTCAAGCACGACGCCCATATTGCCGGCGCCGGCGATGCCCATCACCAGACCCTGATATTGCGGCGGATACCAACGGCCAGCCTGCGGAAGAGCGACAGCGAAGGAGGCGCCGGCGATTCCCAGCGAAAGACCGAAAAGCGCGATCGCGATCGAGCTCGTCAATCCGAAGACGCATACGAGAGATACGGCGAACATCACGACCGCCTGCGCGAGGATGCCCGTCATCTTCGGGCCGATCGCGTCCGCCAGCAGCCCCAGCGGCACGCGGAAAAACGCCCCGCCCAGAACCGGAATGGCGACCAGCGAGATTTTTTCCTCGACCGAAATCGGCATGTCCTTGGCGATGTAAATCATCAACGGCCCAAGCGAGACCCAGGCCATGAAGCTGATGTCAAAGTAAAGAAAGGCCGCAAGCAGCGTCGGCCAATGACCGGCCTTCTTGAAGTCCGCGAGTTTCATACAGTGCTCCTTCTTTGTTTATGCGTGTTGCCCGGTCGTCGTCCGATTCGTCGACGATCCGGCGGCGGGAGAGACCTTGATGAGACGTTCAATTTCCGGCCGGCATGAGCCGCAGTTCGAGCCGGCGCGGATGGTGTTGCCGATGTCGGAAGCCGAGCGGCAGCCCTGAGCGATCGCCGCTTCGATTTTTTTCTGCCCGACGCCGAAGCAGGAACAGACGAGCGGACCGTCGTCTTCGACCTGTCGGCCCGACCGACCAGACAGAAGCGACAGCCGCTCCGAGCGATCGAGACGTTCAAGAGAAAAGAGTTCGAGCGCCAAGTCCCAAGACGGCGAAAGCGGTGCGAGACTCCAGATGAGCATCGCGCGCTCGTCGACGAAGGCGGCCCCGGATAACAGGCTCCTGGTTTCGTCGATCAACTCGACAACGTCATCGCTCGACGCGGCGGCGCGGATCAACGCCGCCCAATCGTCGTCCTTGAGATCGCCGGCGACGCGATAGCCAAAGCCGTCGGGGACGGCGATCCGCGCCCACCACACGCCTTGGGGGAAAGCCATCGGCTTACGGGAAAGGAAGAAGCCCTGACGCGAAAGGCGCAGGGGCGTGACAATCGCCGGCGTCGCCTTGGATTCCGGCTGCCCCGAGAATGGATCGACGAAAGGCGCGACGAGCGCGCCAATGCGCGCATGCGCGGCGGTTTCATCGGTCCAATGGATCGGCGCGAAAATATGCCCGGCCGGCTGACGGTCGGTGACGACCGCACGCAGGACGCAATCGCCATAGGGCGTGGCGACGCGGGCGAAGCCGCCGTCCTCTACGCCAAAGCGATCGGCGTCCGTCGCGCTGATCTCGACGAAGGGCTCGGCAAGATGTCGCGCGAGGCGGGGACTGACGCCGGTTCGCGTCATGGTGTGCCATTGATCGCGGATGCGGCCGGTGTTGAGCCGCAGCGGGAAGTCCTGCGTTACCTGTGTGGCCAAGTTCGGCGTCGCCGGCGCGACGAATGTCGCTCGTCCGCTTTGCGAGAAAAACCCGCCATCGGCGAAGAGGCGCGCGCGACCTGTGCGCGCGCCCGCCGGGATCGGCCATTGCGTCGGCTCGAGCGCATCATATTGAGCGTCGCTCAGGCGCGCGAAACCGCCAATGTTGAACGCGCGCGCGCCGTTATTTTCGAAGGCCGACAGTGCGGCGTGTTCGCGAAAGACGTCGGCGGAGGAGCGGAAGTCGAACCCTGCGAATCCCATCCGTCGCGCGACATCGGCAAAGATCGACCAGTCGGCGCGGGTTTGGCCAGGCGCGGGCAGGAAAGCCCGCTGACGAGAAATACGGCGCTCGGAATTCGTGACCGTGCCGCTTTTTTCGCCCCAGGCTTGCGCCGGCAGAAGCAGATGCGCGCCGCCGTTGATCGTATCGTTCGACATAACATTGTCGGAGATGATGAAGAGTTCGAGTTTCGCCAGAGCGGCGCGCGCCGCATTGGCGTTGGGAAGAGAGGCCGCCGGATTGGTTCCCACGACCCACAGCGCCTTGATGTCGCCGCGCGCGATGGCGTCGAACATCTGCACCGCTTTCAAGCCTTCGCGCTTGGCCATGCGCGGCGCATTCCAGAAGCGGCGAACGCGATCGACGCTTCCAGCGTCGAAGCCCATATGCGCGGCAAGGCTGTTGGCGAGCCCGCCGACTTCGCGCCCGCCCATCGCATTGGGTTGCCCGGTCAGCGAAAAGGGCGAAGCGCCGGGCTCGCCGACGCGGCCAGTCGCGAGATGGCAATTGATGATCGCGTTGACCTTGTCCGTTCCCTGCGCCGACTGATTGACGCCCTGGGAAAAGGCGGTGACCGTGCGCGGCGTCTCAGCGAACAGTTCGAAGAAGGCCGCAATATCGACTTCGCGCAGCCCTGTCGACCTCGCGGTCGCTTCAATCGACGGCGCGATGGTTCGCGCAGCCTTCAAGGCGTCGTTCAACCCTTCGGTGTGGCGGCGAATGTAATCGTCGTCGAAGGCGGCGGCCTTTGCGAGATGGACAAGCAAGCCGCAAAACAGCGCCTGATCCGCGCCCGGCGCGATCTGCAGGAATAGATCCGCGCTTTCCGCCGTCGCCGTGCGGCGCGTGTCGATGACGACGAGCTTTGCGCCGCGCTCCTCCTTGTTGCGCATGATGCGCTGAAACAGAACCGGATGGCACCAGGCGGCGTTCGAACCGACGAGCACGATGAGATCGGCTTCGTCCAAATCTTCATAGCAGCCCGGCACCACGTCGGCGCCGAAGGCGCGCTTGTGCCCGGCGACGGTCGACGCCATGCACAGGCGAGAATTCGTGTCGACATTGGCGGAGCCGATGAAGCCTTTCATCAGCTTGTTGGCGACGTAATAGTCTTCGGTCAGCAGCTGGCCGGAGAGATAGACCGCGACCGAATCGGTACCGTGCTGATCAATGATCCGGCGCAGACCGCTTGCGGCTTCGTCCAGCGCCGCATCCCAATTCACCCGCGCCAAGGCGCCGTCAGACTGACGGCGCATCGGATAGAGAAGGCGCCCTTCGAGCCCGAGCGTTTCGTCAAGCGCCGAGCCCTTGGAGCAGAGCCGGCTGAAATTGGCCGGATGAGCGGGATCGCCGACAACGCCCTTAGCGCCCGGCGAAGCGAGGACGCCGCAACCGACGCCGCAATAGGGACAGGTCGAGCGCGTCGCCGTCGCCTGAACCGGCGAAGCGTCGGCCTGCAAAATTTCGTTCGGCGCTGGCGCTTCGACTCCATCGAACATGGCGGGCCTCAATAGACATCCTGTTGATAGCGTCCGCTCTTCTTGAGCTGCGCGACGAAGGCGACCGCTTCATCGGCGCCGCGCGCGCCGTATTCGGCGACGACGTCGACCAGCGCGCGCTCGACATCCTTGGCCATGCGCTGCGCGTCGCCACAGACATAGAAATGCGCGCCTTCGGCAAGCCATGCCCACAGCTCGCGGCCGGCCTGGCTCATGCGGTCCTGCACGTAGAATTTCTCCCCGCCATCGCGCGACCAGGCGAGCGACAGGCGCGTGAGCAGGCCCGTCGCCTTCATCGTTTCGAATTCGTCGGCGTAGAAAAAATCGCAGGCGGAACGCTGATGGCCGAAGAACAACCAGTTCCTGCCACTCGCATGCGTCGCCGCACGCTCCTGCAGAAAGGCGCGAAACGGCGCGACGCCTGTGCCGGGCCCGACCATGATGATCGGCGTCGCGGGATCGTCTGGCAGGCTGAACCCATGCGCCGGCTGAACGTAAACGGGAATTGTGTCGCCCGGCGCAATGCGCTCGGCCAGGAAGGTCGACGCGACGCCGACGCGTCTGCGCCTTCCGATCACATAGCGGACGGCGTCAACGGTCAGCGACAGGCGCCCCGGCGACGCCTTCGGCGACGATGAAATCGAATAGAGTCGCGGCTGCAGCGGCTCCAGCGCTTCGACGAAAGCTTCGGGATGCGGGCGCGCGTTCGGAAATTTCTGCAGCACGGCGAGCACGTCGAGCGTTGCGGAATCGCCATCAGGATCCCCGCCCTGCGCGAGCAACCGCGCCTTCTCGCGCTGCGCGCCGCCGGTAATGAAGGAGATCAGCTCGAACAGCGCATCGGGCGCCGGAGAGAGCGACAGGTCGTTCAACAATGCGTCGCGCAGCGTCTTGTCCCTCACCGGCGTCACATGCGAGGCGCCGAGCATGGCGATGATCTGGTCGACGAGGCCGAGATCGTTTTTTGGAAACACGCCGAAACTGTCGCCGACCCTGTACGTCAGTTCGCTGGCGCCGACTTCGAATTCGATATGCCAGGTGTCTTTTTCCGAGCCTTCCTGGTTGAGCCGGCGACGCGACAGAAAAGTCGCGCCAGCCGGATTGTCGCGCGAGCGGCCGGGCGCCGGCGCGTCCGCGCTTGCCGAAGCGATGGCTGGCTCTCCCGTCGCCGGAGCTGGGGCCGGCGCGGCCTCGTCCAGCTCCGCCGCCAGCGCTTTCAGCATCCGCGCCGTGTCCTTGCCGCCGGGCGCGCAAAGATTGAGGCGCGTTTCCTTCTTGGCGACGAGCACATCCGCATAGGTCTCGCAATTGTAGCCGCATTGGCCGCAGTCCTGCTGCGCCATGGCCGCCATCAGGCGCCGGCGCAACGGTCGTCCCTGCGCCAGCTGCATGCGCGCATCGAGCGCCAGAGTCTGGTCATGCCAGGGCGCTTCGCCATCGTCGGCGTCGGCGCCGCCGCCGCCCAGCACCGCGGCGTTGGCTTCCGGCGACAGCGGCGTGACCGAGGCGTCGTCAGGCGCGGCGAAGCCGGCAAAAAAGCCGCTGAGCCAGGCGCGCTGCTCGGGCGTGAAGGGCGCGCTCGGCGGAATCAGAAACGGCGGGGAGGACATATGGGTCACGCCGCGCTCTCCTCATTCACGACGCGACGCAGCGTGTCGATGTCATGGCGCCGCGCGAAGGCGACGAAGGTTTCGTCCGCGCTCGCGCGGTTCTTTCGATAGGCGCGCAGAATTTTCGCGACCGTTTTCGGCGCATCTTCCGCTTTGACATTCTGTTGGAGTTCGCAGCCGATTCGAGCGTCTTCCGCATAACCGCCGCCGACGAGAATGTGATAGCCCTCCACCGTGTCGCCCTCGTCATTGATCGGCACGCGCGCGCCGATCAGCCCGATGTCGCCGATGTAATGCTGGGCGCATGAATGATGGCAGCCGGTGAGATGAATGTTGATCGGCGTGTCGATCGGCGCCGCGGTTTCGCAATGCGCCGCGATGTCTTCGGCATGTCGCTTGGTGTCGGCGGCGGCGAAACGGCAGCCGAAATTCCCGGTGCAGGCGACGAGCCCGGCGCGGATCGGCGAAGCCTGCGTCGTAAGCCCGAGCGCCTCGATCGCAGCGACGGCCTCGGCGATATGTTCGTCGGCGACGCCGGTGATCAGCACATTCTGCCAAACCGTCAGGCGCAGCCCGCCGTCGCCGAATTGGCGCGCGATCTCAGCGAGACCGCGCGCCTGCTCGGGGGTGAACCGACCGACCGGCAGAACGACGCCGATCCAATTGAAGCCAGCCTGTTTCTGCCGATGCACGCCGATATGCGCGGCGCGATCCTGACGCGGACGCGCCTCGATCGCCTCCGCGTCGACGCGCAGCAGTTTGCGGCCGAGCTTTTCTTCGACCGCGGCGAGGAATTTGTCGAAGCCGAAGGCGTCGAGCACATATTTGAGGCGCGCCTTGGCGCGGTTGGTGCGATCGCCATGGTCGATGAAAACCCGCAGAACCTTGTCGGCGACCTCCACCGCTTCGTCCGGCGGCACGATGACGCCCGTATCGCGGGCGAAGTCCCTGTGGCCGGTGATCCCGCCGAGCGCCAGCCGGAAATAGACGCCCGGCGCGACCCCGCGCCCGTCGTTTACGACGACAGCCTGGAATCCGATGTCGTTGGTGTCCTCCAGCGCGCCGATCAATCCCGCGCCGTCAAAGGCGATGTTGAACTTGCGCGGCAGGCCGTAAAGCGAGCGATCGTTGAGGATGTGATGATGCATCGCCCGCGCATAGGGGCGCGTGTCGATCACCTCCTGCGGATCGACGCCGGCCGTCGGCGTGCCGGTGACGTTGCGGATATTGTCGGCGCCGGAGCCCTTGCTCCACAGTCCGATATCCTGAATCGCCTCGAGAATGTTCGCGGCGTTCTTCGGTTCGATCTCGCGGATCTGAATATTGGCGCGCGTCGTCACATGCAGATAGCCGCCGCCGTAATTTTCGGCGAGATCGGCGAGGCCGGCGAACTGCCAGTGATTGAGCGCGCCATTGGGGATGCGCAGCCGGCACATGTAAGCGTTCTGATTGGGCGCGACATAAAAGAGGCCGTAGAAGCGCCAGCGAAAATTGTCGGCGGGTTTGGGCGGGGCGTTCTCCCTGGCTTGTGCGACGAGGCGCGGCCAGGCGTCGAACGGATGCTCCTCGCGCTTCCATTTTTCCTGATCGTTCAGTTTGCCGCCGGCGGCCGTGACGCGGTCCTGCGCTAAAAAATGCGCGGCGTCGGGCCCCATCGGCTGCGTCGGCGCGGGCGTCGCCTTTTGTCCGCTGCGCGCCGAGAAGCCGGCGGCAAATCCTTCGAGATAGCGCTTTTGATCGAGCGTGAAATCGACGGACATTTCAGGCGGCCTTCTGAACGGGCGCGCCGAACATCAATTCGTCGCGCATCGACGAAATATCCGCGCCGGAACGGATGAGGTCGAGAAAATCGGCCGCGCCGCTGGTATCTCCGATCAGAATCGCGCCGACGAGCCGGTCATCGCGCATGACAAGCTTGCGATAAATGCCCATGCGCGGGTCCTGACAGACGATGCGGCGCGAATCGTCATCGCCGAGATAGTCGCCGGCCGAGAAGACGCGCACGCCGGAGACTTTGAGGTTGGTCGAGACGACGCTGCCAGAATAGGACGCCGCCTCTCCCGCAAGCCGCATGGCGAGAACCCGCCCCTGCTCATAGGCTGGCTCGACGAGGCCATAACAGACGCCGCGATGTTCGGCGCATTCGCCAATGGCGAAAACGCCGGCTTCACTGGTCTCGAGACCATCGTCCACGATCGCGCCGCGTCCGACGTTCAGACCCGCCTGTCGCGCGAGGTCGGCGTTGGGCCGAATGCCGACGGCGAAAATCACGGCGTCGGCTGGAATCGTTCGACCGTCGGCGAACTCTACGCCTTCGACGCGGCCCGATCCGGCGATGCGGGTCGTATTGGCGTTGAGCAGCACGCGCACGCCTTTTTCTTCGACGAGGCGGCGCAGGATGTCGGCTGAAGCCGCGTCGAGCTGGCGCTCCATCAGCCGATCCATGACATGGGCGAGCGTTACGTCGACGCCGCGCCGCGCCAGCCCATAGGCCGCTTCGAGGCCGAGAAGGCCGCCGCCGATGACGATCGCGCGGGCGCCCGTGCCTTCGAGCCGGGAAAGCGCCTCGACGTCCTGCACGTCACGAAAAGTGTGAACGCCGGGCAGATCGGCGCCTTCGACCGGCAGCCTTACCGCATGCGACCCCGTCGCGAGCAAGAGTTTCGAATAGTCGACGCTCTCGCCACTATCGAGAATGACGCGCCGGGCGCCAGCGTCGATCTCAACGGCCTTGCGGCCGGTGAGCGCCGAAACGCCTGGGGCGCGCCACCAATGCCGCGGTTTGAGCTCGATATCGTCGACCGCCAAATCTCCGGCGAGCACCGAGGACAGCAGCACGCGATTATAGGCGAGCCGCGGCTCCTCCCCGATCACCAGAATGGCGTAACGATCCGGCGCGCGGCTTGTCAGCTCCTCGATGAAACGCGTCGCCGCCATGCCGGCGCCGATGACGACGAGCATTTCGCGACTGTTAGAAACTTGCAAATCTGTCATGCGTCGACTCTGCTGAACGGCCGAACGGTCCGGTCACAGGTCGCTTCGCCTAGTCTGCGAGAAACGGGCAAGACGACCGAAGGGCGCCGCAAATTGCGAAGCCGCTTCTGTGACGGAGCCCAGCCTTGGGCTCGTTCCGGCGGACCGGCGGTCGTCGTTGACCAATTGGGTAAGTGCACGATTCGGGCCAGATGCGCCCAATCGGGTATACTATTGAAAATGCAGGCGTTGCTCGATCCGCCACGGCGGCGGACGGCGCCGTGCGGCGCCGAATGCTTAGGCGCGAGGCGCCTAACGCATGGCGGTTTTGAACAGCGGTTCGGCGCTCACAAGCGCTGTCCGATTGCGAAGCCGGCGAGATAATCGCCATAGCTGCGGCCGTCGAAGGACGGTCCGGCGAAGGCGGCAATCTCGCCTTGATCATGCGCGCCGCCAACGGCGGCGTCGAACAGATCCGGGCGCAGGACGCTCTTCGCCTTGTCGGCCATGGCCGGAGCATAGCGCGTCTGTCCCCAGCGAAGCATTTGCGCATAGATCCATGCGGCCTGACGCGGATCGGGTCGCATCGCGCCTGCTTCGCCAATGATGAGATAGTCATTTCTCTCGCGCGTCTCTTGACCATTGACGCGCAACCGGCCGGTCAGCACGCGTCGAATGATATCTGCGTCGACGCCGACATATTCCGGGCCCGAGAGAATTTGCGAGACTTCATCCAGATTCTGCGGCTCATCGACATAGGCGGCGCCTTTGCAGACGGCGCGGATCAGCGCGGCCACCAGATCAGGGTCATCGTTGGCGACGCTCTCGCGCAGCGCGAGAACCTTCTCGGGCGCGCGCTCGAAAATCTCGCAGCCGAAATGCAGAATGACGCCGACGCCGGCGTCGACCGCGACCGAACTCCAGGGCGCGCCGACGCAAAATCCGTCGAGCTGGCCGCGCGCGAGATTTTCGACCATGTAGGGCGGCGGCAGAGCGATTAAGCGCAGGTCTTCGTCAGGATCGACGCCGCCTTCCGCCATCCAGTAACGCAGCTGATAATTATGCATGGAAAACGGGAATGTCATGCCAAACGTCAGGGGCTCTCGACGCTCGGCCTGGCGGCGGGCGACGACTTTCGCTAGCGCGCGCGCGCTTTGCGCCGGGTCTCCAACCTCGCCAAGCGCAGTCAGTTCCGCATAAAGCGCGGTCGACACCGCAATCGCATTGCCGTTCATTGCGAGATTGATCGGCGCCGCGAGCGGGACGCGCACATGGCCCAGTCCGAGCGTGGAGGCGACCGCCATCGGCGCGAGAAGATGCGCCGCGTCGAAACGGCCGATGGCGAGCTTGTCTCTGATATTCGCCCAGGACACTTCGCGGATCAGTTCGACATCGAGTCCTTGCGCCGCGGCGAAGCCCTTATGCGTCGCAATGAACAGAGCCGCCGCGTCGACAAGCGGAATGAAGCCGATCTTCACCTGCGCTTCGCCGTTCATTTGAACATCTCCGCCGCAGTGATGACCGAGCGCGCGATATCGATGATCTTCCTGTTTTCGCGCATCGCCGCGCCGCGCATCATCTTATAGGCCTCATCTTCGGAAAGCTTCTTCGCCTTCATCAATATGCCTTTGGCGCGTTCGATCGTCTTGCGCTCCTCGAGGTCGGATTTGGCGCGCTCGAGATCGTCCTGAAGTTTGGAGAAGGCCTCGAAACGCGAGATGCACAAGTCGAGGATCGACTTGATGCGCTCCTTTTTCAGCCCGTCGACGATATAGGCCGAGACGCCGGCGTCGACCGAGGCTTGAATGGAGGCCGTGTCGCTTTGGTCGACAAACATCGCGATCGGCCGGCGCACGGCGCGACTGACCTGAAACATCTGCTCGAGCGTGTCGCGCGAGGGATTTTCAAGATCGATCAGGATGACGTCGGGGTCGATGGCGTAGATCTGCTTCAGCAGATTATGCATTTCGTCGATGCGCTCGACCTGCGTGAAGCCGGCGTCACGTAATCCTTCCTGCAGGATCAACGATCGAATGGGACTTTCGTCGACGATGACGATTTTCAATTGCCGGCGTCCGCTACGCGCATGAGTGGGTCGTGCTTGCCGGGCGCGGCTTCGCCAGCGGTCAGACTGGCGATGCTCGCCCGGTTGCGATCCACGCGGTTATATCTTGAACCGCAGCGACATGCCCGCCTGCCAGTTCTTCATGATCTGGGGACCGTTGAGGTTCTGGTAGACTGGCAGACCGGCCTCGATCGCGAGCAGCGTGTTTTCATATCCGACAAATTTGCCGCTGATCGTCGCGCCGCCGAAGAGCTCGACCCGCTGCCCGCCGTAAAACGCCGGATTGGCCGGCACGGCCGGGCCGCGGATTTCCGGATCGAATCCGCGAATCGGACCCTGCGTCGAACCGCTCACGCGGAAAGTGGTGGTGAGACCGGGCGTCCAAGTATAGCCGCCCCAGGCGTTGAATTCATGCAGATCGCCCCAGCGGTAGCCTCCGGAAGGAGTCGGGCCGAGGGGGAAGCGCAGGCGATATTCCAGCAGATAGTCCCAGGAATAGCCCAGCGTATTTGGGGCCAGCGGAAAGCGTCCGCGATAGCCGAGGCCCCACGACCACGGCCCCAGATAGCCCGCATAGATGACGCCGGGGAGGAAATCGAACGTGCCCGTGCCCGGCTGCATGCCATAGAATCCGCGGATGTTGCGGCGAGTTCCGTCGGGCAGGAGAAAGTCCTTGAAGGTGGCCGTGTAGCTGCCGGCGGGGAAGGAGAAGCCTAGAGAGAGCTGGATGCGGTGGACATCGTCCTGATAGAGCCGATAGACGCTCGACAAAGTGACGTCGGCAAGGCTCGTCGTTCCCGGCAGACTCCTGCCCAACGGCATAATTCCGGACGCGCCCCTGAAAGTTAGGGCGTTGAGATTTTTCTCGACCATGCCGGCCGTGAGAATCACCGAGAGATCTTTCGTGACGCCGTAATTCAGGCCGACAATTTGCGTCGCGACCGCGATATTCTGCGGGATGATGCGCACCGTCTGCCGGGGATTGAGAAAGAACGGCACGTTCGTGACGATATATTCGTTAGAGACCGTGCGCGTTCCCATCTTGATGCCCGACAGATTGGCGAAGACGGGGGTAATGGAGAGAACGAGTTTGCCGGCGGCCGGCATGTCGGCGCCGAATATGCCCATGGGCGCCGGCGGCGGAGGCGGCGGCGGCGCGGGTTGCGCCGTCGCGGGTTGAGTCTTTATCGAAGGCGCTTCCGCCGCGGCGGGCTTGCGGGGCGCCGCATTCGCGTCGGCCGCAACGATCGCCGCCGCCATTGTCATCGCCAGAGCGCCGTGCGACCGTCGAACCATCGATCGGGGGATGTCCCGATCATTGTTGAAAAAGGAGGAGCGGCGTTGCTCGCCTTGAGCCGTTAGGCTCGGGGTGCTGATTCCACGAAAGGAAGCAACGCCATGCAGGAACATACCACATCGACCGCGATTC
>Ga0194120_10007862_pt1 | contig 14347 bp, 10 predicted proteins | sample TA2MahCa65mmetaG_FD_148642 | JGI IMG/M metagenome (GOLD analysis project Ga0194120, IMG submission 148642) | Freshwater microbial communities from Lake Tanganyika, Tanzania - TA2015019 Mahale Deep Cast 65m | ecosystem: Environmental > Aquatic > Freshwater > Lake | place: Tanzania: Lake... | reverse complement strand
TGGGTCGGTCGAAGTGGTGAAAACCGAAGCCACGACTGGGTTTTGGCTTGGTGGAGCTGAGGGGAGTCGAACCCCTGACCTCCTGAGTGCGATTCAGGCGCTCTCCCAACTGAGCTCAGTCACAGTGCGGATTCTCACGCCCCGACTTGCCGATCTGTCCTGATTCTTACCTGAGATGCTAAGACTCGCATGGAGTGTGGGACATACCAGATCGCAGGGCAAGTACCCGACTGCTCTCGTGTGCTGTCGGTCGGAAATGGCGAACGCGAGCCGCATGCGGGGTGTCAGACTCGCCCAAAGCATCGCTGTGCCGGACCGTCTTCGAATACGGCTCTCGCAATATCGAGGGCTTCTCGAACGCTGCCACGGGGCAGCCAGACAGCACACCCGTCGAGCGGCCCCGACAGCTCTCCCAACGGGCCGCGTCCGGCCGTGCACTCCCATTGCCCATTGGAGTATCTCTGCAGCGTGGAGCGAGGCGCGGCGGAGCCTGACAGCTACAAGGCTTAAGGGCAGCCCACTACCGCAAGGGCGTTCGGTCTTCCACAGACAGGTACGTCTTGCCGAGGACACAGGCGAGGCGAACGGCGCGCTCAGTCATACCGCTCGGTTCGGCATGGCACATCCAGACGCGGTCTGCAAGGGCTACCACGACGTGGTTCCGAAGCTCGCTCGACTCCCTAGTGGGACGACGAACCGTGCCGTCGAACGGTGAGATGAACAGAACGCGTCCGTCCTCGAATGAAGAGCGCAGATGGGCCGCCACGCGCATCCGTTCAAGGCTCCGCGCCGGGCAAACGACCGCGGACGCCCGTCCGCGTAGAACGACACGCAGAAACTCGCGCTCGACGGGAGTATGGAAGCCGCCCACGACAGTGACCTCCGTTTCGGCGAGTTCGTTCGCAAGGTCAATGCTCCGCAGAATCAGCCGACCCGGACACTTCCGCGAGCAGAAGAACGCGAGTTTCTGCCGCCCCAACAGGTCGAGGTTGCCGAGCGCGTACAGAACGGGCGGCGCGTCGTCATCGAGTATCTCCCGAAAAGTCCCCGGATAGAGCGAATTGTCATATGGAATTGCGACGACGCGGTTCACGTCGTTCACTCCCGCGTTTCCTCCTGCGTCATGCGTCGGATGTCGGCATCCCGTTCCTCTCTGACCTCGTTCACGAGTTCGCTCGCGGAAGGCGCGCGTCCGGTCGAATCGGGACGCAGAGAAACGCGAGCCGCCGCCGCTTCCTCCAGCCACGCCATGACGCTCATCGGCTTCACCGCCCTCGCGCTCCTATTCGTCGCGCGCTCATCGCGCAACGTCGCCAGTACCCGCGCGCGGCTCTCGGGGTTAACTGACGGAACTTTCCGATGACCTCTTTTTCAAGGGCGTTCATGGTCGTCTCCTTCCGAGAGGGAATGGTACCACAACCTCAATCCTCGTCGTCGGAATCCTCGTCCGCGCCGCCGCGATACCGCATTTCGTTGCTCCAGAACCCGGTCTATGCCGCCACGTGACGCGCGTGCATCACGTCATCGCGACTGCCTGCGCGTACCTGATCGGCTTCGACGGTGATGACGTCGAGTGTATGACCATCCAACGTAAAAAACTCGATTTCGTAGGCGCCGCCGTCGTTATAGACATGCACAACCGTGCCAACGTCACTGGCTTTCAGTCCGTGTTCCGGTAAATCAACTGTCAGCACGGCGCGATGATGTTCCTTGATCATTCGCGTACTCCTTCCAGCGGATAGGTGGTCACCAAACGCGGCGCGTCTTTGCCGACGTCGATAATCCATACGGCGCGCACCCGAGGCGAACGTCCATCCGGCGTTTGCAGTTCACCTTCGATTGTATACTTGACTCCGTGCGTTGTCTCCGAGACGCTGGCGACTTCATGAGCCGCGGCATGTCTCAACAGCGCGTTTCGTAGAACTTCCCAGCGTGCGTGAGCGAACCCAAAGGCGAAAAAGAACCCCGACTTGCCTCCGGAGCGTTCTTCGGAGAGCAGATAGTCGTTGATCTTCGCTTCCTCCACCACTGCGTTTTCAAGGTTCGGAAGTTTCAGCCATCATCTCCTTCATCCGAGCCGTCGTCCGCGCCGACGCGATATTTGATGTCGTAGTTTGAGATGAAGTCGAGCTCTTCGTCCGTGAAGCCGTAGTGCTCCGCGAGTGCGCGGTCGATTTCGTCGATGATAGGTTTCGATTTCTGAACCTTGAACGCCTGCGTTTCCGTCCTTCCCGTCTGCTTCTGAACGCGTGCACGCATTTCGCTGTTGCGTTTCAGATCTTCGACATATTCCGTACCAAGTGCCTTAAGACGATGATCCTTCAAAGCAGAATCCGGAATCGGGAAGTTCTGAATGTCGTACGGATTTACGTCGCGGCAATTCGATGTTGTGCAGTACCACCACCAAAAGATTCCGCTACTCAGCGCCGCAATCGCAGGATGAACGAACTCCGCATATAGCAGAACAAGCGACGTTTCACGTGAAGAGTGACCGTCCCTTCCATTGATCCGGAACGCTGGAGGGAAGTCGGTGAAGACCTTCCAATACAGCCCGCCGGTCGTTCGATAATACACTCGATGAATTCCTGTTCGCGAAGTGGAAATCAGCCTTCCAAAAACCGAACTAACTTTGAGACACCTGTCCAAAATTGATTGCTCAATTGCCTCGCCCAACTTTGGAACCCAACACGCCGAGCGATTTCGCGGCGATTGAGCGTACGCCAGAGTAGTCATCAATGGATCGCGCGTATCCGAAGTCCACTTCCGGTATGTCGTTGTATATGTCTTCGCCTCATCCTTCCTGGTTGTTGTCACGAGGACGAAGATCGTCAGTGCTCGGTTCACGGTCTCAAACAGCTTACCGGGACGCCATGAGTAGTTAGAGTACCAAACGCTTGCTTCGTTCTCCAGCACATTCTGGGCAATCTCCATTCGTTGAGTTGACACGACCGACATCGGAACAATCATGCTCATACATCCGGTACTCCGTAACAGTTTTCGGCTTTGCTCAACGCACATGGCATGAACCGCGCTCGTACCCCAAGTGTCAAGCCCAACAACACGGTAATCAATCTGACGTTCTTCGAGATACGGCGGATTCCCGATCACTGCATCAAACCCGCCCTCCTTCATGATCCCGTAAAACTCGATGAACCAGTGAAACGGCTTGTGCGAGGCAAGCCAAGTCCGATAGGCATTGGCATTTTTGGCGTCTATCCGATACTCGGACGCAAGCGCGCGGTTGAGTTCATCCTCCAACGCCGCCAGACGGCTTCGGAGTTCCGCCTTGTCCTCCGGCGCGATATCTCCGCCGTACTCCGTCTGCTGTTCCCGGAACAGCCAGAAAAGGTCGGCGATTTCGTCCGCTTTCTTCGCGATGCGAGCGAAGGCGTTGTCGAAGTCGAGTCGTCCCTCGAAGGCGCGCTTCACGTCCGCCTCCGTCGCGTAGCCGACGAGCGTGTTCCCCGCGCGGATGTTGAAGTCAATGTCCGGCAACGGCTCAATATCCTCGACGCGCTCCACCTGCGCGACGAGTTTCAGGAACAGCCGCAGTTTACAGATTTCGACCGCCTCCTCCATGATGTCCACGCCGTAGAGGTTGTTCAGAACGATGGACTTCAGGATGAAGTAGCGGCGGTTCGGATGCTGGGCGACCCGTTCGAGAATTTTGCGGAAGTCGCCGTACTTCTCCGGTCGATGCTTCTCGCCGGAGCGTTCCAGTTCGGCGATGAAGTCCTCCATCCGGTCGAGACACGCTTCGTAGAGCGGTTCCAGGATGTTCAACGCGGCGAAGAGGAACGCGCCGGAGCCGCACGTCGGGTCGAGGATCGTGACTTTTTCAATCGCGTGGTAGAAGGCGCGAAGGAGTTCGGGCCCTTCGCAGTTCTCGATAACGTCCTGCGCGAACTGCCGGATGTTCAGGTTGTAGGTGATGAAGTCGTTGATGGACGCGATTTCGCCGCGCTCCATCACCCCGCGGACTTCCTCGTACCGCTTTCGCCGGGCGACGACCTCGCGCCAGATTTCCGTCGGCAGGGCGTATTCCGGCGGAGCGGTCTTGTTCCATTCCGTCCGTTGCGCCACATCGTTCAACCCGACGGCGATCTCTTCCGGGAGGGGCAGTTCGACGCCCTTCTTCACGGCGTCGTAAATGTAGCGGTCGGGGTCTGCCTGCGGCAATTGCCAAATCGTGTGGTCGCCCTCGAACGCGATGCGGCATTCCTTTCGCGCAACGTCGAACAGGTAGGGAATCACCGTGTTCTTGCTGATGTATTCGGTGATGTCCTCCTTCGTGTAGTAGGCTCCCATCTGCTTCTGGTTGATGTACTTCTCGAAGATGTAGCCGAGGACATCCGGGTTGATCTCTCTGTCGTCGCGCAATGGCCGTTCGTCGAGATGCCACTGATACTGGTCGAAAAAGGCGAAGAGCCGCTCGAACGCTGCGTCGGGAATCTCGATCTTCTCGCCGTGACGTTCCTCGATCTCGTGCCGCAGGAACAATCCGCCGTTCAGATAGGGGACCCGCCCCAGCAAGCGATTCGTCTCCGGCGAGCGGTAGGACTCCTTCTTTGCGAACCCCTCGAAAAAGAGGGGACACAGGAACGCCCGATAGTATTCGTCGGTTCCCCGCGCCTTGCTCGCGTGGAGTTGCGTCTTCAGGTAGTTCGTGTCGCCGTTCAGGAAGCCCTTTCGCTGAATGAAGTAGATGAACATGAGGCGGTTCAGCATGACGGAGACGTACCAACGCTCCATCTCCTCGTCGGGGATACCGTCGAGGAACTTGAGGAAGGCGTCGTGTTCCTTCTTGAACACATCGTAGAACCGCCGGGTGACGCGCTCGACATCGAACGCTGCCCGCGTGCGGGACGTTGCGTCTACGTGCGTGAAATCCGCTTCCTCATCAATCGCCACCGCGATCTGGCGCAGTTTTTGGACAAGGGATTCGCCGGACTGTGTCCGGTGATACGTATGATGCCGAGCGGCGGGTCGTCCTGCCTCGCGCTTGATCCACTGCCATATCTGCGTTTCTTCGTTTTCGTCGCAAAAGATGATGAAATGCTGGTGATAGGACTTCGCGACGGCGCGGTCTATCTTCAACCGAAGAGGATATTTTGGGATGGAACCATCAGGCAGCGGACGACACCGAAAGACGACGACGCCTCGTTTCTCGGCGATGCCGGAGAGTTGGAACGGCTGATCGGCGACGACGACCTCATGGGACGCAGAGAAGTGATCCCATCCGAGCTCCTCGATAAAGAGGGGTACGAAATCAAACGCACGCAACAGTCGCTTGGCGCGTTCGGAGTCGAATTGCGGCATCAGTCTTCCTCCGGGCGGCGCATTCCGAGCGAGCAGATGATCAGCGGTTCGCGATCGCTCTCCTCGTCATCCTCTCGGAACGTCAGTCGGTCTTCATCTCTCAACGCAATGACGAGCTCAGCTAGGGCTTGGTTCGAGATGCCAGCTTTCAGTTGGCGGTTCAGCGTATCCGTTGCCGTCGGACGAAGCGGATTTCGGTGAATGTCCTCAATGGCGCGACGAAGTGACGGGGAATCGAAGAGCGTGTCTTTGACTTCGTGGGCGTATGGCTCGAGCCGGTCATAGGTTCGGAACCTCGCTCCAGACGGTCGTCCTAACTGCCCGCCGACGGACTTCTCCTCTTCGGCGATGTATTGGACTCCCTCTGCCACCAGATCATGGTGCTTCTCGGAACGCGGCAACGCGGGCGTTTCCGGCTCGCTCTCCGCCGCTTCGAGAATCTCGAACTGAGATTCCGTCACGCTGTTGCCGTTTTCGTCCACCCACGCGAGGGCGTCCGTGCCTTCCGCGGTGCGGACATAGACGAGAACGCCTTCGGGCTTCGCGTCCGACGGATCATGAGGTTTTGTGGCGTAGACGACCGACGGTAAATCGGCGATGGCCTTCTGGAGCGCCGGATCGGCGTCCGTCGCGTTCTTCCAGATTTGGTAGGCGTAGGACGCAAGGTCCACTTCCGTGTCGGCGTCTCCGTCGAGAATGCCCGCCTTCTCGCTGTATAGGTCGCGCACGGCTTGGTCGTTTTGATCGTCCTCGAAAAAGGCTTCGTCCGTTCCGATGACTTCGGCGTTCTCCCGAAGCCGCTGACGAATCCGCGCGCGCAGGCGGATGATTCGGTCGACGCCTTCGGCAGGCAGGAAGGTGTAGCAGAGGATGTTTTCGGCGGTCTGCCCGATGCGATCCACGCGTCCGGCGCGTTGGACAAGTCGGATGATCGCCCACGGCAAGTCGTAGTTGACGACGATGGCGCAGTCCTGCAAGTTTTGCCCTTCGCTGAGCACGTCCGTCGCAATGAGAACCCGAATCTCGTTCTCCGAGCGTATTAAATCGCGTTTCTCGTTGCTCACGGGGCTGAACCGCCACGCGATTTCCGTCGGATTTTCCGAGTCGCCCGTAACGCCTACCAAACGAGCAATGCCGCGCTTGCGGAGTTCCGCTTCGAGATAGCGAACGGTGTCCGCGAACTGCGAGAAAACGAGGATTTTCTCGTGGGGATGCGTTTGGCGAATCAGGTCGCAGAGGACGTTGAGTTTCGCGTCTCTTGCCGGTTCCCACGCGCCACATCGCTCCAACACGCCGAGAAGCCTTCGGGCGTCGTCTTCCAGATGTTTACGGAGCGTTCTCACGAAGAGCGAGGAGGGCAACCAGCGGAAGCGGTTGCCGAACTGACTCGCGTACTCGTCGTAGACCTGCGCCGCTCGCGCCCGAAAGGCGTCAGGCGAGAACGCGGTTACTCCTGTCGTCATCCGGACGGCGGGTTTTTCGTCCTCCTGTTCCTCGTCGTCCTCGAAGAAGCCGAGGTCGTCGCTGTCGCGGTCTTCGACGCGGGAATCGAGCAGGCGCGAATCCTGCGTTCCGATGGGAAGCGGCAAGTCGTTCTCGAGGGCGTGGAGAACCACGTAGTTCCGCAAAACGTGCCGCTCGACGGACTGGAGAAAGACCATCCCGCCGCTCTCCAACCGTTTGAACAGATTCGTCCGACAGAACCCCATCAGACGCTTCCCGGCGCGCGAAAGGTCGCGGATGATGTGCGCTTCCGTCGGAGTCGGCGGATGACTCGGCGACGGATGGAGGTAGTCTCCCAGTCCGTAACGCGGAAGATGAAGCCGCGCGACGGCGTCCACGACGTCCTCGGCGAATAACCGCGCGTACTGGTCGTCCGGGTTCGTCTCGTCAATCTCGAATCGAATCGTCTTCGGCGCGCGGGTCGGAAAGTAGACGCGGGAGCCATCCTCGTATGTCAGATACTTGCGTCCTGTCGGCGGGTCGATCTCCGCGTAGTTCTCCATGATGAAAGTGCGCGTGCGCCGCACCATGTAGAGGCGCATCAGTTCCCGCCAGTCGTCCGCGAACTCGCTCTTCTCGAACGCCGCGAGCGAGCGCACCGGAGCCTGATGACGGCGAACGAACTCGGTTTCCCCGATTTCGCGGAGCAACCGCTCCGGTCGAATGCCGAGATTCCGGTCTTCGGCAACGAACAACCGCAGTTGGCTCGACAAGTCCAGGTACGTCTTGTTGTAGGGCGTCGCGGAAAGCAGGATGACTCTGCTTTCGTTCTCTTGAAGGTACTCGTGAATCGCACGATAGCGTTGCCGCTCACGGTTCCGAAGGTTGTGGCTCTCGTCAATGATGACGAGACGGAATCGCCTCAGATTCGACAAATCTCGAACCCGGCTCAAGGACAGCACCCGCGCCCTCATCCGGTATCGGTCGCGGTAGTCTTCCCACATCGGGACGAGATTCTTCGGGCAGATGATGAGCGTTTCAAGTCCGTAATCGTCCTCGAAAATACGCGCCAGCGCAGTCGCCATGAGCGTCTTGCCGAATCCGACAACATCTCCGATGAGGACGCCTCCGCGCTTGTTCAAATGGTGCGCGCCGATTTTCACCGCTGCCGTCTGGAACTCGAAGAGTTTGTTGCCGAAGTCCTTTGGAATCCGAAATTCCGCCAGTCCCGCCCTTGCTTCGTGAGAGAGGTGATAGGCAATTTTCAGGTAGATGTGATACGGCGGAATCGCCTCCTCGCGCGCCCAACTCTCTTCGATGGCGCGAACGAGATCCGTCGAGATGTCGAGACACCAACGGTCGTTCCAGCGGTCCTCGAACCAAGCGGCGAGTTTCTTCGCGGCGTCGTGATCCAGCACGTCAATGTTCAGTTCGCCCTGCTTCGACAGCCCTGACAATGTGAGATTGCTGCTGCCGAGATACCCGACGATGGGATTGTTGTAGTCGGAACGGAACAACAAGTAGAGCTTCGCGTGCAACGGATGCCGTAGATAGAGTTTGACGACGACCTGCCCCCGGCGAATCTGGTTCGCGAGCCGTCGGAGAGCCTGTTCGTCCTCGTTGGTCGGGGCTCCCAACGTCAGTTGGTCGCGGAACTCGCAGGCGAGTTGCGTCCGCAGTTGATTCGCGGTCTTGTTGTCGAGACCGTTCTCGCGTCGCACGAGGCTCATCTGTTGGCGGAGTTCCTCGTCGGGTCGCTTGTGCATTCCGACCAGCAGACGGCAACGGTTGTTTGCTTCGCCCGACCATCGTTCGACGACCTCATCCACCAGTTTCCAGCCGCGAAGGTTGAAGTATCCGACGCAGAAATCGGCGCGCTCGGACACTTCAAGCGTCTGCATGAGAGCCGGAAGCAGGTGTTGGTCGATGTTGTCAAAGATGCGCGGCATGCCACACTGATCCTTCAGTCACGAGCGGACCGGCTGCTCAGGCTAACTGCGCCGCTCAGCCGTTGGGATGCTGCCTACGGTCCAGTATGCTGCAGCCCTTTGAGTAGCCGACCTCAGATATACTATCGCTGACTTGTTGGAGTCAAGCAGCCAGTCGTCCGTCCGCCGCGAATCACCCCCTGCCTCGGGTGAGGAGTCGGCGGAAGATGCACAACAGATCATGATCCCACGTGTGATCAGCAGGACTTTCTCTCGTGCGTCTATGGGCACACTGAGACTGTCGGCGTCGTCAGTTGCTGCCTCAGATAGTCGGTCAACAGACGCTCCTTGACCTGATCGACGGTAATCGTGCGCCGCTTGGCTTCTTCGAACAGCGCCACCCACGCGACGATGGCGCAGGTGGTAGGGTTGCGCTGCGACCGCTGCTTGCACGCCTGACACCGCTCCACGCCGGCAGGGCTGTTTCATGAGTGGTTGAGCGATGGAAGGATCGTAGAATCGTGATGGGGTCAGTAACGTGAAAAGGATCATCACGATGCAACGACTTCCATCGCTCGCACAGAGATTAGCGTCGGTATCGGATCCGCGCCAAGCGTCGAAGGTGCAACATCCTCTGGTGGCGATACTGCTCCAGTCGCGCTTTGCTGTTCTCGCCGGGGCGCGAGGGCCTCGGGCGATTTCCGAGTGGGGACGGCTGCATTCCCAGTATGGGCGAGCCTTGGGGTATGAGCGGGATGGGACGCCCTGCGCGGCGACGTTCTCCCGTGTGCTACGCCGACTTGACTGGGAAGCCTTCGCCCGCATCCTCCACGCTTGGGCTTGGGAGTGGACAGACACCAAACCCCACTCGCCGACGGCTCTGGCGATGGATGGCAAGAAGCTTCGTGGCAGCAAGAAGCGAGGCGCTCGTGGCTGCCACGTCCTCTCGATGGTCTTGCACGGCGTTGGACTCGTCGGGTCGGAGGCGGCGGTGGACGACAAGACCAACGAAATCCCCATCTCCGAGCAGTTGGTCAAGGGGTTGCGTCTGGACCATTGCGTGGTGACGGTGGACGCCCTCTTGACTCAGCGCAGCTTGGCACAGGCGATCCGTGACTCGGGAGGCGACTACCCCATGCCGGTCAAAGGCAACCATCCGGCGCTTCGACGAGAACGGATGCGGTTGTTCGAGGACGCAGACCGGCTGGCAGTCACGCGGCGATCGACCCAGACCATCGAGTGGAACCGAGGACGCTGGGAGAGGCGTTGGCTCACCGTAAGCCCAGAGATTGGCGACTACATCGCCCAAGTCCATGACTGGCCCAGCGCCACGCAAGCCTATCGCCTCCTGAGGGAAACGACGCGGACGGACAGACGCTACGCCAGACGGAAGTAGGTCTGACGAGCCTGGACCCAGCGTCTGGGTCTCCCCAGACGCTGCTTCGCCGACGCTGCTTCGCCTCCGTCGAGGACACTGGCACATTGAGAACCGCAACGAGAACCGCAACCATCGCGTCCGAGACGTCACCTATGACGAGGACCGATCCCAAATCCGATGCGGAGCCGCACCACGCGTCATGGCCACGATGCGGTCCTTCCTGCTGGGACGCTTGCGACTCAACGGCATCGACAACATCGCCCAAGCCAACAGGCGATTCGCTGCGCAACCATACCAAGCATGGAGTCTCAGAGGACTCGTCCATTCGTGAAACAGCCCTGCTCGCCAACTGCTCGCGGATCACAGCGCCTTGCACCAGCGGCGACATCCTGTCTGGGCGCCGGCTGAGCGGCTGCCCTCGAACATGCTACGTAAGGAGAGGAGTCAGGTCTTTCCTGCTAACGCCAGCCCGACGAGCGCGTTCACAACCTGATAGGGGTCTTCAGGCCGCAGAGCGCGCCCGAGACACAGCCCATACGCCTCTCGCATCGAGGCGATCAGTTCGTCGACGGTGTGCCCCTTGCCCTCGATGTCCGCACGAGACACCGGCGCGAAGCGGTGGACGATGTCGTTCCGTAATCCCAGCACCGAGCCCACCACAGCCAGCTCATCTAACCCGCGAACGCAACCCGCCATTCCGGAAGCCGCAGCAAGAGCTCGGCAGATTCCGGACAGGTTCTCGCGGTTCGTCCGTCGGTCGTCTGTCGGTACCCTGGCGCCGACGAGTAGCCCTTGGTTCCCGTGCCACCAAGAAAGTTCGTAGTACTGACGGGAAGTACTGGTGAACCTCACGCCGAGCGAGTCCGCCGTGAGCTGCAGCGTTCCCTCCGAGAAACGGTAGAGCCGAGCGAGGAAGTCCGCCCAGTTCTCGGTGTCTGCCGAGAGTCGCGCCAGGTAGACCACTTCACCAAGCAAGGCGTGTTCGTCGGCGTCCGAGGTGGGAAGGCTGTCGACTAGTCTCTGCATGTCCGCGCGCAGTGCTCTCGACCGCTGGATGCCCGACAGCATCGCGACCCGCGCACTGTGGACATCGAGACGCCGCCGAGCGGCTCCGTGCTCGAGCAGCGACTCAGCGATGATGCGTGACGAGTCTTCATACAGATCCCGATCCTTGGAGAGGACTTTGGACGCGAGGCTGTACTGGTACGCCTTGGCCAGCGTACGAACGTGCGGCGATGTCACATCCCTTCGCACGATCCGAGTCAGATCGAGCCTGTCCACCGTTGCCGCTGTCTCGCGCGCGTAGAGAACCTGAGCTTGACGGCTAAAGACCTCGATGCCCCTCAGGGCGAGCGCCATGCTCATCGCCGGCGTGCCGCCGGATACCAGCAGGTACACCACATCGTCATGGGTGATGTAGTGCTGCCTCCTGAGCAGTTCTTCGCCGTACCACGCGAACATTAGGTCGTAGTCCGCCGGGCTCTGATCGGTGCTGGCGATGCGAATGCTCTTCTTCGTGAGCCCATACACGTCCACCAGCAAGCGGCGAATGACGTCAGCGAAGTGGACCGTGTCGTTGTCGCGGTAGCGGGGTTCGACCGACTCAGGTTGGTCGGAGCAGAACAGGACAACGACGATGTCCCGCGCGTCGGACAAGGTCAATAGGTGCTCGACCGCCTTGCCGACGATGGGGAGCCGGACATCGCGGTGGCACTCCGCATAGCGCTGTGTGAGCAGGGCTCCGGTTGGACGTGGCACGAGCCCGTCGCCGCGGCGGCAGGATTCAGGCAACGGCGAAGGGTCGGCAAGCGCGACATCGCGCGTGCCGACATTGGCGCAGAGGACGATGCCCATGGGCGTCTCCTCGCAGAGGGAGATGCGAACCGTTCGGACACCTCGTCAGAGCATCGCACGTCGACGGCGGCATCAAGACCGACGAAGCTGCCGCGGCGGCGGCTTTCCGGAGCAGGGGTCGGGTCTGAACCAAGTAGGGGCGATTCACCGAGTCGCCCCACGCGGCTGAATCCCGCCCGAAGCGGGGCATGGATTCAGTCTATCGACAAGTGTGTTCCGCTCATGCTGAACAGTCCAGCGTTTCAATCCCCTACGAAGCGGGGCATGGATTCAGTCCGCAGACTCGTTGACGGGCATTGTCGGCATGAAAGTCACGTTTCAATCCCCTACGAAGCGGGGCATGGATTCAGTCCAGACGACATCTGGACGCGGCTGCACCTGCGGCGGTACGCGTTTCAATCCCCTACGAAGCGGGGCATGGATTCAATCCGTACGAAGTCAACGACGGCAAGATCGAGTCATTCACGTTTCAATCCCCTACGAAGCGGGGCATGGATTCAATCCTGTCGGTTCGGTTCCGGGTCCGTTCGGCGCGGCGGTCGTGTTTCAATCCCCTACGAAGCGGGGCATGGATTCAATCGGCTACGCAACTACATGTTGGCGTGCCTCACAGCGGCGTTTCAATCCCCTACGAAGCGGGGCATGGATTCAGTCTCGCAAACCCGCATGAACACTGGCTTTATCCACCTTAGAAAGTTTCAATCCCCTACGAAGCGGGGCATGGATTCAGTCGCGCAATCGAGACGACGCGACCGCGAGGCGATCCGGCGCGAGGTCAAGTTTCAATCCCCTACGAAGCGGGGCATGGATTCAGTCGGTCTGCCTCGACCCACAGGTATTCAACGCAGATGGGGGTTTCAATCCCCTACGAAGCGGGGCATGGCTTCAGTCTATGACGCGGAGCGGCGTCACCGCGCGGTCCAGAACATCGCGTTTCAATCCCCTACGAAGCGGGGCATGGCTTCAGTCCAGCAGCATGGGCAAGGCTTCGATCTACGTCCTGTACGTTTCAATCCCCTACGAAGCGGGGCATGGCTTCAGTCGTGCGGGCAATGGCTAAGTTTTCGCTGGCGGCAACGCCAGAGTTTCAATCCCCTACGAAGCGGGGCATGGCTTCAGTCCAGCTTCGATGTGTCTCCGAGACGGGAAAGGATGGCAGGTGTTTCAATCCCCTACGAAGCGGGGCATGGCTTCAGTCGGGCGAAGCGAACCTTCGCAGAACCCGCGAAGATGACCCAGTTTCAATCCCCTACGAAGCGGGGCATGGATTCAGTCCAAGGAAGCGTTGACTGCCCTAATCGAGGGCCAAATCGTGTTTCAATCCCCTACGAAGCGGGGCATGGATTCAGTCAAGCGAAACGGCAATGAGCAAGCGCAACGAAACGCCGGAGTTTCAATCCCCTACGAAGCGGGGCATGGATTCAGTCTGTGGGTCGCGGGAGCCCCGACGACGTTCGGCATCGACACGTTTCAATCCCCTACGAAGCGGGGCATGGATTCAGTCCATCAGCAAGCGTCGAAGACGAGAACGCGCCCCGTGTTTCAATCCCCTACGAAGCGGGGCATGGATTCAGTCCGCACAGAACCCAAACCTCTCGCGGAGCAGGCCGATGAGTTTCAATCCCCTACGAAGCGGGGCATGGATTCAGTCAGCTAGACGCCCAACGCGAGGCGTACCGGCAGGCTTGCGTTTCAATCCCCTACGAAGCGGGGCATGGATTCAGTCGCATCGAAGCCTTGCTCAAACGCAAGGTTTACCACCGTACGCGTTTCAATCCCCTACGAAGCGGGGCATGGATTCAGTCTCGCGCTGTGACCGACGCGTGGTGCGCGGCGTGTCCCAGTTTCAATCCCCTACGAAGCGGGGCATGGATTCAGTCCACACCACGAAGGGGCAAGGCGATGACGGCGACGCAGACGTTTCAATCCCCTACGAAGCGGGGCATGGATTCAGTCGAGGTCCCCGTGACCTTCTACGCTGCGAGTCTTTCGGTTTCAATCCCCTACGAAGCGGGGCATGGATTCAGTCCGGAACCGAACACCACGAAGGGAAGGACGGAACGATGAGTTTCAATCCCCTACGAAGCGGGGCATGGATTCAGTCGATCGTCAGCAGCAGCGGCAGCAGTCGGTGGGCAAGTTTCAATCCCCTACGAAGCGGGGCATGGATTCAGTCTCCACCAGGGGCGCGACGTTGGGGTGGCAGAGGCATTCGAGTTTCAATCCCCTACGAAGCGGGGCATGGATTCAGTCGTTCGGGATTGGTTCCCATCCATCCTATCCCCAGGTTGTTTCAATCCCCTACGAAGCGGGGCATGGATTCAGTCCCGACTACGCCAGTAACGAGTAGTCACACCAACGACAAGGTTTCAATCCCCTACGAAGCGGGGCATGGATTCAGTCTGAGTCGTACGATGAGGCAGTA
>Ga0194120_10007860_pt1 | contig 14348 bp, 14 predicted proteins | sample TA2MahCa65mmetaG_FD_148642 | JGI IMG/M metagenome (GOLD analysis project Ga0194120, IMG submission 148642) | Freshwater microbial communities from Lake Tanganyika, Tanzania - TA2015019 Mahale Deep Cast 65m | ecosystem: Environmental > Aquatic > Freshwater > Lake | place: Tanzania: Lake... | reverse complement strand
TTCTTGGCCTGTTTGACCTTTATGCGATTCCGCCTGCCCCAGGGGCAACAGTGCGCTTTTTGGGCCTTGGGGCGTTTTTCCTAATCTGTGTAAGCCTTGTTATTGGGCCGCTGGCAGTGCTCTGGCCTTCTGCATTTGGCTCTATTGTGGAATCAAGGCGTGCTGTGGGCATTTCCGCATTTGTTTTTGCAGCCCTGCACAGTTTCATAGTCCTTTCGTTTGGCCTTAACTGGAACTTTGAAGTTATCCTTTCCTTTTTCTCCTTCCAGCTTGCCTTGCCTGCACTTGTAATCCTGCTTGCACTTGCCCTTACCTCAAGCGACTGGGTTGTGCGAAAACTGGGGTTTGCAAAGTGGCAGGCTCTCCACAGGCTTGTCTATCTAGCGTTTGTTCTTTTGCTTGGGCATTTTCTAATCCAGGCAACCTATGGGGGCAAGCAGCTGAATTTGGCTGAAATGGCTTTAGTGATGCTAGGTGCTCTAACTGTGCTTTTGCAGGTTGCAGGATTTGTTGCATTCAGGAGGAAAAAAGAGGCAGGCAAAGCAGCGCAAACTTCAAAAAACTAGGATTTTCCCCTCTACTTCTCCTTCATCCACCTTCTGTATCCTTTGTTCGCCAAGCCGCCATCATGTATCGAAATCATTGGAACTGAGTATGGGTGGTGTGAGGCAACCAGGCGCGAAGCTCTTCTTGCCGCTTTCATGTCCACGCATTTCATCTCAATCATATATTCAGTATCCTGCACAAACTTGCCCTTCCAGGTATAGCATGCTTCAATCTTCCAAAAACCCGCGCACTTCACAAGCTTTCTTTTGACAACAAGTGCGGATATTTTCCTTGCCTGGAAAAGCGTGTCAACAGTTGTTGTGACGATTTTCATTGAAGCATCACTTTTGAATTTCCGATAATGCAAGCCCTATTTGCTGTTATTTTCCTCAACCCCCAAACTTTCAAACTGGCCTTTCTGGTATTTGTCTATTATTGAAATCATGAAGTTGCGCGCCCGCTCAACCCCCAAATCCTTGTTTTGACTGAGAAGCTGCCTTATCTGCATTAGCTCAGCAGGGCGCAAACCATCAAGCTCCTCATTGAGAATTTTGGAGCCATACTCTTTATACAACTCGGCGGACACTGTCTTTGAGCCGTCAAGATACTCCAAGCAACTCTGTGCGCACATAAGGCCAAAGCTTCGAAGCTTGGCATCCCCTTTAATCAGATTCATTATTTTTGAGCGGGGCGGGTCTCCAGTCATGGCCCTGAAAATATCATCTACCGAGCCAAATAGCTGCTTTACCATGTTGTTTTCAGTAAGAAAATAATATGCAGCCTTCACCTGGTCAATTAAACCCAAATCAGCGTAAAACCCCTCAACCATTGCAACGCCCAGTATTTTTGCCATTGTCCTTCTTTCCTCTTCAGTACCTTTTTCATAAACGCCATTGAGAGCTTCGAAAGTCTGCCTGTAAAACTCCCAGCTCCTGTCCCTCATGCAATCGTCAACATAAATGAGCTTGAAAGCCATCCATCCTCTTTTTTGGCAAGCTTCCAAAGCCTGTTTCTGTCCTCCTCTCCCACACTGGAATATATTGTTTCTTGTTTCAGCTTCCATGCAAGCTTGTAATAATACCCATCTCCAGCTAACGCGTTTTTAAAAATGCCGTCCATGAAGGGCCTGCATTTTTCATCCACGCCGTTGTCTTTACCAAAGTTTAGCCAGTATTTCATTAGCAAAAAATCAACTGCCAACCCTCCAGCCATCTCGTTGCCGCTTTCAATGCAGGCACCTATAAGCCTGGAATCCCTTTTGTAAAAGTCGTACTCCAATACCGAATTAAGCGACGCTACAAATTCCTCTTTCTGCTCCGGGCCAAGCCCGCGCTTATCTTCCTTTTCGTAGTGTTCCATAACAGTGAAAAAATAAGTTTTGTACAAAACAGGGTCCGAAGAGCAATAACTCTGCATGTTTTTGTAGGCATTCTTGAACGCCTCCTTGTTGCCAAAAACAAACTTCTTCAAGTCGTCAATTATGTCCTGGGAGCCGGTTTTTGCCGCTGTGGCTGCAAGAATTACTGGGGCAAACCAATATTTTTCCACACTGCCTGTAAATAGCTGCCTGAGCTGCGCGTAATTGGACGAGACAAACTTGCAAGCCCTGTCACTGCTTCTTTTATCAGCAATTTCAATATAAATTTCTCTCAAGGCATTTCGCGTCCAGTCCTTTTTTGCCAGGGCGGCATAATCGCCTATGGCTTTCTGGCAATTCGTTTCAATGCAAAACCCAAGAAGCTCTTTTGAGCCAAACTCATCCCATTTCCAGGCCTTTGCAACAAGGGGCCTTATTTTTTCATAGTTCTTGGCCGCAAACTGCTTTCCTTCCTCGTTCCTTATATAATGCCAAAGCCTCCATGCGGCCAATGTCTTGCTGGTGCTGCTCCCCCACACGCCTTTATTTGTTTCAGCCTCCCTAAATCTTTCCGCAAGCTCGTTGAATTTCATCTCAATCGGGGATTTTGCACTGGACTTGCCTGCGCCCTTATCTTCCCCGTCTTCATTGAACCTCAGTCTTGCCATCGTCAATTTATTGGGTTGCAAGTTATTTAAGTTGGATTGGCAAGCTTCAAGAAAAATCAGCCTGGAGCAATCCAAAACAGCCCCTTTATTTTTATTGCTTTCCAGGTCTATTTAGGGCCATGGACCTCATCCAAATCATTGTTCTGGGGCTTGTTCAGGGAATCACCGAGTGGATTCCAATCAGCTCCAAGACGCAAGACACGCTTGTCTTCCTGAAGGTTTTTGGGGGTGAACCGGCACTTGTGGTCCCAATGCTGCTTTACCTTCACATAGGCACGCTTCTTGCAGCCTCTGTTTATTTCAGGCGCGAGCTTCTTGAAATCCTGAAAACAAAGGTCGCCTACCTGAAGGCGGTTTCATCCAGGCCGGCCGATGCAATTGCCCTGACAAAAAGTTACGTGGCACAGGGCAGGACGGGCTTCCTCCTTTCATCCTTGTTTTTCACCGGAGTTGTCGGAGTCCCGCTGCTTTTGCTTGAAAAAAATTTTTTCCCGAATCTGGATGCAAGCGCCCTTTTCCTTTTAATGGGCCTGGGTCTTGTTGCAACAGGCGCTCTTTTGCTTGCGCAAGATGGCAAGCGCCTCAGGCAGGCCGGGACGGTTGGCTGGAGGGACGGCGTGATGACTGGGGTGTTGCAGGGCTTTTCAGTCCTCCCAGGCGTATCCAGGTCGGGCACAACTTCAACCGGCCTTATCTGGCGTGGGTTTGACACAGACACGGCGTTTTCCCTAAGCTTCCTTTTAAGCATTCCAACAGTCCTGCTTGCAGAAATTGTCTTGTGGGCAGGCTCAATTTATTTTGGCGGCTGCGGCACAGGGGGGTTTGCATGCCTTGGCGGCCTAAGCCTTGCCGACGGCCTTTTGCTTTCCCTGTCAAGCTTTGTTTTTGGCTATCTTGCACTTGAATCCATACTCAGGGCGGTAAAAAAAGTAAATCTTGCGTATGCGGCATTGGCTTGGGGGGCAATAATAGTCCTTGCCGCTGCGTTTGGGGTTGCCTAGCGGGCAGCAACACCTAAGCCAATCCTTCCGCCTTTCAGGAAAAAATCCGCCTCTTAAGGTGCCTCTTCTTTATCACGTGGGCTGAGACCCTGCTAATGTCAACAAGGAAAATGATGCTTATCGCAAAGGGGACCAAGGCTATTGAGAAGAACTGCGCAGGCAGGTGCATTAAAGCAAGCACTCCTGGCGTAAGGAATGCAATGACAAAAAACAGCACAAAAAGCCCGACGCTTCTTTCTGCCCTGTTTGCAAGGCTTGCCTTCCTCCCCTCATTTTGCAAAAAGGCCTCTGCGACCACGTAGAAATCTTCCTTAAGGTGCTTAAGTGCGCTAAGCGCAGGCATGACTGCAAGCAGGGCGCCTGCGGCATAAAGAATGTCTGACACGAACACGCCCCCCACCCGTCCAAGCACATGCTCAGTTGCCCTGCCAAATATTATCATTGAGCCGATTGCAATGGCGGCCACGCTTGCACTGAAAATTGCCTTTGAAGAGTGGTGCAGGAACCTTTCAAAACACTTTCCACCAGGCTCAAAATAGACGATTATGTTGTTGAAATACCTGGAAATGTTTTTCAGGGCACCCCTGTTCCCCTCTGGCAGGAACTTTTTCACAATATTGTCGATTGCGTCCTCCTTTTTGAGAAGCACCGAAGAAACCATGGTAGAAATAAGGACTGTTGCGGACATGACGCTTACAAGGTCAATCGATGAAAAAGGTGCGGCCTGGCTTGCAAGCAATATTGAAAACTCGCCAACAGGGAGCATTGCAATTCCAGAGAAAACCGCCTTCTTTGAATCATAGCCAAAAAAATAGGTGCTCAGCGATGTGCCTGCAAACTTTGCAATTGCGTTAATTGCCCCAACTCCGACCAAAAGCCACACTGAAGTAAAGGCGACTTTCCAGTCAAAAAGCATTCCGATTGTGAAGAAAAATATGGATGAGAACACGGAGCTGAATGGAAGTATGGCCCCCTCGATTTTCCTGAACCCCTCAACCGATGCAACCAGGCTTCCTGCCAAAAATGCCCCTATGCCAAAACTCAGCCCGGAAAGCTGCGCTACAAACGCAAAGACTGCTGCAACTGAAAAACATGCGAGTATCAGCGACTCATTGCTGCCGTAGCAGTCAATGCAGCCGATAAACCACCTGACAAGCCTCTCCAAGACCACATACGCAATTCAAAGCACAACAACAGAGACGGCTATCGGCACAAGTATGTCCGCGGATATTGTCTTAATTGCCTCAATTTTTAGGCTTGCAAAAAACGTCAAAAGCCCGACGCCTACCAGGTCCTCTATGATAAGCACGGCAAACAGCAGGCCTTTCTCAGCCCTATTTTCAAATTCCCTTTGCTTCATGAAGTTTGCGAAAATGGCCGTGCTTGTGATTGAAAGGAGCATGGCGATAAGCATTGCATCCATGACACCAAGGCCAAGTGCCATAGCCATTGCATGGCTCAACAGGAAAACAATTCCCATTTTGAATATCCCGACCATAAACGCCCTAAGCGAGTGCTTGAGTATGTGCTTGAGTGAAAATTCTATGCCAATGGCAAAAAGCAGCAATATTGCCCCTATCTCTGAAAGCGCACTGATGACCTGGCCTGAATGAACCAAGTTAAGTCCGTTTGCCCCGACAACGGCGCCGGCAAGCAGCAGTCCTGCCACCGGCGGGAACCTGTACTTTGAGGCTACAACAGAGCCCAAAAGCGAAAATACAATAATCAGGCCAACGTCAAGTATCTGTTCCATGTCATCCACTCAACTTCTCATATGACTCCAAGGACTATTCCTGCAAGCCCGCAGGCAAGCGCCCCAAGGCTGGCTTTTTGCGCAAACTTGAGGAATTTGGGATTATCATACTTACTTAGTATGCCAAAGGCAAGATAGGCAAAAGCCACGTCGGCTGCGACTACAAGCCCGACTGCAAAAACAGTCTGCCTGATTCCAGCCTGGAATATGAAGTATGAAAGTGGCAGCACCATGAAATAACAGGCTGCACTGATTATAGCAGAAGTCTTTTTTCCAAGAACCACCGCTATGCTTGCAGAGCCCCTTGCGTTCCTGTCCCCTTTTTCATCCTGTATGGTTTTTGCAATTTCCCGCCCAAGTCCTGCTGCAAATGCAAGCTCACAAAGCCAGATTATGGTCTCTGGTGCAGGCTCACTTGCCAAAACTGAAGCAGCCCCAAAATAAAATGGGACTGCCATTGAGGCTGCAATATATGCATTTCCAACAAGCGCCATGTCCTTTAGCTTCATGTTGTATGCAACCGAAAGGACGGTAAAAATTACCGAGATGGCAAACGCAGTCTGATTTATTGAGTAGGCAATCAGGTTGCTTGCAATATAGCCTATTGCTACTGTTGCCCAAGCCGCTTCTCGTGATATTTTTCCGCTGACAAGCGGCCTGTCAAGCTTTCTGTTTTTCCTGTCAGACTCAATGTCAAGCAAGTCGTTGTGCGCAAATGAGGCAAACTCATTGAATATGGGGACAAGCACTGCTGCTGCAAGCAGGGCCAGATTTTGCGGCAGATTTCCCAAGGCAAGAATCTGGCCTACGCCAACCGCTACTGCAAGCATTATCGCGTGCTCAAACCTTACAAGTGCAAGCCACGCGGACGCAAAGTTTCGCATTCCATCCATTCCCGCTACCCAACCTGTTTTTGTTCCGCTTCTTCTACCCACTTTAACTCCTTGCCAACACCTTATTAATGGCACCTGCCTGCCTGGGCAGACCTCATTATGCAGGCGCAACTTTTTTAAATAAAGTAATTCAAAGGGGGTATGAGGTGGTAGTAATGCCTGAAAAGAAGAATCACAAAGAGCTTCCATTTAACATGTTTGTGAAAATGGTGACAGGAGCATTCATTTTCTCGGCACTGTTCTTGGTTCTCAAGCTCTTGTTTGTGTCATTTGGGACATCGGCTGACTCTGCGGCAACACTTGGTGCAGCAGCCGTGACACTTGGCTGCCTGCTTTCATGCGAATGCGTGGTTTAAGCTAAGCCTTAGTACGCAAAAAACCTAAAACAAGCTCCAATAAAACAAGTTTGCCGCGCTTTTTGCGGCACTCCCAAATTTTTTCCCGTTTGTTTTGGTTTTTCTATACTGCCACTCTTAAGTCTATTTAGTCTGTTTTAACAAGAATTTATCCTAGCAGCCAGTTTTTAGCCTATCGCCACGATTTTTCCGTACTCACCATCAAAGCCGGCAATCTTTTTTACCGTGCCTTGCTTAATCGCCATTATTGCCTGTGCAACTCTCTTTCCAGCTTGCCCCTCAAGCTCTTTTCCAGAAGCATGCAGCACTGCAAACTCGCTCCCGAATTTTTTGACAAGCTCAAAATACGCCGCATCCACGGCCTTTGAAGTTTCAGACTTGCCAACCACTTGTGCAAGCACTTCCTTTAGGGGCACCAGCGACTCAAAGGGCACTGCACCATGAGGCACAAAACCAGCCGGCCTGTCCGCAAGCTGCTCCACCCTGTTTAGCACGCCTATTGTAAGCTTTTTGCCGCATTTTGGGCACAACCCGCCGTGCTTTTTTGTCTCCTGCGGCTCCATTGAAACGCCACATGCCCGATGCCCGTCAATGTGGTATTTTCCCTCTTCAGGGAAAAACTCGTAGGTGCAAGCAAGCTTTTTCTTTTCCTTGTGCCTTATCGCATCATAAAGCTCGTCGTAAGTCATCCCATGCAGCTCAAACACGTTTGCCTCCCTGCCGATTTTTTCAGGCGAGTGAGAGTCTGAGTTTGAGAGAAGCTGCAAGCAGTCAAGCTGCGACAGGCGCCAGTTCATCGCAGGGTCGGAAGAAAGCCCGGTTTCAATGGCATAAATCTTTTTTTCAAACTCGCCAAAACATTCCTTGAGGCTGTCAAATCCCGACTTTGAGCCAAAAACAGAAAACCAGGGAGTCCAAATATGGGCCGGCACAATAAGGTTTTTTTCGCTTACCCCAAGCACAATCTCGGCAAGCTCAATGCTTGTTGCCCCAATTATCGGCCTGCCATCTGATTTTAAATTATAGCCTTTTTTGCAAAGCGCATCGTTTATCTGCAACGCAACCTCAATGGAGGGAGCCAAAACTATGTGGTGGACCCTCCTTCCCCGCCCGCCCTGCGTGTAAATGCAGCTAATCTCCGCAGAAAGGACAAATTTCTGCCCGTTATAGTCAAGAAAGCCGCTTCCATCCTCGCCTGCCTTTTGCCTTATCTCCTCAATCCATTTGGGGTGCGTGAAATCGCCTGTGCCAAGCAAATCAATGCCTTTTATCCTTGCCCATCGGGAAAGCGTCTCAAGCTCCATTCCAGGGCTTGTGGCCCGCGAATATTTGGAGTGCATGTGCAAATCGGCGACAATTTTCATTTGAAAACCACTACTACAATTATTATGGAAAAATCATCCTTCCGTACTTGTCCCAGATTTTGCGCAAGGAGGCAATGTCCTGTTTTGAAAAAGCATCCTTAACGTTCAAGTCAATGTCAAGCACGCCAAGCGGAACTTTATTATCGGAAGACCAAGAAACCAAAACCAGCTCGCAACCCTTCATATTCGGGTCGCAGCCCACATGCTCCTTGTCTGCAGTGACATCCGGCACATACTGGTCGGTGCCAGTCCTAATTGCCCTTCCAATCACTCCCCTAGCTATTGGTATTGGCGAGCAGGCCTCACTTCCCTGGTGGCAAAACACGCGCGTCTGGGTTGGATTTTTAGGGTCAACAAAATATTGGCCCACAAAAACAGGCTTGAGCATTCTAGCCCTTGCTTTTTTCCCGTTCTCCAGCCTTCCTGCATGCTGTGTGTGCACTTTGTTTGAAAATTCGTCAAAAAGAATGAAGTTGAAGGTAGTTGCAATCTCGCTTGGGTAAACCCTGCCAGACATGTAGGCATCGAGCCGTTCTGTTATCTGTTCGAAATCAAGTTTTTCAGCCATGTATGAGTTTTGCAAGGCGAAAATAATAAACTTGGCGCACGCCCAGGCTTTCAGAGGCGGCAATAGTTAAATAAAGTTATTTAACATTAAATAATAGTGAAAACAAGTATAAACAAGTAAAAACAAGTGAAAAGAGGCGATTTTATGGCTCTCAAAACCTTCAATATTGACCAGGCAATATACGCCCGTTTCCTTGGTTTTTGCAGGGGGCATGGCATCAGCATGAGCAAGCAGGTGGAAATGTTTATGGCTTCACAAACAGAAGAGGAATCAAATGTGCGCAATGCCTACCTCAAGAAGCTTGAGCGTTTGCGCAAGGGCAGATTTATATCTGTGAATAGTTTTGCAAAGCGCTATGGTTTAGAAGAATAGGTTTGACTCTTTAAATTCCAAGGCAATAGGGGAAAACATGGCCTATAAATTGGAAATCAGCGCCCACGCTGACAGGATATTTGGCAGACTTGCCAAGAAGGACAAGGTGCAGCTTGAGGCAATAAACAAGAAAATCAGCTTGATTCTTGAAAACCCGCAGCATTTCAAGCCCCTGCGCGGGGACATGAAAGGTTCAAGGCGCGTGCATTTTGACCCTTTCGTGCTTATTTACGAGATAGACGAAAGCAGAAAAACAGTCAGGATAATTGATTATCAGCACCACGATAAGGTTTACTAATGGCGGTTTTCTCACTTTGAAAAGGGAAAACAAAGAGTCAAAGAAAAAAATGGAAAAGGAAAGAAAAAAATGGAAAGAAAAAAAATCAAGCGGCTCAAGTCTCAGCTTCCCTATCCTACTCCCCAGTATGGGTAAATCTGGGCCCATTTTGCATTCATGATAAATCCTGGCACAGCCTCTCTTATAGATATTTTCATTATCTTTCCTGGCACTGTTCTTGTATACGTGGCGTACTGGGCAATCTGGGCTTGGTTTAGGATTTGGTTGTTGGGGTCAATTACATCAACAATCGCATATCTTTGTCTAACATCCCCAATCACATCTGACAATCTCATCTTATACCCATCAAGGCATACCTGCTCCCCGGCATTAATTATCGGGTAGTTTATTGTTGAAACGCGTATCTTCACATAAACATTCCCGTTCCCGGACTGCAGCAATTTTACCTTAATCATTCTGCCTTCAGGTGTCAGGTAGGAGCCTTCATAGTTTGTGTTTATGTCCCATCCTGCAACTTCATTGTTTGTAGTTGCATTGAGTATCCCAAAGCTTGCGCTTGTCGAAGTTGCGCTTTTCACCTTGATAAGGTAATTCCCATCTGGAAGTGTCTCTCCTACTGATAGGTTGACATTCACTTCAGCTACATTTGATTCAGGTGGCATGTTCACGCATGTAGTCGGCACAGGTTGCGGGTTAACCGTTACCGTGTAAGTTGCAATCGTGCTTGCGCCTTGTGAGTCGCTTACGTTGAACTGTATGGTGTAAGTGCCTGGCGCGTAATACGTGTGCTGGGAGCTAAACTCCGAGCCGGAGAATGTGGCTCTTACCAGGTTCTTGAAGTTATTTGCAGTGCCTGTTTCGTCTCCCCAAAGAACTGCATAAAACAGGCTGTTGCCATCCGGGTCGCTTGCGCGCACCCTCCATGTTCCTGCCTGGCTTGCAACAAGTATCGCATCCCCGCCGACTCCATTAATCACTGGGGGGCGGTTTGCCGTTACTGTGTTCAGGGCATATACTGTAATTCCTGCATTCACGTTGCTTAGCGTCGGGTCTGGATTCACACTCTCAACAAAAATTACAAACCTGTCATTCCCTGCTGTTGAGTAATATGTCCCAAAACCAGGTAGCACCACGCGCCTGTCAATAACATTGCCCGCAGTATCCATGATGCTGATTGCAGCAGCCTTGGAGTTTGACGGGTATCGGGTTATATCGTCAACGCCAATTTTTATTTTCGACACTCCATTGGACTGAATGTCGGTTGATTGCCCAACGCGCAGATTCCCGGAATAGGATACTGTAGCTCCGCTTTGTGGCCTGCTTTCTTTTGCGGCGGCTGCAATCCCCCACTTATCAGGGTTTCCGCTCACCTGGTAAATCGCAAGCCTCGCCCATTTTGCATTCATGGTAAATCCTGGCGCAACCTCAATCGCATAGATGGCATAAGTCTGGCCGTTTATCGAAACTGTCCTGTACGAGTTTGTGCCAATATTCACCCGTTTTAGTGTCGCACTATTTGCATCAAGAATGCTGACCATTGCAGGACTTTCGGAGTATTGGGATACCCCAAGGTCATCAAGCCTTGCCTTTCCCACCCCAAAGTCAAGCACTTGCCCAATGTCAATCACACCTGATGATACCTGAACGTCATTGCTTCCCCCATCAGCCGGAATTGCATTGTCATCAAGCGCTTTTCTTGTCGAATCAGAATCGACATTCCCATTCACTTTGTAAACTCTTGCGTTTGCCCACTTTGCGTTTAGCGCAGAGCCCATCCCGACCTCTTCTACATAAACGACATATTTGCTGTAGGTGCTTGGCGAGGTATATATAAAGTATGTTTTTGGCGCCTGGTCATTTGTAGATGCCACTGCGCCGTTTCTAATTACTTCAAGCCTTGCAAAGTTTGTCTGGAAGTCGCGGCCAGCAATCAAATCCTTGAGCCTTACCTGGAATTCGCCAACATCCAGACCAGTCCCAACATCAATCACACCCCTACTGGCAAGTGAGTCTGCCGGATCGCTGCCTGACTGCACGCAAGCCCCGTTGCTGCATGTGTACCCGCTTGGGCAGGCATAATTTGTGTTTGTCCTGTAGCTTCCAGAGCAGAACCACTCAATAAGATTCGTGCTATCTATGCAACTATCTGTGTCAGTGGCCGGCACCCTGTTTCCATCAATCCCGCTTGTCGTGCCCTTTGTGTAGTAGTTAACTCCTCCATCGGTATCAGTGCAAACTGTCTGCGGCGCTGATTTGCACACGCCATTTGAGCAGCCATATGGGCAGTTGTAGCCCATTGCCTCAAGCTTGCCATCTTTGCAGAATGCCTCGTTGAGCTGCGTGCCTGTTGCGCAGTAGTCATAATATACTGAGTAGGCGTATGGAGAAGGTTTTGCAGTGCTTGGGTTTGGCTCCTGTCCGTATATGACTGGAGAATCAGGGCTTCCGCCAGAATAAATCCCGGTTCCCCTGCCGCGTGTTGAATAATCAAGCCCGTTGTCAGAATCAGTGCAGTCAATGGAGCTGGATTTTACATAAAATTCTTTTGAATACTCGTTGTTTGCCGCATTTGCATCGGAGCCATATGGCTTTATCACAATTTTGTATGTGTGGCTGCCTGGTGTCTGTGCGCTTTGGAATCCGGATGAGCCAGTCGGGTATCCTGTTGCCCCTGCCTCAAGCTTGTCGTTTCTGTAAGTCGGAAGCGCCAAAACGCCATCAACGTAAATATCCATATCATAAATGTCTGAGGCAGCGCTTCCCTTGTTTGCAACAACCACTGCCGCATTTACAAGCTGTTTTCCATCTGTTCTTGCTGTTTGAAGCTGCTCAAACTTTATTTCAGAAACAGCCAAATCCGCCATTTTGGCAGGTACCGGCGTTTGCCCTATTTCTACCCTGACAATTTCATCAAAGACATCGTAAGGCAAGGCGCCTGCGAAAAACACGCCGTAGCCAAAAGTGCCGGTTGCACGCCCAGACCTGCCGTCAGTTTCCTTAACTTTGACAACCTTCATGCCATAAGTTGAATACTTGGCTTCAACATCCTTCAGTTTTGCGTACATGTCCTTGCTTGTGTCGCCTGTGTAAATCACAAAAGATGGCGTGCCTGAAACACCAATCAACATTCCCTGTGACTGGTCGTTTGCAACTGCCTGTGTTGCCCTCCTGTCGTCAAGGCAGTACTTAAAGTTTTCAGTATCCATTCCAAGGTCACTTGCATATCTTTTCAAAGAGGCAATATCGAGGGATTGCTGGTTTGTGAATAATTTATCATGGTAGTTCCAGAACCTTCCCTGCTCGTCTGCGCACTCGGAGGCTTCTGCTGCCATCTGCGCATTTGGATGGAATGAAAGCGGGAAGTTCATAAAATAGAACGACAAGGTCTGGTCATATTTTTTAGACAAGTCATAAAGCGTGGAGCTTGCCCTGGCGCAAAACGGGCACTCAAAATCTGAAAATTCAACAAGTTTCACCTTGCCGTTGCTTGAAAACCTCGGTTCCTTTCCTGACAGGTCAAGGCTGACTTCGTCGGCTGGGAGAGGAGCCGGGGTTGGCGGCTGCGGCGGCTCTACATATTGCCTGAGGCTGCACTTATCGTCTGCATAAATCCACAATCCCCTGCCCTTTTGCAAATAGGAGGTTTTTTCGTACGTGTTTGACTTGGAATTATATGAATATGGCCCCTTGCTTATGCTACAATCGCCAGATACCTGGGAGATATCGACCCTGTTGCCAAGAGATAAAAATGGCTGGCCTACCTGGTTCCAGCCAGGGTAGAGTGGATATGCGTTGGCTGCATCGGTGTTGTAGCTTGGGTAAAAATACAATGTGCATGCATTCTTGGAGTAAACCCAATACCCATCCTTGCTTGACGGGTCGCTGCTTTCAATGTATTTTTTGCTTTTTGTGTCGTAGTGGTAGTAGGAGCCTATAATCTGGCAGCTTGTGCCAACCTTCATTGCAGCCGGGTCGTAGACAGGTGAGCTTATCAGGTTCCAGCCTGGATACAGGTCAAGGGTTTCATAAGGCACCATCATTCCGGGTGCAGTTGCTTTTCCTACTGCGTTTCCCTGTGCACTTTGCCCTGAGACGCTGTTGCCGCCCCCCTGGCTGCCTTGTGCAAGAAGGATTGGCTGGGCTATAAGCAGCACAAGAACTGAAAAAAGCAATATGGTTTTTATCAGGCCGAACTCGTTTTTCATCTCCAACCACCCGTTTTCAAGCAAAGTTCTTTGGCTTTTGCTCAAGTAATGCTAAATCATATCGCACTAAATTTTGCTTTTTCTGCTTTTAAATGCGCTTGTTTTTGTGAGGTGTCTAATTTGCAAAGAATTAGAAAAAATAAGAAAAGAGGCGGGGCGTGAAACCGCGCCCCAAGCCAATTGCGCAATCACTTCACAGTGTCTTTGGGTCAATGCACTTGACAATCTCGTGCGTGTGGTCTGCAAAATAACCCCAAACACGCCTCTGGCTGCCATCGTTGTTGACCTTCCAGTCAATGTCGTTTTGCCCTGGCGTGTACCAGTCAGACCAGCCACCTGAGAACCACTGTATCCTGTACTTGAGGATTTCAGGGTGAGCCGAAGTGTCAAGCCCAAGGTCGCCAAATTCAGAGCCGCCAAGCGCACTTCTCACTTCATTTGCGCTCTTCTGGCAAAGCTTTGCATCCTGGCTTACCTTGACTGTGTAGGTTGTCTCGACTACCGCACCGGCACTGTCGCTGACAAAGAACCTTGCTGTGTATTTTCCTGCATTGGCATAGGTGTGCTGGAATGTTGCCTCTGAGCCCGAATATGGGACTTTAATCGATTTCTTTGCATTTTCAATTGATGGCTCATCGCCCCAAATCACTGCATAGAAAAGCTGTGTTCCGTCAGGGTCATGGGCCTTGACAGTCCAGGTTCCCTGCTGGTTGACTTTCAGCTCATAGTCACCGCCAACCCCGTCAATCACTGGCGGCTTGTTGGCAGGCGCGTTCACGTTCACATTTGTGCCTGACTCAACAGTCTTGCCTGCATCATCTTTTGCAGTCACTGTTATGTAGTAGGAGCCTGCGCTTTGGTATTTTTTCTCAATCACAACCTCCTTGTTGCTTGGGTATGTTCCCAAATCGCGCGATTCGCCGTCTCCAAACTTGACAGTGTATGTAATCACCCCGCCTTCAGGGTC